>Ga0180437_10008830_pt1 | contig 12663 bp, 10 predicted proteins | sample SS_ome_4_FD_132410 | JGI IMG/M metagenome (GOLD analysis project Ga0180437, IMG submission 132410) | Hypersaline lake sediment archaeal communities from the Salton Sea, California, USA - SS_3_D_1 metaG | ecosystem: Environmental > Aquatic > Non-marine Saline and Alkaline > Hypersaline >...
AGCGAATGGGTCGACCCGGTGGAACTCCCCATCCTTGTAATAGACGCGACTCTCGGTCTTGGGGTGAAACTCCCACAGAAGCGTGATGAGCAGGCCCGGGGCGGGAGCTGGACAACGGAAGGCCGCAAAGTAGATCTGGATCTCGTCCACCTCGTCCAGTTGATCCGCACCACGCCGGGCCATAGCGTTCGTAATGCCGGGGGTCGCCCCGACGCCTGGGATGAAGATGACGTCTTTCTCCTTGGCGGCCGCGTCATAGTCCCACTGAGTTTCCTCGGCAGAGACGTCGAGGCCGTTGACGCCAGCCTCGACGCAGGCCTGGGTCACGGCTAGGTCGTACTTCCAGGGCAGGCCATTGAGGATCACGTCAAACCCCTTGAAGGTCTTGACCAACCCCCCATAGTCACTGGCGTCCATCTCTAATACTTTCACACGCGGATCGTCGATTTGAGAGGCCAGTTTCTGCGCTGCGGCGATGTTGTAATCGCCGATGACGATCTCCTCAAACTCGGAGAACTCGGCCAGATCGCGGGTGGCGTGCTGGCAGACGGCGCCAGCTCCGCCCAGGGACAGAATTTTCATCATACTCTCCTTATGCTCAAAAGGTCTAACAGGAGAACCGGACGTACGCTGCCTCACATGGCTCTCCTGCCGTCACATGCATGTCACCAGTGGCCAGATCTATGATCATCGAGGCCAAGGTGGCGCTACGCTCCATCTCAGGCTGCGTCAGATCGGGGTGGCGGCAGATGGCCTTGGGACAGTTGAAGTGATCGCGAAAGACGCCCTTGAGCGTGTCGACCGTGATCTCACCAGACCGGGCGCGCAGTAGGCGCATGGCCCTCCCGTAACGCAGCAGCGTGTTGTCTGATTCCGCAATCGCCCTATCGCCAGCCTGGAGCCGGGACGTGATGAAGTGATTCGTGTGCACCAACACCCCCTGTTGGGGGTAGAGGAAGCCCACATCGGACGGCGTAGCCTCTAGAGAAACCGCTTCGCCGTCAGCGTGAGCCACCAGGTAGTTGCCCGAGTCGGCGCGGTCGCCCCGGTAGACCGCAGCGACGGCCAGGCCCAGCCGGGACGCGTTGAGCGCCTCTCGCAGGATGACGTGGAATGGCACGCCCACGCGGCGATGGTCACAGCGCAGGAAGTTGGTGCACACACCCACGCCAGCGCTGTTGAGGCCAATCTTGCCGACCAATCCTGCCTCGGTCAGTGTCAAGACCGTCGGCCGGCCGGGTTGCTCGATCCGCAGCAACACCGCCCCACCCCGCAGCACGTTCGCCCAATCCCAGTTCTGGGCCACGTACGCGTGTCCATTGGCGGTAGCCTCCGGTGCGACGAACAGGGCCGTGCACTCCTCGCGCAGCGGGATGGTTTTCAGCGAAAGGATCTCGGTGCGGCAGTTGAGGGCCAGGATCTCGTCGAGCGAGACGCCAGCGCCCTCAGCGATGCCGCGCATCTCCTCCAGCAGGTGAGGTGCATACTCCTCGATGGGGCGCAGGTATTGCCGCGCTTGGCCTAACACCGCCGACCAGTCCAGGCCCGGATCGTGCCTGAAAAGCCGCCGATAGCCTTCCAGGTTGAAATGGACCAGGTCACTTGCCTCCTCACCATGTTGCCGGCCCCGCTCAAAATCCCCGCCGCTTACCTCGATCAATGGGAATCCCTCCATACTCTCCTCCCTCGCCTGTACACTCCCGACCAGCGCCGGCCTACGAAATCGCCACTTCCTTGATTGCTTCCTCCGTGAAGCTCAACGGAGCCCCCATGTCGGACATAGCCTTCAGGAACTTTACCGATGGGATCCACCGGGTACTCGAACTCGCAGTATCCAAGCCCCTTGCCAAGAAAGCAGCCCAGGAGTGGCGCCTCCTCGTGGCAGTGATGAGCGATCACGACCGGACCAATGGGGTCGGGAAACTCGTACTCCTCGACACCACTGAAAGGAGGATACTCGACACACCTCCCGTCCTCGAACACCGGCAATGGGGACGCATAGTCCGTCAGCGCGATCTCAGGGGCCCACCCCGGATCCCATCCACTGACCGCTTTCGTTTCGCCCAACTCTCTCTCGCCCAACCTGATACGTATCTTGTCCACGCGATCCAACTTGTCAGAGGCATATCTGGCAAGCACATTGGTGATGCCAGGGCTTGCGCCGCAGCCAACCAAAGCCGTCAGCCCAGCCTCCGTGAATTCCCGGTCAAGGAAGATTGGCTCGCCGGCCACGAACTGATCCCACACCGGCTCGCCCAGCGCCGTATCGACATAATGGGCCCCGCTATTCAGGGCCGCCCGCATGACGTTGCGGTTGAACCGGATGAGGGTCAGGTTGATCACAACGTCGACCCCCTGAGCCGCCCTCTCAATCTCCCCGATACTGCCGGCGTCCAGCTCGATGGTGGTGATCTTGTCGCTACCGATCCTCTCCTTGACCTGGTTGGCCAAGTCGAGATCAATATCGCCCAGCACAATGCTAGATACGCCGCCACCACGTGCCAGTATCGACGCGCAGGGCGCACCCTGCCCACCGGCTCCCACTATCAGGACCTTCATAGCATCCCCTCCTCGCACTCTCGCTGCCAGAGCCTCGCCCTAATTGGTCCCTCTCTCAGCGCGCGAGCTTGTCTAGAGACCCGCAACCAACTCCTTCCCGAGATCATACGCCTTCTGCATTACATCCTCATTGCTCTTGATCTCTCCGGCATCCGACGCGCGGCCGTAGACGATACCCACAATCTCAGCCGGGATGTAGCTGAAGATGTCCTGGAACGTACGGATAGCATTGACTGCACCGGAATCGAATGGATCGTCACCGGCGTAGGTCAGGACAACGCCGATGCGCTTCCCGGCAAGCGCGTGGTCCTCGGGCTCGTCGGTGTCGCCGCCAAAGCCGTAACAGCGGTCCATGAACAGCTTTAGCTGGGCGGAGATAGTGAACCAGTAGACGGGACTGGCGTACACCACCGCGTCGGCGTCTCGCAGCTTGGGATATAACACCTGCATGTCGTCCTCAATGATGCAGTCCAGGTCCGCTACACCCTGACAGGAGTCGCACGCATCGCAGGGCGCGATGTCCATTCCGTGCAGGTAGAAGCTCTCGACCTGGGCTCCAGCCTCCCTGGCACCCACAGCCACCTGATCAGCGAGTGCAGCGCTGTTCCCGTTCTTCCTGGGACTACCTTTCAAGATCACGACCTTGGTACCCATTCCCCACACTCCTTCGGCTATTCGCCTTCGTAGACGATGTCCCCACCGATCACCGTCATCTCCACGGGGATGTCCTTTATGTGACCAGGATCGACCTCAAAGGGATCCCCGCCCAGCACCACGAAATCGCCCAGCTTGCCCACCTCCAGCGAGCCTCTATCCGTCTCCTGGAAGGCGATGCGGGCGGCGTTGATGGTATAGAGCTCCAGCGCCTGCTGGACGCCCACCCGCTCAGCGGGGTTGGAGTGGTTGACTGCGGCGTGAACGCCGATCAGCGGCCCCAGCGGCGTGACGGTACTGTCGGAGCCACCGGCCAACAAAAGGCCAGGGCGCATCAGGGTGCCCACGGGATCAGCTCTCCAGGCGCGTTCCTTCCCCAGCGTGCGGGTATACTCGGTGTGGGGCCAATAGTGGTTGAAGGGCGGTTGGATCGCCAGGGCCACTCCCAACCGCTGTGCGCGCTGGATCTGCTCCTCCCGGATCACCTCGCAGTGCTCGATGCGGTGCCGGTGATCGTCCCGGGGATAGGCGTTCAGCGCCGCCTCGTAAGCATTGAGTGCCTGCTCCACCGCAGCGTCACCGACGGCGTGCATGGCCACCTGCAGTCCCGCCCTGTGCGCCGCGAGCACAAACGCGTCGATCTCCTCCTGGGTGTGGTACAAGGTGCCGTAGCACTCCGGGTCATCGACGTAGGGTTCAGACAGAGCCGCGGTGTGAGGGCCGACGTCACCATCCAACAGGATGCACCCGCCGATGCGCGGCAAACCTAGCTCGAGCACCCTGTCCACGTCCATCGTCTGATAGAAGAACACAAAGCGCAAGGGCAGCAAAGGAATGGAGGCCAGGAACTCCTCCGCAGCCCCATTATCCCCGGCAATACCGCCCTCCAGCGCGTGGACCGTGGTCAGTCCCACTGCATGGGCCCTGTCAACCGCCGAGGCGACCATGCCTGCCGCCTTCTCATCCACACCAAAGTGCTCACCGAATCTTTCGAACGCCAGGTTGTTGGCTTTGTCAGCCAGTAGGCCGTTGGGCCGCCCGCTGGCATCGGCCATAATACCGGGAGTCCCTTCGGGAAAGCTCAGCAATTCCAGCCCACGGGTGTTCGCGGCGGAAGCGTGCCCGGTTACTCCGATCAAACAGACCGGATTGTCGGGGGCGACGGCGTCGAGCGCCGCAATGATCGGGCTGAACCTGTCTGTGTCCAGGGCATACTCGGTGAAACCCATACCGAGGATCGGTTCACCCGGCGGTTTGTCGGCGACGGCCTGGCGGACGATCTCTTGCAGCGTCGGATGATCCTTGGCAGAGCCCACGTCGAGCGCAGCCAGGCTTAGGGCCGTCCAGAGGAAGTGAGCGTGGGTATCGATCATTCCAGGCACCACCGTCTTGCCCGCCAGATCGAGCATCGGCACGCCCTCGGCGTGGGGCGCCACGCCCTCCCAGGACCCCACAGCGACGATGTTCCCCTCGCGCACGGCCAGCGCCTCGGCCCGAGGCTGCTGGGGATCCATCGTGATGACGTGGGCGTTGCGAACAGCCAGGTCATTCTTCAACATAGGGCCTCCTTGGGATAGACGATCTCTCCTCCAACGACGGTCATCTCCACCGCGATGTCGGCAATGGCCTCCAGCGCGACGCTCATCGGGTCGTGCGAAAGCACCACCAGGTCGCTCAGCCTGCCGACCTCGATCGAACCTTTGTCCTCTTCCTCAAAGGCAAGGGCTGCGCTGTCCAGCGTGTACAGGCGCAGTGCACGCTCCACAGAGAGGCGCTCAGCGGGATTGGAGTGATTGACGGCACTGTAGACCCCATACAGGGGCTGGAAGGGGGTGACAGTGCTATCTGACCCAACCCGTGCCCGCAAATCACCGCGCCGGGTGCGCACGCCCGCCACGCGTCCGTTCTCCCACAACAGATCCTCGACCAGCGTGGCGGTGAATAACTCCGCTCCAGCAGCACGACGTCGAGACCGTCGCAGGCCAACTGCAACGCCGCCGCCGAGCCCGCCGGGCCCGCGCCGACCACGATGCAGTCGTGAATGTGTTCCGCCACGTCAGACCTCCGCCTGGGCCCGTCTCTGGATGTGGTCCAATTCCCGCTCGACGTCCTCATCGAGGGGCAATGGCTCGTGCGTCGCCAGGATATGGGTCACTTTGTGACGAGCCTCCTCGAGGAGCGCAGGCCTTCCGTCCTCCACCCACCTTTCGTAGGTATCGTGCAGGCCAAACGTGCTGACGTACCACTCCCCACCTCGTATGCCGGCCACTGTCGAACGCTCTTCCAGAAAGTGACCGCCCGGCCCGATGGATTCGATCACATTCTCCAGCCATTTGTCCCCGTCGGTGGCGATACCCTGATAGGCCCGCCTGGTCATCCGAAAGACCTCAACGTCGATCAGCAGTTGCTCAAGGCTCAGAACCATCGAGCCTCCCAGCAGGCCCGGCCCAACCAAGATGTCGGGCCAGGACAGCACCGGCAACATCACGCCCAGCGCCCGCTCGTAGCCAGGCTGGATCCCGGGGACATAGTGATCGGTCCCCCCGCCGCTGCCCTCCACCGGCAGGCCATAGTAGCGCGCCATCTCGACGGCAGCGCTCCCCAGCAGGCCGTTCTCGATCGCGCCTGCGGTGTAGCGGCCAGAGCGTGGGTCCATAACCGCCAGAGCAGGGGCGTAGATGAATGGCGTGCCCGGCGCGCCCGCTTGAATCAGGCACAGCATGGCCAGGACATCACAGTTGCCGAGTATGGCGGTAGAGATCAAGCTGCCGGGCGCTGTAGCCCCCATGAGTGGCATGGGCATCGCCGCCACTGGGATGTCCCAGTCCAGCAGCGCCAGGTAGGCATCGGTGAACGGCCCCTCGATGACCAACGGAGACTGCGGGCACAGCAGGAACGAAAGCGGGTGCGTGCGGCGAATGGTCTCCTTGTCGCCAAAGATCACCTGCAGCACTTCCAGAAGCCAGAGCGACTGCTCAGGACTAGTCGTCCCATCCTGGACGTGCTTTGAGAAATTGCCAAAAATGCCTCGCAGGTAGCCTACATAGTCCGCCATCGTATCACCACGGTCGCGGGCCTCGACCATAGCCCAGTACATGCCGATCTCATCCAGGGCGTCGATCAAGCGAGTCGCCTCCAGCCAATCCTTGACTGTGCCCAGGCGGCGCTCCCCGGTCTCTCGATCCAGGGCAAAGACAGCCTCGCCGTCGATGAGCAGCGTGCACTCACCCGAGTTCATGCGCAGGTCCCAGCCCGGCCTGCGCGCCCCGAGCGTGAACCCTTTGGGTGCCAAGCGGAGCGACTCCTCGACGAGGGCGCGCGGAAAGCGCACGATGTCTGTATTCTCGTCCACCTCCGCGCCAGCGTCCTTCAGGATCTGGCGCCCCCAGGCCGTCTCAACTCGCACGCCGGTCTTGGCCAGGATATCGAGCGTGCGTTCGTGCACCTGCGCTCGTTCGTCCTCTGATAGTACCTGCAGCAGTGTCCTCATAACTCACCCACTCCTTCCGAAGTGAGCAGACCTTCACCGGCCCAGTGGCTATGCCCCTTCTGTCCTAGTCAAGCTCGCGTTCCGCCGCCTGCAAGATTCTCCCAAGCTCAGCCCGCTGCGCCTCCTCCAGCGGCTGTGGATGGTGGTTCTCCAGGATCCACGCCGTCTTCTCCCGAGCCACTTCGATCGGATCCCGGTAATCGCCTCCCTTGATGGGTTGGGCCGTCAGGTCGGAGAACCAGCGCTCGCGCAGGTGGTCCCGGGTATGCCCGTGGCGCAGGAAATGCCCCCGTGGTCCTACCACTTCGATCACATCCAGCGCCAACTCCTCTGGGCTGGTGTCGAGACCGGCAAGAGTCTCGCGAATGTGGTGGTAGATATCGGTATGCAGGACCAGCGCCTCGGGATAGAGCACCGTGCTGCCCTTTAGCAACCCCATCCCGCTCCCCGTCTCGGCCCCGCACAGCGCGCACAACATCGTGCCAGCACCCTCCATCGCGCCCATCTCCCAGCCAGGCTCGGGTGCATCCCCGCCAAACGTGCCCGCCAGCGTGGGCACGCCCCACATGTGAGCCAGTTCCACGCCAATCGCATAGACATACGAAGCAGACGACAGGTAGGCCCCCGTCCGTGGGTGCATAATGCCGGGCATCATGGAGTGATAGGTCGGGGCGCCAGGATAGGCCATCTGTATGAGCACCATGGCCGACACCATCTCGGCGTCGGCCACCGCGATCGTCCCGGCAATGGTGGCAGGCGCGGTCGAACCGGTGTTGGCCATAGACATAAAACCCACTGGCAGACCCGCCTCGGCAAAGACCAAGGCCGACTCCATACCGCCCACATCCTGTCCCAGCGGCGCAATAGTGCATATAAGCGATGACAGGGGTGGACGCTCGCGCATCGTCCTATCATCCCCAGCGACGACCTTGGCCATCTCGATGGCGTAACGGGCCTCAATCTCACTCATCACCGTCTCGGTCTGCACATGCTTGACGGTGTTGTTGAACGAGGCATCCAGCTCGTGCAGCGGCGCGGTGGCTGGATAGTCCTGAGCGCTGACGATGGGCCAGTAGAAACCAATGGATGACAGGTAGTCCGCCACGCAGGCCACGATGGCTACGTCCTCCTTCACCGAAGGGCGCTCTTTCCGTGTCTCAAAGTCAACCGTCCTTGTCCCGCAGCCATCGGTGGCGCAGTAGAAGGCGGTCCCGTCAAGTACCAGGTCGTGGGCCGCCGACCGCGCGCCCATCGTATAGAAGCGTGGTGCGTGGGACATAGCCTCCAGCACCACGTCGGGTGGCAACTTCACGATCTCGCTCTCGAAATCCACGTGAGCCCCATGCTCGGCGTAGATCTTCAGGGCCTTCCCCGAAGGACAGTGGATGCCGACCGTCTCCAGAACCTCCAGCGTGGCCGACTTGAGCTGCGCCAGTTGCTCATCGCTCAGGATACGCACATGGTAGGCAGGGACAATCGGTTCCAACAACGGGGTCTCGCTCGGCATAACTCCACCTCCTTGATCAAAGCCTCTATATAGCCAACCGTCTTATCATAGTTCTGTTCGAGACTATCACCGCACGTCATCTGAACTAGAGCGACCTTAACAACCTGTCCCATACCCATAAATGATCTCCGTAAACACACTCTCCGCCCATCTGCACCGTCATACCTTGTTCAAACGAGACGCCGGCTGCTGCTGCGTCACGCAGTGGATCATACCGCCCAGTTCAGCTAACTTGTGAGCCAGGATGCTCTTGTGCAGGTGTGCTGGTCAAAGTTCCCTCAAGGCCACCGCGCACCGAGGCGCGCCAGGCCATCCACTCATCGGCGTCGGTCAGCTACAACGCGAAACCACACGCCGTGAATCTAACAACGGATCCTTTTGCCCTCCGGGTCAACCATCGGTCGCAACGACGCCTTCCCCGGATACCGCACGCCCGCCACCTCTATCTCGTAGTTGCCGCTCTTGACAAAATCGGCGCTCACGCCCTGTTCGTTCGCAACATAGCCCAGGCCCACCGCCCCGCCAAGCGTATGTCCGTACCCTCCAGACCCGAGGTAGCCAACCAACTCCCTGTCCCGGTAGATGGGCTCGCTGCCATACAGCAGAGGCTCTGGATCCTCCAGCAGGAATTGCACGAGACGGCGCTTGAGAACACCCGCTTCCCTTTGCCGCAGGAGCGCGTCTCTCCCGATAAAACCCCCAACCTTGTTCAAGTCCACGGCAAAGCCCAGACCCGCCTCCAGCGGCGTGTCCGTATTGTCAACATCATAGCCATAGTCACGGTAGGCTTTCTCCAGCCGCAGCGTGTTCAGCGCCTGAAACCCAGCGTGCTTCAAACCCAGCTCTTTGCCCGCTTCCACGAGCAGATCAAAGACGTGGAGCGTAAAATCGGTGGGCACGTAGAGCTCCCAGCCCAATTCACCCACATACGTGATGCGCAACGCCTTGACCAGCGCATACCCCAGGTCAATCTCCTGCATCGTGAGGTAGGGAAACACTTCGTTCGACATATCCACATTCGTAAGGCCGCTGATGAGCTGGCGAGATTTCGGCCCCTGGATGCTGATGATATTGTAACCTGACGTCACGTCGGTGACAAATACGTGCGCCCCCGGTGGAATGTGCCGCTCCAGCCATCGGACGACGTGGCGGTGGATCGAGTCCACTAAGACCAAGAAATAGACGTCGTCGGCAAGGCGAGTCACCGTCAGGTCCGCCTCAATCGTGCCGCGTTCGTTCAGCCACTGGGTGTAGACAATGCGGCCCGTCGGAACCGATACGTTGTTAGCACATATGCGGTTGAGTACCTTTTCGGCATCACGGCCCTGGACGAGGATTTTGGACATATGGGTCAAATCCATCAACACGACGTCTTCCCGCGCTGCCCTGTGCTCCTCTGCGGCGCACTCGAACCAATTCTGACGCCCCCACGAGTACTCAACCCGGGGTTCAACCCCTTCCGGCGCGAACCAATCAGGATACTCCCATCCGACGGACTGACCAAAGTAGGCCCCGGCAGCGGCCAGGCGATCGTGCATCGCCGACCGGCGAGCGTTGCGCGCCGTCCCGGGCTGCAAGTTGGGCCAGGTTATATACTGCCAGCCGAGTAATTCCACCGTGCGGTCGTACAAATACTTGGGGTTGTTCTGAAAGGGCATCATACGGGCGATGTCGATGCCACTGACATCGACGGGCGGCAGGCCGTCAACGATCCATTGCGCCATGATCTGCCCGGCCCCGCCGCCAAACAGAATGCCCAGCGAGTTGAAGCCGGCGGCGACGTAGAAATTCCTCAACTCTGGCGCTTCGCCCATCAGGGGGCCCATATCAGGCGTAAAGCTCTCTGGACCACAAAAGAACTGGTGAATCCCGGCCTCTTTGGCAATGGGGATGCGCTTCATCGCCAGTTCGAGATGGGGCAGCATACGATCCCAGTCTGGCGCGATCTCACCAAAGCTAAAATCCTTAGGAATGCCCGAGCCGCCAGGCCTGGCCATTCCCCAGGGCTTGGCTACCGGCTCAAAGAGACCCAGCATCAGCCCGCCCATTTCATCCCGATAATAGGCGAAAAGGTCAGGGTCCTCGACGATGGGCATATCCCGATACATCCCCTCTATCGGCTCGGTGATCAGGTAGTAGTGCTCGGCAGCGTGCAATGGCACGTTGACACCGGCCAGCTTTCCCAGCTCCCGCGCCCATATGCCGCCGCAGTTGACCACGTATTCCGCCTCAATTTCGCCCTGGTCGGTGACCACGCCCGTCACCCGCCCCTTGTCCTGCTTGATCCCGGTGACTGGGGTCTGCTCCAACACGCGCGCGCCACCTATCTTGGCGCCTTTTGCCAACGCCATCGTGGTGTCAACCGGATTCGTGCGCCCATCCTCGGCGGTGTAAAACCCAGCGAGAATATCGTCGGTATGGAACAGAGGCCACATCTTCTTGACCTCCGCAGCAGAGATCTCTTCCGTCGAGACGCCGTGCGCACGACTGTAATCAGCCCTCCGGCGGAGGCTATGCAGGCGCTCCGGGTTGCTGGCGATCTGCATATAGCCAACTGCCTTAAAACCTGTATCCTGACCGGTTTCCTCTCCGAGCCTTTCGTAGAGCTCGCGGGTGTATTTAGCCATGTGAATGTCGGTCTCGGTCGAAAACCCGCTGACGATCAGCCCCGCCGCGTGCCACGTGGTTCCCGCCGTCAATTGCGTGCGTTCCAACAGCACGACGTCTCGCCAGCCCAGTTTGGTCAGGTGGTAGGCGACGCTGCAACCGATCACGCCGCCGCCAATGATCACAACCTGTGCCTGGTTCGGAAAGGACTTGTCTGGTACTTGTTTTTCAACCATGGTTTTCATCCCTGCATACGCTTATCCGATCTGCTCTGCTTCTCGCTCGGCCGCCGCCAGGATGCGGTCCAGTTCGGCCAGAACCTCCATCGGCAGGGGCTCAGGATGGTGCGCCTCACTGATCCGCTTGAACTCTTCCAGGGCTATCTCCTCCGCGTCGCGAGGGTTGCCGTCGGGGTCCTCTTGCTCCAGCAAAGGCAGTCGAAAGTCGCGGATGTGCTTGCGGGTGTGTTTTTGCGCCAGGAAGTGGCCACGCGGCCCCACGTTCCTGATCACATCCAGCGCCATATCGTCCTCGTCGAACTCGAATCCGTGCAGCAGGTCGTAAGCATGCCGGCAGGCTTCGTGCTGCAAAATCACGTGCTCGGGGTAGAGAATCATCGAGCTGCCTGTCAGCCCCAGGTAGCCACAGATCTCACCCCCATAGAACGGAACCATCATAGAACCCGAGCCGGTGTCGAGACCCGCTTCCCAGCCAATTTCGGCCGCGTCGGTGCTCACGCTGCCACCGCCCAGGCTGGGAACCCCCCAGGCGTGAGCCATTTGGACCGCCATCCAGCCCAAAGATACCGGGACTTTACCGACATAAGCGCCGGTGCGTGGGTGCATCAACGAGATAAAGTTCGAGTAGAACACCGGCGCGCCAGGGTAGGCCAATTGCACCAGCACCATCCCGCTGACGACCTCGGCGTCGCCGACCACCAACGCACCCAGAGGAGTGGCGGGTGCCGTGGAGCCCATCGTCGGCATCGCCATAAAGCTCACCGGGATGCCCGCCTCGGCGTAGGTCAGCGCGTTCTCGAGGCTATGGCCGTCCTGAGCTAGCGGGGCGATGGTGCAGAAGTTGGCGCAGATAGGGGGCCGTTGCCGGAGCGCCTCGGCGCTGCCCGCCACTACCGTCGCCATCTCCACGACGTAGGGGGCCAATTGCGGAGGGACCGTCATCCCGCCGCGCACGTGCTTGAGCGTGTTCGTCAGCCCGGCGTGACATTGGTGCAGCGGCGCGGTGCGTCCATAGTCCTGCGCGCTCACCAGGGGCCAGAAGAAGCTGATCAACGGCAGCGCGTCGCACACCCGCGCCATCAGCGCCACGTCCTCCTTGCGCGAGGGGCGTTTCTCCCGCGTCTCCAGGTCGATCACGTGCACCCCGGTCCCGTCGGTGGCCAGATAGGAGCAGCTCCCGTCCAGGAGCAGATCGAAGCGCTCCTCCCGCCCTCCCAGCACGAAGGAGCGCGGCGCCGTAGACATCGCTTTCTGCACCAGGTCCGGCGGGATGCGGACGATCTCTGTATCCCAGTCCACTGCGGCCCCGTGGTCAGCAAAGATCTCCAATGCCCTCCGGGATGGAAAATGAACGCCGACCTCGTCCAAGAGATGCAGCGTACCTCCCTTCAGGGTCTCTAGCTGCGCCTCCGTCAGCAGTTCGGCCCTAAAGGGCGATGTGAACGGTACGATGTCCGGTGTTTTGGAAACCATCGGGACACCTCTACTGAGCCAATGCTTTGTCTGCCTCGGCCACCATAGCCTCGATCTTTTGTGCAGCGTCTTCAGGCAATGGAGGTGGCTGGTGGTTGTGCAGGATATCCAACGCCTCAGCGCGGGCGATCTCG
>Ga0180437_10008833_pt1 | contig 12658 bp, 12 predicted proteins | sample SS_ome_4_FD_132410 | JGI IMG/M metagenome (GOLD analysis project Ga0180437, IMG submission 132410) | Hypersaline lake sediment archaeal communities from the Salton Sea, California, USA - SS_3_D_1 metaG | ecosystem: Environmental > Aquatic > Non-marine Saline and Alkaline > Hypersaline >...
CCCCAGATAGTGGGGTTCCTTTGTAACTGGTGTTCCTACAATGCTGCTGATCTTGCCGGGGCAGCAAAGCTGGAAGTCCCTTCATCACTCTCGGTTATCAGGGTGATGTGTTCTGGTCGAGTTGACCCTGTTCTCGCTGCCACCGCCCTGCTGCGGGGGGCTGACGGTGTACTTATTGCCGGATGCCACCCCGGTGATTGCCACTATAGAAAGGGGAATTACTATGCCCGGCGGAGATTCGCCCTTCTGAAGGAAACCCTTAAGACCCTTGGTCTGGATTCAAACAGGCTCATGCTGGCGTGGATATCAGCATCTGAAGGACAAAGATTCGGAGAGGTAACTAACGAGTTTGCCGAGCGAATCAGAGAAATGGGCCCCAACCCCATGAAGCAAAAGACTTCACTATGAATAGCGAAACTGAGATGGACAACAAAGGACAAAGCAGCCCGGTGCTGGTTATCGGGGCTGGCGTTGCCGGCATTGAGGCCAGCTTACTGCTGGCTAATGCGGGGAGAAAAGTATATCTCGTGGAAAAGGCTTCGTATACCGGTGGCAATGTAATAAAGTTGGAAGAGGTATTCCCCAACATGGAATGTGCCACCTGTATGATAGCCCCCAAACAACAAGAACTATTACAGAATGAGAATATCAAGCTGCTGAGACTGAGCCAGGTTGAAGCTGTCAGCGGTTCTCTGGGGGATTTCACGGTAAAGGTTAAACAAAAGGCAAGTTACATTAATTCAGAAAACTGCCTTGGCTGTAGTGAGTGCTTTGCCCCCTGTCCGGTAGAAGTAGACAACGAATTTGAAGAAGGGCTCTCCAAAAGAAAGGCAATATATGTCCCCTGTGCTGGGGCTCTACCCAATGTACCTGTTATTGATACAGAGAACTGCCTGCGTTTCAAAGGGCAGGAGTGTCAAGCCTGCCAGGAGGCTTGCCTGTTAGAGGCTATTGACTATACGCAGCAGGATGAGGAGCTTGAAATTAAAGTCGGAGCTATCATCATCGCCACTGGTTTCAAATCATTCGACCCCAGTGGAATCAGCCAGTATGGGTATAAGAAATTCGATAATGTCTATTCTGCCATGGAAGTGGAAAGATTACTTGCCTCCAATGGACCTACACAGGGGCAGCTTATCCTGAGAAACGGTGAACCACCAAAGTCGGTAGCTATTATACATTGTGTGGGAAGAGAGGGGAAAGGCTACTGCTCTTCAGTGTGTTGTATGGCCTCCCTGAAACTATCGCACTTCATGAAAAATAAGCTGCCCGACATAAAAATAACCCAGTTTTACTCTGACCTCTGTATTCCAGGTAAATCCTATCAGAAGTTTTACCAGGAGGTGAAGGAGAGGGGGGTCGAGTTCATCAGGGCTGAGGTAACGGAAGTCTCAGCGTCAGGAAAAGAAACAGCCGTTAAGTATAAGACTGACGAGGGCAAGGAGGATACCTTAGCCGTGGACATGGTTATCCTTAACCCAGCTCTCGAGCCGCAGGCCAACTCATCCGAACTGGCAAAGATTCTAAATATCCCCCAAGGTAAAGACGGGTTCTTTAGCGAGAAGGAACCAGACCTTACTTCTATAGCTACAGCCCAAGACGGTATATTTATTGCTGGTTGTGCCCAGAGTCCTAAAGATATAACAGAGACAGTAGCTGAGGCAGAAGCAACAGTAGGGAGGATACTCTCACTATCGAGATAAGGGATATCAGATGGCAAAAAAGATAGGCGTATATGTATGCGAATGTGGCACCAACATAGCGGAAAAGGTAGATATTAACCGGGTGCTGACTGCAGTCTCTCCTCTTAAAGATGTAGAAGTTGCCCAGAGGTATAAGCTCCTGTGTTCCGGAGAGGGACAAGACTACCTGAAGCAAAGTATTGAGGAGCATAACCTGACCCATATGGTAGTCGCTGCTTGTTCACCAAAGCAGCATGAACTCACCTTTATGAATGTATGCGAAAAGGCAGGCCTTAACCCCTATCTCTTTCAACTGGTTAATATACGTGAGCAATGTGCCTGGGTCACACCTGATGGAGAAGATGCTACTAACAAAGCAATAAGACAAATAAGAGCCGCCATCAGCCGGGTCCACTATCATACTGCCCTGGAGAAAAAAGAGATTGAGTGCTCTCCCGACGTGCTGGTAATCGGCGGTGGTATTGCCGGAATCAAAGCCAGCCAGTTACTGGCTACTCCAGAAAGGAAGGCCTATCTGGTAGAGAAAACCTCCTCCCTGGGAGGTAAAGTAAGAAGCTTTAGCAAGCTGTTCACCAACATGGAATCTGGCTTGAGACTGGTAGAACAGGAGGTGGAGAGCCTTCAGCAAAACGAAAATATTGAGGTGCTCACTGAGAGTGAAGTAGAGGAGATCCTAGGATTCCTGGGAAATTTCGAGGTAAAAGTAGTCAACAAAGCAAAGGACAAGGAGCTAAAATTCAATGTTGGAGCAGTGGTGGTGGCGACCGGCTTCGAGCTATTTGACCCCAAAGGGCTCCCTCAATATGGATACGGAAAGTTAGACGATGTCTACACCAGCTTAGAATTTGAGGAGATGAGTATCGCCGACGGCCATACTAAAGGGAAAATCCTGCTCAAGAATGGCAAGCCTCCTGAATCGGTAGCTATCATACATTGCGTGGGACGGGAAGAGAAGGGCTACTGTTCCAAGGTATGTTGTCTTTATTCACTCAAATTTGACCGGATGCTGAAATCCCAACTTCCGGGAGTCAAGATATCTCATTTCTACTCTGACCTGTGTCTTCCGGGCAAGTCCTACCAGAGATTTTATGAAGATACAAAGGAGATAGGAGCCACCTTTATCCGCTCGGCAAAGACCGGGGTCACCGGGAACGAAAAGGGACTGACCATCGATTATGAGACCGAGGCTGGCTCAAAGGGTAATTCGGCTGCCGATATGGTAATCCTGCTCCCGGCAATGGAGAACAGCAGTGATGCTCAGAAGTTTGCTGAAATGTTAAAAATACCACTCGATGAAAAGAATTTCTTTGTTGAGGAGCACCAGTTACTTTCGCCAGTGGCATCGGCGGTGGAGGGGGTATTTGTTATCGGCTGTGCCCGAGGACCACAGAGCATCTCAGAATCAATAGTGCAATCAGAAGCAGTAGCGGGAAAGATACTCTCCATTCTCGTGCCGGGCAAGAAACTAGAACTGGAAGCCAGAACCTCTGAGATATCTGAATCCTTCTGCACCGGATGTAAAACTTGCATCGATGTCTGCCCCTATGGGGCTATTACCTTCAATGAAGCAAGAAGAATCTCAGTGGTTAACCAGGTTTTATGCCACGGCTGTGGAAACTGTGCCGCCGCCTGCCCTTCCGGTGCCGCCACCTTGAAGCATTTTACCTTTCCCCAAATTTATCAGGAACTGGCCGGAGTATTGCGACAGGAATGCCGAGAGAAAAATAGAGAATGCAACAGGAAGTTAATATGAGCGATAATAAGCAAGGAGCAACTTTCCCTGCGGAGGGTGGTGTAAGGGAAGGGAGCCTTGATTTCATCAGACAGGCGCTGAGCCAGGGGTGCTTTGATGCTGTTCTCATACCGGCGAAAATGCCGCTGAGCGATTCATTTGCTTATGCACTAATCGAAGATGAATCGCTCCTGAAGGATGCTTATCCGTTATGCCCGATTATGACAGTTCAGGGAGCCAGAGTCATTTCTGCCCTTACCCGACGGGGGAAAGGGAAGAAGGTATTATCCGCCTGGTTACGACCCTGCGAAGTGAGAGCCACAGTGGAGCTATCCAAACTTGGCCAGATAAACCTGGAAAACATAATTCTCATCAGTATTGATTGTCCCGGCGTATTACCACTGGCTGACTGGGCTAAGGAGCCAGAGAAGACCGAGTCTGCATTTTCCGAGCTGGTTAAAGGAATTGATATTGAAGGTGTGCGGCCAATTTGCCAGATATGTGACAAATTCTCGGCAACTGGTGGTGAAGATTTGCATATAGGGACGATAGGAATGCAGGATAGCCTTCTTCTCATCCCGAATAGTCCCAAGGGTAGAAGTATCCTGGACAACCTTGGCCTTCAGGCGGCACCGGATATATCAGACTGGCAAAGCCAGGTGGATGCTCTCACCGCCGATAGAAAGAAGAAACGCGAGCAAGCTCATAAAGAATTAGAATCCAGGGCTAAGGGCTTGGATAACCTGCTCCATACCTTCAGCACCTGCATAAACTGCCACAACTGTATGAGAGTCTGCCCTATATGCTACTGCCGGCAGTGCTTCTTCGATTCGGACAACAGCAAATTCCCCTTTGAGGATTACCTAGTGAGAGCCGAGGCAGCAGGGGGATTGAGACTTCCACCCGAGACCCTGCTCTTCCATATTGGACGTATGCTGCATATGTCACTTTCCTGCGTATCATGCGGAGCCTGTGAAGATGCCTGTCCCACATCCATTCCGGTAGCGCAGGTTTTCAGCCTGGTGGGAAGCAAGAACCAAAAAGCCTTCGACTATGTGCCGGGTAGGAGCGCCGATGAACCCCTTCCGCTGAGGGTCTACCAGGACAGGGAGTTTGAAGAAGTAGAGCAATCTGGTGCTAGAGCTCCTGCCCCAGAGGAGACGTGATATGCCCAAGGTGCTAAGGTTAAACCAGGGGGCAGAGGAAGGGGTTAAAGAACTTCTTAAGTTCCTTTTAGAAAGCGGAGACACGAGGGGGGTCCTTACCCTTACCAAAGTGGATGAAGGTGGCGGGGTAGCTTATTCACTGGTTACTGACCCCAAGGTGCTTGAAGATGCTTTGCCCCTTTTTCCTTTGATGCCAGTAAACGCAGGGAAGGTGCTCTCCCGTATTACCTTAATCGAACCAACTGATAAACCTATAGTAGCGGTTATGAAGCCCTGCGAACTGAGGGCGTTTGCCGAACTCTTGAAGCGGAGCCAGGGGAGCTTGGAAAACTTCTTATTCATAAGTTCAACCTGTGGTGGAGTCTATCCCCTGAAAACAGCTATCAGCGAGAATATCGGGGAGAAACTTCCACAATACTGGGATGCGGTTAAAAAGGGCGAGATTCTTCCCGAGGTAAGGCGCAACTGCACCGCCTGTACCCAGTTTATACCCTATACTGCGGATATGACTGTTGCTTTAATCGGGAATAGTGATATCGAAAAACAATGCGAGATATACCTGAATACCAGTAAAGCAGAAGAGGTTGTGACTGGTATGACGGGAGAGGTCTCAGAACAAGAGCTCAATACTGAAGCTCTGGAGACGTTGCGCAGTAGAAGGAAGGTTCAAAAGGACAAACTCCTGGACGAAGTCAAAGACCTAGATATGGAGAAGGTCTTCGGGAAATGTATAGGTTGCCGCGCCTGCAGTAAAGTCTGTCCCGCCTGTTACTGCCATTTATGCTTTTTTGAATCCCCTACCAGCGAACATAGAGCCTTAGACTACGAAAGGGAGTTAAGCAAGAACGGGGGTGTCCGAGTTCCTCTTGATACCATATTCTACCACCTTGTCAGGTTGTTCCATGTGAGCCTGTCCTGCGTAGGATGTGGCCAGTGTAACGATGTATGTCCGGTTAACATACCACTCGGGGCTGTAGCTCTGAAAACAGCGGGGGCGGTTCAGGAAGCATTTGACTATGTGGCGGGAAGGAGTATCGAGGAAGAGCTGCCCATTACCATATTCAAGCCGGAAGAGTTTGCCGGAGTTGAATGAAACTAACCAGTTCTTTCATCTATTAGGGTCTCCAATACGGGACTAAGTAGAGTAGATGGCGTTATCCCGCTACAATCTACATCCACGCAGTCATCAGGCAATTTGCCGAGTTTACTCACCACTGGACAAACATCGGGATGTCTGCCCTTTCATGCTTATATCAAAAAAGAGCAACTAATTCTTCACTCCGCTTGAAAATGACCTGAAATCTCGTCTATATTACCGAGTGCGACTCCTAAAAGAGCATGTCCAAGTGCGACGGCTTCAGGGGAGGCTAGTTCTAAGCCGATTCCTTGTGCGTCATTATCACGACTAGGAAAGAAAACTGTTATCTGGTTAATATCTGCATCTTTGACTTTAACGGCTCTAATATTGAATGACTCAGGGCAAACTACTTCTATGTAATCTCGGCTAGGCCAAGAAGAATTTGACTGTGGCTCTCTCTTTTGATAACTCTTTATAGTAACCATATTATCTCCTCAAAGTAAGCTAAATTTCGTGACCGATAAAAATACCTTGTCTTTTCTTAGCGCGAGCTATTTTGGTCGCTACGTTGTCTTGAGAATCTTCCATATCATTCAGGGTGTCTTTTAGCCATCTTCCACTATAGGCTAGATTATAGATGGTATAGATAGCATCCGGGGTACGCCCTAGAGATTTAGCTAAGTTTTTTACATTGGCATGAGTGGGGGCTAAAGACAATATAAGGTTAACTTCCTCCTGTTTATAAGGGTTAAAAGGCGTTGGGTATACCATCTTTCTTAGTTTTCAAGGTTTCCTCCTTTAATAAAGTAAACATAAAGTATTACGTTGAAGTGATTATAGCATAAGGTCAGGACAAATTCTTACTCTAAATGCTAGAATAGCTCCTGACCTAGACAACTGCAACAATCAGGATAAAAAAGATGCCTACACCTACCTAGACTTAAGAATTACGGCTACGTCGGAGGGTGCAGACATCAAAGGCTACCTTAAGCCAGACGTGATTAAGGCTGATTCGTGCCTAATCACCACTGGACGAACATCGGCATGACGACATGGATATAGTTATCCACCCCTACCGGGCGGATAACACCCGGGCTGGACGGATTGGTAGTCTCCACGGCTACCTGGCTCTCACGAAGCATACCCAGGACATCGGTGAGATATTTACCGTTAAAGGCAATCTTTGACTCCTCACCGTCAACAGTGGCGTCAATCTCACCAACATCATCGCCTATCTCTTCAGAACGGGCTGAAATCGTCATCTTGCCCGGGGTTAGCTCACCACCCGGTGCTATCACCAAACGGACAATGCCACTGCCATCACGGGCAAAGATAGAGGCGGTCTTGGTCGCCCTCTCGAATTCAGCAACACTAACTACCGCCCGGGTATTGTAGCTCTGGGGAATAAGCTGACCATAATTGGGAAAGGTGCCCTGAACCAGCTGGGATACCAGCTCAACATTCTTCAGACGGAATAGGGCCTGGCTCTTATCCGGATTTACCAATATCTCGACCGCTTCCTCCTGGTCAGCCATAAGCCGATTTAGCTCACCCAGAGTCCGTGCTGGAATAATGACCTCGGTCTTCTGACTAACGGGGACGGCAAGAGGTAGCTTGTAAACCGCTAATCTAAAGCCATCAGCCGCTGCCAGCGTCAGTAAGTCACCATCAAACACGGCATCAACACCAGTGAGGACGGGGCGAGACTCCTCAGTGGCAGCAGCAAATACCACCTGACTGATTCCCTGACGAAGAGCTTCTACTTCAACCTTGGTACTAATACCCTCGTCAATCTTGGGTATGGGGGGAAAATCCTTGGCATCAACCCCGCTGATTCTGGCTTCAAATCTAGCACACTTTAGCCCCAGGGTGTTGCTCTTGGGGGAAAGGCTAATATCAACCTTCTCACTGGGTAAGGAGCTAATGAACTCGATGAGAAGTCGTGCGGGAACAGTAATTGCCCCTTCTTCCTCCACCTTGGCTCCAATCCAGCAGCTAATAGCCATTTCCAGATTGGTGGCAACAAGCTTAAGACGTGACTGGTCGATGGCTAAGAGGACATTATTGGTTATAGGCAGGGTGGTGCGAGTAGCTACCGCCCTCCCCACCACACCCAGCCCCCGATTTAGATTCTCCTGAAGACATGATAACCTCATTACACACCCCCCAAAGTATTATTAACTGTAGTGGAGTAGTATATACCAATAATTAATTCTACTCAAGGTTTACTATACCACTCTTGCCACCACTTTTCCTAACTAACCGAATATTTTCAATTTTAATGCCCCGGTCTACCGCTTTACACATATCATAGATGGTTAAAGCGGTAACCGCGGTAGCAGTAAGGGCCTCCATCTCCACCCCCGTCTTACCTGTACTCTTCACCGTAGTAGCAATCTCCACCGCAGAATTGGCCTCATCCAGATTGAACTCAATTTTAACATCTCCAATAAGAAGGGGGTGGCACAGGGGTATCAGGTGAGGGGTCTGCTTGGCTGCCATAATACCAGCCAGCTGGGCTACTGACAGAACATCCCCCTTGGGCATTTCCCCCTTCTTCAAGAGGTCAAGGGTAGCCGCCTTCATCGTGACCAGGCACTTGGCCAGTGCCTCACGCTGGGTATCAGGCTTCTGGGTAACATCTACCATACAGGGTCGACCCCACTCATCCAAATGGGTCAACCCGCCGGCAACAGGGGCTTCGGGCTGCCCTTTTCCTGGCACCACCGTCTGCAGCTTTTCCCCCTGACTGGCTAAACTGGTAGCCAGGGTATGAGCTTCCTGGTGAAAGAGATTTTTATTATCCCGGTCAATCCACTGCCAGCTCACCTTTCGCTGGCTAACCGCCTCATCCAGCTGTTCCCACAGGTCGCGGTTGGCACGCCTTTGCCACCCCTGACTCATACAACCGAAAAGATACTGGCTATCGGTATATATAACCACCTCCGCACCCTGCGGAGTCTGCAGGATGCCTTCCACGGCAGCGGTAATCTCCATGCGGTTGCTGGTGGTTTTCTTGACCATACCGGAGAAAACACGCTTCTGGTCACCATCAACGACAACAGCTCCCCACCCCCCCTGACCCAGAACCGGGTTATTAGCTCCGTCAGTATATATCTCAGTCATGGCTAACCCCCCACTTGAGAAAATGGTCGGTCTCTAGGAACATAGCCCTCAGCCAGATGATGGCGCAGTGGCTTGCTCGCAACCGCCTCTTCAATCAGTTGCTTCAGCTCACCTAAAGGCACGCCACCACGCAGGGGCGGCATGAGGTCGATTTCATCCTCAGCCAAAAGACAGGGGCGGAGCTTACCATCAGCAGTAAGACGTAACCGATTACAACGGAAACAGAAATGCTCACTAATCGGGGTAATAAAACCAATAGTGCCCCTAGCCTGAGGAAAACGAAAATACCTGGCTGGTCCGTTACCTACATCGGGCAGGCAGGGCTCTAATTCCCCCAGTTGCTCCAGACGCCTTCTCATATCACTAACGGGGACAAATTGAGGGGCTATGGCACTGGCGGCAGCAAAGGGCACAAGCTCAATAAAACGTACATGCCACCCCTGGTTAATGGTTTTGGTCGCAAAATCAAGCAGTTCATCATCATTAATACCAGACATAACCACCATATTAAGCTTAACCGGCTCAAGCCCAACTGACCGGGCGACATCAATGCCTTCCAGGACATCACCAAGGTTATGGCCATGGGTAATAAACTCAAACTTATCCGGCTTAAGCGTATCCAGACTTACATTAACCCGCCGCAAGCCGGCTGATTTTAGCTCAGCAGCATAGCGACCAAGCAGGATTCCGTTTGTAGTCAGAGAAATATCATCTATGGCATCTATTTGCGCCAGCATCTGGATTAATCCAGACAGCCCTGACCGCACCAGGGGTTCGCCACCGGAAATTCTTACCTTATTTATGCCTAATTCAGCGGCTGCCTTGGCTACAGTGTAGATTTCCTCATAGGTAAGAATATCACGGTGAGACAACAGGCAAATACCGCCCGGTGGCATGCAGTAGATACAGCGCAGATTACAGCGGTCAGTTACCGAGATACGCAGATAATTTATAGGACGCTGGAAGGAATCAGAAAGCCCGGTCATAGATAATATTTCCTGTTAAGATTTCGGCTAATCCACATCATATATTTACCGCCCCTAAATGCACCAAAATCAGAATTTCCTAGAGCAGCTTAGCCTCTCCAGCACCTGGGATGCCTTTCTTGCTGCCTGCCCCCGATGACTAACCTGGTTTTTCATTTCCAGAGGTAACTCAGCCATGGTCTTATCCAGCTGAGGAAGGAAAAAGACCGGGTCATAACCAAAGCCGTGCTTACCCCTGGGCTCAAAGGTAATAATACCCTGACATTCACCGGAGCAAAACTCCAGCTCACCATCAGGGGTAGCGATAGCAATAACACACCGGAAACGGGCAGACCGCTCCGGCCAGGGAACATCCTTGAGCCGTGACAACAAGTAGCTCACCCTATCCCTGTCTGAAGCACCCTCACCAGCATAGCGAGCCGATAGCCGACCGGGCTCACCACCCAAAGCATCAACCTCCAGCCCGGAATCGTCAGCCAGAGCCAGTAGCTGGCTCTCAATAGCCAAGGCTGTCGCCTTTAACCTGGCATTTTCTTCCAGGCTTTCCCCCACCTCATCAACTACAGTAGTAATACCCTCCTCAGCCGGGGTAACCAGCTCATAGGCAGGGTTGCTGAGTAGACTTCTATACTCATGCACCTTACCCTGATTGTTCGTCGCCAGGAGGAGCTTGGGCATACTGGTAATTAAAGGTCGGTAAACCTTCCCTCCAGCTTCTTTAAAACTTCAGGCATGGTGGTGTATTCCATCTCTTCCAGCGGCAAACGGTGTGGCTCAAAAGGACCGTGATAACGCATAAAGTTGGCTATCTCATTCGCCTGGTTGCGGGCAGGGTCAAAGGACTTATCAGCGAACATATCACGAGGCCCAATCAGCTTGCCTCCAGAGAGTTGAAAACCAAGGGCTACCACTCGGGGTGGTCCGTCAAAGCGAGTGGGGATGCTATCGGCCACAGCTACTGGCATAAGGGGACCGTGATGTGAGCCCCGCATCCAGCCCTCCACCAGCAGGGGAAAACTGAATGGTTCCAGCACCTCTCCTACTGCGGGGAACTTCCCCTGGGAGCGGACAATACACACCGGGTCATCCTTGCCCACATATCGCCCCGCTATTAAAGATAGACGCTGGGTGGAGGATACCGCCGCTATATCATTGGTTTCCCGATGATAGACTGACTTTACGATATAGCGCGAAGTCGCCCCGATGAAAACCAGCAAATCATAAATTTCCTCAGGACTCTTAAAGATTATCTTCTTGTGTTCCTTGACATCGTGCACTTCAAAGGCAAAACCACCATGCATATTGGAGGCAATAACCAGCCCGATGGTATTAAATGGGTCAGCAAACATCTTATATAGCGGCAGATTCCATGCCCCGGCCGAGGTCTTGTCAGCCATAAAAATAATAATGGTCTCCGCCCCTCTCTCCTCAATCTCCATCTCAGCTACCCCCGGCCCCATCCCTTTGACATTGCCGGAGAAGGCGTCAGCCAGTAAATCCTGCCCAGCACCGTGAAGTTTCAACTTCTTGGCTACCTCTGTACAGCTAACAAAGGTATCCCAGGCTAGCTTATGGATTTTCTCATTGTCTACACCATGCTGGTGAGTCATAACCAGTTGCAGGTCATCCCCGCACTTGGTTACATGATAGTCAACCAATAACCCATCTTCTTTAGCCTTGGCAATACACTTAGCCGCCTTAGCAATAACATCGGGATGAGACTCAGAATGCCCCACGTAGCCACCAACATCAGCCTTGATTACACTCAGGGTAATACTCATGGTTTTCTCCTTTAAAGAGTTTTAATAGGGGTTAATAAACAAACTTAATAATCAATCCCCTTCCGTGCCATTATCCCTTCATCATGGAGGTGCTTAATCTTCACCATCTCAGTGACCAGGTCAGCCAGTTTAATTAACTTGTTATCAGCTTGGCGACCGGTAAGGATAATATCCACATTCTGCGGCCTATCACCAATAAGCTTAATCACCTCATCCAGCTCAACCAGCTTCCAGGCGGCGGCTAAATTCACCTCATCCAGCACCACCAGGTCATAGTTACCACCAAGCATAGCTTCGCGAGCGGCGGCCAGAGCCTGCTTTGCCCGCTCTCTTTCCTCTGGCTTAATATTTTCGGGGTCAACGAATCCTTTTTGTCCGAAGCTAGCTACAGTGACATTGGGCAATTTAACCAAGACATTGTATTCACTGCAAGGATAACCATCATAATAATAATTACCCTTCATAAAATAGGCAATATATACCCTCAGACCGTGACCCAGGGCCCGAAGCACCACCCCCAGTGCTGCTGAAGTCTTACCCTTCCCATCACCGGTAAAAATCTGAACCAGACCCTGTCTCAGAGGTTCGGATGGGGGACAATCATGTAATAATTCTTCTTCCGTCAACAAAGTCCCCTCACCAAAATGGGTAGCAAGATAGCTAAAGACCGAGACTACAGTGAGAACAGTTTACCAACCCGACTCCACTATGTCAAGGAACGAGCCCAGCCCGGAGAGCATTGTTATCACGGTTACAACAATGCTATAATACCAGCCAAAACTCACCAAACCTGGTGGGTATGTACGAGGGGGGTTACAACCGCAGAGGGTGAGGTCAGCATGGAAATAATCCCCGCGATAGACATTAGAGATGGTAAGTGCGTCCGCCTTTACCAGGGCGACTACGATGAGGAGACGGTATTCTCTGATGACCCGGTAGAGGTTGCCCTGGAATGGCAATCGCTGGGGGCACCGAGGCTGCATATTGTCGACCTCGATGGTGCCGCCAAGGGTGAACCCTTTAATCTGGATATTATAAAAGAGATAGCCAGCGCGGTATTAATTCCCACCCAGCTGGGTGGTGGCA
>Ga0180437_10008835_pt1 | contig 12653 bp, 9 predicted proteins | sample SS_ome_4_FD_132410 | JGI IMG/M metagenome (GOLD analysis project Ga0180437, IMG submission 132410) | Hypersaline lake sediment archaeal communities from the Salton Sea, California, USA - SS_3_D_1 metaG | ecosystem: Environmental > Aquatic > Non-marine Saline and Alkaline > Hypersaline > Sediment...
ACAAAAAGTGCCATGGATGCTGGTTATCGGTCAAAAGGAACAAGAAAATAACACGATCGCGCTCAGGCCACGTGAAGGCAAACAAGAATTTGGTTTGACATTGCAAGACCTGCTGAACAAATCTAAAAAACTACTTGAGGTTTAAGCCTCGAACCCCCCTGAACAACAACTTATCCCTGCTTGAACGCGGGGATATCCGCCTCTCCGGACAATCCTTATAGAAACTTTTTTAAAATTATTGATTTCTCTCGCTCTCGATATGTAAGCTTAAAGTAAGGGAGAAATAAAAAAAAGGTCCATAGGGGGATTGTAATGAATAAAAAATATCTCAAGGTCGTTGTTCCGACCGTCTTGCTACTTCCGGTAGCACTGTTTGTTGTTTTATCTGTCCGAGGCTCGCTTCCTGAAACTCATCCTTTGATGAAAATTTATGCGAAAAAAGCAACAAGCGTCAAAACCATTCCAATGACCGATCTTCAGAGATCGCAAGCTGGTGGAAGCGAAGCAACATTCTTGCTTAAAAATATGTTCAACAACCCCGTTGAATATCCATCTATTCCGTTGATTCAAAAAGCAGGAGCTCTTCTGGGCGAAATTCCAAAAACATTACCTGAAACTATAGGTCAGGCTGACTTTGCAATTTCAGGAACAGGAATAAAAACCTTTTACAAATTACAATATAAACAAGGCGCAGGCCCAGCTGTAAACATCGTTGCGATACCACAGCTAAGATCTTCAAAAATGGGACAAATTCCAAATCCAAAAAATTGGCTCAAGCCAAACGATTTTGGATACCCTGGCAAATACCCATACTATTTCCCTCTCGTCATAAGAAAAACACCTTATGGAGATATTATCTACAGGGTATATGTCAGCAATGAAAACCCGCAAATAAACCAAATAATGCAAATATACATGAACTCAAAGGGGCTAAGACCGTTACAATAAAAATTCCAAAGACCTCCCCTACCACCTAACAAGATGGAGCACATCCCATTTCGGGAATGTGCTCCATCTTTTTTATATCAAACCCTTGCTCAAGTTTTTCCAAACCTCGTACAGTAACAAAAGAGGCCTTTGTATATCTAAAGTTTACAAAAAGGAATTCTATGAAAAAATTATACCGCAAACTTCTTTTTACAACCGCTCTGCTTACCCCTCTTGCACTATTTTTTGGCCTTTCATTGCGTAGCCACCCTCCCGATGATTCTCCTTTATTGAAAGTTTTTACCGGTAAGGCGTCAGGACTAAAAGTTGCAGTAATGACTGATGAGCGCAAAGCACTAGCAAACGGAAATGAGAAGCTCGTCTTGCTGCAAAGTATTTTTTCTAACGCTCCAGAATTTTCCTCATTTCCCCTGATTCAAAAACGAGGCGAGTTTCTTGGCACTGTTCCAAACTCATTTGCGGATGTTGAACCAATTGCAGACCTTTCTATATCGGAAGCTCGTAAAAAAACATTCTACAAGTTTCAGTTTTTCAGTGGCGGTGTAGCAGTAGACTTAGTTGCCATCCCAGAAAACAGAATGTCAAATATGGGAAAGCTGCCAAAAAGTAAATGGCTTAGACCAAAAGATATTGATTACCCTGGGAAAAGCTTTCCAAGAAAAAACTTCCCTTACCGCTTTAAATTTACGGCAGTAAACACCCCTGCTGGCGATATTGACTACTGGGTATTTGTCAGCGACGAAAATCCGGATATAAATAAAGTGATGGAAGCGTATATAAGACGTCAAAAAATTCCAACCGCTCCAGGACTTTAGGGTCTACATATATTTTTTAATGCACAACGGGAACAAAAAGGGGAAATCGGGGTGCAAACATTTTGGCCCCAGATGACCAATAATCGATTAACCTCAATCCAATATTTTTTGGGTAATAACTCTTGAAGTTGCCGTTCTGTTTGCTCTGGCGTCTTACTTTTAACCAAACCGAGACGATTAGAAATTCTATGAACATGAACATCAACACAGATGGCAGGAATACCAAATGCCTGCCCAAGAACAAGATTAGCCGTCTTGCGACCAACACCAGGTAAAGACAAAAGCTCGACCTCTGTTGCTGGAACTACTCCATTAAAGCGCTCCAACAACGCTTTGCAAACCGCATGCAACGTCCGCGCTTTTTGACGAAAAAAACCAGCTGAATAGACAATTTCCTCCAAAACCTCCAGTGGTAAGGCCAATAGCTCCTGTGGAGTCCGAGCGATTCTAAAAAGCTTTTGAGAAACAGGCAAAGAAATCGTGTCTTTTGTCCGCAAACTGAGCAAGCAAGAAACGAGCACGAAAAACGGATTTTTTCCATGCTCGTTTATAATTTGAACTGCCGCTGGCTCTTGCATGCCTGCAGTTGCCTGACGTAAAACCTCAATAACCCCTTCTGCTCGAGCTAATGAAAGCCCCCTTAAACTTTTCACCCCAGCTCCTAAAGTTACCACCTATCAGCCCCTTGTGAGGCCAAAAAACCTGTGCTAGAATGAATTAAAATGGATGCTAAGCTGAAGGCGGCAAGTAACCAAATAAAACAACCAAAGAAACACACAAGATGCATAAAATATTTTTGATTTCCATAAGAGTCCCCTGCGAATAAAAACTAATAATAATAAAAAACTTTCCCCTGGCAATCCCATAAAAAGAAATTCTGCTTTATGATAACCACTGAGAAAAAGAAGATCAATAAACTATGGTAAATTTTTCAGAAATCCTTATCGAAATTATAAAACCAGTTTGGACGTTTTTAGGAAGTTATCCATTTCTGTTCTTTGCCGTTGCCACATCTTTCACCGTAAAAACCTTTCTCCTCATTATTTTCGGCTTACGTGGCCTTAGAGAATCGAAATTTTCTACTCCTCTACTTCTTCTGCTTCTTGTTTTAATTGGCGGAATGATAGAGGACTCTGCCTGGTTGGTGAAACTTTGCGAGCTTCTGTTCTTCCCCAAACTTGATTATCGAATTGTCTTGATCTTCTTAAGAATTGGTTGGGCATTCGTAATTGTAAGATATCAGGCCCTAGCTCTTCTTATCGAAAACTTATCAGAAAAAAAAGCAGGTCTTAGAATCCATCAAATCCTATTTTTAACCATTAGCACACTAATATTTTTATTTTCTTTAGCTTTTTCATTCTACTTTTGTTCTTCCAATACCAGGCCCCCATTAGAATTCAAAATGATAGCCTTGATTTCAATTTACACGATGATACCCCTAATGCTGGCCGGACTAACTACAACCCTCTGGAAACTTCGCTCTGCAAAAATCCCACGTATCATAAAAAGGCAGCTCAAAATTCTCATTCGATACTTGGTAATACCAGTTGTTGTTTCTGACTTCATACAAACCTATCCATTTAACTTTGCTCCCTCTTTGATAACACATCAACTTTCACTTGTTGGAATATCCACTATTGCACTAACCTGCACCATCTACTACAGTGCACGAAAAGTGATGGGATTGCGGTTTTTGAACCTGTACGAACATGTTCGCTCACCAAAGGGTTTCAACTTTATGCAAGATTTTAAAAATGTGTTGGAGCAGTTTAGCCATGTCACAAATGAACGTGAGCTGATTCACATTACCCAAAACTTTTTCAAAGACGCGTTCAACGTTCCGATTCGAATGACTCGTCTACACATAAGGAATCTACATAGCAATAAACTACAAGATAAAAATTTCCATCAACCTTGTACTGAGGAAGCTCTTGTTGAAAGCTTTATCAGTGCTTATGGAATTCAAGAATCTGCAAACACACTTTTGAAAAAAAGAAAAATAATCATTACTGATGAAATGGCGTTCAGCAATTTTTACGAAAAAGATACAAACAGAGACCAGCTGCTCAACTTTTTAAGTAATGTTAATGCAGATATTTTCATTCCTGTTTACGACAACGAAACACTAGTTGCATATATTATTGTTGAGCGATACGCACGAACACAACAAACCCACAAAAACTCCGAGTTTTACAGCAATGTTGAACGAGATCAGATGGTTGTTTTTGCAACATATTTGGGCAATATCATTCATCTCCTGCAAAATAGAAACTTAAACTCTCTGATCGCACAAGAAAAAGAACTGCAAGAAGAACTTTACGACAAACACCAAAAAATTAATCAGTATAAAGAATCTATAAGATCCTTTTTGCGAACGAACAAAGAGAAAAAAATTGGTATTATCTTCTATAAAAACCGACGATTTACATTCGGAAATCAAATAGCACAAGAACTGGTGCAGGTAAACCTAAATGCCCATGAAGGACATCCCATTACCAGGGCATTGAAAAAAATTGCACGTCACGCACTCGAATTCAAATCGCAACAAGCATGCTTCGTTCAAAATACAGAAGGAAATAAGCTTGTATTATCAGCAATTCCAAATTTAGATCAAAATAACGTAATTATAACAGTTTATTACCCAGAAATTTCTGATCTTTTACGAAAAAAAGTTGAACTCCTTAGTGACCCTACCAAGTGGGACTACTTGCTCTATCTTGAGACCACAAAATCTGGAAAGTTGATTGACCAACTTATCCCTGGAACCGGAGAAAAATTATTAAACTTCAAAATCAACCTGCTGAAAATTGCACTTAGCAAAAAAGCGATTCTTCTTGATATGGCACCAGAAGATCTCATGCCAACAGTTGAACTTCTTCACCATATCAGCTTACGCAAAAAGCTTCATGTTTTAAAACTAAAAAGCCCTTCAAAATCAATAGAAACCGCGGTAAAACTTTTTGGTATCAATCCGATCTTTGGAATGAACAAGCCAGAAGAAATCCCTCTTTTGAAAAAACTTGATGGAACAGGAACATTATTTATCCAAAACATTCACTTTCTTGATCTAGAAACACAAGAATATCTTGGCGACTTTTTAAGGTATGGCATTTATAAAACATTCAAAAGTGACAACAAAACAACAAGCAACATTCGGATTATTTGCTCTACAAACAAAAACTTGCAAGAAATGGTACAAGAGGGAACCTTTAGTAAAACATTGTTTGGAGAACTAAATAAAACAACCTTGGCTATGCCATCTTTAATTACTCTTCCAGAAAACGAATTAAAAAATCTGGCAACTGGTTTTAGCGAACAAGCACTCAAAAAAGATGCGTTTAAAAATTTATTTGAGCTAACAGACAAAGAGAAAAAAAGGCTTGCTCATACCAAACCAGCAAGCTTGCAAGAACTCAAAACACGGGTGCAACAACTGCTTGCAAAAAAATCTGAACAAAGCGAAGTTCACGAAGAAACACAATTCGATCCAGCATACACGCTTTCTGACCCAGAATTGGTGGAAGCTGCTCGTCTTGGAAAGCATGCGCTCAAAGATAGAAAAATTATGACACTTCTTTGGAACAAGTTTAAAAATCAAAACAAAATCGCAACTTTTCTTGGAGTAAACAGATCATCCGTAAACCGCCGATGCAAAGATTATAACTTATTACCCTAAAAAACTTTTTTATAGTGAAAAACCTCAAATAGAAGCCATTATTTAACGTTCAAAAAAAAGCTGCTCTTGTGAGCAGCTTTTTTACCTTTTTACAAGATTATAAACATGGCGGAGGCCAATCACTAAAAAAAACAACCGAAAAAATCAATAAACTAAATATTTTTCGAGCAAAAAGAGAGAACCTTATCGACTTCAACGACCAACCCCTTTTATAATAGTACGCAGATCTTTCACAAAAATAGCAAAACTATATTTTCTCGTTATAATAACGACTGAAGTAACCAAAATCAATAGAGAACAATGAACTTTTTCAATACGTTACTCTTTTACCCTCAACAAGCTTGGGACTTTCTTGGCAGCTACCCTTTTCTTTTGGTAGTAATGACCTTCTCTTTTTTAATAAAATTTTATTTCGTCATAAATCTTTTAGTTCATCTAAAAAACACAAAAAACCGTTACATTAAACGTTCATGCTTTTTGCTCATACTCATCTTATCAACAGCTATGACAGCAAACTTTTCCTGGATTTTAAAAATTTTGCGAGTTAGATTTTTGCTCAATATAAATTATACCTTTTGCGTGCTGTGTATTCGTATTGCATGGTCTTTGATGGTAGTTCAATACCACAGTCTTTCATTATTTATAGAATCTCTCGTCGAAAAACAAAGACTATTTAGCACTCGACAAAAAATATTAATCAGCACCAGTTCTTTATTTACAATATGTTTACTTGCTCTCTCTTTTATTTCTGTCCTCTTTCCAGAAAAACATAATGCACTCTTAGAAAAACAGATCATTGGTGTCATATCACAATATTGTGTTTTCCCAGTTTTATTTTTAAGTTTATTTATTACTATATCAAAATTGCGCAACAAAAACTTGCCAAGACTTTTGCAAAGACAAACAACATTGTTTATTCGAACAATGATCGTTCCTTTTTTCGTATTGGACTTGGTTCAAATTTATCCGTTTTGCAAAATAAAGGACTACATTGGCAACCATTATGCATTTGCGGGACTGTCCACTCTTGTCTTGGTCTACGCAATCTTTTACTGTGGACGAAAAATCATTGGTTTTCGTTTTTTAAACATACGAAGTCATGCTAGACAAACAAAGCGTTTTCGATTTCTTGAAGATTTTCGCCTCGTTTTAGAACAATTTAGCAACGTAACTAATATACAAGAGCTGCAACACATTACGAAAACCTTTTTCCATCAGGCTTTTTCCGTTCCCGCTGCAAAAACACATTTGTATATCATTTCAGAAAAATCAAGGTTTGAAGCTACACAGTACAGTCAAAAAACCAGCTTGCATGAAAAGGTTGTTGAAACCTTTCTCCATACTCAAACTCCAGATGGGAAAAAACAAAACTTTTTGAAAAAAAACAAAATCTTATTTACTGATGAAGTAGCTTTTAATCAATTTTATAGCAAAAAGCAGCAAATTCCTCTTGAAACATTATTTCTTCAACAACTGGATGCTGACGCCTTCATTCCAATTTTAAATGAAAAACTCTTAATCGGTTACATCGTAATCGATCGACATGCCAGGCTTTTAGAAACGCGCGGCAAACAAGAATTTTATGGAGAAACAGAACGAGACTATATGCTTGTCTTTGTTGATTATCTACGCAACATAATAAGCCTTTTACACAACAAAAATTTCAACAATTTTTTGTGCAAAGAAAAAAAATTGGAACAAAAGGTCTATCTAAAGCATCAAGAAATTAATCAATATAAGGAAAGTGTTCAGTCTTTTCTTAGCACATCTTACGATAAAACCGGCATTATCTTTTACAAAAACCGTCGTTTTACCTACGGAAACAGAAATGCCCAAGAACTTATTCCAATAAACCTAAACACACAAAATGGACATCCAACCACAAAAACCCTCAAACAAATTGCCCAACAGGTTCTTAAATACAAAACAACACAAACAAGTTTCATAAAATGTCCACACAATGAACGACTTGTTGTTTCTGGCATACCAAACACAGAAAAAAATAACGTTATATTGTTAACCTACTACCCAGAAATATCTGATCTTTTGCAAAAAAAAATTGAACTTCTGCACGATCCTTCTAACTGGAACTTTTTACTTTGGCTTGAAACAACAAAAATAGGCGAGCAAATAAATCAACTCATTCCTGGCTCCGGTGAAATTCTTCTGAACTTTAAAATACACCTCTTGAAGCTTTCTCTTGGCAAAAGCGCTCTTTTATTGGACGCACCTGCAGATGATCTTCCTTCTTTGGTTCAACTAATTCATCGAATTAGCCTTCGAGAACAGATACACACAATACAACTACAAAAACTTAGCAGTCATGAAGCTGCCATAAAAATATTCGGCATTAATCCAATGCTAGGCTTTTGTTGTACAGAAATACCATTACTCGAAAAGCTTGAAAATGGAACACTATTTATTCAGGATGTTGATTTACTTGATATACAAACACAGCAACACCTTGCAAGCTTCATGAAATATGGAATGTATAAACGCCTACAAAGTGATCGTAAAACCCCAAGCAATGTCCGTATCATCTGCTCAACAACAAAAAACCTCCGAACGGCCCTACAAGAAGGAATCCTTTGCAAGCCTCTTTTTGATGAACTTAATCAAAATTTCTTGTCTATGCCCTCACTTGTTAGTCTTGATCAACAAGAGCTTACGGATCTTATTTGTACATTATTACGACAAGCAATTCGTCAAGAAATATTTGATGGTCTCCTTGAACTAAATAACAGAGAAAAGAAAAAATTAATTGACATGCACCCATCAAGCCTTAAAGAGTTGAGAGCAAAAATAAAACAAATTATCACAGAAAAATCGAAACGACACGCCATAGGTCAAGAGGAAGAAGAACTATTTCACCCAGCATATACAATTTCTGATCCCGATCTCGTTGAAGCATCACGACTGGGCAAGCATGCTTTGCGTGACCCTCGAATTATGCAAATGCTTTGGCAAAAATTTAAAAATCAAAACAAAATTGCCCTTTTTCTTGGCGTAAACCGTTCTTCAGTAAATAGACGATGCAAAAAATATGGACTTATGTAATCCTGCTTGAACAAAATCCTTAAAAAAAAACTAAAGGAAGCGTATCATGAAGCTCAAAGAATTTTGTAAAAAACGTGATGAATTCCTTACTTATATCAACGTAGAACGAAACCTCGCAAAAAATACACAACGAGCATATGCTGGCGATTTGAACCAGTTTATTGAATTTTGGCAACAGATGAGTAAACAAGAACAAAAAGTTTTAAATCTAAGACAAATTATCGAACGATTCTTGGTAAGCTTATTTTACAAAAAAATTGATAAAGCCTCTATTGCACGAAAATTCTCATGCTTTACCTCATTTGAAAAATATCTTCGCACTCAGGGAAAAGAACTCGCTTTACAACTAACTCGCCCTCGACTTGATAAAAAACTTCCCATCTACCTAAGTATTGATGAAATAACACATTTGCTTGATGAAGTAAAAACAGAAGACCTGCCAAGCAAGCGACCAATACGAGACAAAGCAATTTTTGAAATTTTATATGCAACCGGCATCAGATGTTCTGAGCTCGTCAATATGAAATTAGAAGATATCGATTGGGAAAATAAAACAATTCGGATTTTTGGGAAAGGAAGAACAGAACGTATTGTTCTTTTTGGTTCCAAAGCAAAAAAAGTACTAAAACGCTACGTTGATCATGAACGACCTGCTGTAATTAATCAACAAGAACAGGTATTTTTAAATTATAAAGATGAGCCACTAACTAGCAGATCGGTGCAACGAATTATAGAGATGTTCCGAAAGTTTTTAAAAATCGGCAGAAACATTACTCCACATAAAATCCGCCACTCTTTTGCAACACACATGCTTAACAAAGGAGTCGATCTGCGCGTAGTGCAAGAACTTCTTGGACACAAAGCTCTTTCTAGCACAGAAAAATACACCCACATTTCATTACAACAACTTACTAAAACCTGTAACAAAGCACACCCCCTGAATAACTTGATGAAGAAAAAACAGGAAAAATGAACATAATCGAACCTATTGAACACTTCAAAGTTTCCTTGATGGTCTTAACAATATGCATTTTTCTCTGCACCATCGGAGCGAGACTGGTACAGCTACAAATAAAACAAAAAGAGCTGTTCTCACGTAAAAGCAAAAAAAACTTCTTACATATGGAAACAGTCTACTCTCCAAGAGGCAATATTGTGGATATGCATGGACAACTACTAGCAACAAATCGCCCAACTCACAACACATACTTCATCGGAACAGGAAACCGTAAATTAACTGAAAATCAAAAACAAAAACTTCAAAAAGTTGCAAAAATTACCAATTCATCATTTATTCAAAACAAAAAACTGCTCAAACAGTTACATAAAACAGAACGACATTACAAAAAAAAACTAATCGCACCTGACATATCATTTGAACAACTAAGCCAACTTGAAGAAACATTCCCTTTGGATAAAAATATAACGGTAGAAACATCATTTAAACGGTTCTACCCACACAAAAGCTGTGCCAGTCATATTCTTGGTTATCTTGGTCGAATTAAATTCGATTTTACCGGAAAAATGGGGCTAGAAAGACTTTTAGAAAGTCAGCTAAAAGGAAGCCATGGCAGCATTGCCGCAACCATCAACTCTCTTGGAAGAAAATTAACCGAAACTCAAATCAAACAACCTCTGACAGGCCAAAATATCCAAACAACATTGGATTTAGAGCTACAAAAAATTGTAGAACAATCATTTCCCAAAAATCAAACCGGCGCCTGCTTGCTAATGGATCCAGAAACTGGTGGGATTCTAGCCGTAAGTTCACGACCAAATTTTGATCCCTCACTTTTTCTTGAACCAATCTCTCAAGATGAATGGCAAAATTTACAAAACCAACACCCTTTTTTAAATCGTGCATTTAACGCAAACTATCCTCCTGGATCTATTTTTAAATTAGTTGTTACCAGCGCAGCACTTGAACACGGTATCATTACGCCAGACACCATCTGGGACTGTAAAGGATACATCACGCTTGCTGGTAGACGATACCACTGCCACATGCGAGAAGGCCATGGAAAGGTAACAGCCAACCAAGCTCTCGAACAATCATGCAACCCATTCTTCTATGACATTGGTACAAAAATGTCGATCAACAGTTTTGCAGACTATGCACACCGATTCGGCCTCGGTGAAAAAACAGGAATAATTTTTTCTGAAAAATCAGGTCTTATTCCAACCATTAGATGGAAAGAAAAAACATTTGGTCAGCGATGGTGGCCAGGAGAAACACTTTCTGCTGCGATAGGACAAAGTTTTTTACTTGTAACTCCAATTCAGGTAGCACGAATGATTTCTGCAATCTTTTCCGGCTACTTAGTAACACCACGAATTTTAATAAATGAACCAATTGTTAAAACACCAATCGATATTAAAAAAGAAACATTAGAATTTTTACAAGAATCAATGCGCAAAGTGGTACAACAAGGAACAGGAAAACAAATTAGTCGGGTAAAAAACATTCAGGTTTATGCAAAAACCAGTACAGCGCAAACAAGCGCACTACATAAACGAAAAAAGGGCAGACAGTACCAAGAACACGGCTGGCTTGTTGCACATTTTTACTATAAAGGCGAAAAACCAATCACAATGGTTGTCATTATTGAACACGCTGGAAGCTCAAAAGCACCAACAACTGTTGCACAAAAAATTTTGGTACGGTATAAAAAACTTATTGATAAAAAAGAAAGCCCCAAAAAGGAGTTTTAAAATGCTTTCACAAAAAAAATCTTTCAAAATTTTGCTTGCCTCAGCGCTCATTCTTTGCTCTAGTAAAAGTTTTTGCACAGATCTTGCATTGGAATTTAAACAAGATTTTCCACAGCAAGATAATGACCAAAAAGACCAACAAGTCAAACAACTTACCGATCGTTGCACCCCTATCGTAATTGCATGTATTATGGGAGCAGCAAATGGCTTTCTTTGCAAACAAATGGAAAAAAAAGTCCCCATTTCAACGAAGATTGCAAAGATGTTTCTTTGCTGGTTCGTTACCAACCGCATACGAACAACAGCCATTAACTTGCTAGAAAAAAATATCAACTTTCATAAAAATCCAAACGACAAAAAACTACTTGAACCCCTCGCTTGGCTTATCGACTGGATAACATATGTCCTGATAATTTGAAAAACATTATTTTGCAAACTTTTTTTATAGAAAAACGCTTACAAAAAATCGGGAGCCGGAAATTCCAGCTCCCTTACAGTTTTCTCACTATACTTTTTTATAACTCATGGGTTTTGATGATCAGATCTGTATAAATACCGTCGCTTCTTGCTGAATTTATTTTTGAACGAAATTCTTTAATCAAAACCCGCTCATAAACGTTTCCAGCCCTTTCCGCTACCTGTGAAAACCCACTTCGAATACCGAAAACACTCTTAATTTCCTTAGTATTATTAATCTGAAAATCCGTCATTGCTTCTATTACCAACTCCAACAAAGCTCCTACGCAGCCTATAGAAAGTGCGCTACAAACATTCCAATTGAAGAGTCTCGTCGCTACAAAACCAGTTGAGAACCCATGCCCGATAGCCATAATGGCTTTGAAACCACCTTCATCCTCCAATTCTTTTTTGTAACGAGGCAGCTTTTTCTCGACTAGTTCTCTGCTTTCCACTCGTATAGAGCGACACTTTCTTTTTACAGTTCTAAAAAATTCTTCCTCCCCCGAAGATTTTAAAGAATCAACCTTAGATTCAACCTTATTTAGAAAAACTTTGTACTTACCACAGTCTTGCTCAAGCAACTTAAGATCAAAACCTCTGTCAAGCTGTGGTTCCATCCCACAAACACCCCAAGCAACAGAGAGAGCGATAACCAACACTATTTTTTTCATAAATCCCCCCCTAAAAACGAACCCTTATCTTAACAACGATACCCCTAAACAAAAGAAGAGTTCAAAAATATGAACTCTTCTTTTAAAAATATATAAAAAAGATTTTTCGCCCCGATTACTCAGCTTTCGCTTGAACCTTCTTTACAGTTTTTGCTTTCTTCTCTGTCTTTTCTTTCACCGAATCCTTAGCAAATAAAGAAGCAACTTTCTTTGCCAACGCACTAACCTTGCGAGCAGATGTATTTCTATGCATCACACCTTTGCTTTTTGCTCGAGCAAGCTTAGCTTCAGCTGTTTTGAATAACGCAACAGTTG
>Ga0180437_10008836_pt1 | contig 12652 bp, 9 predicted proteins | sample SS_ome_4_FD_132410 | JGI IMG/M metagenome (GOLD analysis project Ga0180437, IMG submission 132410) | Hypersaline lake sediment archaeal communities from the Salton Sea, California, USA - SS_3_D_1 metaG | ecosystem: Environmental > Aquatic > Non-marine Saline and Alkaline > Hypersaline > Sediment...
AGCCGTAAACTATAACCGCGATGTCGAAATATTCCCTGTTCTAAAAAGAATATTAGAAAAAATAACTGGTGGCGAATCATTTTACAAATCTCCAACAGATATGGGAGTAAATCGAGCAGGTTTCGCTATAACTGATGGTGGACTTACAAGTATGGCAGCCAAGCAGGAAATTATCAGACGGTATTTTCGATACCAATGTGAATATGTGATGGGGTTTGCAGACAAGGAGACTGTCCAGAGGGTAGAACTTTTTATCCGGGATTTTAATTTTAAACCAGAGCATAGGAGTGTTGTCGAACCAGCACGCCAGGCTGCTAAAGAGGCACAGGAGGCAAATAAAGGCAATGAAGGCATTTATTGTGGGGCAGCCATTGCATTAAAGGACGGGACTATCGTTACTGGCAACAACTCTCCTCTTATGCATGCAGCGTCAAGTCTTATTTTGCATGCCATAAAGCACTTGGCGGAAATTCCCAATAAAATAAAATTGCTGCCTTCCCACATAACGGATTCAGTCAAAAATCTCAAGACTGAAGTCCTGGATGAGAAAACGATCAGCCTGGATTTAAACGAAACCTTGATTGCCCTTGGCATAAGCGCTACGACAAATTCTGCTGCTCAATTAGCTATTGAGAAATTGAAAGAACTTCAAGGCTGTGAGGTCCATATAACACACATTCCCACACCGGGAGATGAAGCGGGTTTAAGACGGTTGGGTGTTAACCTGACAAGTGATCCAAATTTTCCCACAAAAAATCTCTTCATCTCATGAATATACAAAACTAAGAGTGTGTATCCATATTGATGAGAAAGTCTTCATCTATAATGAAACTGCTTGATATATTTTTATCTTCATACTATTTACCAAGGCGATATAATCTGCTAAGGATTGAGCATTTTAATTATATTTAAGGGGGTGGGTCATGCCCAAACGTACCGATATACATAAGATTATGATTATCGGTTCTGGTCCTATTATTATCGGCCAGGCCTGTGAATTCGATTACTCCGGTACCCAGGCCTGCAAGGCCTTAAAGGCACTTGGTTATGAGATTGTCTTAGTCAATTCTAACCCGGCAACCATCATGACCGATCCAGAAATGGCCGATATTACCTATATTGAGCCACTTAATGTAGATACCATGGAAAAGATTATTGCCAAGGAGCGTCCAGATGCCCTGTTACCAAATCTTGGAGGACAGTCAGGTCTTAACCTTTCTTCAGAACTGTCCAAAAGAGGTGTGCTTGAAAAATATGGCGTGACAATCATCGGTGTGGCAGTAGATGCTATAGAGCGGGGTGAAGACAGGATAGAATTCAAAGCCACCATGGAGAGACTGGGCATAGATATGCCTAAAAGTGCGCCAGCCTTTAGTGTTGAGCAGGCAGAAAGAATCGCTCAAGAGCTTAACTACCCGGTGGTCATAAGGCCTGCCTATACCATGGGGGGCACAGGCGGTGGCCTGGTTTATAATGTTGAAGAGCTCAGAGTCGTGGCAAGTCGTGGGCTTTCTGCCAGTCTAATCGGCCAGATTCTGGTGGAGGAATCAGTGCTCGGCTGGGAGGAACTGGAGCTTGAGGTGGTAAGAGATAAAAAGAACCAGATAATCACCGTCTGTTTTATAGAGAACGTTGATGCAATGGGGGTCCATACCGGCGACTCTTTCTGTACAGCGCCCATGCTTACCATAGGTCCTGAATTGCAGATGAGAATGCAGGATTTTTCATACAAGATTGTTGAGGCAATCCAGGTGATCGGTGGCACAAACATTCAGTTCGCACATGATCCGAACTCAGGCCGTGTTGTTGTCATTGAGATTAACCCGCGGACATCCCGATCTTCAGCCCTTGCATCAAAGGCTACAGGTTTCCCAATTGCCAGAATCTCTACCCTGTTAGCAGCTGGCATGACCCTGGATGAGATCCCTTACTGGCGAGAAGGCACCCTGGATAAATATACCCCTTCTGGAGAATACGTCGTGGTAAAGTTTGCCAGGTGGGGCTTTGAGAAATTTGAGGGTGCCGAAGACAAACTTGGAACCCAGATGAGGGCCGTAGGTGAGGTAATGAGTATAGGGAAAACATATAAAGAGGCCTTTCAGAAGTCGATCCGATCCCTTGAAAATGGTCGCTATGGGTTAGGATTTGCCAAGGATTTTCATGAAAAATCCCTTGAGGAGTTAATGGATCTATTGACCGAACCCTCCAGCGAACGACAATTCATTATGTATGAGGCCTTAAGGAAGGGTGCCACTGAAAAAGAACTCTATACTAAGACCTATATCAAATCCTGGTTTATTGAGCAGATGAAAGAACTCGTTGAGCTTGAGGAAAAGATCCTCACCTTTAAAGGTAAACCTCTTCCTGATGATCTATTAATCCAGGCCAAGAAAGATGGTTTTGCAGACCGGTATCTATCGAACATCCTTGAAACGCCAGAAAAGAATATCCGAATTCAGCGTACCTCCCTTGGAGTAGTTGAGGGGTGGGAACCTGTTCCTGTGAGCGGTGTAGAAAATGCGGCCTACTATTTTTCTACCTACAATGCACCAGACAAGGTCGAAAAAGAAGTCGGTCGTAAGATCATGATCTTGGGCGGTGGACCAAACAGAATTGGTCAGGGAATAGAGTTTGATTACACCTGTGTCCATGCGGCCTTTGCCTTACGTGATCTGGGTTTCAAATCCATCATGATTAACTGTAACCCTGAAACAGTCTCAACCGACTATGATACATCTGACCGACTTTATTTTGAGCCACTTACAGTTGAGGATGTATTGAGCATATACGAAAAGGAAAGGCCAGAGGGAGTAATAGTGCAGTTTGGCGGACAGACACCGCTTAATATTGCCAACGAGCTGGCAGAGACTGGCGTCAAAATAATAGGAACATCACCGGAGAGCATTGATCTGGCCGAGGATAGGGATCGTTTCCGTAAAATGATGGCCAAACTTGGCATACCTGAGCCAGAATCTGGAATGGCCAGCACACTGGATGAAGCGTTAGCCATTGCAGAAAAGATTGGATACCCTCTCATGGTCAGACCCTCCTACGTGCTTGGGGGAAGGGGGATGGAGGTAGTCTATGATGAGGAGATGCTCAGGCATTATGTGGCAGCCGCTGTGGGAGTTACGCCTGAAAGGCCTATTCTAATCGACAAATTTTTAGAAAACGCTATTGAAGCAGAGGCCGATGCCCTGGCTGATGGCACCCGTGCATTTGTGCCTTCTATTATGGAACATATAGAGCTCGCCGGTATCCATTCAGGAGACTCTGCCTGCATAATACCGCCTGTCAGCATCCCGGACAGGCACATAAATACCATAAATGAGTTCACCGGAAAGATAGCTATAGAGCTCAATGTTGTTGGCCTATTAAATATCCAATATGCCATTGCCAACGATACCGTTTACATCCTTGAGGCCAACCCGCGCGCATCCAGAACTGTCCCTCTTGTCTCCAAGGTCTGTAATATCTCTATGGCCCGACTGGCTACCGAAATCATGCTTGGGAAGACGATTGCCGATCTTAACCTCAAACAAAGGCCTATTCCCCATTTTGGAGTAAAGGAAGCGGTCTTCCCCTTTAATATGTTCCCTGAGGTTGATCCCCTTTTAGGCCCTGAAATGAGGTCTACCGGAGAGGTGCTCGGACTTGCAAAAAGCCCCGGCCTGGCATTTTTTAAGACTGAAGAGGCTACCCAACAGCGACTCCCTACAGATGGAACTGTCTTAATTACAGTATTAGAAAAAGACAGATCGGCTATTCCTGAAATTGCTAAAAGATTCAAGAAACTTGGCTTTAAGATCAAGGCCACTGAGGGAACCCATAAATTCCTTGCGGAACAGGGGATTAAATCGGATCATATACTTAAATTACATGAAGGCAGACCAAATATTGTAGACGCCATAAAAAACCGTGAGATCCAGTTAGTTATAAATACACCCAGTGGTAAATTAAGCAAGTACGACGACTCATATATTCGCAAATCTGCTATCAAGTACAAGATTCCTTATATTACCACCCCCGCAGCAGCCATGGCTGCCGTTAGGGGTATTGAGGCTTTCAAGAATGATCATGGACTTGTCAAATCACTTCAGAGCTACCATCGGGACATTGATACGTCTTCAGTAAACCAAGAAGGAGGCAATTAATGAAATCAATAGGTGATAACTGCGGTGTTTTTGGTATTGTTAAAGATACAGATTGTGTCGAAGATATCTATAGGGGTCTTGATTTCCTTCAACACAGGGGCCAGCAGTTTTGTGGTATAGCCACTTATAATGGAAAAAGAATATACCAGATAACTCATTATGGTCAGGTGGGAAATACCTTCACATCTCATGAATTGGAAACATTTAAAGGCAACATTGGTATTGGGCACGTAAGCCTTAAAGAAAGGCAGCCTATGGTGTGGCAGGGAGCTGTTGGCGAGATAGCGGTTGCCTTTAGCGGTAATATTATAAATAGTGAGACGCTTTTAGAAGAGATGAAGGACAGGGGAGAGGCTTTTTATCATGGTTTAGGTATTGAGATCATCTCAAAGCTCATCATGCAAGAGAAGAATGTTGTTACAGGGATTTCTATGCTATCTGAAAAGATAAAAGGCGCATACTCGCTTGTTGTGTTAACCAAAGATGGAATCTATGCAGCCAGAGATGTCTATGGATTTAGACCTCTCATGCTGGGAGAAGGATCTAATGCCTTTATTGTGAGCTCTGAGTCAAGAGCTGTTCAAAGCTTAGGTATTAAAAGCATAAGGGACGTAAGGCCAGGGGAGATTGTGTTTATCAACAAAGAGGGATTCGAGACCAGGCAAAAATTAAAAAGCCCGAGAAGAGCTCACTGTGCCTTTGAATGGGCATATACTGCCAGCATGGATAGCAGGATCGACGGACTTTATGTTCAAGAAGCCAGAAACAGCTTAGGAAAAAGTCTGGCCGAAAGAGATATTGAAGAAGGCGGTATTCCTGCTGATCTTGTTGCGCCGGTGCCAATGTCAGGTATCGGACATGCCCTAGGATATCACATGATATCCGGATTATCCTATCAGGAGGTTTTTCTCTATAACAGATATGCTGACCGAAGCTATACCCAGTTGACCCAGGAGGACCGGGACAGGATGGCAAAGAGAAAGCTTTCAGTCCTTGAATACGCAATTAGAGACAAACGAATCGTTTTGTGTGACGACTCGATCGTCAGGGGTACCCAGATCAGAAACAAGGTGAGAGATTTGAAAAATGCTGGCGCCAAAGAAGTTCATGTGCGTATCGCGTGTCCGCCATTGATGTACCCTTGCGATTTCGGTATATCAACAAGGACCTATGAAGAGCTTTTAGCCAGACAATACCTTTCGGAAGGAAATATCACCACAATGGATGAACTTAAAGCCTTGGAAGTCTGGGTTTCTGAAAAGATCGACGCCGATTCTGTAAAGTACAACAGTTTAGAGGCCTTTGTTGCGTCACTGAAGATTCCTAAAGAGGATCTATGTCTTAAGTGCTGGGATGGAAATTGGCCAATCACCTCATAAATATGAAATATGAAAATTGCCTTAGCACAAATTAATCCGACCATCGGGGATTTTACACACAATACGGAAAAGATTAGAACCACAGCAGAAAAGGCTATAGGCCTTTCTTGTGATCTCATCGTCTTTTCAGAACTCATTATCTCAGGCTATCCGCCACGGGATCTTCTGGAAAAGAAAGACTTTGTTGAGGCTAACCTGATACATCTACAGACGCTGATTAAATCTATTAAAGGAATTGGTGTAATATGCGGGGTTGTGGATAAAAACCCGCACGAAAAAGGCAACCCTCTCTACAACTCGGCTATACTTTTTGATAATGGGAAGATTCTCCACCAGGCACACAAGAGGCTTTTGCCTACTTATGACGTGTTTGATGAGAGAAGGTATTTTGAACCCGGAAAAGAATGTTCACCATTTCTCTATATGGGCTATCAAATAGGGCTCACCATATGCGAGGACATCTGGAACGACAAAGACTTCTTCTCGAGACAGCTTTACCCTACTGATCCGGTAGAAAGTATGATCAAAGAGGGGGTTAATCTCTTCATCAATATTTCAGCATCCCCTTATCATGTGGGCAAAAGAGAATTTAAGTGGGACATGTTTGGGTCTATGGCAAAAAAATATAAGGTTCCTCTCCTCTATATTAATCAAGTTGGTGGCAATGATAGTGTGCTTTTTGATGGTATCTGTATTGCCTTTGACGATCAAGGCAGGGTGGCAGCAAGGGCTCGAGACTTTGAAGAAGATATGGTTGTCTTCGACACTCAAACTCAAAGAGGTGACCTTCATCCAGTTTCTGAAACAGATACCGAATCAATCCTTAATGCTTTAATCATGGGCACAAGAGACTATGTTCGGAAATGCGGGTTTTCCAAGGCTGTTGTCGGATTGAGTGGTGGCATTGACTCAGCGCTTACAGCATATATTGCAGTGCAGGCACTCGGAAGGGAAAATGTCATACTTATCTTTATGCCTTCTCAGTATACCCTTAAAGAAAACTTTAAAGATACTAAAAATCTGGCAAAAAGTTTGCACATTAAGCTTTTTACTGTACCTATTGAAGGGGTTTTCGAAAAATTTCTTCAAGGGCTATCTCCCCTGTTTAAAGATGTGGCAACAGATGTCGCAGGTCAAAACATCCAAGCCAGGACCCGTGGAACAATTCTGATGGCAATAAGCAACAAGCTTGGACATTTGCTTCTTTCAACAGGCAATAAGTCGGAGTTGGCAGTGGGATACTGTACTCTTTATGGGGACATGAACGGTGGTCTGGCCGTTATCTCGGATGTACCTAAGACGATGGTATACCGAATCGCTCGTTTCATAAACAGAGACAAAGAGGTGATTCCCGAACAAATTATTCAAAAGCCCCCCTCGGCTGAGCTCAAGCCCGATCAATTCGACCAGGATGATCTGCCCCCGTATGAGATTCTCGATGATATCCTGAAGGCATATATTGAAGATAACAAGACAGCAAAAGAGATTATTGAGATGGGTCTTGAGCCATCAATCGTCAGGGATATTATCAGCCGGGTTGATCAAAACGAATATAAAAGGCACCAATCCCCGCCGGGGTTAAAAGTAACAACAAAGTCCTTTGGCTACGGGCGGAGATTCCCCATAGCCCAAAGATACCGATCTCCATAGGAACCATAAAATGTTACCCTTTCGATATAGTCGCATAAAATTCCCCCTTAATTTTGATTACCCCGCTCACACCTTTTGTGAATAAATAGACTTTAACTCCCCTGTATTTTTATTGAAAGCTTTCAGTAGAGACATGTTGATTAAGTAAAAACATGTGTGCTAAAATCCTTTAGATAAATTCAAGGATAAGGAGGTCTTTTAATGTCACTAATAACCATCACGAGCGGTATTGGCAGTGGCGGTATGACCATCGCCCGGCTCGTTTCAAATGAACTTAAATTGAGTCTTTATGACGACCAGAAGCTTCAGCAGGAGGCTGTAAATATAGGCATTTCATCAGAAGAGGTAAAAGATTTTGACCAAAAGGTTCCGGGGCTCTTTAACCGCATCCTAAGTCATAAACCTCAAGTCTACCTCGATCTGATGGAGGCACTAGTCTATGAAGTCGCCCGTAGAGGCCATGGCATTATTCTGGGACACGGCGCTCAATTCCTGCTTCGTGATTTTGGATGCGGCTTGCATGTACACATTTTCTCTTCTGAACCTTCACGCATCCAGCGCCTTATGGATCAGCACGGCATAAGCCGGGGTGCGGCCGAAAAAATAATCCACAAGAGCGACAGTGAGCGCAGGGGGTTTCTCCAGTATGCCTTCCACATGGATTGGGATGATCCGTCTCTGTATGACCTGATCATTAACCAAGACAAATTGGGAATGGATTCAGCTGCACAACTCATAATGGATATTGCACAATCTCAACAGATCAAGGCCTGTAGCGTTACAGCCTTGTATACCATGGAACGACTATCCTTGTTGAAAAAGGTCGAGGCCGCGGTTCTGAAAAATAACATCAGCTCGCAAGGCTTCCATATCGAGGTGCCTGAGAGAGGTGTGGTTCAGATTACCGGATCCCTCAACCCTCTTGAGTCTGAAAGTGGTCTGCTTGAGGTTGTGAAAGGTGTTCCAGGTGTTTTAGAGGTCAGGTCAGATGTCGTCGTCCCAGAACTGCATGACATTGGATGATGGTTGGGTTGGCCCAGCTATGAAGAGTCATCCATTGTGTTAAACGCATATTGAGCATGTCAAATCATTGAGCTCTCTTCACTTTGATCAATCAGATCTTCTGAGTGTTTGGCCATGAAATACCTCCTCTCCTCTGTGAGCTCTTCTTGGTTTTCTATCCTTCGTTATTTTGCAGGTACTTAAGTACCATATTGTTAAAGGTCTTCCTTTTGAGAATGATAAGCCTCGGCCAATTTTACGGCAGTTTCAAATAATCTCCTCCTATGCCCATATCCTGCCCGGCGTCCTTAGTTAACAAATACATTTTTGTAAAAATTTTTCATTTTTTCTACATTATTGTAGTAATATTCTATACTTCACACAACTCCATTAATAGAAAATATGTGTGGTTATCGGTCAATGAAGGCTACAAGCTGTATTGGTACATATTATGCATGGTATGAATTCATATAGTATATGGAAAATCGTAAAACCAAGATTGTGGGTTATTAATCTCAATGTTAACATTTTTTAGGACCTTGCCATGTCAATAAATTGGGGTCCTCATTTTATTGTTCCTTCGGAAACATTAAAAACCTTCTCCGGCAGAGTACTGCTTCGTGAATCCTTTGGCGAAGACCTGCTAAAGAAGGAATTGGAGGAGCTACGGTTTGAAGGATATCCGATCAAGGCCACAAATCCCTGGTAGTGCAGAAAAAGAGGGACAGAGACTTGGATAAAAATCGGTGAGTCAGCGGAAAGGAACGAAAACTTCGCGGTTCCTTTGGATACAGCAAAGCTTGATAACGGGGAATACCAGGTACTTGGGTTGATACATGTATGGATTAAAAAAGATGGCCAGGAGATCGTTGTGGCAAGAGAGAATATTATTGATGTTGTGATTGAGAATTAGATTCACCTAATTTTCAGAATAATATTTCGCATGCATCGAAGTTATTGTACGTATTATCTCGCTTATTGAGTGTTATTTAATCAGCCGAGAGGAAAGAAGAAATGGGGATCAAAAGAAAGCATATAGAACCACTATCATATGAAAAATCATATAGCGAGAAGATTGCCTGTTCAAAATGCGGCAGAGTGTTAATATCACCTCACGAAGGCATAGTAGGCGACAATAATGTTGCCTTTTGTGAATATTGTTATAAAAGCCTGTTGTTTCCAAACCTAAATGAGAACTACTTGGAAATAGTTAATTAACATGAAGTTGCACGCGAGCTCTCATGCACTAAATCCAGTGATATAACTCGAGATTGGTGTAACGAGTTATGACCTTGATCCAACCTTTAACCGCATCCCTCCTAAATCGAATGGAATTTCTGTCTTCTGTCCCATATCAGAGTCTTTTATGTAAAAAATATCTCATGCTAAGAAAAGCGCTTATTCCTTACTAATGAAAACGCGGCTCCTTATTTTACAACATATGCCATGGGAAAAACCGGGGCAATTCCTGCTCCAGTCTGCAAAAAAACATCATGTACAGCTTGATATTCTTGAAATCTGGCACCAACCAATGCCTGATATTGGCTCATATCATGGTTTGATCGTTCTGGGAGGTAGCCCCACAATAAACCAAGTTGAACAATACCCCTTTCTTAAGGCAGAAAAAGAGATCATCCACTGGACAATAGATAATGATATGCCCTATCTGGGATTCTGCTTAGGGCACCAGCTTTTGGCCGAGGCCTTGGGTGCAAGGGTAGGACTTAATTTTTGCAGGAGTGTGGGTTTTATACAGGGTCAGATTACGAAAAACGGTCACATACATCCAATTCTTAAGGGAATCCCCCAATCCTTTATCATTTTTAAGTGGCATTCCCAGGCAGTCTTACCGCCTCTGCCTAAACATCTGCAAGTCCTTGCCACATCGGCAGATTGCATGGTGGAAGCTATTTCCATACAAGGAAAGCCCCATCTGGTTGGACTCCAGTTTGACAATCATGCCGCCTCACCCTCCGATATAAGAGACTGGGTGGAAAATGACCAGGAATGGTTATTACAGGTTTCCAGAGTTAACCCTGTGAATATGCTTAATGATGCTGAGAGACTGGAGAATATCACTGTTAAACAGTTTGATATCCTCTTTAACAATTTTCTCAAATTGATATCTTGAAACTATTTTTTCGGGACCACATAGGCCAGTGATTGGGAAATAAAGAAAACCACGTTGAATTGACAACAACACGTACAACCCTCTAATTAGATCAATGCAAGTATATATAAAAAAAGGTAAACTCAATAATATAAATACTACAAAATTGTTGTTATTAACAGTATTAATTTCCTTGTTCTTAAACTAACCTGCTGAAATCACAATAGAATATGTTCTTGGCATAATATTTGCTTTTGTTTAATGGGAGACGCAGTTTTTCGTTAATGTTATTTTAATTCCCAGGAAAAATCAAAGGCGATTTTTCCAAAGAAGCTAGGATGCTGAGGGGCGGAAAAGGGGGAGAAAAAGCAAAATCCCCTTTTCCGTATTTTTTTGCCATGAAAAGAAACCAGCTTTCTTTTGTACGATTCCATTAATGAATAATTAGTAGCTATAATTGAGGTTACTATCGATAAATGACCGAAGGAAAAAAACAAACCGTGGCTTTTTTTTATTGTCAGCAAACTCCTGAAAGCAGTGAGCAGGAAAGGCAGTACCTTGAGGAAAAATATGAAAGATCCATCCGTCTTTTCCCAATTCCTTGTGGCGGGCGGATAGAGCCCCTTCATTTTCTGCGGGCACTAGAGGAATTCGCCAACGCAGCATACGTCATTGTCTGTCCAGAGGGGGAGTGTCGATATTTTGAAGGTAATTTAAGGGCAAAAAAAAGGGTACAAAGGGCAAGAGAAATTATTGAATCTATAGGACTCGAAGGTGACCGCATAGGGATATTGAGCAACTCTAAGGAAAACCCGAAATCACTTGCCAGGCTGGTAGATGAAATCATGTGCAATACGTCCCGCCTCGAACCATCGCAAGTGCTAAACCTACACCATTCACTTGCCCGGCCGTTTCATTGATCAGGACTGAGAGAGTTTTCTATGCCTGCTAAGTATATGATCCATACACAGACTATCCCGAACAGGTTCCGGCCCCTTACTAAATCAGGTATCATCGCCTGGTGGGAAGGTTGCCTGGGATGTCGTGCATGTGTGAAGAAGCAGTGTGTCTACGATGTTTACCGTAATAGAGACCTGGATGTCAGGCAAATGATCGATTCCATGGATAATCAGTGTATGAACTGCCTCAGGTGCGTGCAGGGATGCCCCAGAGAACTGATACATAAATCCATTAACCCGGAATACGAAGCCCTTGGGGATTCCCACTGGACACCAGATATCATTGCCCAATTGTGGAATCAGGCCGAAACTGGTAAAATCCCTGTTTCTGGAGCAGGCTATTCAGGCCCTTTCAGTGGGCCCGGCTTTGACTCCATGTGGACTGACATGTCAGAGATTGTCAGGCCCACGAGGGATGGCATCCATGGTAGGGAGTATATCAGTACAGGTATCGACCTGGGCGGAACCCCAAAGCACCTCGCCTTTACCGATTCAGGGAATCTGGAAAGCGAACCTCCTTTCCTCGTGGATGTGCCTCTCCCCATAATCCTGAGGGTTCCACCTTTTGGCTCCTTGAGCGATAATACCATTAAAGGATGGGGCATAGGGGCCAGAGAGCTCGGAACTTTCTTGGCCCTGCCCAACGAAATCATAAAAGGGGAACTCCTTGCCCTTAAGAAAAACCTCATCCCAATTATTTCTCCCTGTCACCCTCTTTTAGATGATGTGTTAGAAGGGGTCAGGCTTGTGGAAGTTCCCTGGGGAGAAAAGTGGAAAGAGATAACCCAAAAAATAAAGGAGGACCATCCTTCTGTCCTGATTTCCTGCAGGACCCCATTGGTTAGAGGAGTGGAAGAGAGAGTTCTGTCTATAATAAATTCAGGTGTGTCCATTATCTATCTGGAAGGGACCTCAAGTGGACGGGTAACCGATGATAATTCGATATTCATAAAAGATGGAATTCGTCAAATCCACGTTGCATTGGTGGATAAAGGAATAAGGGACGAGATCACCATCCTGGTCGGAGGGGGTCTTGCCATGGCAGAACACGCAGCAAAATCTATCATCTGTGGAGCAGACGGGGTATTTATTGACTTTCCAATCCTGATTGCCCTTGAATGCCGCATGTGCAGACGGTGCACCAAAGGGCTGTCCTGTCCTGTAGAGATAGATCAGGCGGAGGCCTCATGGGTTGCCTCGCGATTGATCAATCTTATTGGCGCATGGCACAACCAGCTTCTTGAGGTTATGGGTGCAATGGGAATAAGGGATGTCAGGCGTTTGCGCGGAGAAACAGGAAGGGCTATATTTTATGAGGATCTTGACATGAACACCTTCGGATCTCTCGGTACGCTCAGGGAAGGCTATGAACTTGAATAATGAACTGCCAGAGGTGAT
>Ga0180437_10008837_pt1 | contig 12651 bp, 11 predicted proteins | sample SS_ome_4_FD_132410 | JGI IMG/M metagenome (GOLD analysis project Ga0180437, IMG submission 132410) | Hypersaline lake sediment archaeal communities from the Salton Sea, California, USA - SS_3_D_1 metaG | ecosystem: Environmental > Aquatic > Non-marine Saline and Alkaline > Hypersaline >...
ATTTAACAATGTCTACAATGAAAGCGTGGACGAGATAGGTGATAAGGTAGCCGATACCAATCCACCCAACTACCATAAACTGGTAAAAAACGGGCTGGGGTGGTACAAAGGCCATGCAGAAAAAAGATTGCAGGATAGAGGACTGACACAGGCACAGAAAGACTTTTACCAGTCTTCCATAATCTCCCTGGAGGCAGTGCAGAACTATATGAAGAGATTTACCGCATTGATAGATGAAGAGCTGGCAGGAGGCACACTTACTGAACAGAGAAGAGACGAACTGGGGACCATGCGGGAAAATATGGAGCACATCTCGGCAAAAGCCCCCGTTACCTTCCTGCAGGCAGTACAGCTGGTAAACTTCATACATGTCATGTTATGGACCGAAGGTATTACCCTGGTGTCTTTCGAGAGGATGGACCAGGCATTATACCCTGTGTATGAAGCTGAACTAAAAGCAGGCAGCATAACCCCCGAACAGGCTGTGGAAATAATCGAGTGCTTCATCATAAAAGTAAATGAAGGAGTGGACAGGCCCAATAACCGGTTTGAATGGCTGAAAGGGGATACGGGACAGACAGTGACCCTGGGCGGGACCCTGTACGGGGATATGACTAAAAACGGCGAGAACGACCTGACATTCCTCATACTCAAAGCCATAAAGAACCTGGGTATCATAGACCCCCATCTCCATATAAGGGTGGGCGAGTTTACCAGCGACAGGCTGTGGGACGAGATAATAGACCTGGTAGCCCTGGGCAGGGGCATACCTATCATAGATGCCGATGTAAATATCCAGAAGGCTCTGCAGAAAGTGGGCATCTATTCCCGGCAGGATATAGCTGACTATGCCGGTACCGGATGCTGGGAGATAATAATGGCGGGTAAGACGAGTTACCGCCAGTGCGGGAATATAGACCTTTTAAGGCCCCTGGAATGGCTGCTGTACGGCGGTATTAACCCCAGGGACGAGAATGCCAGAAAGAACCCGGCTATAGACAATAAATACACTGGCATCAGGTTCGAAAAACTGGATTTTGATTCCTTTGAGAGCTTTTTTAATGCCTATAAATCAGAGCTCAGGTATTACCTGATGGCTGTGGCAAATAATGTCATAAAGACCAGGCTTGCCTACAATCCCCTGAACTCGACACTGGTAGATGACTGTATGGAGAGGGGAGAAGATATCAAAGACGGCGGGGCCAGGTATAAGGAGACTGATTTCCAGGCCTCTTCTCTGGCCAATGCAGTCGATTCCCTCTATTCCATAAAAAAGGCAGTATTTGAAAACAAAGAAATCACACTGGAAGGATTCAGGGAGATAGTAAAGAGTGACTGGGACAACAGTGAAGACCTGAGGCAGAAGATCAGGAACAAATATCCCAAGTTTGGAAACGACCTGGAAGAGGTAGACGGCCTGGCCAGGGAGATCACCGATTTCTTTGCCGATGAAGTGACAAGATATACCAACGGCTGGGGCGGACCGTTCAGGGCCAGGATAGCCGGTGCCAGTTCCTATGTGGATAATATTGCCATACTGGGAGCTTCTCCTGACGGGCGCAAGGCAGGGGACTATACCAGCCAGAACTCATCGCCGCAGCTGGGGTTCGATAAAAACGGCCCTACCGGGATAATAAAGTCGGTGACTGCCGTGGACTCCTCCAGATTCGCCGGGGGGTTCATACTTGACCTAAAATTCTCCAAGGATGTATTTGCCACGCCTGAGAACAGGGAAAAAGTAAAGGACCTGTTTAAGACCTATATTCAGCTGGGAGGCATGCAGCTGCAGGTAAATGTGGTGGACAGTGATGTGCTCAGGGATGCCCAGAAAAACCCGGAAAAACATAAAGACCTTATAGTAAGGGTCTGGGGGTTCAGTGCCTATTTTGTGGACCTGCCGGCAGAATTCCAGGAACATGTGATAAAGCGGACAGAGCTGGGATTATAATATTCAGGTGATCCGGCATGCAAATCTTAAGAATAAGGGGGTATAGATGTTGCTAAGAAACAGGGTAGCGCTAGTGACCGGAAGCTCCAGGGGTATAGGGGCTGCCATAGTGAAAGGTTATGCCAGGGAAGGCGCCAGGGTGGTGGTAAATTACAATAAGTCCAGAAAGGCAGGCCAGGAAGTATTTGAAGAAGTAAAAAAGACCTCCAATGATTCCATGCTCCTGGGGTTCGATGTATCCAAAAAGGACCAGGTAGATTCTGCCGTTAAAAAGATAATAGAAAGATACGGCAGGATAGACATACTGGTAAACAATGCCGGCATCGTGCTCTCTTCCAGTTTCCTGGATATCAAGGAAAAAGACCTCGACAGGCTTATCAGCATCAATTTCAAGGGAAGCCTTTACTGCGCCCAGGCGGCAGTAAGAAGCATGATAGATAATAAATACGGCAAGATAATAAACATGACCTCCATTTCCGGTTTTTCCCCTTTCTTTGATTCCACACATTATGCCATGACCAAGGCCGGACTGGCCATGATGACCAGGAACATGGCCCTGGAACTGGGCAAATATAATATAATGGTAAATTCCCTGATACCAGGTATCATAAAGACAGAGATAGTCCCGGGTTATGATGATGAAGAACTGATGCAGAGGATGAAAAGGATAATACCCATGGACAGGATAGGCTATCCCCAAGATATGGTGGGGGCCGCCATATTCCTGGCATCTCCATTGTCTGATTATGTCTCGGGAATAGAGATCCTGGTAGACGGGGGTTTCAGTCTTTTCAAGGACAAGAATCCTGAAAAATAGCGATCAAAAAGCCAGAAACAAAGCATATGCCAAAAGCAGTCATCTTCGATATAAAAAGATTTGCCATATATGACGGTCCCGGTATAAGGACGACCATCTTCTTCAAGGGATGTTCACTGGACTGCGCATGGTGCCAGAACCCGGAAAGCAAGCTGATACGCTCCCAGCTCTTATATAACAGGCGAAAATGCATTTCCTGCAACAGGTGCGTGGATGCCTGTCCAATAGGTAAGGTATCTGCTGAAACCCGTGAGCGTTTTGACAGCAGCAAAACATGCCCGGCCGGCTGTGAAAAATGTTATGAAGAATGCCCCTCAGGAGCGGTGTACAGGGTGGGCAGGGAATATGGAGTGGATGAACTTTTTGATCTCATAATAAAGGATATCGATTTCTTCAGGACCTCGGGCGGCGGTGTCACCCTTTCCGGCGGCGAGCCACTGGTGCATATTGATTTTTTAAAAGCCCTGATAGACAGGCTGGGCAAAAGCAATATAGATGTCATCATAGAGACTGCAGGCAATGTAAAGTGGGAAAGTTTTGCAAAAATACTTAATTACCCTGTAAATTACTATTATGATGTAAAGCTGAGTGACGGACAGGAGCATAAAAAATATACCGGTCATTCCAATAAACAGCTGCTGGATAATCTGGTGGCACTGCATAAGTCAGGCAGGCATATCATCATCAGGATACCCCTCATACCTGGGATAACAGATACAGAAAAAAACCTTATGGGTATTATACAGTTTATGGGAAAAAATGACCTGACAGGAATACCGGTAGAACTCCTGCCCTACAACCAGCTGGCAGAGACAAAGTTCGACAAGCAGGGAATAAACTGCGGGTCCCTAGGTCCGTATTTCAAGCCGGGCATGAAGACCCAGGAAAAAGAGTTTTTGTATAAACGGAAAAAACTATTTACCGATAATGATATTCCGGCAAAGATACTGTCCATAGAATAGACCGGCCAAAAGTTGGGATTTTTAAGATGATTACCAAAGAGCAGATAGAAACTCCGGCACTGCTGATTGATCTTGATATCCTGGAAGAGAATATAAGGATAATGGCCGGATATTTCAGGGACAAAAAGGCAGAATTGCGGCCGCATTTCAAGACTTTTAAATGTCCTGCTATAGCACATAAGCTGGTCGGTGCCTGCGCCAGGGGCATCACCTGCGCCAAGCTTGGTGAAGCGGAGATCCTGGTCAATTCCGGGATAAAAGATGTACTGATCGCAAATCAGATAGTCGATCACGGAAAAATAGCCAGGCTTGCCGGACTGGCCCACGGTGACTGCAGGATAACTGTTGCTGTTGACAGCCGGGAGAATATAGGGAGCCTTTCCAGAGCTGCGTCAGCCATAGGCTCTACCATCCATGTATTGATTGAAGTCGATGTGGGCATGAACAGGTGCGGGGTAAAAGACCCGGAAGAAGTGATCGGGCTTGCCCGGCTCATATCATCATCAAAGAATCTGGTATTTGAAGGGATCCAGGCTTATGAGGGCCACCTGGTCCTCAATCCGGATTACCAGGCAAGAAACCAGGGAGTCAGGGAAATAATACAAAAAGTGACCAGAATAAGAGATGATGTGGAAAAAGCGGGTTTCAGGGTCAGAGAGATAAGCGGGGGAGGGACAGGGACTTATAACATAACAGGGAACTACGGTGTGTTTACCGAGATACAGGCAGGCTCCTTTGTATTTATGGATACCAGTTATAACAGGCTGGGCCTGCCTTTTAATAACTCGCTTACAGTTCTGGCCACCGTAATACACAAGAGGCCGGGAATTGCTGTTACAGATGCAGGCTTAAAAGCCTGCTCGCCCGATGGGAGCCCGAGCCTGGTAAAAGATTATCCGGAGGCTTCCCTGTTATTCAGTGAAGAGCACGGCAATATCTCAGACAAAAAAGACAGGCTTAAATATCTCCAGAAGGTAGAATATATACCGGGTCACTGCTGCACCACTGTAAACCTGCACGACGAGTATTACTGTATCCGTAACAATGTACTGGAGGCTGTGTGGCCCATAAGCGCCAGGGGGAAAAGCAGGTAAATAATTACCATTCCCTACTTCCAGAAAAGGGATGACATCCCGTACTACAATTCCGGTGCTATGACTATCAATGCCTCAACATTTCCCTCATAAATGTTCTTATAGACATGTCTATAGCCTTCCGGAATAAGCATTTTCTCACCCTCATCTATGACATAACTGGACTTGGATACTGATCTGGGATTTACATTTTCTTCATCACTGTATATATTTATAGTCAGCCTGCCCTTTATTACATTTACCACTTCATCGCCCTTGTGACTTTCCATCTCACTGTATTTGTTGACCGGCAGGACCATCTTTCCGATAGTCATCTCATCACTGGAATATATTACTGAAAGCAAATAACAGTTTTTCTCTCCTATTATAAGTTCCAGGTTATTTTCTTCCGGAAGAGGTACCAGATCTCTATTTTTTCTGCCCTCTTCAAGTCCTGCGGGCCAATTATAGATATTATCATTTAAGATTTTCATGATCCTGTCCTTTCAAGAAATATTTTACTTATTATCAGAAACCATGCCTTCTAACTTGCCCCATTCCTCCTGGCGCCATACCTTATGGATAAAAGTCCACACATATAAGCTCTCCTCACAGAAGTTATAGACCTCATGCATGGTTCCTTTGGGGATTGCCACTGCGCTTCCCTTTTTTACCCTGACTGCCTGCCCTGTCTCAGGATTACGGATAATAGCTTCTCCCCTGGAGACATAATATACTTCATCACTGCAGTGTATTCCCGGCGGTATGAGCCGCTGCCCGGGGGGACAGATATAGGCAGCACTGTTTACAATATCTGTGCAGACGAAGAAATAACTCATGATATCATTTCCGTCTATTCCGTAAGTATTGGTTACTTCCATTTCTTTTGTTATTTTTGTCGGTTTCTTCCTGTCTTTAAAAGGGGGAAGATTTTCAAACCAGTAAGGCATTTTCTCTTTATCTCTCATTTTTTCTCCTTTGTCAGGTTTCTTTACCTTTATAATTTTAACCGAAATCTAAAGCATTGGACAACCGGCTTATTTTTTTCTAATGTTTATAAAGGAGAAAGCCAAAAAAAATTTATAATTTTTATGACTACCCCGGGAAAATTTTTAGAATACCGAATATATATTTGTGTATAATAATATTTATAAGATGGAAGGAAAAAATGAGCAAGACAATAAAAGGAACAGTTTATATTTTTCTGGCTGCGGTGATTCTTTTATTCTGCCTGGGCAGCTGTTCTTCCGGCAAGACACTTACGGAGAAGAATAATGGCGACAATGTAGTCCTGCACGTAAATGATACATTAGAGATAAAGTTAGAATCTAATCCCACTACAGGATACAGCTGGTTTTTAAGCGGCGATGTGGATAGCTCCATAGCATCTGTAACCGGGCCTGGATTTATAGAGGCCAAAAAAGACGGTGATGTTGTTGGTGCAGGAGGTCATGAAGTATTTACCATTAAAGCTACAGGCAAAGGACAAACAAGCATAAAATTAAACTATGAAAGGCCCTGGGAAGAGGAAGAAGAGCCCATAGAGACATTTGAGGTAACGATTACAGTAAATTGATGAAAAATATGCCTGACGTATTATCAGCTTAAATTATGAATCCAGGCAGCTCGATGCCAGCCAGGCCGGGGGATGAAACCCTGTTTTAGCTGCCCGGTAAAACGTTATCAGTGATGGAATGGATAAAAGGAGAAAGACAAAAAAAAGAAATATTGCAGTCCTGGCAATATTGGCATTTATAGCTGTCCTTATTATATCATTTATCTCCTACTGGCAATTTGCACTTCATGAAGTAAATAATTTCACAACAGTAGATTTTTCCCACCTAAAGGCTGGACGTGATTATATAACAATAAGGGGTGCAGAAATCCATTATGTCCGGAAGGGCAGTGGAGATAAGAGCATCATCCTTGTTCACGGAATAGGGGGCGGGGCCTTTACATTCAGGAATAACATTGATGAGCTGGCAGATGCCGGATACAGTGTGTTTGCCATAGACCTTAAAGGCTTCGGATTTTCGGAAAAACCGATAGGGTCAGATTATTCCCATATAGAACAGGCAAGAATAGTGATCGATTTTATGGAAAAAAATGATATAGAAAAGGCAACAGTCGCAGGGCATTCTATGGGTGGAAGGATTGCGCTTATCTGCTATGATATGTATCCTGAAAAGTTCGAAAATATAATATTAATAGATAGCGCCGGCCTTGAAGAAGCTCCACCCGCCTTGCTTTCAAATCTTTTGATAAAACCTATCATGGATATTATTTATTACAACTTATTTGTAAAAAAAGATAACTTCAGGGGTTTTTTAAGCTCTGCTTTTTATTACCAGGGATTTGTCGATGACAATGTTATTGGACTTTATCTTGAACCTTTTAGAGTCAAGGATTCTAATCTTGCCTATCTTTCTATCATAAAAGGCAATATAGAATATGATATAGAAGCTGTACTGAAAAGAATAGATATCCCCGTCCTAATAGTATGGGGGCAGCAGGATTCCTGGATAAGCGTGGAGAATGCCTATAGGTTTAACAGCCTTATTAAAGGGTCGGAGCTGGCCCTTATCCAAAAGGCAGGCCATGTCCCTATGGAAGAGCAGCCTGAAATAGTAAATGAAGAAATACTCCGGTTCCTTAAATGAATTTAGATAATCAACCAGATCAGATAGAAATGGGGTATCTGCCATTTTCAAGGACAGTATTATTCATGGATAAATAGTTTTCCAGCGGTACTTCCCTGGTGACACTGTTGCTGGAACCGGCAGCATAAAAACCGTCAGGGGCAATATTCTTCAGGTTGGACAGCACCATTTCACGGGCATCTTCCGGGTTTCCCCTTATCAGGATATCCAGTTCGATATTCCCCAGAAGACATATTTTCCCCCTGTATTTCTTATGGACCTCGATGATGTCCATGGCCTTTGGTTCGATGGGGTGGAAGGCGGTAAAACCGCATTCAATCAGGGTATCCATCACTTCCCACAATGTACCGTCAGAATGAAAGATAAAGGGGATGTCCCTCTTCCGGCAGATATCTCCCATCTTTTTATACCAGGGGAATACATTTTCATCCAGGATATCCCTGGAAAGGATGAGCCCTGTTGAATAGGCAATATCATCGACCACCCAGTATGCTTCCACCGAGGGCTGCTCCAGGACCCTGTTGAACACCCCGAACTGGATCTGGCCCACCTTGTTTAATACCTTTCTGACAAGACTGTAGTTATCGTAGATAGAAGTGGAAAAATAATTAAAGCCCATAAGCATCCAGCTGGCTGTAAATACCTTACCCCCTATGCCTATTATCTTCATGTTATCAGGCATATAGCCTGCTGCCTGTTTATAGGGGGAGTAGTCGAGTCTGTCAGGGTCCAGCCAGGGATAGTCTGCAAAGCTCTTATCAGAATATATATCCCCCCTGTTTTCTTCCGCCCACCTGTCCTCGCTTTTACCCTCCATTTGGGCCATGGTCTTGGTAGGTTTGAGTATACCGCTGGAAATGCCTACAAAATCGTAACCGGATCGGAGACAGAAGTCCACTTCATCCTTTATGCTGTTTAAAGGCCTGGACAGCACTTTTTCTTTTATCTCATCTTCCACCAGAAGCTCGCAGATGGGGACAAAATCCCTGTCCCGGCACAGAAGGATATTTTTCAGGTTTTTAAAATCAGGTTTCTTTTCCATTTAAGCTTTATTCAAAGTACTTTGCAATATGCTAGCTGATCCCCAGGATACGGCATGCATTCCTGTAGAATATCTTTTCCTTTTCTGCCCCGTCCAGGCCTATATCATCAAAGTGGTCCTCCCACTGCTTTATTATATTTTCATATTTGGTGGGCGGCTCATCCAGGCCCCATACCGTCCTGTCCACCGGGATATAGTCTTTTATATATTTACCTGCTATTATCTTTTCCCTTATGCCGTCGGCGCTTGATATATCAAAATGCAGGTTGCGGTTAGCCTCGTTATTGCATAATGCTATGGCGCAGGCTGCATCATATTCACCCGTGCCCAGGTGCGCCCCCACTATCTGAAGGTCGGGGAACCTGACCCCCACCATCTCCAGGAAGTAGGGACTCATATTGTATGAACATATTCCAGCCTTGTCCTTTACACCCAGCTGGTAACATATCCCGGTATGGAATAATATAGGCATGCCGAAGTAGGCACACCTGGCATAGATGTCGTAGTATTTTGGGGAATCATATCTTTCTGCCGGCCATATGGTCTTTATGCCCTTAAAACCCCTTTTAAAGAATCTGTCTATGTGGCCGGGTGTGATATAGTCCAGGTCGGCATAGGCTATCCCGATTATGTAGTCAGGATACTTCTTAAAGAACCGCTCCAATTTGTCATTCCTGTCCAGCATTATCATGCCCTTTTTGTCATGGGGATACACGGCAGCTCCATTCAGGGCTACCACCATATCGAGTTTTTTACACTGCTCGATTATGATCTTCTCAAATGTCTCATCCGGGTCTCCTCCGTCATCGACTTTTGTATGCCGGTATGCCAGTAGGGCATAGTGCTGGTGAAAGTCCAGGTATCTCATATCGTTCCTTCCTTGAAATTGTATGCCGGGTATAATGTACTAAAGTATTATGACCTCACGCCTGTAACTGGTCAATTCTTTTATCCCGTCTTCAGTGGTCATTATCCCGTCCTCATACCTCAGTCCGGTCTTGCCGTCAGACAGCCATATATCGATATTGAATAGCATATTGGGCTGGATCATGAACTCTGCATTGCGGGACAGCCACAGGCCTTCCACCTCAGAATTGCCCGTACCGTGGGCAGGGCCGTAGAGGGCAAATTCCTCCAGGTTATACCTGGATAGTATGTCATAATAACCTTTAAATACCTTGCTGGCCCTGACACCCGGCTTTATGGCGCCCAGGGCATATTCCACTGCCTCCATCCCTATATTCATAAGCCGGTGGGCATTCTCGGGAGGCCTGCCGAAAGAAAAGGGGCGGCATATATTGCCGCAGTAACCCATATATTTGGCCCCGAATGAAAACTGCACCAGTTCATTCTTGTTTATCGCCTTACCGGTGGAGCGGCACAGGGAGAGCCGGGTATCGTCCCCGGAGCACACCCAGGAGGGATAGGGAAAACCCTCGGCACCCAGCAGCAGCATGGTAGATGTCCCTACGGCCTCCAGCTCCCATTCCTTTTTACCAGGCCGGGCTGCTTCAAAGGCCTTTATCATCGCTTTTTCTGATATCTCATATGCCTTTTCTATATAGGGGATCTCCGCCTGTGTCTTTATGTTCTGCACATTCAGGACCAGCTGGTCTGCGGGCACAAATGAAGCCCCGGGGGCTGCATTCTTAAGGTCGTCAAAAAGGATCCTGGGGAATATGTTCCAGTTGGATATGCCGATTTTCCTGGGGGTACGGGAAAAGATGTCCCTGAACACTGTAGAGTAGTTTTCCTCGCTTTCGCTCCTGATCCATTCCGGGGCTGAGGTCTCCACCAGGAGGGGGTGTATCCTAATATTGGCGATACCGGAATCCCTTTGGGCAAAATCAAATGATTCCGGCCCTCCGGTAAGCAGGACTGCCTCACCCTGGGCAGGCACTATGAGGGAGGTAAAATCAAAAAACGGCCAGAAACCGGTGAAATACCTTACCACTCCCGATTCACATTCGCTGCTGTAGGCCACCAGGGCGTCAAGCCCGTTGTCCCTAAGCTGTCCCTGCAGCCTGTTTATCCTGCCCGCATATTCAGAATCAGGTAATTTTTCTAGTCTCATCTTCTTTCCTTTCCCTTAAAATATTTTTTAGCTCAGCTGCAGTAGTCGGCAGCAGTAAGTACCATTATCTTTATCAGGTCGAATATGCTGTCTATCTCCACATGTTCGTCTATGCCGTGGAACCTGTCCCCCCGGGGCCCCAGGATGGCCAGCTCGGTGTTGCTTACTTCCCTGAAGGCCTCTGCATCGCATACCATGAACGGGTAGTTTTCCACATAGGGCACCCCGGCATGCTTATGGGCTTTCTTAAGGGACTTGTAGGCCGGATGGCTGGTATCTGACCTGTAGCCGTGGAAGTACCTTACCGACCGCTTAAAGCTCAGCAGGTCCTTATCGAGGTATTTACAGTCCTTGATGTTTTTGTCGATAAAGCCGTTAAGGTCATCCATCATCTCCTTTTCTGTAATATATGCAGGAGCAGGGACAAAGAAGTATATGTGGCCCTTTTTGGGCACATAGGAGGCATTTTCTATATAGGTCCTGCCTCCGGCATAAAACTCGAAGATAAGGAGCTTGTACTGCTTTTCACCCACAAAGCCTTCCGGGAACACAATATTGGCATTCCTGTATCTGTCGTATTCTTCCAGCAGCAGGACCAGCTCGCTTAACCTGTGTATGGGGTTGCTTATCTGGGCATAGCCTCCCGGCCCCGTCTCATCGACTACTGCCTTCCACAGGCTGCCGGAGCGGGATTCCAGGGCCAGGGTCATCATGGTGGGCTCGGGCAGCATGGCAAAGTCGATATCAGGATATCTCATGCGGCAGGCTATGGTACCGTTAACCCCGCCCAGCTCTTCATCGACCACACTCTCGGCATATACGTCTCCCTTAAGCCTTATATCCAGGTCCTTTATGCATTTGAGGGCATAGAACCCGCACATGAGCCCTGCCTTCATATCCAGGACCCCCCTGCCGTAGATCCTGCCGTCTTTTACCCTGCCGCTGAAGGGATCGGCAAACACTTCCCAGCTGTCTTCAAACACCTTTACCACGTCCATATGCCCGGAAAAGACCATGGACTTGCCCTCCCCTGTACCGGGTATCCGGGCCACCACATTGGGCCGGTTATCATATACTCTTTCTATGCCGTCTATCTGGGCCTCGAACAGGGGGTTTTCCCTTACGCCTTCCACGTCATCCACCTCAAATACATCGATGTCCCCCTCCGGGATAAACCGGGAGACCATATCATAGAGATAGTCCTGGCCCGGTTTTTCATTGCCGGTGGGGGGCGAGTTTACGGTCTTTATCTGTACGATCCTGGAAAGGTTATCCAGTATATAATCTGTGTTTTTTTCCACCCATGACGATACCTGTGCTGCAATATCCATATCCAACCTCCTGTAATAAAATAGTCTACCCTCTTTCAGGCGGTACAACCCTTATATTTATCAAAACATCAGCCCTGCCAGTTGATTATCTCTTCCAGCATGAGCATATAATTATCTATGGGCACGTAATTGCTGATGGAATTTCCCGACCCGGCCACATACCTGTCATGCTTTGAACAGATCCCCAGTGTCTCCCTGATATAACTCCTTAACCTTTCCTCATCATATCTTGCCAGTTTGTCCAGGTCTATCCCTCCTATCATACCCACCCTGTCACCCCAGGTCTCCAGGTAGCGGGTCACAGGATAGCTCTGGTCCTCGAATGAATGGACAGCATCCAGGCCTACTTCATCTATCAGTATGTCCATTATCTCATCCCGGTTACCGCAGCTGTGCAGGAAGAAAGGCTTGCCGTTCTTGTGTGCTATGTCCACATATTTCTTGAACCAGGGGAATACCCACTTGCGGAGGTGGTCCACCGAGATCATGGTCCCCGACTTATATCCCAGGTCATCAGCATGGAAGGTACACCCCACTATGCTGCTGGTAAGGGCCATATCATAGAAGTCGTACATTATCTTTCCCACCCTGTCAAATACCGCCTCCACCAGGCCGGGGTCGTCATTTATCATAAGAAAGAAACCCTCATATCCAAGTATCCATTCCAGCGGCTCCTCGAAAAGGGTGGCTATGGGTCCGATCTTCATGCCGTCCGGTATTATCTTCTCCATAAACTTAAGATGG
>Ga0180437_10008839_pt1 | contig 12648 bp, 16 predicted proteins | sample SS_ome_4_FD_132410 | JGI IMG/M metagenome (GOLD analysis project Ga0180437, IMG submission 132410) | Hypersaline lake sediment archaeal communities from the Salton Sea, California, USA - SS_3_D_1 metaG | ecosystem: Environmental > Aquatic > Non-marine Saline and Alkaline > Hypersaline >...
CGGTCCTGATCACGTCGGGATCCGCCCCGGCCGTGACCACCGCGGGCTCTTTTCGCCCCTCGCGAGCGGTCTCTGGTGGAGTTTCATCCCTGAGCTCTGCTAACGTGTCGTCGAGGCTCAGTTGCTCGCTGTCGGTGAACGCGCTCAACCTAGTCATTGCCGTTGCCTCCCATCTTCACAAGCGTCTTGACATCCCTGGCCGCCGCCTGGGGAGCCACGATGACGATCACCCGCTGGGAGTTCTGCACCAGACAGGCTCCCGACGCTCTCAATTTCTCACACAACTCATAGCGGATCCTTAGACTAGAGCAACATACACATTGTTGGCACGTCAGTTGCTTAGTCATCGCTCACTTCCATCTAATACGTCCCAGGCCGCCCGCTACACCGACCACTGGCCGGCGTAGCGGTACGCTTGCCATTCGTCGTGTACGTTCATACCTGCCTCCGCAAAGGCTGACCTACCCCGCGCTTCCTCTCAGAACGGATACGCCGCCTGCTCTCCTCCCGGCTGATATGCCGCTCGATCTTGACGCACCTGATACACCACCTGGGAGGCTTGGGATCGGGTAGAGAGGTGTAGTAGGTGAAAACCTCACCGCACTGCTCACACGTCGCCTCGTGGGGATCGCCCAATAATGCCTCAATCTGCCTCTTTGTTGCTTCGTTTACTGACATAACAAATGCTCCTTTCTTGCTGCCTGCCTTCCTGGATACAAATAAGCTATCTCTGGATGAGGGGCCCGACCATAGCCAATGCCCGCTGATAGTCCTCGAATTTGCCGAAGGCGATGATCCATCGGGAACGGCCACAACCATTGCAGACTTCACGCCCTCGACCATCCCCACAGTGGGGGCAATGGATCGCCGCAGCAGTGCAGCCGCCAGCGGAGGGAGCGACGTGTCGCCGGGTGATCTCCTCGGGTTGGCTCGGAACGGAGACATAGGTGGTCTTGCCGTTGCCGTTCACCGGGATGAGCCGCTCCTCAGTGAGTTCCTCGCCCTCGATGGGCTCAGAGGTAGGCTCTTCTTCGGGAGACTCAGGTAATGCCGGCTCTTTATAAGTGGGGGCTTGATGTGTGTCGGCCCCGTCAGAGATCACCTCATCCACCCTGGCCTTGATGTCCTGATAAGATGCGCCGGCTTTGGCCTCTTCGACGAGCTCTGCCCGTTGTTTCGGATCCTCGACTTTGGAGATCTCCTGGGCGTGTACCAAGGTGTCCTTACGTAAGGACACCATCTCCTGCACATCCTCAGGAGCTTGCAAAAGGCCCAAACGGTTGGTGATGTATCCTCTACTCTTCCCCAATCGTTCGGCCATCTGGCGGATGGAGTATCCCTCATCCTCTTGCAATGCCTTGAAAGCCTTGGCTTCCTCCAGTGGGCTCAGGGGCTCGTGCAGAAGGTTGTCAAAGAGAACCTCCTCGCGCAGGGCCCTCAGACCCGCCTCGTCTTTGGGTGTGGCCACCACGATCACCGGCACGTGGGTCAGGCCGGCCTTGATAGCCGCCCGCCGGCGACGATGGCCGGTGATGAGTTCATAGGCTCCCTCTTTGTTGACGAAAGCCTTGAGGGGATTGGTGATCCCGTGCACTTTGACGTTGGCCACCAACTCCTCGAAGGCACCGGGGTCACCTGTGCCTTCCCTCGGCTGCCAGCGGCTTTCGACGATTAGATGTACCGGTACTTTTAAAAACTTGCTCATAGAGATCTTCCTATTTGCTTCTCCCTGGTTTCTCCCAATGTGCCACCACGTCTTGTACAAATGCGACATATGTTGGGATGCTCTCCTTGAAAAACCGTTTGACTTGGCTGTCAAATGATTCTTTTGACCATGACCACCAAGGCTTGATTCCTATTGATGACCTCGGGGTTTTACGCACCAATTGGTAGTCTGCATAAGCAACGATTCTTGCCGCCTCTTTCGCAACGCGCGGATCATAGCCCCTGCCCTTAAAGAATTCTGGACAGCTGCGATACCCACTGTGTGCTCTATCGTTAAGCCAGGCCTCTATCCATTCTCCCTCGGTTATGCTTTTCAGTCCCAGCCTTACAACTTTGCGTCGTTGCTTTCTATGATGTTGCAGGTGTTCTGAGGCTGAGGCAAAAAGCCGCAAATTCTCAGGGCGATTATCGGCCCTATCTCCACTCATGTGGTGTACCACTTCCCCACGTTTCAGCGGCCTACCCAGCTTTTGTTCCATTACAAGAACATGCTCGGCAACGTAGCCACCCTTGTCGGCCCTTGGATGCTCCGGTTTATAAATGTACTTGTAACCCCTCCGATACGTTGGGGGCTGATGTCCCTCACAATAAATCCGCCCGCTCCCACTCACTTTTTCTCCGCAAACAGGACAGGTTCCCTTTGTTCTATCTCTTCGTACCTTTGGCATTGAGTATCTCTCCATTATATCATCTTACTATGCCCACACCTAGCTATGGCAAGTTCCAGAAAAAAAAGAGCAATGCCCCTAATCTGGGTGATGCTTCTTTGTACCTAAGTCGTCCATTTTTTTGACATAAGCCAACAGAGAGGGTAGGTGTACGAGCCATTGGCTCCGAAACCCTTCGCCAATTTTTCGCGCTTTTACTGTACCATCCTGAACAAGTCGCCTTATCCAGTACTCACTATATGGTACACGATCATCAGCAGCCGCCTGCTTGATGGTCACAAACTCCTTGATGTCTGGCATAGTTCTTGATTCTACCATAACTTCTGCCATTGCGCAACCCTCCCTGTTCTTACTGTTTAGTGTTGTTATAGCTCACTATAAGTTATATTACCACACTTGAAAGGTCTTGTCAAGTTTGCCTTCTCTCCTTGACACCCCCTCTTCTTACGCTAATTCCAGTCTCCGAGCCCAGGCTCACGCTATCGCACCTAAGCTCGTTTTTCCGCCCATGCCCGCCTTTGACAACATCCATTGCAGCCCTCCCATTCTGGCCTTTGCATGATAATCCCAGGGATGCTAGTAGGGCCTGCTTGTCTTCCGGCAAGCCTGTGGTCGTCGCCGCCAATGACACCGCCACCTTGCCCCTCTCCACGGCCTGGGCTAGTTCGGGCGTGCCTTCCCTCTGCACCTTTTGAGCATAGCCCACAAGACGGGGAGAAACGTTGACAACTTCAGCAGCAAAGTCACGGGCCTGGCCTTTTTTCGGTTCAGGCTAATTTGCCTGAACCGAAAGCCCAGGATGATCACCCCACCCTGTAGCCTGTCTTTCTCTCGCCTCTTCCTCAAACAGCGACACGAGTTTTGCACCAACATTCGCCCGTTGGCTCTCATTCAGGTGTCGCCGATGCAGGTTCTTGGAGACGATGAAGGCGAGTAGGCTCCCCTGGCCTTTCCATGATAACCCCAGGGCACCTCTATTTTATCCAAACGGGGACGCAACAGAAAATTTCAGGCGAAATACCCAGCGCCGTACAGATGTCAGCCCAATTCCCCGTTTGCGCCTGCCAGTTCTGCCCGCGATCATCGCTGATCAAAATAGGGGCTGCCGTGCCATCCTGGCAAGCGTAAAATCGTTCGCCCAGGTACGGCCAGCCGCTAATAAAGCGGGTCGTGCCGGAGAAATCATACTGCCTGGTCCAATGCACACAATCGTCGCTAACGTGAAGACGCCAGATAACACCGGGGTCCAATCCACGTGTCAGGGCCCAATATCTATCCGTGCCCCAGGTGTAGCTTCCTATCCAATGCACCACGCGATCCTGATATTTGCCGCCTCCATCCAAAACCCCATCGGCACACGTGCTATAATCAGCCGAGCACCACTTGGTATCGTTGGCACTGGCGTAAAAGCCCTTGTTGTCGGCCGCATTGTCTAAAAAGGGATGATGTGGATTGGCCGGCCAGTTTCCACTGGTGGTGCCGAGGGCGTTATGGCTAAATGATGACCAGAGGTCTATTGTCCTGGTAACAATAGGCACGCCGCCGCCAGAGTTCCAGGTTACCCAGGCCACCTGTGCATCGTGCGATGAACACTCAATTTTGGCAAAATCATTGTTCCCCGCCACACCACTCCAGCCGTTAAAGTCCCAGGTCTCCCCATCGTCCACGCTCCAATAGACACGGATCGTCTCCCCCGTGGTCTGGCAAACGACCATCCATAACCCTTGTTGTACAATGCTACTACAAGCCATTTTGCCCAAATAGCCGGGTGTAGTCAGATCAAGTACCTGCGTGAACGTGGGCGCATCATCATTCAGATTCGCCGTGCGCCATACCCCGTTTGGCCCAACGACCATGGCCCGCTTGTTGGGGTCCCAGGAATCCAATGCGATATACGTCAGCCCCCCGGCATCCACCTCGCCCAAGTCCTCATAGACGACGTCGCCGGGGTTGGAGGCCCTGGCATTGCGGCTGCGGAAAACATGGCCTGAGATCCAGTCCACAAAATAGAGCAGGTGGCCGTCGCCCTTCTCTCCACCCGGCGTGGGGGGAGGCAATGGAGCTGAGGGAGTATGGTCCACGTCAGGCTCCGGCACCTCGCTGGGGTAATCGCCATCCACACCGGCCGGGCCATAGGAGTCTTTCTCGACCTGAATACTCACCTTGAGGACCCGGCCCTGCTCGGTCTCCTCGACAGTCAGCGTCACTTGGCGCGGAATCAGCTTCTGATTGGTCCAAACGATGCCGCGTTTGGTATCAGTGGCTGCCAGGCTCAGCCGTACATACTCCTGAGGCACGATGTCAAAGATATCCCACAGCCCTGCCATTGGCAACGTAATGACAGGGAATTCGTTGTTGTCGTAGGCCAGGGCCAGGCCGGCCTTCTCGTTGCCATCTGCCTGGCCGCTCAGGATCAGGCCGGTGATCGGCCGCGTAGTGCCCATATACCCTGGAGCGTTGCCGGGAGCCTTGCTCAGAATAGGCATGACCTTGGCCGGCCAGCCCGGGTAATGAACCCCCTCGAGGTTGATAAAGGACGTTTTGGGCTCCTGGGGCCGGGGGAGGTCCAGGCGCTCTCTCCAATCGCCGTGGACCAGGTCAGCGACGATGGCGATGCCGAACCGGTCGGCCACTGCCAGCATCTGCGGGTCTTTGTCAAAATAGACGGCTCCCTGCCTGTCGCAGGCAACGTGGGCAAAAAGCGAATTATAGAGAGACTGCAGTTGTTGCAGCAGGCTGGTCTTAGCTGCAAACTCTTGACTCTTGATGTACTGCGAATCTCCCGTAATCCGGACGTCCGTGATGTCCAGGAGAGTGCTGTTGTTCCGGCAGAGGCTCAGAGCTGCCCGGTCGGCCGTCAGCTTGGTGGCCTCGCACCAATTGTCCGGCGATCCCGCCGTTTTGATCCAGGAGCTAAATCCCTCGCGGCTGTCCATCAGGGCGTTGATGGTTGCCGCATCAAATGTGACCATGGAGGTCTGCGGATCTTTCTGCGTGCTTTCCTTTTGGATGTAGCCCACGAATTTAATGTGGCTCCGGTATGGGGAATTGCCGCCGATGCTCTTTTGAGTGTCTCCATACCAGTCTCTGGTGAAAAAGATGACCAGAGCCCGGTCAGGGAATTGGGCCTGGTCCGCATCGCCGTGGACCTCGAAGGATGCAGTGTGGCCATGCTGGTTAAGGCTCCCCATCCGGCTGGGCATCTTGACTTCGATATAGGGGGCCCCAGCACCGGTTTTGGGAAAGATGAAAATCGGGCGACGTCCGGTGTGGGTCTTTCCGTTGGAATCCGTCACGGTAAGGCTGACCCAATAGGTGCCGGGTGTGTCCCAGGTGACCTCGACCGGCGAGCCCTCGGTGCCGGCACTGCTGCTGCTCGACGGCGTACCATCAGGAAAGGTCCAGGAATAGCTGGAGATGCTGGCTCCAGGGGCGACGGGATAGGAGAACTCGCCGACGAACTTGACGGTGGCCACGCCCGAGGTGGGATCAATGAACTGGCAATCCGGCGGGCCCATCACGGCCACCGGGGGCCAGTCCTCATGCTGGTCTGAATAAGCGGTATCCCAGTCCTTATAGAAGGTAATGTTGTCACCGTCCACTACGATGCGAGGATACTTCACCCAGAACTCATAGTTCTCGACCACCGTCAGGTGATCACCATCCTGCCAGTCGATGGCTGAATCTTCGCAGACGTAGAGCTTCGACGAGGTGGGATCTTTGCGAATCCGGCAGGTGCCTTTATCGCGCTTGCCAGCAGCGGAACCGACCCAGAGGGACATGCCCGGCACGACGTCGCTATAGCTTCCCTCGGTGACGCTATCATAGTTCACCTCGGTCACCGGGTCACCGCTCGGCGTGCCGTTCACCTGGCAGGCCAGGATCGTCGCCGGCCGTAGCACAGCCAGGTATTCTTTGGAGCGATGCCGCTCACCACGTAAAAGGGCGAGGTCATCTGGGGCAATGGCAGGCATTAGGTTACCTCCTCGAAAAGTGCCGGTTCGTGGACATTACGCTTTCCTCTGCTCTGGGGTTATGGTGCAAACTCCAGGACTCAGTCCCCTTGCCTCTTTGACAGAGCTCAGGGCAGGCCAGGCTTGTGGATCAAAGGGGGGGGTATAAAGGTCAGAAAGGGTCAGAATGAATATCTCTGTGCCCCCCGTCTCTAAACTCTGGGCTTATGGTGCAAACTCCAGAATGGCCATCTCAGTACGCAGATGGAACAACCCGCAGGCCTCCTGATGCTGCATCGCCGGAGCGTTGCGACTCCGCATGAGCAGCACTCCCTCACCACAGACATATCCGATATCCGTGCGGCGAATGTGGATGCAGTTCCAGCAAGTTTGGGCCAACGGCTTCGCGGCCGCATTCAGTCCCCGTCGCCTCAAGTTGGCCGCCCGGCGATCCAGCGCTGCACGGCGTTTGGCTTCGCGCCCCTCTTCTTTCGATGGATTGAGCCTGGCACAGTCGCCTGGAGCAAACAGACATCGGGGTCCCCGGTAGGCGCAGTGGGAACAGTATAGAACTTTCCTGGATTGGCCTGGAGATATCGGGTACAAACTGCCCGTCGCCGGATCCCTGCAGGCGTAGTTGAACAGAGAGTGCCGTTTCGTTTTCGGGATTTCGCAGGCCTCCCGCTCTGGCGTTAGGATGAAAACCCCAGGATGCAGCCCTTCGACAGGCTCGGGACACAGCATCACCCTGGTGGATAATGGGTGTCCGCACGTGCGGACACCTCTCGAAGAAGATGATCAAGGGAGGTGGTGATCATCTCGAGGGTCCTCTTCGGCCGGCCTTGGCAATGAAGAGCGGTCGCAGCATATCGACCAGGGCCAACACCGCGGGTAAGTCCTGGCCTTCAAACAGCTTCGCCAACCGATCTTTTTCTAACCTCCAATAGGGCGAATCCCCATGCCCGGCCCTGGAGCCGAGGGCAGCGTACCGCTGCGCGTACAAGCCTTCGCGCTCTTTGAGGAGGTTGCTCCATTTTTGGTGCAAGGGCTGTATCTCCTCCAACAAAGCTTCGACTCCAGATTCCAACACCTGCAGGAGATCTCCACGGGTCTCTTCCAGGGCCCTCGCGTTCCCCCCCAGCCCCTCCAGGGCAACCTTCATTTTCTCGGTCATGAGGGCTTCCTGGGCATCCTGCACCTGCGCCTCTTGCAGCTCTTGACGTTTGCTGGCCAGCATCTGGTCGAGGCCTGCGAGCGTTGAATGCGCCTCAGCGAGTTCATCTTCAAGCTCCTCTAGCTCAGCTTCGAAGGTAACCACCTGGTCTCTGTCTACCCCATCGATCACGCCCTGTGCCCGGGTGATGTCGAGCTTTTCTTGGTGGTCATTAACCCGCCCGGCCAGCTCTCCTACTTCCTCGCTGACCAGGTTGCGCTTAGCTTCTAGCTCCTTGATCTCTGCCAGGATCTCCTTGCTTTTAGCTCCTACCTTTTTCATAATTGCCTCCTCTCAATGTATTGGAGGCTAATATTACTCAGTAGTAGTGATCACTACTAGTGAATAACACTAGCCGCTTTCGTGGGTAGTTGCGCCGGCTGCGACCGCTTTCAGGGCAACCAGATAGTCCACGCCATGCTCTTTGGCGTAGGCCACAGCTCTATGGTGAAGCTCATCGTCATCAAGGGGCTCGCCAGCGCTGCCTCCCTCGAGGGCGGCGTTAGCCGTTCTCAGAACTTCATTGAAAAACTGCCAATGCCTTTGGCCCTCGGTATTGTCTACGGTCTTCAGCCATGCAAAATGCTCTTGGGCGGTCATGGCATCGTCAGACAGCTCGAGCAGCATCGTGAGGTGAGTGAACCGCTGCACATGCGCTTTCATCTCCTGCAGCAAGCGTGCGTAGGCCTCGACGGTGAGCTTATCCACCTGGCCGGTGAGCCTGGCCACCTGAGATTGCAGCTCCGTAAGTGATCCCTGATTTTTGTCTTTTGCCATTCTTGGCACCTCCTTTCATTGAATTTCTTCTGCCGCGACGAGGACCGCCTCGAGAACGGCGATATATTCCTGACGGACATCGGCCGGCACTTTGTCCAGCACGGCCGCCAGGGTGTCCTTGACGGCGATTTCCCCAGCGTGTTCAATCCTCTTGACCCGAAGGCCGGCCAGGTCCTCCAGCTCCCGGAGATTTTTCAGGATGAGCTTAAATATGGCCACCTTGTTGGAGGGCCTGGGGTTTTTGCCCAACCCAGCCAGTTCCCGGCGCAGTGTTTGGTTGAGCTGGCGCCGTTCGAAAATGGCCATCTTGAGCGCCTCGATGTCACTGCCGAATTCGCCGGGGAAGGCAGCGATATAGGCCTGCGTGGCCAGGGTGATTTGCTGAAGGTAATAGAAAAGAGAACGCCTGCTCACGCCAATTTCTGCCTGGATCGCATCCAGGTCATGCCCGTGGTCACGCAGACGCTTGAGTTTACGAATCCGGTTATCCAGTTCTGGGTTTTCGTGATAGATAATGACACCTTTGATATGTTGAGCTGGTGGCGGCTTGAGTGCTGCCATGCTTTCTACCTACCTTTCTTGAGGGGGGAGGGGGATCAGAGTGCAACAGAATGCAATCCCTGGCGTTATCAAGACAAGCCCAGGAGATCGCCGCTGCGCGGCGGCCAGGTCGGAGCCGGTGGCCATGGCTATCATCTAATGCTCGACATATTCGCCGTACTTCCCCTCGATATAGCGATGGCGTGATCGCCGCCCTGATGTCTCCGGGGGCATCTCACCAGCCCTCAACCTGGCGATCACTAGGCCAGCGGGGTTGCCCAAACTCTCCGCTGCGGCAGCGTGAGCAATCCATCCCTGTACCTGGTCGAGAGTACACGTTGCAGCCAACTGCTCAGCCACTCCCCTGGAGACCCCAAAATCAATCAGGTGGGCGATTATAGTGTTTAGCTCATCCGATGAAGCAACAACAACATCACCTTGTTTTGTTGCTTCCTTCTTCTGACCTTTCTTTTTCTTTTCTTCTTCGGATGAACTGGGGTTCATGGGTCCCCTGAACTGGGGTTCATGGGTAACCCCTGAACTGGGGTTCATGGGTCCCCTGAACTGGGGTTCATGGGTGAATTGGGGTTCACCTTTCAGGGCGATTGTCAATACCGCGCGGCTGAAACCACGGAAATCGTAGATGGTCGGTTTACCGGGACGATGATGTTTTACCAGCAGCCCACGTTCCTCCAGCTTAGTCAGGACCTTTTGCAAACCACGGACACTATACCCCATCTGCCTGGCCACCGTAGCCAATGCGGGCCGGCATTCTGAGCCTGGCGTCTCATATTGATACCTCGCGAGGTGCAGGACCACCAGAAATTCACGCCGCGTAACACCTGCCTCAGTGTAGTGGTCAAACATAAAATTCGGGATAGAGGTATGACCATTGTCGAGTAACCGGACCCCCCAGCGAAATGAAAATGTCCCATCAGCTTGACTTTTGCAGCTGTTTGAAGTACATTTACTCATTGCCGAGCCCCCTTCCGTTGTGTCACTAGCTTTTTGGCCCCGGCATCACTGGCCGCCGGTCCGGGGCTTGTCTGGTCCTCACCCTGACCAGCAACTTCATCCTCCGCAGTAGCCAGCCGTGCCAGCAGTCCATAAACGCGACGCAACCGCTTCCGCCGCTCTGTTTCGTTCATGATCATCCTCCCGTGGCCTGAAGCGGGATCTGTTGATCCTCGGCCTGCGGACCGTTTCCCAGCCTGATGTCGGGTTCATCCGCGAGCTCGGCCTGAGAGATCAACAGTCTGAGCACCTGGCTTATGTGCCGATGCGTCTGTTGCGCCAATAACTCCAGTTTTTCCTTCTCCCGAGGGGATACCTTGCAACCGACAAACGCACCGTACTGGTCTTCCATAACATACCTCCAAATAAAAAGGCCGTCATAGACGGCCCATAGGTTGACAAACCAACCAGCTTGCGCTATAATTAATTGCGGGTGAAAAATAGGTATTTTGCCTACACCCAGGGGAAGATGTCGGGGCCGTCAACCTTCGCATCTTCCCCTTCATTTTATACCGGTTTACCCCTGTTGTCAAGGGTTTTCAGCCTATCCCGGCTCTAAAATTATCATGATAAGTCCAGAAACCTATCGTCGGGATCCGGAGTGAGCAGCTAGCCCCATTCGCGTGGTGCGCTTCGCTCCCCATCAGTCGGGGGCTCCTCGGGCTCTTCCTCCGGAGGATCCTGACCTGCCTGGTGCACCAGCATGGCTGCCACAGCTTCGATGAATTCTTGGCAGTAGGGATCTCTCAGCATCTCTTCGATTTTTTCACCCATCGGCATTTCCCCCTCGTCGTTTGTTCTGGTGTTATGAAGCAAAGCTCAGGAAAATCGAGAGTTCCTGTGTGACCTGAGGTCGCACACCTGCCGGTAGGGGGTTTGCTAGCCGCCTGCTTGGGTTTCGCGCCATCGCCGCCAGCGATACCGCTATTTTGCCCCCCTCCACGGCCTGGGCCAGTTCGGGCGTGCCGGAGGTGAGGACTTTCTTGGCACGTTCAACACTGCGTTTCCCAATATTGAACAAGTTGGCAGACTCTGGCTGTGATAACTTTTCGCCAATTGACGAAAGGTCAGTTCGCTCCCCCTGCCTCATATTCGCCAGCCTGGCCCCCACATCGCCCTCTGGCTCTCATCACTTGACAATAAACACTTACGTATATCTACCTTTACGTAACCACTCAAAAAGGAACGAAATCAGAGGTCGTGACGTCCAGGTCGAGATCCAGATTGAGATAGCGCTGCGTTGTCTCCACACTCGCGTGTCCTAGAAGGATTGCCAGCTGGGTGATGGGGATACCTTCCTCGAAGCCGATCTGGGCGTAGGTCCGCCGCAGGTCGTGGGGAGCCAGGTCGGACTTGCCGATCATAGCCCCGCGCTTGCGCACAACATTGAAAATGGCCACCGGCGTCATGCTCTCCCCCGGCTGCTTGTTCATTCCCAGGCTGCGAAGGATGCAGCCCTTGTTACCCACCATGCCTGCCCATTCATCTATCGCGTTAGCCAGGGCATCGCTGATGGGAACGGTCCTATTTTTTGCCCCCTTTCCCTCGATGGCCAGTACCGTCCGGAAACGATCGCCCCTGGGCACCAGCTTGACGTCCCCAAAGCGCAGATTGGCCGCCTCTTTCCTACGCAGGCCGGCAGCTACGAGTAGACCTAAGAGGAGACGGTCACGCTGGCCCACTATGTCAGCCTCGCACGTATCCAGAAGCCGTTTGACCTCGGCTTTGCTTAACCAAGTATGAATTTTTTGCCCTTTGGTCTTCCCTGCTTTAATGGCCTCCGTTAATGCTTCCAGACGATAAATAGCAGCCTGTACCGTATCCACGTTCTCTGGCGTGGCCTGGCCCTTGACCTCATTTTCCAGACTCTCGGCCCACATGCGAACCGCTGCCTTGAGGAAGGTCCGGCTTGACCTGGGCAACCCTAATGCGTAATCGGCCAGGGCATCAGTGTCGGTCAAGCTGTTGCCGGTATTCAGGTAATTACCGAGGGCCTTCTTATATTGCGCCTTGGTGCTGTCGGCTAGGTGGTCGGCCCGGTCTATCATGGCCAGCGCTGCCGCGCCCGGCGCCATGTGAATGGCTGTTAATGCCTGTTCTGTCATGCCTTTGCTCCTTCCTGGACATCATGCCTCATCGAGTACAATACGGGCAGAGAGGGCAAAGGAGGGCGTTGGTCCTTTGGGTTTATAATATCTGGGAATCAAAAAGCCACCCATACTCATGAGCGGCTTTTTTTAGACAACTCATCGCTTTACCCTTGACCCCGTTTGCCCTCGTCAGGGTAGCCTCAATTCCCTCCAGTGCGAGACAGGCGTGAGAAGTTGGGCCTTACGAAGCATTGCGATCAGCAAATACACGGATGAGGGTCCTCAGGATAATTTTAAAGTCCAGGAGAAGGGACCAGTTCTCTGTGTACCACAAATCGTACTTGGTTCGCTCGGCAATGGAGGTGTCGCCACGCAGCCCATTGACCTGGGCCCAGCCGGTAAGGCCCGCCTTCTCGCGGTGCCGATCCATGTAACGAGGGATGCTCTGGCGGAACTGCTCTACAAAAACAGGGCGCTCCGGCCTTGGCCCCACCAGGCTCATCTCACCCAGAAGCACGTTGATAAACTGAGGTAGCTCGTCAATGGAGAAACGGCGGATGAAGGCTCCTATCTTGGTGCGCCGGGGATCATCTTTGGTGGCCCAAACGGGGCCAGTTTTGGCTTCGGCATCCTCCCACATAGACCTGAACTTGAGCATCCAGAAGGGC
>Ga0180437_10008842_pt1 | contig 12645 bp, 5 predicted proteins | sample SS_ome_4_FD_132410 | JGI IMG/M metagenome (GOLD analysis project Ga0180437, IMG submission 132410) | Hypersaline lake sediment archaeal communities from the Salton Sea, California, USA - SS_3_D_1 metaG | ecosystem: Environmental > Aquatic > Non-marine Saline and Alkaline > Hypersaline > Sediment...
CAGTCGTCCGGCGTAGGGCCGTTCCAGCATCACCGCCAGCAGGCCCGAGCGGACCGGCCGCTGGTTGACGAAGAAGAACTGGGATTGCCGGTCTCGCCGCCCGATGGTGGGCTGACTGATGTGTCCCCAGATGCGCAGGTCGGCCGCCTCCCAGGCCACGTCGAGCATCTCCGCCGCCACCTCCCGTCCCAGCGCGCTGCCGACACGCTCCAAGGGGGTGGCTGGCGGGGCCACGTAGGTCTCCCGCCCGCCGACGACCAGCCGGAAGGCGACGCCGGGATAGGCTAGTGAGTAGCGGACCACCGTCTCGCGCACCAGTTGCCCCTCGCGCATTGGCGACTTGAGGAACTTGCGGCGGGCGGGGGTGTTGTAGAACAGGTCGCGCACGGTGACGCTGGTACCGGCCGGGCTGGCCGCTGGCTCGGGAGCCACTGGACCGTCTCCTGCGCGCAGGCGGGTGCCCTCCAGTTCGTCCCGGGTGCGGGTGAGGAGCTCCAGCCGGGCCACAGCAGCAATGGAGGAGAGGGCCTCGCCGCGGAAGCCCAGGCTGGTGATACCCTCCAGGTCGTCCAGGGTGCGGATTTTGCTGGTGGCGAACCGCTCCAGCGCCAGGGGGGCGTCGGCGCGGGACATCCCGCAGCCGTCGTCGGAGACGCGGATGAGGGAGAGCCCGCCATCGCGGATCTCCACGCTGACCGCGCTAGCTCCGGCGTCCAGGCTGTTTTCAATCAGCTCCTTGACAACCGACGCCGGCCGCTCGACCACCTCGCCCGCGGCGATCCGCTCAGCGACTTCCGGGGGGAGAATGCGAATAGTGTCCCCGGTGGTCATTATTCCCCCTCAAAGCTCCGTCTTTTCATAAGTCATTTGCACGACTTGTACGACGGGCGAGGCTTCCTCTGCATGTCCGTCGTGCGTTTCTTTGTCCGTTTATGCGCGGGTTTCCTCTCCCCTGAGCCGCTGCTGCAGCTCGTTCAGCACCACCAGCGCCTGCACCGGTGTCAGGTTGGCGATGTCCAGCCCAAAGAGCTCCCGCAGTATGGCCCAGATCACCTCGTCGTCGGCGGGCACCAGGAGACGCTCCTGGGCGTGCCCTGCCATGTACGTCCCGCTCAGCTCCCGCAGTGCCATCGCCTCCGGCCCCCTGCTCCTCTCATCCCTGGTCAGCCGGGCCATCACCTCCCGCGCCCGCTCGACCACGTGGTCGGGGACGCCAGCCAGCCGGGCCACCTGGACGCCGTAGCTCCGATCCGCTCCGCCATCCACCAGCCGGTAGAGGAACAGGACCTCATCCTCCTGCTCCCTCGCCGCCAGGCTGGCGTTTCGCGCCCCGGCTAGCCCATCGGCCAACCCTGTCAGTTCGTAGAAGTGGGTGGCAAAGAGCGTGCGGGCGCGGATGCGGTCGTGCAGGTCCTCCCCCACCGCCCAGGCCAGGCCCATCCCGTCGTACGTGGACGTGCCCCGTCCCACCTCGTCCAGCACTACCAGGCTGCGATGGGTGGCGTGACGCAGGATGTGGGCGGTCTCGCTCATCTCCACCAGGAAGGTGGAACGGCCCTGGGCGATGTCGTCGGTCGCGCCGGCGCGGACAAAGATGCGATCCACCAACCCCAACCGGGCCGATGTCGCGGGGACGAAACTCCCGATCTGGGCCATCAGCGTGATGATGGCCACCTGCCGGATGTACACGCTCTTTCCGCTCATGTTCGGCCCGGTGATGACCAGCAGTCGCTGATCCTCGCCGTCGAGGTGGGTGCCATTGGGGACAAAGCGCGCTCCCTCCGGCATCATCCGCTCGACGACGGGATGCCGTCCCTCCACGATCTCAATGATGGTGCCCTCGTCCACCACGGGCCGCGTGTAAGCGTATCGGGCGGCCACCTCCGCCAGCGCCGCCAGGACGTCCAGCTCGGCCAGTATCCGCGCTGCCCGCTGCAGGCGGTCCGTGTGGGCCGCTACCTGTCGCCGCAGATCCGCGAACAGGTCGTATTCCAAGTCATTGGCCCGATCCTCGGTGGAGAGGATCTCGGCCTCGCGGGCCTTTAGTTGCGGCGTGAAGAACCGCTCGGCGTGGGAGATGGTGGCCCGTCGCTCATACTCCGGCGGGACCCGGTCGGCCTTGCTGCGGGGGACCTCGACGAAGAAGCCAAAGACCTGGTTGTAGCGGACTCGCAGGGTGGGGATACCGGTTCGTTCCCGTTCCTGTGCCTCGTAGGTTGCCAGCCAGTCCCGGCCCCCGGCGGCGGCCTGGCGCAGGCGGTCCAGTTCGGCGTGGTGGCCAGCGCGGATGAGTCCGCCCTCTGTGAGGAGTATCGGTGGGGCGTCAACCAGTGTCCGGGCGATAAGGGCTGCCACGTCCCGTAGCCCGTCCAACTGATCGTTCTGTGCCCGCAGGTGAGGAGAGCGGGCTTTTTGCAGGATCTCCTTGATGCGGGGGATGCGCTCCAGCACCCGGCGCAGCGCCGCCAGGTCGCGGGCGTTGGCGGTGCCGAACCCCACGCGCCCCACCAGCCGCTCCACGTCGTGGAGGCCATCGAGGAGGCGGCGCAGATCAACGCGCAGGAAACGCTCTCCCTCCTCCTCCCCTTCCCCCCGCTCGCGTGAGGGAGAGGGTTGGGAGGCAGGTTGGGGGCATAGTTCCTCCACGGCATCCAGACGGGCCTGGATGTGCGCCGGATCCAGGAGCGGCTGTTGGATCCAGCGGCGCAGGAGCCGCCCGCCCATGGGCGTGACCGTCCGGTCGAGCACACCCAGCAGGCTCCCCTCCGCCCGCCCGTCCCGCAGCGTGCGCGTCAGCTCCAGGTTGCGACGGGTGACGGTATCCAGGCCCACGTAGGCATCGGGCGTGTAGGCGCGCAGGTCGCGCAGGTGGGCCAGGTCGGAGACCTGGCTCTCCTGGAGGTAGCGGAGGGCGGCGCCGGCGGCGGCGATGGCGAGGGGCAGGTGCTCGCAGCCGTAGGGCTCCAGCGAGGCCGCGCCAAGGTGGTCCAGGAGTCGCTGGCAGGCTGCCGCTGGAGCAAAGCCCGATTGGTCGAGAGGGGAAATCCGGGCCGGATGGACCATCTGGAGGCGAGCGGTCCACGTCTCGTCCTGGGCCAGGTCGGCGGGGAGGACGATCTCGCTGGGCTGGAGGGCCTGGAGTTCCTCCAACAGGCGGGTCTCGGCCTGGGGGCCCTCGAACTGGGTCGTGACAAACTCGCCAGTAGAGAGGTCCACCGTCGCCAGGCCCCAGCCATCGGCGCCCGCGATGGAATGCGATCCCTTGTTGGGCAGAGTCGCCGGAGGCCGCAGGGGCGCCAGCGCGACCAGAAAGTTCGGCGCCTTGTCCTCCAGCAGCGCCTCCTCCACGACGGTGCCCGGGGTGATGACCCGCACCACGTCCCGCCGCACCAATCGCCGCACCTTGCGGGCGTCCTCCATCTGTTCCGCGATGGCGACCTTGTGGCCGCGGGCCAGCAGCTTGGCCAGGTAGGCGGTGAGCTGGCGGTAGGGGATGCCGCACATTGGCATTCTCACGCTCTTGGAGAACCGGCGCGAGGTGAGGACCAGGTCGAGCTGACGGGAGACGACGCGGGCGTCCTCGTCGAACATCTCGTAAAAGTCACCCAGGCGGAAGAGGAGGATCGCGTCGGGGAAGCGGGCTTTGAGTTGACGGTACTGCCGCAGCATCGGCGTGGGTTTGTCCATCTCGGGACCTCCGGAAGTGATTATAGACCAGCCTACTGGGCCGTCAAGTGGTCTGGGGTCTCTGGGATTTCGCGGGATAGCGTGTCGGAGGCCCGAACTTGTTCGGGTTTTGCGCGTGGATACCCCAACAAGTTGGGGATTCCAGCGCCCTGACCACGCAAAGTCCCAAAGAGCCGTGGTCTGTTCCTCAGTTTGAGGGCGGCCTTGTCGCGCGCCGCTCAATGCCTCCGTCCCTGGGGCCGTCTCGGGCGCAGCCCTGGATAACTTTGACAATCGCGCCCGATTGCGGTACAGTGTGGCGGGTGGGGCCAGAGCCGCGCGTCTGACCCGAAGACGTGCATTCGCTGAGAGGTGAAAGGTGAGCAGAATCCGACCCCCAAACAAGTCCCAAATCTCGAATCTTGGCACTCCAATCGGTCGTTGGGCATTGGTCATCGTCATTCTGCTGGTCGGTCTGTTCTTTCGCGCGCAGGACCTCGACCGCGTCCCACCCGGCCTCGACGGCGACGAGATGTTCAACGGGTGGGATGCGCTCCGCGTGTGGAAGGGAAACCTGGCCGTCTACTTCCCGGCCAACTATGGGCGCGAGCCGGTGCTGATCTACCTGATCGCCTTGACGATCCGCCTGCTGGGGACGGGGCCCTGGACGATGCGGCTGGCGTCCGTCGTGTGCGGGATGCTTGGCCTGGCGCTGACCTGGTCCTTTGCCCGCCGGCTGTACGGCACCCGCGCCGCCGCCCTGACGGTGGCGTTGATGTCCGTCTCGCTCTGGTCGGTCTTTCTCAACCGCATCGCCCTGCGTGCAGGCCTCCAGCCGACCTGCCAGGTGGTGGCCCTCTATGCGCTTTGGCGCGCTCTTGAGGGCGGGGACCGTGCTGTCCGTTGGGCTGTCGTGGCCGGCCTGTTCACGGGGCTGACGCTCTACACCTACACGGCCGGCCGTGTCTTTCCCCTGCTCCTGGTCCTCTGGCTGCTCGTCGCCTGGCTCCTGGAGCTGGTTCCCGGCTCTGTGACCGATCCCGCTGCGGGCAGGTCTCTGCTGCGCGGCAGGGGGAACGGGAGGCGATTGGCCCTGGCGGGGCTGATCGCGGGCCTCGTTGTGCTGCCTCTTGGCCTGTTTGCCCTGCGCTACCCGGAGACGTTCAACCAGCGGGTCAGCTCGCTCAGCTTCGAATTAAGCCAGCTCCAGGCGGGCAATCTGGAGCCCCTCTGGCGCTCTGTGACCGCCACGTTGGGGATGTTCACGCAGGCGGGTGACTGGGACTGGCGCTATAATCCCGCCGGACGTCCGGTCTTTGACTGGGTGACGGGGGCGTTCTTCTACCTCGGCCTCCTCGTCTCCCTGTTCCGGCTGCGGCGCCCCGCCCACTCCCTGCTCCTGGTCTGGCTGCCGGTGCTGCTCGTCCCCAGCGTGCTGAGCATTGGGACGCCCTCGTTCTTGCGCACGGCCGGGGCGCTGACGCCCATCTATCTTCTGCCGGCCATCGGCGCCGATCTTGTGTGGGAGCAGATGGAACGCCACGCCTCCCGCATCGCGCCGTACGCAGCGCGTCTCGTGCGCTGGGCGTTGCCCCTCGCGACCGTTGCCGGGCTGCTCCTCATCGCGGCCGATACCTATGGCGACTATTTCATCGACTGGCCCCGCAGCCCTCAGGTCCTCCACACCTACGAGGCCGACCTGGCCGCCGCCGCGCGCTACCTGGACGAACAGGCTCCTGCGGGCGTGCCGGTCTGGATCTCCAGCGACTATCCTGGCGATCTGAGTCGCAGGCTGGTTGACCTCCAGTCCCACTACGCCGGCCCGATCCGCTGGTTCGACGGGAACCGGGTCACCGTCTGGCCGTCCGGTTCCGCTGGCCAGGACGTGCTGATTCTGTTCACCAAGACGTCCCCTCCCAACCCCGATGCGCTGTCCGCTCTGGGCGACTACCTGGTCTATCAGGAGGACGATGGTGCCGGTCAGCCGCACCTGTGGATCTACCGGATTCCCGGTGAGCGGTTGTCCGGGGTCCCCTGGAGACCTGGACAGACCGTGGGCGGTCGCTTCGCCTGGAACCGGGAGATCCTCGGGTACGACGCACCGGCGCAGGTCGAACGCGGGACCAGCGTGCCCGTCATCGTCTACTGGCGCGTGCCGCCGGGCGTCGAATACGACCCCGACGACCTGCCCTTTAGCTTCGTCTGCATCCAGGACCGGGCGGCGGGGCGGTGTCTGGACGACGCGCCCCCCCACTACAATCCCTATCCCGTGTGGGACTGGACGGTCGGCGACGTGGTGGCGCAGCGGTACTGGGTGCCCGTACCCGCCTACCTGCTGCCCCAGACGTCGTACTTCCACGTGGGCTTGTTCACCAGTGCGGGCGACGTCAGCTTCGCCGACGAGGAGAGCGCGGGCGTGCCCCTGCTCCTTGGGCCGGTGGAGGTGACCGGGACGGCCACGCTTGATCCCCTGTGGGGAGCGGACACGCCGACCTTTGGCCAGGAGTTGGCCCTGGTTGAGTACAGCGTGCCGACTGAGCGGTCGCCAGGCAGCACCCTGAGGGCGAAGCTCCTGTGGCAGGCAAAGCGCGCGCCGAGCGCCGATTATGTCCTGTGTCTGGAGCTGCGTGGGCGTGCCGATGGTGAGGTCGTCGCCGCTATCGAGGAGCTGCTCGGCTCCGACCGCCACCCGACCAGCCGGTGGGTGAGCGGGGAGCCCGGCTACACCTTCCACAGGCTGCGGATTCCGCCCGACCTGGGCAGCGGCGAGTTCGACGTCTACCTGGCGCTGTTGGAGGCGGGCGGCCAGCGCGTGGTCGGCACTCCTATTTTGCTGGGGTCGTTGTCCGTCTCGGGCCGACCGCACAACTTTGAACTGCCAGCGCCCGAGCACCCGTTGAGCGCTGACTTTGGGTCGAGCATCCGGCTGCTGGGCTATGATCTCAAGCAGGTGAATCCGACAGGGGGCGGGCAGATAGAGGTCGTACTCTATTGGCAGGCCCTGGACACGATCACCAACGACTACAAGGTGTTCGTGCACCTGTATCACCCCGTCATCGAGGGGGGCCTGCCGGGCCAGCACGATAGCCCTCCCGGGAATGGCGCGTTCCCCACCTCCAGTTGGCTGCCTGGCGAGGTGGTGGCCGATTCCCACGTGGTCCCCATCGAGCCGAACGCGGACCCGGGCGTGAGTGAGATTGGCGTGGGGTTCTATCTTGCCTCGACCGGCGAGCGGTTGCCGGTGCTCGTGGATGGCCAGCCCCAGCCCAACGATGTGCTTATTCTGACCGAGGTGGAGATAGAGTAGGTAGTACGTGGGGTAATCCTTGCACGCAACTGTCTCGGACACCTCGTTAGTCAGTCTGTAGAGACTCGCTATGTCAGCTCCGAGAGAACAGAGGCTGCGTGAGGCATATCTGGCCATTTGTGTGTTGCTTCTTGGTGCGCTTTTGGTCGGCTGTCGAAAGATGGTGACAGACACAAGCACACCAAGTCGCTCTACCGAGGCATCGACACCAACGACCACACAAGCACCGGAAGCTAGCGAGGCGATAGTACAATCTACCAGGGTGATCCCGATCACGCCGACAGAGCTTTTGCCCACTCCTGTGCCGGGTGTGCCTTCGCCAACACCAGATGCTGCCCGCCAGTTGACTTCGATGCGTGCCGGAAAGCCTTGGTGGTCGGAGGATGGATGTACGCTTCACTTCTCAACCATAGGTCCAGACGCGCAAACGTGGTCATTTGATCTCGCGACGAACACTCAGCAGCCCAGACCAGATGTTTAAGGGGGACTTGATAACTGAAGGAGGTAAGTGTTTACCGCCGAGAGTAGGGCTGCCCCCCTTTGTCCGAGATACGCTTGAATCGAAGCGGTTGATGTCGAACGGCTCACACCGTGTTGAGCTTTGCAAGCGTGGCGGCCATCCGCTCGAGCGCGGCCTGGATGTTCTTCATCGAGTTGGCGAAGCAGAGTCGCAGATGCCCTTCTCCTCCAGCGCCAAAGGCGGTGCCGGGCAGCACGGCTACGCCGGCCTCTTCGAGCAGGTGGCTGGCCATCCAGTCGGACGTGCGGCCAAAGGCGGACACGTTGGGAAAGGTGTAGAACGCTCCCTGCGGCACGCGACATCGAACCCCGGGGATCCCGTTCAACCCGGCGACGAGCACGTCCCTCCGCCGTTGGTACTCCGCTACGACCGCCTCGACCGGCTCCTGGGGCCCGGTCAACGCCTCCAGCCCCGCGTGCTGGGTGAAGGTGGCTGTGCAGCCGATCGAGTGGGTCAGGAGCAGCCCGACTCGCTCGGCGAGCGACTCTGGCATGATCCCGAAGCCAAGCCGCCACCCGGTCATGGCATACGTCTTGGAGAAACCGTCGCAGATCACCGTGCGCTCGCGCATGCCGGGCAGGGTGGCGATGCTGGGCGCTGGCAGACCGTCGAAGGTGAGGCGGGCGTAGATCTCGTCGGAGAGCACCCAGAGGTCATGCTGCTGCGCCGCGTCGGCGATGTGCTCCAGCACCGGCGGCGAGAGCACGCCGCCGGTGGGATTGCTGGGGGAGTTCAGGATGATCATGCGGGTGCGGTCGCTCACCACGTCATCAAAGATCGCCAAGTCGAAGGCAAAGTCGTTTTCCTCTCGCAGGGGGACGGGCACCGGGACGCCTCCGGCCACACCGATCATAGCGGCGTAGGTGGGGAACCCAGGATCGGGGTAGATCACCTCGTCGCCGGGACGGACGAGCGCCAGCGTGGGGAAGAAGAGCGCTGGCTTGGCCCCAGGTCCGACGACGACCTGCGATGGTGACACGTCGATCCCCCGGCGTTGCCCGGCGTCCTCGGCGATGGCCGCGCGCAGAGCCGGAACGCCCGCCGGTGGGTTGTAGCGGGTGCGGCCCTCACGGATGGCCTGGATGCCAGCTTGTGCCACGTTCTCGAAGGTGGGCACGTCGGGCTGCCCAATCTCCAGGTGTATGATCTCCCGGCCCTCGGCTTCCAAAGCCTGGGCACGGGCCAGCATGTGGTAGGCTCCTTCTGGAACCAGGTGATTGACTCGCTCGGCAAAGGTCATTTCGCTCCCTCCGTGAGAGGACTATCCCGCCGCCTGGGCTAGGATCTCCTGTACTTTCTGCTTCTTGTTTAGGTCCAGCGGCTTGGCTCGATGCTCCTTGACAATCTCCAGCACCCTGACGGTGAGTCGCTCACCCAGCGTTGTGCCGCCAGCCTCTAGCCAGGGCTGCCGCGTCTTGCGGTCCAGGAGGGTGGGGAACCAGAAGCTGCGGAAGCGCTTCAGCGTCTCCTTGGTGTCCAGGAACTGCCCGCCGGGACCGACGCGGTCCAGCTCTTCGATTAGCAGCGTGTCGTCGCTGACCTCGATGCCTTTCATCAGGTGATTGGTCATACCGATCAGTTCGTCGGTCAGGACGATCATCTCAAAGGAGCCGGTGAGCCCGCTCTCCATATAGCCGACGTCGTGGATCAGGTTGGCACCGCTGAGTTTGGCCGTGATCACCGATAGAAGCGCCTCCAGGGCTGCTTGCTCGTCCATCACCTTGGCGTCGGAGCAGCCAGCGTAGCCCCACGTGGGCATACCGTACCAGCGCCCCAGCTCGGCGACCGCCGCTTTGGTCAGTTGAAACTCTGGGGAGGCATAGCAGATCTGCATAGAACCCATGTCCATGTGGTGCAGGCCAGCGCCAAAGATGAAGGGCGCCCCAGGCTGCTTCAATTGGTGAACCACCAGGCTGCTGAGGATCTCGGCCACGGACATGACCAGACCAGCGGCCATCGTGATGGGCGCCGTCGCCCCCATCTGCGGACCGGGCGAGTGGACCACTGGCAATTCATGCTCGGCCATGAGCAGGAGCTTGTCCACGGCGGTCTCTGACTGTTGCAGCGGCGAGCTGGGCTCCGAGTAGAGCAGGATGTGCTGTTCCTCTCTCAGTGCCTCATGGCCACCCGCCACAGCCGCCGCCATGTCGATGGCGCGCCGGCAACTGGCCCTGTCGTTGGTCACGAAAACGATCGGCTTGGTCGTATGCTCCAGCATCAGGGCCATCTGGACGTCGTAGGTCAGCTTGGGATCCACGTCGGTGGGGATCCCGATGGACATGACGAAATGAATATTGGGCAGGGCGTCGCACAACCGGTAGCCGTTGATGATGTCCGCCTGGGTGAACTTGCGGTGTTCACCGGTTTCAGGATCGAGAAAGTTGATGCAATCGGAGCCTGTGCCAAAATAGACCTTGGTGCCCTCCAAGTAGACCAACGGGTCTCCGTCTCGGTCGCACATGATCACCCGACCAGGTACAGAGGCGACCGCATCCTCCACCATGCGAGCAGGGAACCTGACCAGATTGCCGTCGGAGATGAACGCACCGGCGTTCCGTAACATATCCAGTGCTCCTCGGTGATGGAATCGGATTCCCGTGCGTCTCAACACCTCCAAGGCGGCCAGATGAAGATCCTGAATCTGCGTCTCGGAGAGAACGGAGAACTGAGGTGCTTGAAAGGCGATGGCATTGGCTGTCTTCATTTGCGCTTTACCTCCCGAATTCTGATCTAGTTGCGCTATCCTCAACTCACTCTCGTTCACGAGAAACGCGGCAGCGTCTGGCGGCTGGAGGCTGGAACGTCTATCTCGCTCGTGCTCGCTCGGGTACCCTGCCAGTCCTTGGGAGTATGCACCACTGGGTAGCGGTGCTGTGTCTGTTCTGATCACTTCTCTCGACATTCCGTGCTCCTTGGAAGTGTCAGTCCGCAGCTATAGCTTGGACAGCGCCCGGTTTAGATCAGCCATGATGTCCTCCGGATTCTCCAGGCCAACGGAGAGCCGGATCAAGCCATCGTCGATGCCGACGGCGGCCCGCTCCTTCGGCGTCATGTGCTCGTGAGTGATCGTCGGCGGGTGCATGCAGATCGTGCGGCTGGTGCCGAAGGTGACCGCGTGGACGACGAGTTCCAGGTTGTCCATCACTCTGGCGGCCCCTTCCATCCCACCCGGCACCACGAAGGATAGGAGTCCGCCGGGCGCTTTCATCTGCCGCTGGGCCAACTCGTACTGGGGGTGATCCGGCAAGCCGGGGTAGTTGACGTGTAGCGTCTTTGGATGATCTGCCAGGAATTCGGCGATCTTCTGCGCGTTGCCGCTGTGGCGCTCCATCCGCATGGAGAGCGTCTCCAGGAACTGGAGGGTCAACCAAGCCTCGAACGGCTGCATGATCGCACCTACGAACTCGGTCGTGTTCCAGCGGATGTCCTCGATCAGTGACTCTGGACCGACGATTGCTCCACCGAGCACGCTGGCGTTTCCACACAGGAACTTTGTGATCGACAACAGGATGATGTCCGCTCCCAGCGCCAGTGGTCGCTGCAGCGCGGAGGTCGGAGTCGTGTTGTCCGCCAGCAGCGGGACGCCGTGCGCGTGAGCCACATCAGCGACGGCAGCGATGTCGGTCACGAATAGGGTGGGGTTGCTAGGCGTCTCGACCCACACCAGGCGGGTTCGCTCGTCTATTTCCCGATCCCAGGACTCGGGGTCAGCGGGATCCAGGACGAAGCGGAACGTGACGTTGCACCGCTCGGGGAAGATGGTAGCGGCTTGTTTGTAGCCCTCGCCGAAGACATTCAGGCTTGTGACGACGTTGTCCCCTGGGCGAGCCAGCGTAAAGACCAGGTTGAACAATGCCTGCGACCCAGAGGCCGCTGTGACGGCGGCCTCCCCGCCTTCCAGCGATGCCAGCCGCTCTTCCAGGACGCTGGCCGTCGGCGTCTTGGTGCGACCGTAGACTGGATAGGGGATCTTGTCAAAGCGCTCATAGGGGTAGGTCATAGACTGCACGATGGGCGGCACAAATGACCGAAACCGCTCCAGGTCCTTGAGCGGGTGGAATCCAGCGTGCAGTGCCCTGGTATCGAATCCCAGGTGCGCGTCTGGTCGGGGCGTCGGCGGCGCGTCGGGATCGAATTCCCAGGGGTCTCGCATGAAGAACGGCTTGTCGTCGTGCATCTGGACTCTCCTCCAAGTATGCCTGCACTCGCGCGCGGGCCCGCACACTTGCTACTTGCTGTCAACCCAGGCTTGTTCTCGCTCGACAATCTTTTTGATGTCTCGCCGAACGTCCGCAGGCAGGGGGTCCGGCGTGTGGCTATCCAGAATTCCGTCAACCTGCCGGGCTGCACGCTGCTCCATCGTGGTCGCACCTCGCTCGACCCACTGGGAGTGGGTGCCCTTGTCCGCCAGCTTGGAGTAGTACGGCTCCTTGAAGTGCCTCAGCGTGTGACTGTGGCTCAGATAGTCCCCCGTCGGTCCCAGTTCGTCAATCACATCCAGGGCCAGCGTCTCGTCGTTCACCACCACTCCAGCCGTGGCAGCGCGGATCCAGCCGATAAGATCGTTGCAGACAGCGATCAACTGGAGGGAACCTTGCAGGCCGGAATCCATAAACCCGACGTCGTGGACGATGTTGGCTCCATGGAGCAGGGCCGTGAACAGGCTAAAGGCCGCCTCAGCAGCGCACTGCTGGTCTAGCACCTTTGAGTCGGTGGAGCCGCCCAGGCCAAAGACGGGCAGGTTATAGTGTTTTCCCATCTCGGTGGGGACGCCCTGCTCGTCGGCCAGGACATAGTTGCCGACCATCGTCTTCAAATTGTAGGGACCGCCGTTCCAGCCTGGGACCGCCACGGGCGTGCCCTCCCGCACCAACTGGGCCAGCACGATACCCAATAGCGTGCCCGCGTTCATAGATGCCATACAGCCGGCCGTCGTCGTCGGCGAGTTGACGCCGCCGGCGTTGAGCGGGATGTACAGCAGCGGCAGTCCCTTGTCGGCTAGATACATACACTTTTGCAGCGCTTCGGCGTTGGCGACGAGCCCCGACGTGACGTTGATGTAGCAGGTGGCGAAGGGTCGCTGCTGGAAGGCCTCGGCACCCCCGGCCACGACCTCGCACATCTCGACTGCTGCCACGCATCCCTCAAAATC
>Ga0180437_10008843_pt1 | contig 12645 bp, 5 predicted proteins | sample SS_ome_4_FD_132410 | JGI IMG/M metagenome (GOLD analysis project Ga0180437, IMG submission 132410) | Hypersaline lake sediment archaeal communities from the Salton Sea, California, USA - SS_3_D_1 metaG | ecosystem: Environmental > Aquatic > Non-marine Saline and Alkaline > Hypersaline > Sediment...
CCTTTTAGAAAATCCCAAAATCCCATTTTAATTCACCTCTACTACTTCGATGTCCGTAGGAGAAAAATAGAACTCCACGACATCTACCAAATCATTAACATCAAATTCTTTACATGAAAATAAATCTACTACGCCATATGCTTTTTGTGGCCATGTATGAACTGATATAGATGATTCTGCAAATATAGCTATTGCCGATATACCAGATTTATCATCATCTTTATCATCTATATAATTTACAGATATTGGTCCTAGAATTATATTTAGACCAGCACTTAAGCATGCATTAATTATGAAATTTTCTATATGGTCACGATCAGCTAATTTTCCTGCGTCTAATATTCTGACAATCGCTCTCTGTTCATATATACGTTCTTTCATTATTATGACCTCTTTATTTGTCCTCCAAGACCATTTCCATTTCGAACTAAGTCATCTACACGTTGTGTAAGTTTTGTCAATGCAACCTGCACATCAATATAATCTTCTTTATGCTCGTCCAGTTTGGCAATGATCTTATCATAAGATTCTTTTACCTCACCATTCATTCTTCCAAGTTCCTCCTTAAAGTTTTGTGTATGCAAATCGCACTCACTTTTATTCATCTTCTTTGTAATGCGTTGTTCGACATTCTTCATCCACGCATTAACGAATAGTAAAATTAACGCACCAACAGGTACAATGCACGCAGCAATCTGAGCAGCTTGAATCCATGAAGACATTATGCAAGCCCCCTAAGCAGGGCCCCAAGGTCTCTACGGTCTGATGGTCCTTGGGCTAGCAAATCTGAGAATCTAAATGATTCTTGACCACCACCGCCTGCCATTTCTGGATATCCTTGTGCGAGTGCTTGCTGTGCTGCTGCTTGCTGTTGTGCCTGTGCTGCTGCCTGTGCCTGCTCAACCTTAGTCCTCTCTAATTCTCTACGACTTTCCTGCATTGATTTCAAATAATCAACACGCTTATTTTCTATCTCTTGCCGTAGTTTGTCTATACCTTCAGGGTCTGACCAAATCTCTCCACCCAAAGGTGTATTAGGATTGATACTAGGACGCTTAAGTTCCATCAATGCTTCATCGAACTTATTCTGTTCCAACAGTGGCTCAATAACCTCTTTCCTATAGGTTTCTTGGGGATCTAATCCCAATCTTTGTGCTCTTGTCACCAAGGCACGAAGAGCCATCTCCTGACCACCTTGTAGCATAGCACCACCTAGAAGGTCTAGTGCTCCAGTTACATTTGCCATTTAAATTACCTCCTATCGTGACATATAACCCCATTTTTTTATTATGGGCAACTGATCTATTAATCTATATCCTATATCAGTTCTATAATATCCATCATCTACTTTTATTTTATCGGCTCTTTGTTTGGCATATTGTATGGCCGTTTCTAAGTCGTTTCCGTGACCAGTTGCCACTGCAACATAGCCGCAATTACCTGCTGTAACAAGTTCATCCTTTTTCAGCTTAGCATCACTAAGATGAATATGCGCATCGCTTCCTCGTATGAATATAGGTATGTTCTTATACTTGTTACTATGTAATTCCAAAGGCCAAGGCAATGTAGTAACTGCTACTCCAACTGCCCAATTGTTTTTCTTGGTTCTAAATCTCGATGAGCTAGCATTTGCCAAACCCATAAAGAATGAACCCCAATCTCCTTTATGTATTTCATCTTGTATTAATATGGTTGGATAGCCAAATCTAGTGGTCCATTCTAGAGCATACGGCCCATCCTCAGTAATTATACAATTGAGATCAATAAATCCAACATATCCCTCTGCTTCTAATACATGAGACGCCTTTTCCAGGGTTTCAGTAAATAACTTATTCTTATCTTTATAGATCATTACGCTACCCATCTCACCAGTATTAGGCCCCATATCATTATCTATTAGCTTTTTGAACTCGAAATTGGGGAGCACAGGCTTCATAAATTTCTTACCGTTGAACCAAGCACCTATAGCCATCTCTATGCCTTCAACAAACTCCTGTAGCATAAACTTACCTTTTCCACCCATCGCATCCTCAAGATAATCTAATACTCTATCCTGAGTTTCTGGCTGGAATATCTTAGTCCAGTGTCTCGGTGCCTGCCCAAATGGTTTAAAAACAAACCTCTTTCTAGGGTTTTCTTTTAAGTATTGTCGGCCTTTATTGAAACTATCAAAGATATGATAGTTTGGTACAGGGATACCGCAAACTTCGCACATTCTCATACCAAACTCTCTATCATTCTCCATTCGATCAGTGATCGCAGTACCCCCTACCACATTCTTACCTTTTGCTCTTAGCTTCTTAGGTAGATTACCGAATCCCACATCATCAAATATGATAAGGTCTGCCCAGCCTATGTATTTATTCCATGCAGATACTTTAGGTATAATGCCGTCACCAATATCTTTATCCCACTTGTTCCTGATGTGAAGTCGTACATCATGTCCTTCATTCTGTAGCTTCATAGCTAGATCCAACACTTCACCAAGAATATCAACAATAAGTATCTTCATACATTCCTCCTTAATATCCCATTATATCCATCATTTCATCTTCTTTATCTTTATTGATATACATGGAACGCTTTCTCTTCTTTGCTGCTTTAGCCCTCTTCACTTTCCGTTCTTGCTTCTTAAAAGGTAGAGCCATTCTCCTATAAGCCAAAGGTCCCAAACCAACTTCAGCTAGCCTCTCTCTAGCCTCGTTGTATTTACCTTGCTGCATGAGAGTCTTAGCTTCTTCTCTAGCCTTACTTCTTTCATAATCTTTTTTGTCTATGAACCTCTGCATTTTATTGGTGAACTTCTCATTGAATCTTGCTCTATCCTTAGATTGTCGTATGAACTCTCGTCTCTCTTTTGGGTCTAACACATCAAACATAAACTCTCGCTGCCATTGTTTATCCCATGATTTATACTGTTCGTAGGTCATGCCTCTAGCCCTCTTAGGCCATGTGGCTGTGAATGGAGCAAGAGCCTCCCAAATAGATTTAGCATTCTCTGTATAGAATTCACTTAATCCTTCAAATTGACTAACAGCCGTGAACGAGCTGAGCATCTTTTTCATGATTTCCAATGCGGCATCCAGCGGCGTAGACCCAGGCTCAGTGATTCGCTGTCCTGTATGCAGATGTATACCAGTACCAAATTCCATTATTGCTTTAATACCAGGATTTAATTTGTGTTTGAATTTATCCGCAGCCTTGAGCCAGTCTCCTCTATATATAGCCGTAGCCGGGCCAATCATTGACCATCCAAGTAGATCCTTAACATATCTATAGAAGGGGAGGTTCAATAGAACTTCTTTACCTTCCTTATCTATGATTCCAGTTCTGAAGTCAAGGACACGCTCAGGCCCCATAGTCATTAGATTTCCAATAAAACCGACATAATTAGTTCCAAATTGATCGGAAGGCTGAACAACTTCTTCATCAATTACTCCCCAATCACTAAGTTTCTTCATGGTCCACATTGTAGCCCACTGGCCAAATCCATAGAGAATCGCCATATTAGTTAGTGATTTAGCAAAATGCGCTTGATACAGCCCTCCAGCAGCCTTTAACTGCTCAGCCGTTAGCCCTTCGTGTCTAAGCATTCTTAGAAATCCACCAGTACCTTTTGCTATCTTTTCTTCTTTAGGTACTCTAAGTATGGCACCTTTGGTCCTGCCAGCTTCTTCGTATCTAGGTCCCATCTTGCGTCCTAATCTTCCACGCACACCTTCCGCTTCTGGCCCAACTCCAAGTGCTCCCATAACTAGTCGCATATTGGAAATAGTCCAGTTACGAGCAAACAATACAAGGTTACCATGTTTCGCCATGAATGGTCCATAGATATGATTGTGCATCGTACCATACATATCGTTGACATAATGAGCAGCAACTTCCTTGATTTGGTCATCTGTCAATTTTCTTAACTTAGGATCTTTCTTACGCTTCTGCATCAGCTTCTCGACAGAAATATTATAGCTTGCCATCTGTGCATTACGTACAATACCAGACCACAAGAAATCCTGCATGCCACCAGCCACACGCCGCCATGGAGTAACAGATTCATCATTAAAATAGAACTGCTTGGCTCGTTGCGAGATTTCCTTACCCACACCAACTAGGCCCTGTACATTAACTCCATGAGTAACCATATCTAGCAGTGTTGCATCTCTCTCGTGCCACAGTTCGTTACCCCACTGTAGCGCACGCACAGGAACTGATATAATTCCTACTCCAGGTACTCTAGCCAATGCCTTGTGTAGTTTACCAGCATTATCAAACATAGGATGCTTAAACGGATCTTTCCTAAATGGAGCAGTAACACCCAATTTAAATGTTTCAGTCATTAAGTCTGAAAACATATTCATGCCGTGAAATAGAGGATTCAACATAATCCATCTTTTGATATATCCGTTTGCTCTATGAAGAGCCCTAGTCGTATTACTGAATCCAGCATATGGATCTGCCAATACTTGTACAATACTCGCCCGCTCCGGATGTACAAATGCTGCACTAGATTGCAGTAGCTTTGAACTTCTGCTAGGATCAATCATTCTACCATATACAGAAGACACCATATTAGCCTGTTTTCCCGGTATCTCACTTTTCAGGATTTCTGCTACTTCTTTTTTAGTCTTTCCTTGCTTTTCCCATGTTCTAAGTCTATTTAGATATTCGGGATTCTCATCTAAGAATTTACGTGAGGATTCCGTCTGCAATCCAGCCTTTCCTTGAATAGCAATCAAACCACCAAGAACTGGATCTTTTATTTTCTGATATCCTTTAGTCCGTTCTTTTCTAACTATGGGAAGTATTTCTCCTTCATGTTCGACAGAGAATCCACGTATGAATTTAACGAATCGTTTAGTTGCCAATGCTGTATGCACGGCTCTCTCATACATTGCCATCGCTACAAATGGATCATCAAGATACTCGACTCCTCCTTCTTTCATACCCTCAACAATAGTTTCATACCTTCGTCCATAACTCATAGGCATACGACCTTTCAGTCGTCCACCGCTTCGTAATCTCTGAGTAGCTGATTCTATATTAGCTTTAACCACTTTATCATTATCAACAATCTTCATAAGAGCATCTTGTCTTGTCATCTGAAATCCGCGATTAATAGCTATATGAGTAATATAGTCAGTCTCTACAGCGTCTATTAGTCCCTCTTTAAATGCTAGGTCTCTTAATTCTCCTAATCTAGTCCGTATAAATCTAACTATGGATTTGTGGAATGGATCAAGCTCACCAAGGTAAACACCATTAGCCCTGCGTTCTCGCCTTCCAGATGCTTTATCAACAAGCACATCATCAAATCCAAGACTGCGATCTAGCGCCATATCTTCCCTATACATTGGATCATCAGATGCACGATAGATACGCTTAACTATATCCTTAGGAATATTCATACGGTTGAATGTATCCAAAATCAGACGTCCAACCAAATCACCACTACGCTGTGCAAAGGCCATTCTGTCAGCCGCATTGTATGGTTCTCTAGCATCTATGGAATCTCTTAACATATGCTGTGTTGCCGCAGAATATTTATACAATGCAGATAAATCTTGAATAGCACTTATAGTAGCTAGCTTAGCCTTTTCATCTTTAGTTAATGATTCATATTCCTCTTTAGTCATTTTGGCCTGACGTAGCGTGCGTTTACGCAAGCGTCCGGCTTCCCATCTAGTCTTTATCGAATCCAAAGCAGAATTGAGATCCTTAATAATAGTATCTATCATAGAGATACTACCACGCTCATTTTTAAGCGGATTGAATTTATTACCAAGATTCTTCGCATCAATCATGATGTCGGAAGTCATGGTGTCTACTTCCTGCAGGAAACTCTTCTTATAGTAATCATTGACTTCTGCTTGAAGTTCTCTAGGAACCTCTATACCCCTAGAGCGTAGAAACTCTGTAAGAGGATCAATATTTGCTCGCAATCCCATACTATTGGCTTCATCAAGTGCAGCCTCTAAAGATAGAGCTTCCGTATTTCTAAAGCGCTCAAACTGCTCAGAGCCATGAAACTGCTCAAATACATTTCTAAGCGGTTCTTTACCTCTAAGTTCAAGTGTTCTTTTAGCAACAGGGACTGCATCTCTATTAGATAATAGCTTCATCCCGGTCTGGTCAGCAATCAATTTTGCTAGTTCGTTGTTGGCCCTAACAAGATCTCTCTCCGCCTCGCTAGTATCTAGCGCCTTCTTACCGAAGTCTGCTCTCTTTATCAATTGTTCCAATTTAGAATTAGGAACTGTAGAACTCTTAAGATTATTAGCTATGGCTTCTACAGAGCCTCCTCCTGTTTCTTTAACAGATCTTGCACGCTCTGCAGCAACTGCCTCTTCAGATTTTAATTTCTCACCAGATATAATTTCAGGAACATTAGAATCTTCCGTAATTACGACTTTGTCTCCATATTTTTCTGGATTAGCAACACTACGCAACCACGCTTCAAACTCACGAGCCTTAGATGGACCAACTTCTATATCACGAGATGCTGACAATAATTGATCTGCTTCTTTTTCTTTACCGGCGTCTCTCAGTTGTCGAATCTGTTCATTAATTTGCTTCATCTTGGTTTTAGAATTCGCTCTCAATTGTCCAGAGATTTTTGGTATTGCTTTAAGAAGCTGTCCGGCATCTCTTCTTTTTACTACTTCCTCCATCGTGAGTCCAAGTTCCTTGAGTGCATCATCACCAAACCACTTAGGCCGTGGCTTGGGTCTGGTATCCATAACATCCACTGTACGTGTATTATTTAGTGGATCGCTTGGAATCACTGCTTTAGGAGCTTCTCCTGGTTTTATGGTTTCATTCCATATATTCCTCGCATCTTCAAGATTCTTTCTGTTAGGCTCTATACCATGTCTTTCAAAAGCACGTTCAGTTATGTTCCTAAATATCGGATCTTTTGTATCAACTACTACTCTAAGGTCCTCTTCACGCCCTTGCTTTTTAGCTTCACGCTTGTACTGATCCACCCACATTCTATATGCATCAGGATCAAATTTAGCTGTTCGCTGAGGCGCCTCAGCAGGTACCTCTTTAACTGAAGTCTCAAATCCCTGATTTAGTATTGAGTCTAACACACGATCAGACCATTTATCTAACTCTAGCTCGTTAGCTTTCACGCTCTCAGGAGCATATTTTTCTATCTTCCTCTTAGCTACTTCACGTATACCTATGTCATAACCTTCTATAGCTTCACGGGCTCTTTCCTGTAGTCTATTCATCTCATCTTTGGTGAGACCTGCTTCTCGTTTTGCTTTACTACTCTTAGCCTGCTCCCACTGCTCTTTATATCTAGCCCAGTCACCTACTTCTGGCACTTCATTAGCCCAGAACTGCCACAATAGATGCTTGTTATTATATACATTACTTAGACGCATGCGTTTGCGTGCTTCAAACTGCGCCTTCTGCATTACTGGATCATGTGCCCTACCAGCATCAATAACTTCTTGTGCTTCGCCGTAACTTCTTGGAAGTCGTCTGGCAGGATAATTGAGGACATCTCTTAATATACGTGTTTGTTCCGCCGTTCTTGGAATTCTATGTGTTCTAGGAATATTGGTCACAGTCTCATATATATTTCTAAGAGCTGTATGCAGAGAATTTTCCATCACATAAGCGTCACCTATCTGTGAATAGCGTTTTATCTTATCACGTATCTCCCTTACTATACGCTTATCTTTATGCCAGTCAGCTCCCCACAATGATGGAGTGTTGCCTTTTCTGATTTGCTCTCTCTCATATTTCCTGAGAGACTCAGCTATTTTAGCTCCTTCTGGATCGAAGGTTAATCCTTTTCTACCAACTCTAAGTAGCAATTCAGCCAAGTCAAATTCATTCTTCTGACTTGCCGCAGTTTTCACCCAATGCTGAACAGCAACTTCATCCTCTGTAGGTAGCCTAAGTCCTTTTGTGGTTATTGCTTTTCCTTTAGTAGGTTTTATAGAATCTTCTTCTATAGACCAAACCCAACGATTCCCCTTCTTACGTCTCCATGTAGCGGCAGTGCCTGGAACCTTATCCTGCTCATATCTAAGGATTACGGTATCCTGCACCTTGCCTTTGGTTCGATAATCAAGGATTATATGGCCCCTATCAAGGACATGGATTTCCATGCCAGGAAGATTATTTACTGTATATGATTCTATGGCTTCGGGCCTGGTACTTTTCTCCATGACTGTAACAGGAACCTCGCCTGTAGAGATATTTCTAATTACACTTCCAGCCACACGAGTATCCGTTGGAGCTGCTATTTTAGCGGGTTTCTTTTCCTTGGCACGTGAACGTCTCTGCCTCTCAGACGCGTTTGCTTTGCCCAGTGCATCTATACGTCGCTTCTGCTTGTCTCGTTCTATCTCTAGTAATCTACGCTGTGTATCTGGAATTTCAGGTTCTTTAAGTTGCCCCTCTATTTCAGCAAGCTCTTTTTCTGCTTGTCGTCTAAATCTATTCCTCAATTTTACAACATCTACATCTTTGGTAGTGATGTGATTGGAGATAGTTTTTCTCTGAGCAGCATTGAGGTCAGCAGTCTCTGGGTTATCACGATGTACTTCCTCAGCCAACATAGCATCAGCAAGTTCATCCTCATTTTTAATCTCAGTAGGTTCCTCATACTTTTTAAGGGTTTCTTTAGGTTTTCTTTCTCCTCGTTCACGTTTAGCATCTACAGGATCTATAGGCTCAGCAACATCGTCTGCGTTAACCCACGCAGTTTTATTATCTGCATATCTAATTGCATACTGCAATTTGCCGTCACGCATACGAGCACTCATAATTTCTACATCTTTGCCCTTGTGAACACCCAATGCTACAATTTCTAAACCTTCTTCTTCAGTATACTTAGGACCAACAGGTTCCGTAGGGAGCTTGCCCTTAGGCTTCTCTTCCTTTTCTGGAGCTTTGCCTTCTCTATCTATTTTATCCAGCTCTCTTTTAGCTTCTTCATTAGTAATAGCTTCTGGCGTAGCTCTATCAACCGTAATCTTTTGTTTGGTCTTAATAGCAGGCTCAACAAATGTCAATCTGTCGGCGTGTGCTACATCTCTAATTCCTCCTGCAGCTACATATTTAACACACCGTATGTAGGTTCTGCGGTTACTGTTGCATCTATGTCTTCACCAGACTTCAGTCTCACCTTCACCTTTGCAGCTTTACCATCCTCAAGAACCATACGGATAGCTTCCTCATCTGTCTTTACAACAGCTTCCTTTTGTTTATCTATCTTCTTCTTGATATCTTTCAAAGCTTCAGTTATTGTTGCTCCTGTTCCAGTTCTTTCTTTCCCAACAGCAGCTTCTGGCCTAGCATATGTGAGTGCCAGTTTTCCTGCCATCTGTCCAAAAATCTCTTTTATAACAGGGTCACCATTATTATCTAAATGATTATTTGGAATTAGAATAGAACCTTTATTTTCCTTAAGTGCTTTGTTCCATAGCTTGACATACTCAGGACCCATAGCCCTTACAGTCTTAGGCACTGTTGTAAACTCTACACTATTAAGCACCTCCACAGACGGTTCTATGACTTTGTTTTCTTGCTTTGGAACATGTGAATCTTCAATCGTATCTTTGCCAACTATAGTCTCTGTGGGTGCAACTTTATCAGCACCAAATCTAGATTCAAGAATGGCATTAGCAACCTGCCATTGAATAGTTCCTTCTTTATTCTTTTCTATAACAGATTTTACTTCATCGTCTGAGGCTCCCCACAATCTTTCAACAGCCTTAGACGCAGCTCTAACATCATCCATAGTCTTCAATGCATTAATGTCTGCTGTATTTTTTGTAGGATCTGATTTAGTTTTATCTCCAGCTTCACGCTCAGCACGACGAGACATGACCACACGCTGCACTATATCTTCAGGTTCTGCTGTAGGTTCCGCTTCTCGTGTTATCTCTTGGAATGCTTCTGATAGACGACCTTTTCGTGTTACGGTCCTACCTGTTCTAGGATTTGTAACTATCCATTGTCCATCTCTTTCAAGTCCAATAACTTCGTCGCCCTGCTTACCCAATCCAGCTATGCCCTTGACTAGCTTAAACCTACGCTCACCAGCTTCTACTGTGGGAGCGACTTCTTCAGCTTCCTTAGCTTCAAATATTTCTGGATTTGTTTTCTTTAAGGTGGCAATTAATCTCTTACCAGCATCTGTTTGTGCTGTACTGCCTCTATGCGGTCCTTCCCTCTCAGATACAGTTTTATACAACTCCGTTGCTACGCCTTGTCGCCTAGCACCCTTTTTTACAACGACATCTCGTACTGAAAATCCATCTGGTTCTTTCGTGTACCATAGAAATCCTATATCATTACCAGCTGCGTCCCTAGCAACTAGCATCTCATCATTAGGCCCCATTACAGCATTTTTACGAATTCCCTCATAGGTGGTTGTATCTACTATCTCTATACCTTTCGGTGGTATAGGTTTTTCAGGCTCTTCTCTAACAAAGAAATCAGTAGGTTTCTTAGCTTCCTGAGGCTTAATAGGCTTAGTTTCTTTCCTGGGTTTCCTGCCTTCAGCAACCTTTTCTATAGGTTCAATATTAGCTATTCGTATACGATATGTCCCCTTATCGCCTTTGTATACAGATTTAGCAGTGACTGTGCTATTTCCTATGCTAACAATTTTGAATTCATCGCCAGCGTTCTTACCAGCAGTAGCTCTAACTCTCTGCCCTTTTTTCAGTGTAGGCTTTCTTTCTTCCACAACCGCTTTATTTTCATGCGCTCTAACAACTTCTTTCTGAATATCTAGCGCTGACATTGGCTCACCGCCACGCAATGAACGGATATGAACTCTTAATAGTGCACCATCAACACTCTCCACGTCATCCAGATTTCTATACATTTCCATAGCTGCATTTTCATCTAGACGCGAAATGGCATTAATCTTAGCACCAATTTCCTTCATAGTAGCAGAATCTATATTTCTTGCTTTATCAAGTTCAGTTGGGAATCTAGCTCTACGCTCACGAGCAATAGTAGCAGCCATATATTCAGGACTGCTAGGATCTGCCTGATACCTCTCCATAATCATTCTCAGATCACTATCAGATCGTGTAGAGTAGAATTTAGCTAACTCATCTGTTAATGCGAGATTAACATCATCTAGTTTAGGAACTCTAGTTGTAGGCTTTTTTCCTTTTGCTCTTTTTGCTTTCTCCTTCTTTGCAGCATCTCGCACAGTTGGTGTAGACGCAGTTTCTTCCATCTCTTGCAGTGCTTTAGAGCTTTGCAGTTTACCAGCTTCAAAATCTGCCTTTGCTTTATTAAATTCTGCCCTATCTGCATCTGTCTCCATAGTTGGATCTTCATCCAATATGACTATACCTTCCTTAGCTGCCATATAGTTAGACAACTTTTCGACAGTTTTAGCACCAACGCCTTTTAGCTTCAGCAAGTCTTGCTTTGTATATCCAGCTAAATCAGCGTTTTCATCCAATCCAGCCTTCTTCAGAGCCTCTTTAACCCAGCCAGCCCTAGGAGTCCTAGCACCACTTCTCTCAAGTATACCCTCAAAGGCTTCTGTAGCAGTGTCCAGCTGTTTTATAAGTTTCTCGCCCTGCTTTTTGGGAATATTACCACGTTCAATATCTCTTCGTATATCTTCAACTCCCCGTTTACTATGACGTATCATCTTTCCAAGGTTGCGTCTGTAACGGGATTCAACTACAAGCTTATGCCCACCTTTTGCACCAAGCAGAAATCCGAACATATAATCTTCGCCTATTTCCTGCCATGATGGATTATATCCTTTACCCGTAAGTTCTGCTTTCATCTTCTGTATAAAACTAGTAGTTGCAAAAGCAAAGCCTAATGAAAATGGCCTAAGCAGCGGAGATTTCTTGGTAACAGTATTCATGAATCCAAAGATAAGACCAGTTTCTCCACCATGTATAGTTTGTGCGGGAACTGCTTCTGCTCCGATTTCTAATCCACGGATACCTTCATATCCTCCAAACAATCCACCTTCCAAAAGTATATGAGCAAATTGTCTACTTCTTCCACCAGCAGCCATCCACTTAGCAAAGCTAGGTGCCAGTCTAAATAATCCATTAGTCACAGCACCAAAAGTAGCCTGCATCAACATAATCTCCGGAATAAATTCCCCGAATCTTCCAGCCAAATCTATAGCTAAATTGGACTCCTCAGGAAACCATTCTTTACGATTCTCATCAGTAAATCCCATAATGGATCTGCCAAATATGCCAGCTCCATGCAGTGGTGACATAGCGGGATGTTCATATACTTCTTCCAGTTTCTGTTTGAATATTTCTGGATCTTTATCTAGCCAATTAATACCAACATGCATAGCAGCGTTGAACGACATACGCTCAAATGCGTCGAATAGTCTTCCTGTGCTATGCAGCATTCTATTTTGAAAGTTTAATGCCGCTAGATCAGCAGTACCATAATTCCATTTGTTGTCGATAAATTTATCTTTAAGCAGCTCGTAAGCGTCTGGACCAGATAGTGAGTCTTTAACAACTTCACTGACTACTTTACTAGGATCATCTACGTTTGCATACTGCTCTGCTAGATAATCATTTATCTGCTCATCATGTTCTGCCTTCTTAGCCTCTATAGCGTGTGCAGCATCTTGCAGGTCGAGCTCTGGATCTTTACTTAGCTGAGTAG
>Ga0180437_10008844_pt1 | contig 12645 bp, 8 predicted proteins | sample SS_ome_4_FD_132410 | JGI IMG/M metagenome (GOLD analysis project Ga0180437, IMG submission 132410) | Hypersaline lake sediment archaeal communities from the Salton Sea, California, USA - SS_3_D_1 metaG | ecosystem: Environmental > Aquatic > Non-marine Saline and Alkaline > Hypersaline > Sediment...
ATGCCGTGTGGTTGTCTGGACAACAAAAACATCGGCATTCCGGGGGATTTTGCTTTTATGGAGCATGCAATTTAGTGCCATTGGGGCCGGCCCCCCGGACCCCCCGGGGTTTTCAAGGGATCGCTCAGGTGTCCGATGGCGATGGGGACAGAGGCCTGCGACCAGCCAAGCCGCAAAGGGCCGGATGCACCATCGGAGGCCTGAGTCATGCCTTGGTAAACCCCGCGGCGCAGCCGCGTCTTCTTCCCGCAGGCGGCAGAACGCCCCCCGGTCCCACGGGCAGACCTTCCGCCGGTGAAGCGACCCACACATTCTCTGCAAGAGTCCCTTTCTTCGAGACCGACCTGCCCGGACCAACTCCTTGAGCCCCGGCCCCGGGCCGGGGTCCGGGACCGGGGCCTCTTCCAGACTCCCGCCAACATACTTCGTGCAGTCCGTGTCCTCTGCGGGCGCATCGCTGCCTTTCCGTCGTGAGCGGCAGCGATTATCTTCTAAGGAACCGACGACTCGTGCGTCATAGAGGTGGCAGCCCGGAATCTGTGTTCGGGGACGTGGATCGTGCCAGGCGAAACGGACAGCGACGTTGGGTGGCTGCGTTCGGCGATGGGCCGGTATGAAGGCCCGCTGCTGCGGTACGCCGGACGGATCCTGGGCGACGTGGAGCGTGCACGCGACGTGGTCCAGGAGACGTTCCTGCGGCTGCTGAAGTCCGACCGCCGCCGCAGCGAGGATCACCTGGCGGAGTGGCTGTTCACCGTCTGCCGCAACCGGGCATTGGACGTGTGCAGAAAGGAACGACGCATGAGGCCGCTCAGCGAGTTTGCCGAGCAGAGCACCCCCAGCGGCGAGGAGTCCCCGCCGGCCGTCGCAGAGCAGCACGAGGCGGTGGGCCAGGTCGCCCGGGCCATGCGTGCCCTGCCGGCCAATCAGCAGGAAGTGCTGAGGCTGAAGTTCCAGAACGGCTTCAGCTACAAGCAGATCGCCGGGATCACGGGGCTGTCGGTCTCGAACGTGGGGTTCCTGATCCACACGGGGATTCAGCGGCTGCGCAAGCGATTCAGGGCCACGGGGCTGATCGCGCAGCCGGAAGGAGACGCACGATGAGAACGCCGCCCGATGAAGCAAGACTGACCGCGTACGCGTTGGGGGAGTTGGACGATGACGCGCGGGCCGCGGTCGATGCCCACCTGGCGAGCAACCCGACGGCCCGGCGGGCCGTCGATGAGATTCGCCAGGTTGCCGGCGTGCTGACCGACGAGTTGGCCGCCGAGGCGGTGCCGCAATTGACGGGCGAACAGCGTGCGCTGATCGAGGCGGCCGCGTCGGCTCCCGGGCGATCGAAGCGCCGTCGACGGAGGCCACGCGCCCTATGGACGCTCTGGCTTGTGCGGTCCGGCGTTGCCGCGGCGATCCTGATTGTCATTGGCGTGGGGGTCATTTCGACGCTCCGGTCGGTCCTTCAGCCCAGTGCGGATGTCGGTGTCTCCAAGACATTCGACTACATGGCCTGGAATCAGGCCTCCCGGACCGGGACGGGCGCAGGGCCGTCGTTCGCCGGCACGCCCAGGCCGGAGGGAATGCAGGACGATATGGGGAGAGCGACCACTTCCCAACCCGATCCCGACGAAGGCTGGAACCGCGAGGGGTACGACCGGATCGTGGAGAACCCGTTCCGGAAGGTGATCGACCATCCGCTGTCGACGTTTTCGATCGACGTGGACACGGCGTCGTACTCGATCGTGCGGCGGTGGCTGACGAAGAACCGGCGTTGGCCGCCGCCGGGGGCGGTGCGGATCGAGGAGCTGATCAACTACTTCGACTACGAGTACGCCGGGCCGGCGGAGGGGGGCGAGCATCCGTTCGCCGCCCACGTGCACATGGCCCGCTGCCCGTGGCGGTCGGACCACCGGCTGGTTCGCGTGGCGATCAAGGGCCGCGAGATCGCCGACGCGAGCCGGCCCAGCAGCAACTTCGTCTTCCTGCTGGACGTCTCCGGCTCGATGGGCCGCCCGGACAAGCTGCCGCTGGTGAAAGCCGCGATGAGGATGCTCGTCGACGTGCTCGGCGAGAACGACCGCGTGGCGATCGCCGTCTACGCCGGGGCATCGGGGCTCGTGCTGGACTCGACGACGTGCGACCGCAAGCGGGAGGTGCTGGCCGCCCTGGACAGCCTGCACGCCGGCGGGTCGACCAACGGGGGGGAGGGGATCGTGCTGGCCTACCGCAAGGCGGAAGAGCAGTTCCTCTCCGGCGGGGTCAACCGCGTGATCCTGTGCACGGACGGCGACTTCAACGTGGGCACAACCAGCCGCAGCGAGTTGGTCCGGCTGATTGAGACGAAGGCGAAGGGCGGCGTGTTCCTCACCATCCTGGGCTTCGGGCGGGGCAACTTACAGGACGCGACGATGGAGGAGCTGTCGGGCAGGGGCAACGGCAACTACGCGTACATCGACACGATGGCCGAGGCCCGCAAGGTCCTGCTCGAGCAGATGAACGCCACGCTCGTGACGATCGCGAAGGACGTGAAGATCCAGGTGGAGTTCAACCCGGCCCGCGTGGAGGCGTACCGGCTGATCGGCTACGAGAACCGCATCCTGGCGGCGGAGGACTTCAACGACGACACGAAGGACGCCGGCGAGATCGGGGCCGGTCACACGGTGACGGCCCTGTACGAGGTCGTCCCGGCCGGCCGGAGCGCGGGCACGCCGAAGGCAAGCCCGCTCCGTTACCAGAACCGGCGGGAGCTGTCGGACGCGGCGCACGGCAGCGAGGTCCTGACGGTCAAGCTCCGCTACAAGAAGCCCGACGGGGACGAGAGCGTCTTGATGACGCATCGTCTGCTGGAGGGCGGTGCGGCCTTCGCGGCGGCGCCGGCGGACTTCCGCTTCGCCGCGGCGGTCGCGTCGTTCGGCATGATCCTGCGCGACTCGAAGCACAAGGGAACGTACACGCTGGACGCCGTGATGGAGCAGGCAGACTCGGCGCGGGGGCCGGACCGGCACGGATACAGGGCGGAGTTTGTCGAACTCGTCCGGACGGCGAAGCTACTTGCCTCGCAACGATGAATCCGCCGCCGCCTCGGTGGCCGCCGCGACATAGACGCCGGCTTCGGCGGTCGCGAGCGGGGCGTCGAGGCAGACGATCCGATCGATCGCCTCGCGGAGGTCCTCGAGGTCGTCGAGGAATCGGCGCCGCTGCTCGCGGAGCAGCTCGGGGATCCGCCTGCGGTAGTAGTCGATCCCGCCGAGCAGGTTCTCCTTGAACTCACGGAAGTACTTCGGCGTCGAGGCCGACAGGCCCATCGAGAACTTCGCCAGCTCCCTGCGCAGATGATCGGCGTAGATGCCGATCTCGCGGATGAACACGTGGGGCCGATCCGGCCGAGTCAGCAGCGACAGGCGGCCGTAGATGTGGCTGACCATCTCGCTGAGGCTGGCAACGCGGGAGAAGTCGGCGATGTTGGGCCCGCAGCAGACGGCGGGGGTCGCGTCGGGGTCGAGCCCGTGCTTGAGCGTCGCCCCGCCGGCGAGGTCGTGGCAGATGCAGCTCTTGTTGAGGATGTCCTCCTCGGCGGCGGCCCGGGTTCCAGGGGCGAGCGGCTCGGAGTTCAGTTGCTCGAGCTTGCGCTTCTGGTAGGCCCGCGAGGACAGGCAGATGGGGACCTTGGTGAACTCGCCGTTGAGCATGGCGTAGTGCTTGGGGCAGAGGCTGCCGGGCCTGCCTTCGCGAATCAGCCGGCGGCGGTTGTCTTCGCTGGCGCTGGTCCGCAGATTCCAGTACGGCACGCTCAGCGGCGAGGCGTCGGACATGTACACCTCGTTGTCGGTCGCGGCGCAGAGCTTCTCGAGTTGCTCGCCGTCGACGTTGACCACGTCGGGCACGAGCAGGAACGGCGTGGCCCACCCGGTCCCGTCGATGCCGTAGCACTCCAGCATCAGCTCATTCTCGCCGGCCGTGCTGATCCCGCCCTGGACCGTGATCCGGACGGCGGGCGGCTCGGAGACGGCGGGCCGGCCCAGCTTCGCCAATGTCTTCGCGTACGGGCGGAGCAGCTCGCCGGCCAGGGACGCCCGGTGCTCCTTGAACTCCTCGAGGATCGGCCCGAGCAGCAGGCCCTTCGTCGCGAAGGCGTGGCCGCCGCAGTTCAGGCCCGACTCGATGCGGTATTCCGAGACCCACAACCCGCGCTTGGCGAGGAATCGGCCCTGGATGGCGGCCGAGCGATAGTCGCTGACCTTCAGGACGATCCGCTTGCGGAACTGCCCCTCGGCATCCGGGAAGAAATCGTCGAACTGGGCGGCGTAGGTGTACAGCCGCTGGTTCATCCCCGCCGAGAAGACCATCGACGACCGCAGCCCGCTGAGAGCGAAGCCCCGCAGCGCCGACATCGCGTCGGCGTACTCGGGCGGGAGCTTCTGCCCGCCCCGCCAGAGGTCGCGGTCCAGCTTGGTCATGATGTTGACGTCGATGCTGCCCGGCCGGGCCAGCTCGGCCAGCCGTTGCTGCATCTTGGCCTTCCGGGCCGGGTCGGACATCGCCAGCATGTCGAGGTAGGCCTGCTTCAGCCGCCCGTCGGGCAACATCTCGTAATAGCGCGTCAGTTCGCTGTCCGGGGCGAATCCGCTCTGCCGCAGGGCCGCCACATCCCGTTGAACGAGCTGGTCGATCAGGTCGAGGTACGCCGCGATGCGGCGGGCGCGGGCGTCTTCGTCCCCGTCGGCGATCGGCTCGTAGGGCAGCCGCTCGCGGCCGCAGTGGTAACCGCGCATCTGCTCGATGAGCACGTCGTCGACCAGGGAGATCACCGAGGAGATCCCGTACTTGGCAACGCGAAGCGGGGTGTCAACGGTGAAGCCCGTGCCCATCACGGGAATGTGGAAGGTGTGCCCGCCGCCGCGGCCGGGGCTCACCCCATCGTGGGGTCTGTCTTGCATACTGCCTATGCTCTACTTGGGGACGGGTCCAGGCCGCCTTGCTCGGCGCATTCGGAACGGGCTGCCGTCGCCACCCGATCAGGCCATTGTGACGGAAACACGCATCATACCCCCGAAGCCGAGGCTATGCAAAGGGATCTGCTCGCCTTTCGACGCGCGGCGCGGTCGGGACGAGGTCGCGGGGTCGCCGGGCGGCGACCGAAGGCCCGGCCGGCCGGGCCGTCTGCGCCCCGGGCAGGGGAGGATGGATGCCCGGCGGGCTCAACGGGGCCGATAGTCTGCCGGAAGCCGGGTGGCGTTTCGTCTTCGGGTCCGGCGTCTGGGCCGAGGCATTTCGCTTGCATCTGGCCGCGGCGGCGGGTAGCGGGTGTCGGGTCATGGCTTATTATCGATTGTTGGCGCTGGATATTGACGGGACGTTGGTCGGGCCGGATCAGGTCGTGCCCGCCGACGTGGTGGCGGCGGTGGCCGCGGCGCAGGCGAGCGGGGTTCGGGTGTGTGTGGCGACGGGGCGGAGCTTCGGCGAATCGGTGGGGATCTGGCGGCAGCTTCGCCTGCCGGCGCCGGCCGAGCCGATGGTCCTGGTCGGCGGGGCGTTGGCGGCCGAGCCGGAAAGCGGGCGGACGATCTATCAGCGGGCGATTCCGCGAGAGCTTGCCTGTGAGCTTGCCGACGCGTTGGGCGAGATGGGCTGCGCGGCGATGGCGCTGGTGGACGGGTGGCGGTGGGAGGTGGACTACGTCTTGGCCGAGACGGGCGACCTGGCGGCGGCGTCGCGGGAGTGGTTCGACAAGATGGACGCCCGGGTCCGCCGCGTGCCCCGGCTGGCCGATGCGGAGGACCTGCCCGACGTGCTGCGGGTCTCCGCGGTGGCCGGGGCGGACGAGGCGCGGGCGGCGGCGGAGCGGCTGAGGGGGATCTTCGACGGGCAGCTCAACGTCCACGCGATCCTCGCGCCGAACTACGGCGTGACGGTCGTCGAGGCCCACTCGGTGGCGGCGACGAAGCTGTCGGCCCTGAAGTACGTCGCGCAGGGGTGGCGGGTCGGCCCCGGTCGCATCGCGGCCGTTGGCGACGACATCAACGACCTGTCGATGGTCCGTGGCGTGGGCCTCGGTGTTGCGATGCCCGCCGCGCCGGATGTCCTCCTCGATGCCGCCGACCACGTCGCCGTCGACGGGCTGGCGGCGTTCATTCGGCGGTTCGTGGCCGGGGAGTTTGATCCGGACGACCGCGGCACGGGATGACCGTGGGACCGTCAGACCGGATGACCGTGGGACCGACATCTGCGCTTCGCTGCCGAGCCGGTCTCCCTTCTCGTCAGAGTCCCAGGCCGTACGTCGGCGGCTTGCGGCGGCGGGCGAGGTAGAGCAGGGCCAGCAGGAGGAAGCCGAGGCCGTCGACGGCGTCGGCCCGGTCCTCGCCGGTGTGGGTTCGGAACATGCCGTCGCAGTAGAGCAGCTCGAGGGCCCGGTCGGCCAGCTCCGTTGCGTGCCGGCGGAGGTCCGGTTGGCGGAAGGCGTCGGCGGCGTCGAGAAGGAGCCAAACGGCGCGGCCGAGGTGTTCGGCGTAGACGGGGCGGGCATCCCCGGCGGCCGGGTCCGGGAAGGTCTCGCGGACGATCTCGGCCCATCGCTCGACAGCGGTTCGGCAGGCCCCATCGCCGGTCAGCTCGTAGAGACGGAGGCAGCACTGGGCGAGTTGGACAGGATAGTCGTGGGTGCGCAGCAGCGGCTGCCACGGATCGCTGTAGGTGTCGGGCTGGTAGACGGTGGTCTTTCGCGAGCGGTCGGGCGAGCCGTCGGCGACGTTGAGGCGTCCGAAGTAGCGCCCCTCGGCCTCGTCGAAGCCATGGCGGAGGTAGGCCGTCACGGCCCCGTAGGCCATCGTCTGCAAGTCGTCGTCGCCGGTCATCCGCGCCGCCCGCAGGAGGCACCCGGCCCAGAGGCCGACCTCCGTCGTGCAGATGCGCTTGTCCCAGCGGTCAGAGGTGGGGTCGTTCTCGAGGAGTCCGGTGCGGTCATCGCGATGGTGCCAACTGAACGCGGCCACTCGCCGGGCGGCCTGCCGCAGCTCGTCGTCGCCGGTGTGTGCGGCGAGGAAGGAGATCGCCTCGACGAGGATCCCGCCGGCCTCGAGAACCGCGCGGGCCCGCTTGCGATCGGCGTGGCGATTGAAGCCCCCGCCGGCCGGGTCGTAGACGTGGCGGTCGGCCATCTGGCGGATGTGCCGCTCGGTCGCCTCCGGCGAGCCGCGCCAGAGCAGCTCCCACGCGGGCGGGATGGGTCGCAGCTCGTGCAGGCTGCCGTCCTCGACGGCCGGGTCGCAGGCCGTTGGCGGCTCGGAAGACACAAATCGCATGACCTTCCCCCGGAATGCGTCGTAGTAGTAGTGATTGCCCCACAGCAGCAGCCCGGTATGAGCGACGCAGCGTTCGAGGACGTCGCGGACGTACCGGTCGGCTGCGGCGGCGTGGCGCGGGTCGCCGGTCTGCTCGGACAGGGCGCAGGCGGCGACGATCAGCGGCTGGTCCCAGTAGAACGTGCAGCCGCGGGGGGCGTGGATGTTCCGGCAGATGCGATCGCCGGCAGGGCCGCGGCGGGAGTCGTCGGCCGGGTACCGCCCCGTATGGACGTCGAGCGAGGACATCCACATGCCACAGTCACCCCCGCCGTACCCGCGAGCCGTGCCGGTGGCGACCGCGCGATCGAAGTGACTGCGGACGGGCCGGAGATATCGCTCGGCCGTGCGGCGGCGGAAGATGCTCACGTAGTGGCCTCTTTCACGCGTTAGTGACGGCCCCGGCGTGTGGGCTGTGCTGCCCGGGCGCCATCGCCGGAGCTTCGGCGCGGCAGAGTCGGCTGAAACCGCCGCGGCAAGGGAGCGTCTACCCGATACGGGTCAACGAATCAACGAATCAACGAGTTAACCAAATGGTCCGGCGATGTTAGACTGAAAGGGCTTCCAGGACGTCGTCGATGGGTAGAGTGCTGGCACAGCTCGGGCGGGTCCGCGGGTTCGTCGGGCCGCTGCTGACGAAGGAACTGCTGGTCACCAGCCGCCGGCCGAGGTACTACCTGTTGCGCTTCGGCTATGCGGCTTTTCTCGGGCTGTTCATCGCGTTGGTGTGGTTGGGGTTCCTGGAGTCGGCCAACCGCCAGCCGGCCGCCTGGCGGGCGACGCACATGCCGGAGATGGGCAAGGGGATCATCAGCTACATCGTCTGCTTCCAGTTCGGCGCGGCGCAGTTGGTGGCCATCGTGCTGCTGGGCGCGTCGATCAGCGAGGAGATCTACCAGCGGACGCTCGTGCCGCTGCTGACCACGCCGATCGGGTACGCACAGATCGTCAACGGCAAGTTTCTGGGCAAGCTGCTTCACGTGCTGTTCCTGCTGGCGCTGAGCCTGCCGCTGATGTCGTTGGTTCGCGTACTGGGCGGCGTGCCGTGGGGGTACCTGCTTGCCGGGGTGTGCATGACGGTGACGGCCTGCATGCTGACCGGGTCGATCGCGATGTTCTTCTCCGTCCTCTGCCGGCGGGCCTACCTGGCGATGCTGGCGACGCTGGGCGTCTGCATCGGCGTCTACGGGATCGTCGGGCTGATCCTGCTGCTGGTGGGGGGGCTGGCGACGGCCCTGGCGGGTCCCGGCGGCATGAACGTCGTGCTCTACCTCAACCCCGTCGCGGCCATCAGCTACGAGACGGTCTACCTGAACGACCCGTCCAGCGCCGTGCCGGGCTTCTTCTGGCCGATCCACTGCGTGCTGATGCTCGTGGCGACCTGGGGCATGCTGAAGCTCTGCACCGTGCTGGTCAAGCGGCTGGCGCTGCGGAAGGCCATCGGCTTCCAGGCCGGCGCATCGGCCGCCGCGCCGGTGCCCCCCGCCGTGCAGGCCGCCGCGCCCGCGATCCTGCCCGTCCTCGTGCCCGTCCACGCCACCGAGGCCGAGCGGGCCGCGCTGCACGGCCCCGAGAGCCGCGTCGCGTGGCGGCCGGCCGAGGTGCCCGTGGTCGAGGCGGCCGAGGAGCCCCGGAAGCGCAAGTGGAAGCCTCGCGGATGGAAGTTCCGGCTGATGATGGGCTCGCCGATCGCCTGGCGGGAGCTGCGCAAGCCGCTGCTTCGCGACAAGGTGGTGCAGATCGTCGTCCTGTGCGCGGTGGTGTTCTACCTGCTGTACACCTACGCGATCCTCGGCGCGTCGGGGGCGCTGGACGAACCGGACGTCCACGGCGTGTTCGTGGTGATGTTCCTGCTGGCCGGGATGCTCTGCACGGCCATGGACGCCGTCACGTCCATCGCCCCGGAACGGCAGGCCCGCACCTGGCCGGCGCTGTTGAGCACGCCGGTGGGGGACTGGCACATCCTGCTGGGCAAGGCGGGGGGGACGGCCTTCCGGTGCCTGCCCATCTGGCTTTTCCTGCTCGCCCACGTGGTGGTCTTCGTCCTGGCGGGCGTCTTGCACCCGGTGGTCCTCATCCACCTGCTGCTGCTGGTGATCTGGACCAACGTCTTCCTGATCGGTGCGGGCGTCTACTTTTCCACGCGCCACCGCCGGGTGACCACGGCGCTGCTGATGAACGTCGGGATGGCGCTGTTGCTGTGGGCCCTGGTCCCCACCGTCGCGGGCCTGCTGGGCGAGGCCTTCGGCGACTACGAGATCTCGCAGGGCCTGCTCTGGCTGAACCCCGTCGTCGAGGCCCTCGTCGTCACCGTCGGCGCCTGTGGGGACTTCCCGCGGGCGCTGGAGTACAACTGGCCCCACGGGTCGGCCGGCTGGGGTGTAACCACGGCCGCCATGCTCGTCGCAGCGGTGTTGTACAGCCTGCTCGGCCTGCTGCTGGCCTGGCGGGCGAAGGTGATGTTTCGGCGGAACGTCTTCACAAAGTGACGAGCAACCTGCCCGACAACATCCGACAGCTTCGCGACTTGATCGTCGGCTGCCGCTTGTGCCCGCGGCGGTGCGGCGCGGATCGATCCGCGGGCGAGTTCGGCGCATGCCGGATCGGTGACGAAGCCCTGATCGCCTCCGCCGGGCCTCACTTCGGCGAGGAGCCCGTCCTCGTCGGACGCGGCGGCAGCGGGACGATCTTCCTGAGCGGCTGCAACCTCGACTGCGTCTTCTGTCAGAACGCCGACATCAGCCACAGCGCCGAGGGGCGCGAGATCTCGCCGGCCCAACTGGCCGATCTGGCACTTCGGTTGGCATCGGGCGGCTGCTCGAACATTAACTTCGTCACGCCCACGCATGTCTCTCATGCGATTGCCGAGGCGATCGTCCTCGCCCGCCGAGGCGGGCTGGCCGTGCCGGTGGTGTACAACTGCGGAGGGTACGAGTCGGTCGAGACCTTGCGGCTGCTGGAAGGGCTCGTCGAGATCTACATGCCGGACTACAAGTACGCCGACCCGGCGGCAGGGCGGTATTCCGGCGTGGACGACTACCCGTCCGTGGCCACGGCTGCCCTCGCCGAGATGTACCGGCAGGTGGGGCCGCTGGACGTCGACGATTGCGGCCTCGCCGCCGCCGGCGTGCTGGTCCGCCACCTCGTCCTGCCCGGCGACCTCGCTCACAGCCGCGAGGTGATCGAGATCGTCGCCCGCACCGCCCCCGGCTGCGCGCTGAACGTGATGGCCCAGTACCGCCCGTGCTTCCGCGCCGCCGAATACCCCGAGTTGCTCAGCCGCCCAAGCCACGAAGACGTGCAGTCCCTCCGCGCCTACGCCCAGTCGCTGGGCCTCCAACGCCCCGAGTGACCATCTGGCATGTTCATCGGTAGGCAGCCGGATGGCGAGAGGGATACATTATCGTAACTACATAAGACAATAGTAACAATATTGTCGTAGTACTCCTCCGCTCCGTCACGTCTGTCTCCTTCCGTTTCCTTTTACCAGAAAAGGTCTTACAGGCAATTCAGCGTTTTGGCACGCGATATGCCATTTAGAGCGGCGGAACAGAACGCGGCCCGCCGATCTCCGTGGGCCGCGGGTGGAAGTGCCGGCCGAGACCGAGTGGCCTCGGCCGGGTCAATTGGCGGGCCGAGCGCCCGCGAGCAAGGAGTCGCAGCAATGAGCAGTGCACGACGGGCAGCTTGGGTGACGCTGGCATGCGTCCTGTTGACGGGCATCACGACGGTCGCGCCCTCCGCTCGGGCCGACGAGACCGTCCAGGCCACCGGGCCGACGGCGGCGGCCGACGCCGTCCAAGCCGCCGCCGAGACGATTAACCTGAACGTCAACACCGTCTGGACGTGTGTGGCGGCCTTCCTGGTGTTCTTCATGCAGGCCGGGTTCGCCATGGTCGAGACCGGCTTCACCCGAGCCAAGAACGCCGTCAACATCCTCATGAAGAACCTGATGGACTTCTCCGTCGGCAGCGTCGCGTTCTTCGTGGTCGGCTTCGGACTGATGTTCGGCGCGAAGGGCGGGTCGGGGCTGATCGGCACGTCGATGTTCGCGCTGGGCGAGACGACGGGCGACAGTTGGAACTACACGTTCCTGATCTTCCAGACCGTCTTCGCCGCCACGGCCGCCACGATCGTCTCCGGCGCGATGGCCGAGCGGACCAAGTTCGTCGGCTACCTGGCCTACAGCTTCGTCATCACGCTGGTGATCTACCCGATCTTCGGCGGGTGGGCGTGGGGCAGCCTGCTGCTGGAAGAGGGCGCCGGGTGGCTCGAGAAGATGGAGACGGGCTTCTGCGACTTCGCCGGCTCGACCGTCGTCCACTCCGTCGGCGGGTGGCTGGCGCTGGCCGGGGCGATCGTGCTGGGGCCGCGGATCGGCAAGTACGGCCCCGACAGGAAGCCCCGCGCGATCATGGGCCACAACATCCCCCTGGCCGCCCTCGGCGTGTTCATCTTGTGGTTCGGGTGGTTCGGCTTCAACCCGGGCAGCACGACGACGGGCGACGGATCGATCGGCCGCATCGCGGTGACGACGAACCTGTCCGGCGCGGCCGGGGCGATCGCGGCGATGCTGACCAGTTGGGTGATGTTCAAGAAGGCCGACGCCTCGATGGCCCTCAACGGCGGGCTGGCGGGCCTGGTGGCGATCACCGCGCCGTGTGCGACGGTCACGCCGGTCGCCTCGCTGATCATCGGGCTGATCGCCGGCGTGCTGGTGGTCTTCAGCGTGGTGTTCATCGACCGCGTGCTGAAGGTCGACGATCCGGTCGGTGCCGTCAGCGTCCACGGCGTCTGCGGGGCCTTCGGGACGCTGGCGTGCGGACTGTTCAACGCCGAGAAGGCCCTCGGCATCGGCGAGGCCAACGGCGGGCTGTTCTACGGCGGCGGCTTCGCGCAGCTCGGCAGCCAGCTCGTCGGCATCGGTGCGGCGTTCGTCTGGGCGTTCGGCACGGGCCTGGTGCTGTTCCTCCTGATCAAGAAGACCATCGGCCTCCGTGTCAGCCGCGAGGAGGAACTCCGTGGCCTCGACGTCGGCGAGCACGGGATGGAAGCCTACGCCGGCTTCCAGATCTTCAGCAACACCTAGCCCCGTGTTCCGGCCCGGACGCACACTACGCATGGCAACTGACAACGAACCAGGAGTAACGGAACCATGAGACTGGTAATCGCCTACATCCAGCCGGAGAAGCTCAACGACGTCAAGCAGGCCCTCTACGCGAAGGAGGTCTACAAGATCTCCGTCAGCAACGCCCTCGGCTGCGGGCAGCAGAAGGGCTACCACGAGACCTATCGCGGCGTCGACATCGAG
>Ga0180437_10008845_pt1 | contig 12644 bp, 11 predicted proteins | sample SS_ome_4_FD_132410 | JGI IMG/M metagenome (GOLD analysis project Ga0180437, IMG submission 132410) | Hypersaline lake sediment archaeal communities from the Salton Sea, California, USA - SS_3_D_1 metaG | ecosystem: Environmental > Aquatic > Non-marine Saline and Alkaline > Hypersaline >...
ACAAGGGCGGACGTATGCAGTCGCCCTGGTTCTCGATTCCGGAAAGCGACGGACGGGGCGCGTACTATCGCCTGACCTTCAAGGCGAAAACCGCCGAACACTGCTACTGGTGGCTGGACTACCGGGACGAGAATGGCGAACGGATTCCCGACTGCAATAGCGAGGTTTATGCGGGGGAGGACGTTCGGAAATACGATGAGGTCGTCTGTGTGCCGGCCGCCGTGCGGCAAGTGCAGATCGCTTTCGTTTCCAAGGGGAAAGTGGAAGCGAGCGACATCCGGTTCGCGACGGCAACGGTGGAGGAAGCGGGCGAGTGGGCCGACGCGCTTTATGGCACGCTTCCGCCGCTGGAGTTCAGCGCGCCGCCGGACTCGATGGCGCTCCTGCCCAAGACCGTCGCGGCCATGAAGGAGGGAACGCCCTGGCGCGTTGTCATGCTGGGCAGCAGCCACATGAATGACACGTATAACTCGTTGTTCATGGCGCTGGTTCAAAGAGATTTCACGCAATCGCGCTTCAATGTGATTCCCTCCGTGCGCGGGAGCACGGGATGTTCCTACTTCAAACAGCCCGAGCCGTTTCAGGAATACATTGTCGCTCACAAGCCCGATCTGCTCATCCTCCTCGGCGGTCGCGGAAACGAGGATGTCGAGGAAGTCATCAAGAAGACCCGCGAACAGGTCGGTTGCGAGATACTCGTCATCAACCACTCCATTGGGCGCGACTGGCGGCCGACGTCTGGAGGCATCCCCTGGCGCGAGTTGAAGGGCCGCAACGGAGGCCCGGCTTTCAATGTCGCCCCGCAAATCGAGTGGGCCAAAAAACTCAATGTCGCGTTCTGGGATATGACGACGCCCGCCGACGATTATGTGACCGTTGCCTGGGACGTTGATTTCAATCGCGAATGGGTTCACAACAACGACAACGGCAAGCAGATCATTGGCAGAATACTGCACCGGTATTTCCTTACGGCGAAAGAGTAACACCGAATCTCTGGCGGACCTGACGGAGAGAATAGCATGAGGTGCATCCGGGGAGGAATATGGGCCGTCATTATGGCGGGCCTCTGGCAGTGTTCCTGCGCGCACATTCCACGCGAGCCGGTTGGTCTTTTCCGGACCGATGGCGAAGTAAGCCGCGCCGGGTCAGGCTGGACGTATCAGGCCAGGTCCGAGGAAGAGATGGTCTACATCCCGTTCGAAGGCGTGTACCCGAACAAGGGCGGCCGCATGCAGTCGCCCTGGTTCACCCTCCCGGATACCAAGGGCCAGGGCGCCTATTATCGCCTGACCTTTGAGGCGAAAACCGCCGAGCACTGTTACTGGTGGCTGGATTACCGCGACGAGAACGGCGAGCGAATTCCCGACTGCAACAGCGAGGTGTATGCCGGCGACGACGTCCGCGAATACGACGAGGTGGTCTACGTGCCGGGCGCCGTGCGGCAAGTGCAGATCGCTTTCGTATCCAAGGGAAAAGTGGAAGTGAGCCACATACGCTTCACGACGGCGACGCCGGAAGAGGCGGCCGCGTGGGCCGATGCGCTCTATGCCACGTTTCCGCCGCTGAAGTTCGACGCGCCCGCCGACTCCATGGCGCTCCTGCCCCGCACCGTCGCGGCCATGAAAGACGGAACCCCCTGGCGCGTGGTCATGCTGGGCAACAGCATCATGAACGACAGCTTCAATTCGCTTTTCATGGCTTTGGTCCAGCGGGATTTTCCGAAGTCGCGTTTTAATGTGATCGCTTCCGTGCGCGGTGCCACCGGCTGCGGATACTTCCAGCGGCCCGACGCCTTCCCGAAATACGTCCTCGCGCAGAAACCCGATCTGCTCATCATTCGCGACAGCTCGGGAGGCGAATCCCTTTCGAGAGTAATCCGGTGGTCTCGCGATCAGACCGGCTGCGAAGTGCTGGTCATCAGCAATCCACTTTCAGGCGATTGGAGAGAGCAGCAAGGAACATTGGATTGGCGCAGCTTGATGGATGAACCCAACTACTCTCCCTTTAACGTCGCTCCGCTACGCGACTGGGCTGGCAAGCTGAATGTCGCCTTTTGGGATGTGACCACACCCGGCAACGATTACGTCGCCTCCGTGCCTGACTTGGATTTCACGCGTGATGGCACCCATAACAACGATGTCGGCAAACAGATCATCGGAAGGGTCCTGCACCGGTATTTCCTGACGGCGAAGGAGCTTGATTAGACCACTTCGTGATGCCAGGCATTGGCGCCTGCGGTATCTCGTTACAGAAGGAGTCTGGATTATCATGACAGAGAGCATTGAGTTGTTCCGGACGGATGGAGAAGTGAGCCGGACCGAATCCGGCTGGACCTATCAGGCCGGTTCCGACGAAGAGATGGTCTACATTCCGTTCGAAGGTGTGTACCCGAACAAGGGCGGGCGGATGCAGTCGCCCTGGTTCGAGTTGCCCGACACCGGCGGTCAAGGCGCGTATTATCGCTTGAGGTTCAAGGCGAAAACCGCCGAACACTGCTACTGGTGGCTGGATTATCAGGATGCTGAAGGCCAAAGGGTGCCCGATTGCAACAGCAAGGTCTACCCCGGCGACGACGTCCGCGACTACGATGAGGTTGTCTACGTGCCCGGCCGTGCGCGAAAAGTACAGATCGCCTTCGTTTCAAAAGGGAAGGTCGAGGCGAGCGACGTGCGCTTCACGACGGCAACAGTAGAAGAGGCGGCCGAATGGGCCGACGCGCTCTATGCCACGCTTCTGCCGCTCGAGTTCGACGCGCCCGCCGACGCCATGGCGCTCCTGGCCAAGACCGTTGCGGCCATTAAGGACGGCACGCCCTGGCGCGTCGTCATGTTGGGCCACAGCATTATGAACGACAGCTTCAACTCCTTGTTCATGGCCCTCGTCCAAAGGGACTTTCCGGACTCGCGTTTCAACGTGATCGCCTCCGTGCGCGGGAGTACGGGGTGCTCCTATTACCGCGAGCCCGAGCAGTTCGAGAAGTACGTCGTCGCTCACAAGCCCGACTTGCTTATGATCATAGACAGCGCGGGGAACGAGGACTTGGAAGAAGTGATTCGCCTGACGCGCGAAAAAGTCGGCTGCGAAATCCTGGTCATCACCATGCCCCTTGCGGGCGACTGGCGTGAGAAAGCGTCCGACTGGCGAAGTCTGGTGAACGAGCCAAAAGGGGGGCGGTATAATCCCGGCCCCGTCCGCGACTGCGCCGACAGACTCAACGTAGCCTTCTGGGATATGACGACGCCGTGCAATGATTATCTGGCCTCGGCCGGTGAACTTGATTTCACCCGCGACCATGTCCACAACAACGACGTCGGCAAGCAGATCATCGGCCGGGTGCTTCGCCAATACTTCCTTACGGCAAGGGGGCAATAGCCTATACTCTCGCACTCCTGTAAAGCCCACGAGGTCGGGGCACCCCCTTGCTTCGCAAGAGGGTGGCACCCTTCTCTGGAAGGTGGGTGCCATCCTCAAGGCCTGTGAAGCGGGCCTTGGGGATGCGTCGCGACAGGCACCGAGTTGCCAGCACGGAAGCGCCAAGCACAACGAGATCACGTTCTTCCTACAGGTCAGGTCTCGAGACGAACCCACAGGAACTTCCGAACTCACATGGGCGCCGTTAGCTATACTGCGGGAGAAGTGCGAACCTGTAGAATAGCACAGTCTCACGGAAGCGATGGCCGTCTCACCTACGGCGCAGAAAGGGATGAGGGCGGTGAAGACCCTTCAAGCCGTTGACAGTTTGGGCGGAAAAGATGATAATAGTTACTATTAGCACCATGTGTCATCTTGCTTGAAACAGGCAGGCCCGCTACTATGGAAGAAGCAGCCGCTCGTTTTCGCATGACGCGCCAGCGCAGGATTATGCTGGAAGAGTTGGCGAAGATGCGCAGTCATCCGACGGCGGATGAAGTCCATCGCGCGGTGCGTCGGAGTCTTCCGCGCGTGAGCCTCGGCACCGTGTATCGCAATCTGGAGATGCTTTCGAGCCAAGGCAGAATCCGAAAACTCGATGCCGCGGGATCGAGAGCGCGGTTCGACGGTAAGACGACCGACCACTACCATGTTGTCTGCACACGCTGCGGCGTCGTCAGCGACCTGCCCATGGCGCCGAAGGAGGAAATGAATCGCGCCGCGCAGGCGGAGTCGGATTTCAGAATCACCGGGCATAGCCTCACTTTCAAAGGCTTGTGCCCGGAATGCTGGCGAAAGGAGCAGGCGGACTTGCGAAGACAGTCTTCGCGCCACTGACGCTCGGTACGGCGTCAGGATCGATTTCCTAAAGGAGGAAACAGGAGGCTCGAATGGAATTCCAGGGATCGAAAACGGAAAAGATGGTTTTGACCGCCTTCGCGGGCGAGTCGCAGGCGCGCAACCGGTACACGTACTTCGCGAGTGCCGCCAAAAAGGAAGGACTGGTACAGATCGCGAACATCTTCGAGGAAACCGCCAATCAGGAAAAGGAGCACGCCAAGCGCATGTTCAAGTTCCTGAAGGGTGGGGCGGTCGAGATCGCGTGGAAGTTCCCGGCCGGCGTCATCGGCACGACGGCGGAGAACCTGAAGGCCGCCGCGGCGGGCGAGCACGAAGAGTGGACGGACATGTATCCGGCCATTGCGGACTTGGCCGCGGAGGAAGGCTTCAAGGACGTCGAAAAGGCATTCCGCGGCATTATGGTCGCGGAGAAGCAGCACGAGAAACGCTACCTCGACCTGCTCGCCAACGTCGAATCGGGCAAGGTCTTCAAGAAGGACAAGCCCGTGGTCTGGCGCTGCATCAATTGCGGCTACCTGCACGAGGGAACGGACGCGCCCGACATCTGTCCCGCGTGTCTTCATCCGCAAGCGCATTATGAAGTCCTGGGCGAGAATTGGTAATCGGCGCGGCGGTCGCGCATGATCTTTATTAGGGAGAGAGGACAATGGCCGAACGATTGGAAGTCTACAAGTGCGAGGCGTGCGGGAATATCGTCGAAGTGCTTACCGGCGGAGCGGGCGAACTCGTCTGCTGCGGCGAACCGATGATCCTGCTTTCCGCGAAGACGGCCGATACCGGCAAGGAGAAACACGTGCCGGTCGTCGAAAAAGTCGAGGGTGGGTACAAGGTCGCCGTCGGCGACGTCCCGCATCCGATGGAGGAAAAGCATTACATCGAATGGATTGAACTGCTCGCCGACGGCGTCGCCTATCGTCGATTCCTGAAACCGGGCGATAAACCCGAAGCGACGTTTTGCGTTGACGCCGCCTCCGTTTCGGCGCGCGAGCACTGCAATATCCATGGGCTCTGGAAGGCTTGAAGACCCCGTCTCTATTCTGTCGCGAGCGGGAGGGGAAAGGAGTTGCGGATGGACGAGAGGAAGGGGGCCGTTACGCTTCACGGGAATCCGTTGACGCTCGTCGGCAATCTTGTCGGCGTCGGCGACAAAGCCCCGAATTTCACGGCGCTGAACAACGATCTCGCGCCCGTTTCCCTCTCGTCCTTCGACGGAAAGGTGCGTATACTCTGCTCGGTTCCGTCCCTGGACACGCCGGTGTGCGACATGGAAATGCGGCGATTCAATCGTGAGGCCGCCGCGCTCGGCGACGGCGTCGCCGTGCTGGCGATCAGCATGGACCTTCCGTTCGCGCAGAAGCGTTGGTGCGGTGCGGCGGGGGCCAACAATGTCATAGCGCTCTCCGATCATCGCGACGGCGCGTTCGGAAGGGCTTATGGCGTGTTGATAGAGGAACTGCGTCTTCTTGCGCGGGCGGTGTTCGTCGTGGACCGCGAGGGCGTGGTCCGGTACGTCCAGCTTGTCAAGGAAGTCTCGAACGAACCGAATTATGAGGCGGTATTGGGGGCGGTGAAATCCCTCGTGACATAGTCTGATTGGAGGAAGGCCCATGCTTTCCGGAACGATGCAGAAGGCCATGAACGATCAGCTCAACGCCGAAACCTATTCGGCTTACCTCTACTGGTCAATGGCCGCCTATTTCGAGCGTCTGAACTTGAAGGGCTTTGCGAACTGGATGAAGGTCCAAGCGCAGGAAGAGATGGCTCATGCCGTGAAGTTCTTCGACCAGCTTAACGAACGCGGCGGGGCGGTCACCTTGACCGCGATCGAGGCGCCGCAAACGGAGTGGGAATCGCCGCTGGCCGCGTTCGAGCACACGTGCAAGCACGAGGGCGTTGTGACGGATCGCATCAACAGGCTCGTGGACCTTGCCATCAAGGAGAGCGATCACGCCTCGAACAATTTCCTTCAGTGGTTCGTTGCCGAGCAGGTCGAGGAAGAGGCCTCCGCGGATGAGATTCGTCAACGACTCAAACTGGCCGGCGACTCGCCGAATGCGCTGCTCATGATTGACCAAGCCTTGGGCCAGCGCGTCTTTGTCAACCCGTTGACCGCCGGCGAAGGCGGCGGGTGATTCGCTGCTTGGCAGGTTCCAAGTGCTGAGTGGAGTTGAAGCGATAACATGTTCATGTGGATTGACCCCATCTACCTCATTTTCGTCGGCCCAGCGATCCTGATCGCGCTCTGGGCGCAGATCAAGGTCAAGGCCGCATTCGCCACCTACAGCCGCGTCCGTAGCTCCAGCGGGATTACGGGAGCCGAAGCCGCGGCGAAGGTTCTCTACGAGGCCGATATCCGCGACGTGAAGGTCGAGCGTGTCGGCGGCTTCCTCAGCGATCACTACGACCCGCGTTCGAAGACGCTTCGCCTGTCGCCCCGCGTGTACGACAGCAACTCCCTGGCCGCGGTCGGCGTCGCGGCGCACGAGGCGGGACACGCCATCCAGCACGCTCATAATTACGGGCCGTTGGGTCTGCGCAGCGCGCTCGTACCGACTGCTTCAATCGGCTCGTGGCTGGCATTCCCGCTCGTCATTCTCGGAATATTGATGCATGTCGCGCATCTGGCGCTACTGGGGCTGGTCGTCTTCTGCGCGGTCGTGGTCTTCCAGCTCGTGACGCTTCCGGTCGAGTTCAACGCCTCGTCGCGCGCCAAGGCAATGCTGATGAATACGGGGGTCATCGCCGGTCGCGAGGAGGAGCGGGGCGTCAGTGCCGTACTGACGGCGGCGGGACTGACTTATGTCGCCGCCGCGCTGACGGCCGTTATGCAGTTGCTGTACTTCGCCTATATTCTCGGACTCTTCGGAAGGCGGCGTTAGCGGATTGCAGTACCCGTGCAGGCGGGGTACACCCTCTTGCGAAGCAAGGGGTGATCCATCGCCCCCAGCCTTATGTCGAGATGCTATCGGGGCTCGACAGGCGGATAATAGATCAGCAGGTGCGACATCCGGTCGTTCTCGCCCATGACGATGTAGCCGTGGCGGCTGGTGCAGATCGCGTCAATTTCGTGGGCCGTCCAGCACTTCACGATGGTGCTGTGCGGAATGCCCAGGTCCCGCAGGTCTCCCGTTTCGGGATCGTATCGGAAGAGGTGGCATATTCCCGCCTTCGGCTCGCCGGAGATGCCGTAAACCTTTCCGTCCCTGCCCACCGTCAGGCAACGAATCGGACGCTGTTCGGTGGGGCGGCCGACGCAGATAACCCGCTCGCGCGCCAGTTCGATCTTGAAGAAAAAACCGTCAATGAAAGTCCCGCCGTAGATCGTGCGGACGCGCGGGTCGTACACCAGCGCGCTGGCTTCGTTCGCGTACCACTTCCCCTTCCCGCACGGAAGGGACATTGTGGTCTTCTCGATTTCTGCGCGAGCGGGGTCCATTCGAAAGATCGCGCTTTCGTCTCCCGCGCCGTACACGACCCCGTCGGCCACGCAGAGCGCCTTGGACACGACGCCCTCGCTGACGCAACCGAACTCGGTCACCTCCGATGAATCGGGTTCGTAAGCGAAGAGGACATTGTCCGGAATGAACAGCCCGTACGCCGTATCCCGCGAACAATCGAAGGCCAGCCTGGAGATCCTCCTGCCGCCGAACGGACAGGGGATTTCCTCAACCTGTCCGAAGATCATCGCCATCTCGCTGCTCACGAAATCGGGCCGAGGTTCGTAGCGGAACATCGTCATCGGCAGGGGGGCGTCCTCGGCAGCGGGCTCGCCCCAGACCACACCGTAGACGATTCCGTCGCTCGTGCAGAAGAGATCACCACCCGAAACGTTCTCGGCCATCATGCCGACCGGGACGACGCAGTCCTCGACGGCGACGTTGTTGTAGACGAACAGGTGCGATTTTCGTCCGTGCGTCAACCCGTAGATCTTGCCGTCCGGTCCGGGCACGAGCGCGAGAATGGCGGATTCGCCGTCGGGAATGGGCTTCACGATCCCCTCGAAACCCAGTTCTCGCACGACGACGGTTCCCTCTTGCACGAATGACGGCGACCATACGTCGAGCCGCTTGCCGGCCATGGCTCAACTCCTCTCGGGACGGTAGATGTAGAATCGCGGAGGCGTGGAAACGCTTTGATTGAAGTATAGGTTTCCCTTGCTGTCGGTCGTTCCGTGACAGGAGCGTCCGTTGAAGGGAAGCTCTTCCGGACCGAATATCCCCAGATCCTCCGCGCCGCGGGTTTCTATATCGTAGCGAATCAGATGGCCCGGCGACTTCCGGCGCCACGGGACATCTTGCGGCGCATTGGGATCGTAGGGCCTCGGCGGATTGGATCGCGGAAGGTCCTCCGGTTCCCGTCCCTCCGCAGTGGTGTAGTAGAGGGAGCCGTCCTTGCCGAAGGTCATCCCGCCGATGGCAACTTCCTCCGGAATCGGCAGCGGCTCCCGGCGTCCGTAAGCGAGGCCCAGATCGGTCATCTCGTTGGACTCCATATCGTAGCGGAACATCCGTGCGTCCCGCACGTACGTGGCGCCGTAGATAACCTCCCTGCCCGGCTGCTTGGCCACCTGCCACAGGATGTTGTGCTCGCCGCTGCGGAAGTGGGCATGCGGCAACTGAACGCCGAGCGACTCGATTCGATGCGTATCGGCCGCGATTCGGAGCATGCGGCCGAAACTGTCGGTCGTGTAGGCATTCCCCTTGCGGTCGAGGAAAAGGGCGAGTTGATGCAGGTGCGCGAAGCGACCGAGGTCCTCGAGCGTCTTCTTCTGGAGATTGTAGATCAGGTAGTGGCACTTCGGATAGGTCGTGATGTGAAGGAGATTCCGATCGCGATCCATGACCATGACCCGGATGCCTTCGTTCGGCGTGAGGATGCCCAGGCTCCGGGTTTCGCGCGTCTTCGGATCGTGCACGAAGAGATACGAGCCCGGAAAGGACCGGATCGGGTCGCGGTACATCGAGAAGGGCGACCATCTAATGTCCCCTTTCGGTGCGGTCGTGCAGTGCGTGGCGCCGTAGATCAGACCGTCGTTGTCATGGCAGAGCGAGAAATGAATCTTACCCTGGGTGGCATGACCGGAATCGTTCGATTCGCCGGTAACCTCGGCCATGTCGGCAAGGTATTCGACTTTGCCCGTGTCATGGCGATAGGAGCAAAGCCAGGCACTCATTCCCGCCGTGTGCTCCACGCAGGCGCCGATGTACAGCGTATCGTCCGGCGCCATGTGCATGTCCCAGATCGTGTCGTGACGGGGAAGCCGGTCGAGCACCTTGACTGTGACTTGGTCAGCAGGGATCAAGGTCCGATTGTACAAGACACTCTCCTTCTCTTTGCCGGACAGCGCGGTCAAGGGCGCCAGCCTTTTTCAAGTGCAATCAGAATGGCCCGCATATAAGCGATGGAGTAAGCCCTGCCGCCTCCCGGACCGATTCCCACGCCGCCATACGGCATCGTCTCGTCGTTGACGAGAACAGGAGCGTGATCCGGAATCACGGTTCCGTCGAAGCCGACGTCATAGAGCGCCTTCATGATCTCGTGGATGTCCAGATAGCCGTTGTCGGGGAACGTTTCGTGAAACTCCGGCAGTGGGCCGCTGACATTGCGCAAGTGAACGTGGAAGATTCGGTTCTGTCCGCCGAAATGCCGCACGGCGTCTGCGACATCACCGTAGAGCTCGGGACTGGAGGCCCAAGTCCCAGTACACAGAGCAAGGCCAATCCGCGGGCTGCCCGCGATGCGGATCGCACGCTCGAAACCCGCCCGGCTGTGAAAGAGATTCGGGACTCCCATCGCTTCCGGTATCGCGTATTGTGGATGAAAAGCCAGCGAAATGCCCACTTCCTCAGCGACCGGAACGGCGCGCCGGCACCACCACGCGAAGTTGTCCCACATTTCCTCGACGGTGTATTCGCGATCATAGGCCAACTCCCGCGGCTTGTCGGGGTCATAAGATGCGTGAGCCGTGACGGCGCCCCGGCAGGTGTCGGCTCGCCAGCCGTCCACAGCCCAGGCCTTCGACGGGTTCCAACTGATCAGTTCCGAAGTAAATCCCACGGCGGCGGCGTCGCGAAGGAATTGCAGATATTCTTTCATGAGCGCCTCGCGTTCAGGTTGCCCGAGGAAGATGGGATCGGCTTTCCTGGCCCAGAAGGCGTGGTTGTTGACGTTGCCCACCTGAAAGCCTTCGTCGCGCAGACGGGCGACGACTTCCTCCAGCCGTTGTCGATCGTAGCCCAGGCGCGAGGTGATCACGACGTCCACGTGCGAGAGTCCGAGTTGCCGGAGATATAGAAGATACTCGTCGCTGGGATTGTCGTGAATGCGCACGCTGAGTTTGATGGCGGAACGTTGGGGGACGTCCGCCTTCGATTCGGCCGGCGTGTTGGACGAAAGCGGCGATACGGCGCAGCCCGCCAGGTATCCCGTCAGCATCGCAATGCCGGCCGCGGCCCGGAAAGACGCTTTCATTATCATGTCCTTTTCCGTCACAAAATCACAGAGCCGTGAAAACCAACGGGCATGGGCTCGCCGGCCGTTTCCGCGTGCTCCATTATACCCGGAGACACGGAAACTTCTAATGCTTGACGGCATGTGCCGGAAAGGTTAGCCTTCCGTCAGGTCTTCACAGAAAGGAAATGTGGCTCTCGGCATGGACTGCTTTTCGGAGGCGATGTTGATGAAGCGTGTATTGAGGGCAGCTTTCGTCTGTATCTTGATTTGTTCTTCCTGCAATATCGCGCCTGCCCAGGATGCAACTCAACGGGCCGCCGAGCGACCTTCCTATGAATGCCGCCGAGTCGCAGCCAATTCCATGGCGATAGACGGCAAGCTTACCGAGCCCTGCTGGGAGACGGCGCCACTAATGCCCTTTCGCGGGATCGCCGACTCCTCGGAACCGATGTTCCCGACATTCGTCAGACTCCTTTGGGACGAAGCGTACCTCTATGTCGGCTTCGACGCCCGCGACCCGGACGTCTGGTCGCGAGCCGCCCTGCGCGATGACGAGTGCTCCGGTGAATACGCCGATCGCGCGTTCTTCAGCCAGGAGGTCCGAGCTCCCGAGTGGCGTCGGCTGGAGTGCAATATTATGCATATGGACAAATTCGTGAAGGTCTTTCTCGACCCGGATGGCGATGGAGAGAACTACATGGAGTTCCAGATCAATCCCCTCAATAACGTTTTCGACGCCACGTATGCGCAAGGGTTCCGGGAGAAATGGGGCGACCACGGACGAGGCGAGAGCGTGTCCTGGACGTGCTCCGGTTTGCTGACCGCTGTTCGGGTTGAGGGCACGCTGAATGCGCCGCACGACATAGACCGCGGCTGGAGCCTGGAGATGGCGATCCCGTGGAAGGCGCTCGCCCCGTTTACGAAAGGGGCGTGCCCTCCCAAGTCGGGGGACGTCTGGGGGGCGCACCTTGGCCGCGTTCACAAATCGGATACGAAATCACCCAACACTTACTGGACGTGGCCGGTCATCGGTTCGGCCAACTGTCATCTGCCGCATACCTACGGACGTCTCGTCTTCGAGGGCGCCAGCGCGCGTTTCACCAGCCTGATGGCGTGGGGATGTACCGGCAACCCCGAGGAGCTTGTTCCAAAGGCCGCCGACATCGGCGTGACCGACATCATCTCCGGCTCACAGGACCCGAAATATCTTGCTGCGCTTGTAGAAGTGGCGCGAAAACACAATATAGGGGTCTATGCGACGGTCATGCTTCGCCCGGATTCGTGGAAAAAGAAACATCCCGACGAACCCGCGCCCCTCCAGACAATGAGCGAGGAAGAGAATCGCATCGCTGCCACGCTGCAACAGTCGGACTACAGGCGCGAGTCGAATTACCAGTGGGGCGAGGAACCGGTTGAAGGCAGGGAGGTGCTCATCTACGATTTGCTCTGCTTCCACCATCCCGAGGTGAAGGAGTTGCTCAAGGAGCAAATCCGCGAAACCCTCAGCGTACCCGGGATCGCGGGCGTTGCCTTCGACGGGTTCGGCTACAGAAACTACCGCTGCTGCCGGTGTCCGCTTTGCATGGAACGTTTCCTAGAGGAGGCGCCGGGGCTGGAGGGCGAGGCCGCCGAGAAGGCGCTCGAGAAGTTTTCGCTCGACACGCTCGTGGCGTTCAACAATGAACTCGCGGAATTCTCCCGAACGATACGGCCGGACGCGAAGGTCGTCAATCACATCTGGCCGGTGTTTCTCCCGGAGCCCCTATACGGCAACAGGCTGGATATTGACTACTGCGGCCAGACCGCGGCGTGGTTCTTTCCGTGGGATTTGGAGAAGGTGCAAGACCACGCGCGGGTGATCGCAGCGGACGCGAAGGCCCGCTACTCCCGGCAGAAGGGCGCCGCGCTGATCGGCTTCT
>Ga0180437_10008846_pt1 | contig 12643 bp, 9 predicted proteins | sample SS_ome_4_FD_132410 | JGI IMG/M metagenome (GOLD analysis project Ga0180437, IMG submission 132410) | Hypersaline lake sediment archaeal communities from the Salton Sea, California, USA - SS_3_D_1 metaG | ecosystem: Environmental > Aquatic > Non-marine Saline and Alkaline > Hypersaline > Sediment...
GCGCATCAACCGCAGGTCCGTCCAGCGCACGTACTTGCCGTCGGGGCTCTTCATCTGCAACAGTGGCTCGATGTACAGCTTGAACTTTTGCGTATCGTCGACCGACTGGGTCATGTCAGCGTACAGACCGTGCAGGCTGTCGATGAGGATGACATCGTTCGGCCCGATCTGCATCGGCGTGTGGTCGTCGTGCCGCTTGCCGCCCTTGAAATCGTAGAACGGGGTCCGTACCTCCTCTCCGGCGATCAGGCGCACCAGGTGATCGTTGATCAGCTCCAGGTCCAGCGCCTGCGGCGTCTCGAAATCATAGTCGCCGAACTCGTCCCTGGGGTGTAGCTCCAGGTCGAAAAAGTAATTGTCGACGGTGAGTGGGATCAGGGTGATCCCCATCCGCTTCAGCAGGTGGCTGAGCTTGATCGTCGTCGTCGTCTTGCCCGAGGAGGATGGCCCGGCGATGATGACGAGCTTGACCTGGTCCCGCCGCTCGCCAATGACCTCAGACGCGGTCGTGATGTCCTCGTCGTAGGCCCGGCCGGTCTCGCGCACGATCTCGGGGAACTCGCCGCGGGCGATGCGCGCGTTCAGCCGCTCGACGGTATGGAGATCGTGATCGACGGCCCAGTTGAGGACATCCCAGATCTTGTGCCAGGGGATGTTCTCGGAGGGATGGGCCGAGCGCCGGGCCCTCTCGACCCGCTGGCGCGCCCGCTCGTCGCGATAGAGGATGTACGCCTTGGCCGTCCGGGCACGCCCGTTCTCGATCAGTACCTTCTCGACGACGTCCTGGATCTCTTCGACGGTGGGGGTGTGATCCAGTGGCAGCCTCTCCTCCAGCATAGCCACGACCTGGCCGGCCAGGTCCTCGGCGATGGACCGGTCGCGCCCGCCGACGGCGACCGCCGCCCGGTAGATGGCGTTGGTGATGCGATCCTTGTTGAACGGCACGGTCGCGCCCGTCCGCTTGACCACGTGCGTTATCTTTGCCATGGAGCCTCTCCTTTTCTTCCCGTCTCCGATGATTGCTACTTTGCCTTGCAGCGATGGTGCTACACGGTGACGGTATTCTATCACAGTCAAGGGGAGAACGTCAAGCGGGGCACTTTTTCACCGGGCGAACTTGAGCACTGTGCACGCCACGAACACGATCACGATCAGGGCCAGCCACACATAGTCGGCCGGGCGGGCGCGGAGCGTCTCGATCTCGGTCGGCTTCACCGGCGCGCCGAACCCCTTGGTCTCCATCGCGATCTGAAAGTCGTTTGCCTTGCGGAAGAGCAGTAGAATCAGCGGCGTGATGATCGGGACGTAGGCCTTGAAGGCCCGTTTGAACACATTCATCGAGTCGATGTCGAACGCGCGCAGCTTTTGCGCGTCCACGATCGAGCCCCACATCTCAAAGATCAGCGTGGTGAACGAGAGGGCACTGACGAACATAAAGGTGACAGTCTGGGGGATGCGCAGCTTGCCCATGGCCGTCATGATCGCGGAGGTGGGCGTCGTCATCACGAACAGCGGCAGCGACGAGGTGGCGACCAGGATGCGCACGCACAGCACGAGCCCAAACCACGTCCCCTCTTTGGTGATCACGCCCAGATCCGCCTCCCAGAGTTTCAGGTGGCCCAGGACAATGAGGGGAGTATCGCCACCGCGATAGGTCAGCCCCTGGATCAGGATCAGAAAGACGAACGTGCCAGTCAGGATCTTGAGCAGGGTGACAAAGCGCCGCAGCTCGATGCGCGCCACGGCCCACAGCACCGCCGAGAAACCCAGCCAGATCAGCAGGATCGGCATATCCGTCTCCCGGATGGGGTACATGACCAACACCAGCGTCAGCATCACGTACCCCATCTTGACCAACGGGTGCAGCCGGTGGATGGGGGTATCCAGGTGCGTGTAGCGAAATATAGGCTCCATCTACGCCACCTCCTCCCCATCCCCATCACGATGGGGCACCAGCACCCGGTTGAGTTCGTCGAGCGTCATCACGGTGGGCGGCACGCCGAGCGGGGCCAGCTCTGCGGCCAGTTGCGCCGCCACCGGCGGGACGACAAAGCTCTTTTCGAGTTCCTCCACCTGCGTGAACACCTCCGCCGTGGGGCCATCCAACAGCACCCGGCCATCGTAGAGGACGATCAACCGGTGGGCATAGCGCGCGATCAGATCGACGTCGTGCGTGATCATCAACACCGTGCCCTGCTTCTCCTCGTGGAACCGCCGGGCCAGATCGGCCAACTGATACCGCCCGCGGTGGTCCTGGGCCGTCGTCGGCTCGTCCATGATCAGCACCCGCGGATCGAGCGCCATCGTCGCAGCCACGGCCAGTTTGCGCCGGTCACCGAACGAGAGGCGGAAGGGGAACAGCTCGGCCTCCTCGCTCAGCCCGACCAGCCGCAGTGCTTCCTCGACCCGCTGTTCGATCTCCTCCTCAGGCACGCCCACGTTGCGCAGCCCGAAGCGGATTTCCTCGTGGCAGTAGGTGGTGAACAACTGGTAATCGGGGTTCTGGAGCACCAACCCCACCCGGCGAGCAATCTCCCCCACCGAGAGCTTGCGGATGCTCTCCCCGTTGAACAGGACCTCCCCTTGTTTGGGCCGCAGCAGGCCGACGAAACACTTGACCAGCGTGCTTTTCCCCGAGCCGTTCTGGCCGACGATGCCCACGAACTCACCCTGGCGCACCTGCACGTTCACACTCCGCAGCGCCACGACGGGCGGGGGGCCGGGGTACTGTACGGTCAGATCGCGGGCCTCCAGGATGATCGGCCTATCCGCTGCGATGGATCGCGGGCGCGGGACGGCCTGGGAACACACAAAGAGCCTGCCTGCTTCCACCGCCTCCCGGGCCTGGGCGGCGACGCCGGAAAGCGTGACGTTCACCCTTTGGTCGTTCGTGGCGAGGGCTGTGGGGCCACCGGGCTGAACCAGCTTTGACTGGATCATGATCAGCGCGGGCGTCTTGACGCCGGCATCCTCCAGCCGCCCGGCCTGCGTAAAGACCTCGGCCGGGCCGCCCTGGAGCACCGTCTCACCTCGATCCAGGACGAGCACCTGATCGGCCAGGCGCAGGATCTCCTCCGTCTCGTGGGTGGTCATCACGATGGTCAGGTCCCCCTGTTGCTTCAAGCGCTCGATGGCCTCCACGACCTCCCAGCGGCCCAAGGGATCGAGCTGCGACGTAGGCTCGTCGAGCACCAGGACCTGAGGGCTCATCGCCAGCACGGCTGCCAGCGCCGCGCGCTGTTTCTGCCCGCCCGATAGATCGCGGGGATTGTGCTCCTCCAACCCCTCCAGGCGGACCAGGCCCAGCGCGGCCCGCGAGCGCTTCGCGATCTCGTCCCGGTCCACGCCCAGGTTGGCCGGGCCGAAGGCCAGCTCGGTCCTGAGCGTGGGCATGAACAACTGCACTTCGGGATCCTGCATCAGCACCCCGCAGCGCTGAGAGGTGACGTACAGCGGCTCGTCCCACGGGTCAAGCCCAGCCACCGAGACGAGGCCCAGACGCCGGCCACCATAGATATGCGGCGCGATGCCGCTGAGCAGGTAACAGAGCGTCGATTTGCCCGCGCCGTTGGCCCCCAACACGACGACGAACTCGCCCTTGCGCACCGTGAGGTTCAGATTGCGCAGGGCGACCACGTCCCCCTCGTACGCAAACGTGACGTCTTGGAGCGAGATGATCGCGTCGTTGGGCACTGGTACGCCTCCTGTTGACGGTGAGATGGTGAGCTGTGCGAAACTACGGATGCACGAATGCGCGGATGTACGGATGTACGGGCTCTTGGGAAGGAGGGACTCGGCTTACCAGATGGCGCCCTCGATCTTGGGCAACCCGCTGCGCTCCAGGGCCTCGAGGATGGGGATGGTGATGACGGTGGTGATGGCGGAAAGCGCTGGCACCCACCAGGAGTAGCCGACGTGCGTGGCGACGCCCAGCTCGGCGGAAAAGTTAAAGAGGTACCAGTAGGGACGGGTCCAGGGCAGCCACCACACGAAAATCGCCGCCAGGATGGCGAGAAAGATGCCCCCATACCGTTCGGCCCGCTTCTTGGAGCGCACCCATTTGGGTATCAGCCGGGTGCCCAACGGGGTGGCCGCGATGATCGTCGAGGGGATCCAGTACAGGCCGGCCATGATAAAGTAGAGCGGTTCGGGCACCTTGCCGAATCCGGCCGCCGCGCCCGGGATGTAAAAGGGCACCAGCCAACCGGCGATGCCGAGGACGATGAACAGGGGCACGGTAACCTTCCACAGACGATCATCTCGAATCATGAGGGCCGTCAGGATGGCAGGGATCGCCGCGTTCAGCGCGATGTCCACCACCTGCAAGGGGTATGCGGCGGGCGCGATGAACATGCCGATGAACCCGCCGACGATCGCGGCCACGACGCCGCCCCACGGGCCCAGAAGCAACGGGGCGATGGCGCAGAACGGGGTCGTCAACGGCACGTACCCACCGCCGCCGACGTAGGGAAAGATCGGAACCAAGCCCAACACCCCGCACAGCGCGCCGTACAGCGTCACCCAGGCGATGGAGGCCCCTCCAATCCGGCCCCTGGCTCCGGCACTGACCTTCTCGGTCGTTTTTTCCTCCATAATGATCAATCCCTCCTTTGCGCTACTTGTTCACTACTCGGATGGAACTCTCGAATCACAGGAGCCCTCCTTCCCAGAGCCCTGCGCTCTCCGTAACTCGCTCAAACCGCCCTGCAAGAAAACAGCCGCCACCGGCTTGCCCGGTGACGGCACAATAGATGCGATGGGAAGGACAAGGTCTGGCCGCTCCGGACAGGGGCGAACACCACGCAACGCAGTTCCCTCAGCCTACATTCCGTTTTGCAGCCACCATGATAGCACACTCACACTGGAGCACAAGTGTGGGGGCACACTTTTTCCTTGCCTGTCTGCCCCAACGTGCCCCCTGGGCAGACAGAGTTTTGACAGCAAACCCCGAATCTGCTATGATGACCGGCAGATTCTTCTCACCGCAAGAACTTGTTTCGGCCCACACACATAGAAAGGCCCCACAACCATGAAAAACGCCCAAGAGTTCATCGAGAGCGTGCGCGGGCTCGAGCACCGGGTATACGTCCTCGGCGAGCAGGTGGAGGACACCACCGAGCACCCCATCCTCCGCCCCTCGCTCAACGCGCTAGCCAAGACCTATGAAGTGGCCCACGATCCGCGCCACGCCGGCCTGTTCGTGCGCCAGGGCCTGGGCGGCGAACAGGTCAATTGCTTCACCAGCCTGCACCATAGCACCCAGGACCTGCTGGACAAGGTCCAGGCGCTGCGTATCCTGGGCCAGGAGACTGGCACCTGCTTCCAGCGCTGCGTCGGGTGGGACGCGCTCAACGCGCTGGAGAGCACGACCTACGAGATGGACCGGGCCCTTGGCACCCCGTATCACGGTCGCTTCTTGGACTATTTGCGCACTGTCCAGCGGGACGACCTGGTGTGCAACGGGGCAATGACCGACGTGAAGGGAGATCGCAGCCTGCGCCCCGGCCAGCAGGCGGACCCCGACATGTTCCTCCGCGTGGTGGAGCGCCGGCCCGACGGGATCGTCGTGCGCGGGGCCAAGGCCCACCAGACCGGGGCCGTGTTCTCCCACGAGATCATCGCCATGCCGACGTTGACGATGCGCGCCGACGAGGCGGACTATGCCATCGCGTTTGCCATCCCAAGCGACGCCGAGGGGGTCACGCACATCCTGGGCCGCCAGTCATGCGATACGCGCAAGCTGGAGGGCGTCACCCTCGACGTGGGCAACGCCACGTTCGGCGGGCACGAAGCGCTCGTCATTTTCGACGACGTCTTTGTGCCCAACGAGCGGGTCTTTATGGACGGGGAGTGCGAGTTCTCGCGCGTCCTGGTGCAGCGCTTCGCCGGCTACCACCGCCAAAGCTATGGCGGGTGCAAGGTGGGCGTGGGCGACGTGCTGATCGGGGCCGCAGCCACGGCCGCCGAGTACGCGGGCGTCGCCAGGGCCTCGCACGTCCGGCGCAAGCTGGGCGAGATGATCCACCTGAACGAGACGCTCTTCGCCTGCGGCCTGGGTTGCTCCGTCGCCGGGGCGGCCTTGCCCTCGGGAACCTACCTGGTGGACCTTCTCCTGGCCAACGTGTGCAAGCAGAACGTGACCCGCTTCCCCTACGAGATCGCGCGGCTGGCCGAGGACCTGGCAGGCGGGTTGATGGTCACAATGCCCTCGGAGAAAGACCTCAACCACCCCGAGATTGGACCGCTGGTGGAGAAATACCTGCGCGGTGCCGCCGGGATCCCGACCGCCGACCGCATGCGCATCCTGCGCCTGATCGAAAACCTGACGCTGGGCACGGCGGCCGTGAGCTACCGCACCGAGTCCATGCACGGTGCTGGCTCACCCGAGGCACAGGTGATCATGATCGGCCGGCTGAGTGACCTGGACGCAAAAAAGGCGCTGGCGAAACGGTTGGCCAGCATCGAGACAAAGAGTCAGCCCTCAGACTGACTCGACGACAATCAATTCACCCATAGAGGAGGCAACGATGACAACTGAGAGTGGAAAAAGCAAGGCTATCTGGCGCCGAGCCGCAAAAGTGATCCCTCTGGGCGTCAACTCTAACTTTCGCTACTGGGGCGAGGACGAGACGCTCATCGTGGAGCGGGCCAAGGGTGCCCATATATGGGACCTAGACGGCAACCGGTACACGGACTACCGGCTGGGCTTCGGCCCGATCATCCTGGGTCACGCGTACGAGGAAGTAGATGCCCGGGTGCGTGAGGCGACCCGCAATGGGGTCGTCTATGCCCTCACGAACCCACTGGAAGTCAGTGCAGCCGAAAAGATCGTCGCCATGTGCCCTGGAATAGATAAAGTGCGATTGGCCAACACGGGCACCGAGGCCACTATGCACGCGCTGCGGGTCGCCCGGGCGTATACTGGCCGGGAGAAAGTGCTAAAGTTCGAGGGTCAGTACCACGGCATGTATGACTATATGCTCTTTTCGACCTATGCGCACGTCGGCGACTATGGCAGCCGCCGCAATCCGATCCCCGTTGCAGCCACCTCTGGCATCCCCAAGTGCATCCACGATCTGGTCATCACGCTCCCCTTCAACGACTCGGAAGTCCTGGAGGCCACGCTGCGCCGGAGCTGGTTCGACGTGGCGGCGATCATCATCGAGCCGGTCATGGGTAACTGCGCCGCCATCGAGCCGCTGCCTGGCTGGCTAGAGTTTGTGCGCTCCCGATGCAGCGAATACGGCATCGTGCTCATCTTTGACGAGATCAAGACCGGCTTCCGCCTGGCCCGCGGCGGGGCGCAGGAGGTCTACGGCGTGATCCCGGATATGGCCACCTACGCCAAGTCTATGGGCAACGGCTACCCCATTGCCGCGTTCGGTGGCCGGCGCGAGATCATGGACGTCGTCGGCAAGGGAGTGGCCCACGGCGGCACCTACACCGGCAACGTGGTGGGAGTGGCCGCGGCCAACGCCACGTTGGACCTGCTGCAAGGCAAGCCCATATTGGAGACCATCGCCGAACGCGGGCACAAGCTCCAGGCGGGTCTCAGGCGCATCTTTGAGGACGCCGGTATCCCGGTGCTCTTCACGGGCCATCCGAGTATGTTTTCCTTCACCGTCGGCATAGAGCGCATGACCAACCAGCGGGACTGGGCCAAGAGCGACCAAGCGTATTACGAACGGCTCTCCGCAGCGGCCAGGGAGCGCGGCGTGATGCCCGACATAGACCCACGCGAGCCATGGTTCCTCTCCTACTCTCACTCCGAAGCTGATATTGACGAGACGCTGAACGTGATGGAGGATGTGGTCCGAACGGTAAAGCGCTGACCTGCGATTGCCCCTGCGTTCTTGGACATAATGTCTATTTTTGGCGAAAATTCGACCAATCCGTTGACATTTCGTCTAAACTGGTGTAAAATGAGAGGCATATGTCACGTCTAGATCAACCGTGGTTTCTCGACACCTTGAAACACCTGGCTGAAGGTATCGTGGCGGTCGTGGGACCGCACTGCGAGGTCGTCGTGCATGACTTTTGCGACCCGGAGCACTCGGTGGTCCTGATTGCCGGCAACGTCACCGGCCGCACAGTGGGCGCTCCGGTGCCTGACCTCAGCTTTATCTCTGGGGAGCTGGACCGCGACACACCTGACCAGTTGAATTACCGTGCCAGGATTGGCTCCCACCATCTGCAGTCATCCACGATTTGGATTCGCGACGCCGATGGCACACCCGTCGGAGCTGTGTGTATCAACGTGGACTACTCGGGTCTCATCCACGCACGCGATCTACTGGACAAGCTAGCCACGTCGACGCGGCACGTCTCCGATCTGGTGGTTACCGATACATTCGCCAAAGACGTGGGGGACCTGATCGAACTGTCTACATCCGAGTTTCTTCGCCAGGAAGGCATCGAGGGCGTTGAAGCGATGGGGCATAAGGACAAGCTACGCCTGATCCAGGCACTCGAGGAGCGCGGTCTGTTCGACATACGGGGAGCGGTTAACCGCGTAGCCGACCTGCTGGACGTCTCTCGGGCCACCATATACAACTACCGCTCAAGTCCCAAGCCATGAGTCCAGAGCGCCAGGCAACACGTCAGTAGAGCAATCAAAGGAGACAGAATGCCAATCACCATATTGACGGAAGCCGATATCCGCAGTTGTCTAGATCTGGACGAGGAGGCCTTTTCGGCGGTGGCGGATGGGTTCACCTCTCTGGCAGCCGGCGAGGTCACGGTTCCTCCCATCGTGCGCATTGACGTTCCAGATCACGAGGGAGAGGTGGACATCAAGACCGCCTACGTACGCGGGCTCGATAGCTTTGCCATCAAGATCGCCGCCGGGTTCTTCCAAAACTACCGCCTGGGCCTGCCGACCGGCAGTGGCATGATGGTGCTGGTGAGCGCCAGGACCGGCCGCCCGGAAGCGGTGCTGTTGGACAATGGATACCTGACCGACGTGCGCACAGGTGCAGCAGGGGCACTGGCAGCCCGCCACCTGGCCCGCAAGAGGGTGGAGACAGCGGGCGTGATCGGGTCGGGCATGCAAGCACGTTACCAGATAAGAGCCCTGAAGCAGGTGCGCGACTTTCGGCGGCTGATGGTCTATGGCATCGTCCCCGACCAAGTCGAGGAGTACGCTGCCGAGATGGCCTCGGTGCTCGGCGTTGAGGTCGTCAAGGCAGCGAACGCGGAAACCGTCGTTCGCAATAGCGACGTGGTGGTGACGTGTACGCCAGCGAAGGAACCGTATCTGAAGGCCGAATGGCTGCACCCTGGTCTGCACATCACGGCCATGGGCACCGACTCTGAGGACAAACAGGAGTTGTACGCCGATGCGTTGGGGCGCGCCGACCTCCTCGTCTGCGACAGGAAATCTCAGTCGTTCCGTCTGGGCGAGTTTCACAATGGACTGGAGGCGGGCGTCATATCCCGGGACGACCCGATCATCGAACTGGGGGAGCTGACCTCGGGCCGGGAGCCTGGCCGGAAAAGCGATAAAGAGATCACGATCTGCGACCTGACGGGCGTCGGCGTGCAGGATACCGCGATCGCCCTGCTGGCCTACCAAAAGGCGATGGAAAGGGACCTGGGGCTGCAGATCTAGGTAAGTGAAATGCTATGTACTTTGGGGAGTTGGATAGGCAAGACTCCAGACGAGTGTACTAGAAAGGATCAATCAAATGGCTACGTTTCAACCTTTCACACTAGAACGCATGATGTCCAAGTACGAGAACGTCGTAGAGTACAACCTGTCGGAGAGCGGGGCTCACCCCCTGACCCTCCGCGAACTCCTCGATGCCCCTTCGACAAGCTCAGGGCAGGCTCCTTCGACAAGCTCAACAGAGTTGAGCCGCTCAGGGCAGGCTCCTTCGACAAGCCAGCGTGGTGAGCTTGTCGAACCATCAGGGCAGCCCCCTGCGGCGTTCGAGGAATTGCTAGACACGGAACTAAACTACCCTCAGGCCAACGGAATCCCTGAACTGCGGGAGAACATCGCCGCGCTCTACCCCGGGGCCACCCTCGATAACGTGTTGGTCACCGTTGGGGCCGCGGAGGCCAATTACGACAGCGTCCAGACCGTTGCCGCACCCGGTGACGAGGTGGTCGTCATGCTGCCCAACTATATGCAGATCTGGGGCGTGGCCCAGAATTCGGGCATGCAGGTGCGCTCCTTCCATCTGAAAGAGGAACTGGGGTGGGCGCCAGACCTGGACGAATTGAACGAGGTCGTCTCGGAGAGGACCAAACTCATCGCCGTGTGCAACCCGAACAACCCCACAGGCCGCATTCTCACCGAGGAGGAGATGGACGATATCGTGACTGCCGCGGACCGGGTCGGGGCCTGGCTCCTGGCCGACGAGGTGTACAGCGGCGCGGAACGAGTGACCGACGTCCAGACCCCCTCCTTCTGGGGCCGGTACGACAAGGTGCTGGCTATCGGCAGCCTGAGCAAGGCATACGCCCTGCCGGGCCTGCGGATCGGCTGGGTGGTGGGACCGCTGGACACCGTCGACGAGATCTGGGCGCGCCACGAGTATACAACCATCGATACCACGGCGCTGTCCAACAAGCTGGCGGCGATTGCCCTATCGCCCGAGGTGCGACCCCGCATCATTCAGCGCGTGCGCGATTACGTCCGCAGGGGCTTTCCCGTGCTCGACGCGTGGCTGGAGAGCCACGAGGGGACCTTTTCCCTGGTCCCACCCCAGGCGGCGGCGATTGCCTTCGTGCGCTATCACCTCGACGTGAACTCGACAGAGCTGGTAAAGCGCTTGATCCACGAAAAGAGCGTGTTCATCATACCCGGGGATCACTTTGGACTGGATCACTTTCTGCGGATCAGTTTTGGCCTGCCGCACGACTATCTCCAGCCAGCCCTGGATCGCATCCACGAGTTGATCGTCGAATTGCAGGGGTAGGTGTATGCCGGAACCCGACGTGACGCTGCACGATATCTATAGGGCCAGGCAGAGAATCGCCGGTGTGGCCACGAGGACACCCGTGGTCCATTCCCCCTTGCTGACAGAACGGGCCGGCGAGTCCGTCTACCTGAAGGCCGAAAGCCTGCAAAGGACCGGCTCTTTCAAGATTCGAGGCGCGACCAACAAGATGCTCGGCCTGACGGCCGAGGAAAAGGCGCGAGGGGTAATCACCATCTCCAGTGGCAACCACGGCCGGGCGGTCGCATACGTCGCGCGCCAGTTGAGCATCGCCGCCGTGGTCTGCATGTCGACGCGAGTTCCTTCCAACAAATTGGACGCGATCAAGCGGTTTGGCGCTGAGGTGGTGGTGCACGGCGATAGCTACGAAGAAGCCGAGATACACGCCCTGTCGCTTCAAGAGGAGCGGGGATTGACCCTGGTCGATCCCTTCGACGATCCCCTCGTCATTGCCGGGCAGGGCACCGTTGGTCTAGAGTTGCTGGAGGACCTCCCCGAGATCGACACTGCCATCGTGCCCCTCTCAGGCGGGGGTCTGATTTCAGGGATCGCGCTGGCCTGTAAGTCGGCCAGCCCCGCGATTCGCGTGATCGGCGTCACGATGGATCGCGCCCCTGTGATGGTCCACAGTCTGAGGGCCGGCAAACCGATACAGATGGAGGAAGAGGACACCATCGCCGACGCCTTGGTCGGCAACATCGGGGTGAACAACAAGTACACCTTTCACATGGTCCAGAAATACGTCGACGATACCATTTTGGTTTCCGATGAGGAAATCGCCGCAGCCATGGCTTTCGCCCTGGAACAGCATCACCTCGTCGTGGAGGGAGGCGGGGCCGTGGGCATCGCGGCGCTCTTGCATCAGAGGGCAACCAGGTTGGGACATAACGTCGCCGTCGTCGTCAGTGGGGGCAACGTGAGTCTTCCGTTGCTCTTGAAGGTAGCAGGGAGGGTCTCAACATGACAATACGACACTTGCTGCACATTCAGGATTTCACCAAGGAAGAACTCTTGGAATTGATCGAGCTCATCCGCATCATCAAGGAGGCGGACAGGCAAGGGGCAACTCCCAAGCTGCTGCGGGACGCCTCGCTGGCGATGATCTTTGAGGAGCCATCGACGCGGACGCGGGTTTCCTTTGAGGTCGCCATGACAGAGCTGGGCGGCCACGCGCTGTACCTCAAACCGGGCGAGATCCACCTGGGGGTGCGGGAGTCACTCGGCGATACAGCCCAGGTGCTTTCCCGGATGGTGGACGTGGTGATGATCCGCGCTCTCAAGCACGAGACCGTCACCGGATTCGCCGCGGCCGCCACTGTCCCGGTGATCAACGGGCTCACGGACTATAATCACCCGACCCAGGTCGTGTGCGACGTGTTTACGATGATAGAGCACGCGCCAGAAAGCAAGGCTCTGGAGGACTTGCACATTGCCTTTGTGGGTGATGCCACCAATGTGCTCAGTTCGCTGATGTTCATCTGCACCAAGATGGGGATGCACTTTTTCCACGCCGCCCCTGAAAAGTACCAGCCCCCGCCCGAGTGGCGGGCAATTGCCGAGGGGAACTGCCAGGAGTCGGGCGGCACAGTGACGATCACCGATGACGTGGGCGCCGCGGTGAAGAACGCCGACTTTATCTACACCGACCTGTGGTGGTGGGTGGGCCAGGAGGACGAAATCCCCGATCGCCGCGCAGC
>Ga0180437_10008848_pt1 | contig 12640 bp, 15 predicted proteins | sample SS_ome_4_FD_132410 | JGI IMG/M metagenome (GOLD analysis project Ga0180437, IMG submission 132410) | Hypersaline lake sediment archaeal communities from the Salton Sea, California, USA - SS_3_D_1 metaG | ecosystem: Environmental > Aquatic > Non-marine Saline and Alkaline > Hypersaline >...
CGATCCGGCCCGCCACCGCACCTCGATGTCGGTCTCCTCCAGCGCGACCGGCAGCGGCTCCGAGTGCAGAAGCGCGCTCAGCGCTCGCGCGCGCTCCTCCCCCTCGGGCAGGGCCGCGATGATGACATCGGGCGACTGAGCCTGCACGACCGGCTCCTCCACTCCGCAGGCCTTCAGCCGGCTCTCGATGGCCTGCGCGACGGCCGGCAGACTTTCGGCCGCGACCTGTCCCGCGCACCTGAGAACCACGAACCGCTCGCGCTCCGACTTCCCCACCGGGTAGGCCGCGTATATCTCGTAAAGCGTGCAGTTGTCCTTGTCTATGGCGATGATGTGTCGGTCCCCCTCCGAACCCGGGCCGCCCTCGATCGGCGCGTCATCGGGAATCGGGTAGGGGCCGGCGTCGCTTTCGTCCGCATACTGGAACAGCACGGCGACCTTTGGCTGGTCTTTGCCAACGATGCAATAGGGAATCCCTATCGGCGCGCCCTGCCACACCGTCCCGAAGTCCGGGTGCACGTGCTTGTCCGGTTCGACGCTTGCGATGAAAGCGTCGGAGTTCGGGTGCACGGGGTAGGCCGAGATATCCAGGTTCCAGGGGTTGTCGCGCGGAAGCACCTGACACCCGGCGATGCTCGGCGGGCCGGGCGCCGTCTCTGCGACGCGGCAGCTCAGGCCGGCGACGGCGAATGCGGCGACGAGAGTCACGCCGAGAACATGTCGCGTATACGTGCGCAGGCTTGCACCGGTCATGAGACCTCCTCCTGCGGCGAGTGGGGCGCTTTCGGCCGCAGGGTGAATGCTAGGCAGTCCCTTCGGGAATGTCAACCTGGCTGACCGGTGTTTCGCGCGACCAGGAAGCCGCACGCGGCCGCCGAAGATACGCGATGCCGAGAGCAAGGAGAAACTGAATGCGCCTCTTCGAGACCACTCAGACGGGCAGCGTCGAGATTCAGATCGACGAGGATATCCGGGCTCAGCAGGAAGAGCTGGCCGAGCGCAATCGGCAGCTCTTCCGAGAGCGCGGCATCCGCGCCTTCGATATCACCGGCTCTGTGGGCGCCGGCAAGACCTCCCTCATCGCCGAGATGGTCGAGCGCCTCAGCGCCGACCACGGCATCGCGGTGATCGCGGGGGACGTCGCGACGACCCACGATGCCGAGCGGGTCGTCGGCAAAGGGGCTCGCAAGGTTCTTCAGATCAACACGGGTGGCATGTGCCACCTCGACGCCGGTCTCCTCCATCGCGCCGTGGGGCAGCTTCCGGAGTCGGGCATCGACGTGCTGTTCGTGGAGAACGTCGGCAATCTCATCTGCCCCTCTTACTTCTCGCTCGGCGTGGAGGCGCGTGTCGCCGTCGTCTCGGCCAGCGAGGGCACGCACGTGATCGAGAAGCATCCCGCGATGTTTCAGTCGGCCGACCTGGTGGTGCTCAACAAGATCGACATCGCGGAGGCGGTGCACGTCGATCTATCACAGCCCACGGCCGACCTCGAGGCCATCCATCCCGGCATCACGGTGCTGAAGACGAACTGCCTGGTGGGGGAGGGCATCGATGAAGTCCTGCGCGCGTTGGGCCTCAGCCAGCAGGCGTGAGTCACGGCTCTTGCACGAGTACTCCATTGCATCCCAGATCTGGCGGAGCGTCCAGAAGGCCGCCGGAGAGCGCGGCGGCGGGCGAGTGCTGTCCATCGCTCTCGAAATCGGCGCGCTCAACCTGCTCGAAGACGAACAGCTCAGCTTCTGGATCAGGGCGCTGGCAGAGCGCGATGGATCGCCCGACGTGCAATTGGACATCGCGCACCTTCCCGGGCGAATCGAGTGCGCCGACTGCGGCGCGCGGGAGGAGCCGGCGCTGTCGGGTGAGATCGTGGATCACTTCGTGCCGCCGATTCTTGAATGCCGCGCCTGTGGCTCTCGCGATGTGCGGATCGTGGGCGGCCGCGAGCTGCGCGTCGTCAGCGCCCAGATCGAAACGGAGAGCTCAAATGGATGAAGGCGGCAAGCTCGCACACCTGGTCCCTCACTGGATCCAGCACAACGAGTCTCACGTCGCGCAGTTCGAGGAATGGGCCCGCCGCGCCCGCGACGCCGGGCTTGGCGAAGTGGCCGACGACATCTCGGCCGCGGCAGCCGCCCTCAGGGAGGCCAACGTCAGCCTGGGGCGAGCGCAGGCCCATCTGCCGAGGGGCGGCGGGCATCAGGAGCACTGAGGCGGAGTTTCCGCCGAGGGCATCGTCGGCGCGAGATGTCGAGGCGAGTGGGGGAGGACCAGCACGCACCGCGGCAGAAGAGCAAGGGCGGACGTATACATACCTGCTTCGCGCTGCCGCTGTGGAAAGGAGTCCTCTGTGGGAAAAGTTGAGGAAGCACTTCGGGCCAACACGCTGCGTCTTGTCCGAAGAGAGATCAGAAGCACGGTCGTGCCGCTGTCTCGTGACGTGCGGGAGCTGAAGCGCGCAGTCTCTCAGCTTCGCAAGGCTGTGGCGGCCCTGGAGAGGGGCGCGCCCCGCCGGGCGGAGCAAAGGGGAGCGGCTGCGCCGCGCCTCGAAGCGCCGGAGGAGGAAGTGCGGAAGGCGCGCTTCTCTCCCGCGCTGATCAGCAAGCTCCGCGCGCGCTTGGACCTCACGCAGGCGCAAGTGGCGGCCCTGCTCGGGGTGACGGGAGCGGCCGTTGCCCAGTGGGAGGGAGGGCAGAGTTCGCCCCGCGGGTCCAACCGAGCCGCGCTGGTCGCGCTCCGGAAGCTGGGCCGGCGGGAGGTGACGCGGCTGCTCGCGCGAAGCGGCGTGCCCCCGAGGAAACGCCGCGTGCCGACGAAGAAGGCTCGCAAGAGAGCGCGGAAGAAGCGCTGAGCGCATCGCTGGGTTCCACGTAACCGGGCGCACGGTCGAGCAGCTGTGCTGTGCGCGTGACGTCAAGGACGCGCTCAGCAGGACCGGCGCGCGGCTGTCGGCACTGCTCGGCGACGGGCTCGTCGGCGTCTATCTGTACGGCTCCCTGCCGCGCGGCTGCTTCCATCCTGCGACGAGCGACGTCGACGCCATCGCCGTCACGCGGAGCGGGTGCGGAGAAGCATTGATCGCCCGGATAGTGGAGGTTGCCGGCGAGGCCGAGTTACGCCTCGATGCGACTTTCGTCACGCTCGCCCAGGCGAACGCCGACCACGTGCCGACTCGCATCGACTTCGCGATCAAGCCGATTGGCGGCGCGCGAATTGTCCGCCCCTCGAGAGGCCTGCCGGACTTCTTGCTCCAGAGGCAGGACGCTTACGAGTGCGACGCGCCGCTGGTCGGCCGGTCTGCGCGGGAGGTCCTGCGGCCCGTGCCTTGGGCGGCGCTGGCGGAGTGCCTCGACGCCCTGCTTCCCGAAATCCTGCCGCGTTTCAAGAATCCCGCGCTGATGCTGTGTCGCTGGGCCTTCACCTTCGCCAATCGCCGGGTGTGCTCGAAGCGCGAAGCGGGAGAGTGGGCGGTCGAGGCTTTCGGCCCCGCGTGGCGGCCCCTGATCCAGGAAGCCCTCCGCAGGTACGGGGCCGGAGTGCCCGACGATAGCGGGCCCGACGAAGTGCTGCGCGAGTTCGAGCGGTACTGCACGCAGTACGTCGCCGGCACACCGCGAGATCGCTGAGCGCCCGTCATCCCGCGCCCACTTGTGTGCAAGGCGTACGTGATTGGGTTTCGCAGGCCTTACCTTCGGGCAACAATGGAGCCACAGGACCACGGTACGCTCTGGCCTCGCTCTGCCTCGAGGAATGCTGCGTGGACTGCCGATCGTGCGAGTGCCTGCCCCATGAACCTGAGCATCGTGGGCGGGAAGCAGGTGGGAGGGCTGGACCTCCCCGACTGCCGCAAGTGTCCCGAGTGCCAGCTCGCCTTCCCGAAGAATCCGCTGCACCTCGGCGAGGCGCCGCCCGTCAGGCGAGCGTCTCACTGGGTCGCTCTTCGCTCTTGTTCCAAGGGATGTCCATTTCGGCTCCGCTGGAGGCAGGCCCCGGCGGCCGGCAGGTGAAGGTGACGCTGCCGGCCTCGGTTCGACTCCGATGTTCGAGAGAACGGGAATGAAAGCGCGCACCGCCGCCTACATCGGTCTGGTGGTTCTCGCACTCGTCGCGGTCGCGGCCGTCGTAGTGGGCGGCCAGCGCCCGGACGCGGCGGACGAGAGAGTTGTCTGCGCCGTATGCGGCACCGTGCTTCCAAAGCGGGATATGCAGACGCTCCCGGTTGACTCGATCGGCCTCGCGCCCGATCAGCTTCCGATATACGTCTGCTCCGACTCCTGCGCGGAGGTTGCCCGCGGCGATCCGGAGAAGTACCGCCGCAAGGCCATCTCCGGAGAGGGGCGGACACGGCGATAAGTTCGAGGCCGTCACTTCCGGACGCGCTGCGCGGCGGGCCCGAGCGGCCCGCCGCGCCTTTCCTCTCGACTGCGGAGCGTTTCGCGCGCTAGCCCCCCTAACCCGGGGGCATCCAGTGGGGGTCTTTTCCCCACCACTTGACGGTGCAGCCCACCGGCGTCGTATTCGGGACGCTCACCGGCTTCCCCGCGAGCAACTCGTCCAGCGCCTCCCTCAGCTCGCGGCGCTTCACCTTCGATGGATCGTCTGCGTTATCGTCGATCCGCCCGTGGTAGACGAGCGTCCGGTCCGGCCCAAACACGAACACCTCCGGGGTGCGGACCGCGCCGAGCGCCCGGATCACGTCCTGCGTGTCGTCGCGCAGATATGGGAAGTTGAACCCCTTCTGCTCGGCCCGCTCCACCATGTGGTCGAAATCGTCGGTCGGATGGCCGTCGGTCTCGTTCCCGTTGATTGCGATGAACTGGACTCCCTTGTCGGCGTAGTCGCGCTGGATGTCCACCATGCGGTCCTCGTACTGCACCACCGTGGGACAGTGGTTGCAGCTCACAATCACCGCGACAACCTTCTTGTCCCCATAATCGGCGAGACTGTGCATCTTCCCATCGACGCCCTTCAGGTTGAAGTCGGGCGCCTTCGCTCCGATCTCCAGTGTGAATCCCATCATGCCTCCTTATCGTGTGTGCTCGTCGGTGCCGACGCATGCACCTCGGCGTACTCCATGCTCACGAAGATCCCGCACTCGCACGCGCCGTCCCGTGCGATGTCCGCGTGATGCTGCGGACACGGACAGATGTTGACGCGGTCCTGCTCGGGAACGCCCGTCACCTCCCGGCAGGGGCAATACCGCCGCCCGTGCCGGAGCAGATTGCGCGTCAGGCCCGCCAGCACGTGCTCCACCGTCACCGGGTCGGGGTTGAGCGCGTACGGGCCCCGGGCGGTGTAGCGCCCGACCATACGCTCGACGCGCTCCCGCGCCGCCCGCTTCTGCGCATCTTCATCCTCTGGCATCGACACCATCCCCGAATGCTATCGGCCGCCGTGTGTCGGCGTCAACCGCCCCACGCGGGCCGGTGTCAGATCTTCGCACCACCCGCGAAGGCTTCCTCGCCGATTTCATTCCGCCCGACAGAGGAGGAAAAGGAAGCTCTGTTTCCCCCCAAGGACGATGCGCAGCCGTCGGTCTTGCCGCAGCTCGAGGCTGTCGGAGATCGCTTGGCCCAGCCATCGATTCCGCGAAGTCAGCAGCGCCGCGGAGCCGCCCGGCCGCAGCACCCGCGCCAGCTCCGGGATCAGCCTTCGGTAGAAGTTGCGCACCACCGGGCCGTGTCCGACGCGGTGCCCGAAGGGGAGGTTCGATGCCGCGCGGTCCACCGACTCAGCAGGCAAGGGCAGCCGTCCGCCGTCCCATCGCGCGAGCGAGGCCCGCACTCCCGCCGCCTCCACATTTCGGCTCGCGTACTCCAGCGCCCTGGGCCAGATGTCGCCGCCCAAGATGAGCCGGGCCGGGCCCGCGGTCGCCCGCTCCGTGAGCAGCGTTCCGCCCCCGCAGGCCGGGTCCAGGAAGACATCGCTGCTCTCGCTGCCGCACATTTGGACCATCGCGTGGGCGACGGTCGGGTTCAGGGAGGCCGGATGGTAGGCGGCCTTCCGCCGCCGATCGCGCCAGCTCTCGCTGAGTCGAAGGCCGAACAGCACGCGCTCGCCCACCACCTCCACCTCGATCTCGTAGTGGTAGCGCGCGAGGTCGACGCGCCACCCCGTCTGAGCCTGCAGCCCCGCGCCCACCCAGGCGGCGATCTCCGGGGAAGTGTACTCGTGCTCGCCGGACCGCGCTGCTGTGACCCGGAAGGAGGGCTCCGCACGCGGTCCATGCAGAGCGGCGTGCGCGGCGAGCGCCGGCCCGAGGTCGAGGTCGCGCGCCACCTGCTCGAACCAGCCCCGCGCGGACGCGTCGGCGGGACAGCCGCCATGCTCGGCGACGAACGCGTAGACGTTCATCGCGGCGCGCAGCCCCACCACGGCACTCAGTCGGCCCTCGAGATTGAAGAATGCCTTGCCCTGTCTCGTCCTTACCCGGGAGGCTCCGTTCGCCTGCAGCTCCGCCGCCGCGAACTCCTCGAGCCCGAAGACGACGGTCACATAGCACGCGGTCCCGTCCGTTCCCCCTGCATGTAGCTCGTCACTCGGACGCCTCACACCGGCCTCCCTGCTTGAGCTGCCTGCACATGACCACACCGTTTTCGCCTGTGTCGCCGTAGTACCGGGGCAGCCGTCCCCGCTCCTCGAACCCAAACCTCATATAGAGCCTCCGCGCGGCATCATTCCTCTCCCGAACTTCGAGCGTCACGTGCGTCGCGCCGCGCCGTTCTGCGAACTCGATCAGATGTCTCAGAAGACGACTCCCCAGCCCGCGGCGCCGGCGGTCGGGCCGCACGGCCAGCGTGGTGACGTGACATTCGGTGCCGATCGCCCACATCCCGACGTATCCGACGACCGCGCCCTCGTGCCGCGCCGCGAAGTAGTGCGAGTTGCGATTGCGAAGCTCCCGCTCGTACGAATAGCGGCTCCACGCGGACGGAAAAGACCGGTGCTCGATCGCCAGCACCTCGTCGAGGTCCTCGGGCGCCATGCCGTCGATCGTCACCTGCCCCAGCCAGGTTTGCCTATCGGAGGCCGAGGTCAATGTCGAACCGCTCCTCCGCGTAGGACATCCGGACGTAGATCGGACGCAGCGACGCCAGGTCCGCGCTGCCTTCGACGGCATAGCGCCGCCGGCCGAGCTGGGCCACGGCCAGCGCGTCCGGCACCACCGTCCTTTCGCGCCAGAGCTTCCTGGGGTCGCCCAAAGCGTGCCCGATGGCATCCGTCGGCGTCCGGTCGAGCTGGCCGAAAACGGTCACTTCTGCTCCCGTCGAGCGCAATTTGCCGGCCAGCTCCGTTGGGCCGGCCGCGAACTCCGGCTCGACCCGCTCGAACCCATCCTCCGCCGCGCGGTAGATCGCTCCGTACACCTCCCCGCGCCGTGCGTCGAGTATCGGGCAGACGAGGCCGGAGAGCTGCCCCCGAACCTGGTGGCACATGGCCTCCAGGGATGGGACGCCCACCAGCGGCACGGCACGCGCCAGCGCTATTCCCTTCGCGGTGGCCAGCCCGACCCGCAGCGCGGTGAATGCCCCGGGGCCCAGCCCGACCGCGACCAGATCGAGCTGCTCGAAGGACTGCCCCGCCGCGCTCAGCACCCCGGATACCTCGGAGGCGAGTCGGCGACACAGGTCCTGATGGGTCGCGTCGCGCCAGGCCGCAAGCTCCACGTCGTTCTCCGCGACCACCGCGCTCGCCCGCTCCGTGGCAGTCTCAAGCCCCAGAACCAGCATCCTTCTCTCCTGCCAGGGCCGCCACCGCGGCCGCCAGCCGCCCGCCGCGGCCCCGCAGCCGGACTCGCCGCGTCTGCTCGTCGCGATCGGTGAAGGCGATCTCCACCTCGAGCCCGTCGCTCCGCAGCTCGGGCGGCAGCCTCTCCGCCCACTCCACTGCGACGACGGACTGCGACCCGATTACTTCCTCGATCCCGATGTCGGCCAAATCTGCCGGACCGAGCCGGTAGAGGTCCAGGTGATACAGTGGAAGGCGCCCTTGGTGGGCGTGGATGATCGTGAAGCTCGGGCTCGTCACATAGTCCTTCACCCCCAGGCCCTCGGCCAGCCCCTGAATGAAGGTCGTCTTTCCCGCCCCCAGCTCGCCGTACAGACACACGACATCCCCGCGATGCAGGTGGGCGGCCGCGCGCCCGCCCAGGGACCGTGTCTCGGCTGCCGACCGGGTGGTGAGGACGGCCTCGTGTTGGGCGGGGTCTGCCAAAGCGCGCGTGCTCCATACAAGAAAGGGTCGTGATATGGTATAAACTGCCTGGAGACGACACCGGCGCCGGGCAGGCGCAGCGTGCTCGTTGTAGGCTCCGCCTGCTGTGCTGGATTATACTTTCCGCTGGCGCGAGCTGTCAAAGCAGCGCCCTCCCGGCCGGCGCCGGGCAGCGAGGAGGAAGTCATGGGGACATACCGACGGAGCATCGCCCTGACAGCCGTTGCGCTCTTGCTCGGCCTGAGCGCGCTGGTCTGGGCCGCGCCTGAGACAGAGCCTGCTGCGCCCGCGCCGGCCGCAGAGTGTGTCAGCGAAACATGGGCCGCGGAGGCGAGCCCCGCGCCCGCGGAAAAGAGTGCCGTGCCCGCCGTTGAGCTCGCCAAGCTCGAGCGCGCGGAGGAGCCGGCGCTCGCGAGCGATCCGCCCGCTCGGCCGATCGAGGAACTGGGTGTCTGCGACAATGCAGAGGGGGTCGTGTACTTCTACGATGACGGCCAATGGGAAGTGTGGGCCACCATCGGCGCGCGCCACGGCCTTCGCCCCACCGCGCGCGTCGCGTTCTTCCGGGACGGGCAGTCGATTGCCGAGGGCCGGGTCGTCGATGTGCGCAACGCCGATTGCATCATCCGGCCGGACAAGGACACGCCGGCCGGAGCGATCCTGCTGGGCGACGAGGTGCGGGTCATGCGGAACGGGTCTCGCGCCGCCCTCGACCGGGTGATCGCAAGGGCGCGCTGGGAGAGGCGGATCCTTACAGTGCTCGTCTACGCGGGCCTTGCCTACGCGATCGACGCCGCCGGGGACAGGTAGCGGCGACGTCATCTCGCTGCTGAACCCTTTTCGCCGGGCGAGCTTCAGCTCGCCCGGCGCTCTTTTGGCCCGCGAGCCGGGTGCGAAGCTGGCCGCACGCCCCCAGCACCTCGGCGCCCCGCGAGCGGCGCACCGAAACCTCCGCCCCAAGCTTGCGCAGCAGCCTCGCGAAGCGCGCGGCCGCATCGGCATCCGGGCTCTCGGACCCCACCGTCGGATTACGGGGAATCAGGTTCACCATGTACGGCAGGCCGCGCGCGATCGCTACCAGGCGCCGCGCCTGTTCCTGCGTGTCATTCAGGCCCGGGGCCACCACGTACTGGAATGCGATCTTCCTTCCCGTGCGGCGGGAGAAATGGCGCGCGGCGGCGATCACCTCCGAGATCGGGTGCCTCTTGTTGATTGGCACGAGTTCGTCTCGCAGCTCGTCGGTCGCCGCGTGGAGCGAGACCGCCAGCGCCACCTGGAGCCCCTCCTCGGCGAGCCGCCGCATTTGCTCCGGAAGCCCACAGGTGGAGATCGCGATCCGCCGTGCGCCGACGTGGAGTCCCCCCGGGCGGTTGAGAAGGCGCACCGCCCGAACCACGGCCTCGTAGTTCGCGAGCGGCTCTCCCATCCCCATGAACACGACGTTCGACACGCGATTGGGCCGCCATCTCGCCTGCACCCGCACCACTTGCTCCACAATCTCTCCCGCCGCGAGGTTTCGCACCAGCCCCTGCTCGCCCGTCGCGCAGAACCGACATGCGAACGCGCACCCGATCTGGCTGGACACGCACACGGTCGTGCGCCGGCCGTGCGGAATGAGCACGCTCTCCACGACGCGGCCGTCCTCTGTCCGGAACGCGAGCTTGGCGGCCCCGTCGGGCGCCGTCTCCTCGCACGCCATCTCGAGCGATCCGGCCCGGGCGATCTCAACGAGGCGCGCGCGCAGGTCGCGCGGCAGGTCGGTCATCTCCTCGAACGAGGCCCCTCGGTGGAGCCACGAGAAGACCTGCCGGGCGCGGTAGGCCGGCTGCCCCAAGCCCACCACCAGATCGGCCAGCTCCTCCGGCAGCATCTGCAGCAGATCGGCCTTCTCTTCGCGGTTTCCCATCGCTTCCCATTACGAGGCAGACGGGGCCCGCCGCCGCGGGCCCCGTCGTCATCGCGACTGAGCTACAGCCCCTCCCCCCGCCGCTACCCTCCGACCTCGATGACGATGCATGTGAGCGTGCGCGCGACGCTCCCGAGAGCCTGGATCTTGGCCACCACGAGCTGCGCGATGGACTTGAAATCAGAGGCCTCCGCGTGCACGATCACATCGAAGGGCCCGGTCACTGCGTAGCTCGCCCGTACACCCTTGATCTTCGCCACCTCGCGGCTCACGGTCAGCGCTTTGCCCGCCTTCGCCTCCAGCAAGACGAACGCCTGAACCCCCTTCGCCGACTTGGCGCTGCTCTGGGCCATCACGCCCACCTCCCTTTCGACCTCTCGCGCCGTGTCCAAGCCGCGCTCCGCTCGCGGCCCGCTGCACACCGTCGTTAGGGCGGATTCAGCATCCCTCCGGCCTATCCTTCAAGCTATCTGCTCCACGCGGCCCATCCGGCCACCACAACGGGGCCGAGACCTCTCGATCTCGGCCCCACATCATTTCTCCTCGCGTTGCTCTTTGCGGGCTGCGACCGCCGACTACCTGCCGGCGCCGGCCTCCGCCTCGGCGGCGGCCTGCGACCCCAGCTCGGTCTCGGTCTTGCGCTTGCTGAACGCCACTGCGACCACCAGCAGGCCCAGCGCGACGAGCACCACCGTCACACGCGCGCCGGTGGATATCGGCGAGACGGCCACCGGCGTCGCAAGAATCGCCACCAGGTTCATCACCTTGATGAGCGGGTTGAGCGCCGGCCCGGCCGTGTCCTTGAGCGGATCGCCGACCGTATCCCCGATGACAGCCGACTTGTGGAACTCCGTCCCCTTCCCACCCAGCATGCCATCCTCGATCTTCTTCTTCGCGTTGTCCCACGCGCCACCGGTGTTCGCCTGGAACACCGCCATGAGCTGCCCCGTGAGGATCGCGCCCGCCAGGTATCCGCCCAGCGCCGCCGCGCCCATCCTCGGGTCGGCGTATCCGAGGCCGAATCCCACGAGAATCGGCGTGAAGATGGCAAGAATGCCAGGCCCGAGCAGCTCCTTCTGTGCCGCCGCAGTGCTGATCATGACACACCGGCTGTAGTCGGGCTTCGCCTTCCCCTCCATGATGCCCGGTATCTCGCGGAACTGCCGGCGCACCTCCTCCACGAGCAGCCCCGCGGCGCGGCTCACCGCGCGGATGGCGAAGGAGGAGAACAGGAACGGCACCGCGCCGCCGATCAGCACGCCGACGAAGACCAAGGGCAAGTTCAGTTGTATGCCCTCAGTGGCAAGGCCGGCGTCCTCGACAAATGAGCCGAACAGGGAGGTGGCCGCGAGCACCGCGGTGGCGATGGCGAATCCCTTGGTGAGGGCCTTCGTGGTATTCCCCACCGCGTCCAGCCGAGCGACGATCCGTCCCGCCGCCGCGTTCGTCTCGTCACCCTCTCGCAGCGCCCCCGACATCTCGAAGATGCCGTTCGCGTTGTCGGTGATCGGCCCAAAGGTGTCCATCGCCAGGATGTACGCGGTCGTGGTGAGCAGCCCCAGACCGGCCAGCGAGATCCCGTAGAAGGCCATGATCGGATCCTTGAAGATCGCAAACGAGCCCAGGATCGTGAGCGCAATCGCCACAATCGCCCACACGCTGGACTCCAGGCCCTCCGCCAGCCCCGAGAGCAGCATGGTCGCGGTGCCGGTGCGGGTGGCATTGGCGATCTCCGTCACCGGGGCCTTCTCGACCGACGTGAAGTACTCGGTGAGCCGGCCGATCACGAGCACCAGCAGGATGCCGATGAATGTGGCGAGGAAGAACCGGTAGTCGCCCAAGTACACCCACACCACCGCTCCGAACCCGACGGAAGCCAGCATCGCAGAGGCCCAGAAGCCGACGTTGATCGGCTGCATCGGATCCATCGCCTCGTCGTCTCGGCCCCGCACGAACCAGGTGCCGATGATGGAGGCGAACACACCGATGGCGCGCACCAGCAGCGGGTAGATGACGAGCTTCACTCCGAACACCTGCCCCGCGGGGGTCATCGCGGCGGCCACGCCGAGGATGATCGCCGCCACCAGCGTCACTTCGTAGGACTCGAACACATCGGCCGCCATCCCCGCACAGTCGCCTACGTTATCGCCCACGTTGTCGGCGATAGTGGCGGCGTTGCGTGGATCATCCTCGGGTATCCCGGCCTCCAGCTTGCCGACGAGGTCCGCGCCGACATCGGCCGCCTTCGTATAGATGCCGCCGCCGATACGCATGAAGAGCGCGGCGAGGCAGCCCCCGAAGCCGAATCCGATCAGCACCTTCATCGCCTCTTGCTTGAACATGATGAAGATGAGCGTTGCACCCAGCAGACCGAGCCCGGTCGTGAACATCCCGGAGACCGTGCCCGCCTGAAAAGCGATCTCCAGCGCGCGCTTGAAGCTGCTCAGCGCCGCGTGCGCCACTCTCGTGTTCCCGCGCACCGCCAGCCCCATGCCAACGTAGCCCGCGCCGTAAGACGCG
>Ga0180437_10008849_pt1 | contig 12638 bp, 10 predicted proteins | sample SS_ome_4_FD_132410 | JGI IMG/M metagenome (GOLD analysis project Ga0180437, IMG submission 132410) | Hypersaline lake sediment archaeal communities from the Salton Sea, California, USA - SS_3_D_1 metaG | ecosystem: Environmental > Aquatic > Non-marine Saline and Alkaline > Hypersaline >...
CATAGGGGAGTCTCAACGGAAAACGACCGAGATGATCGAGGGGTGGGTAAATGCCGCAGGCGGTATCGATGGCCATCCCCTCGAGATCATCGTCCATGATACAAAGGGGGATAAGGAGGTGGCGGCTTCGGGCCTCGGGAAATTGGTTGATAAGGAAGGGGTTGTGGCCGTCATCGGAACCTCTCAATACGATATCGGCCTTTTTCTCGTGCCACTTATCGGCGAACACAAGGTTTCCTTCATCTCTTGTACAGCCGCCTTAACGCTGCCCGGCTGGATGAAGGGAAAAACATGGGTCTTCGGGGTCAAAGGGTTCAGGCCGGCGGTGGAGGTCATATGCGAGCACGTACAGAAGAGGGGAATCGTTGAGGTCGCGATCCTCAGCGCAACCTCGGAGTTCGGGCACAGGGGAAGGACCGATCTGATCAAGCTGGCGCCAAAATATGGAATAGATATCGTCGGTGATGAGAAGTACAAGCCCGGCGAGAAGAACACAAGAGTCTATGTGGACAGGGTAAAGGGAACGGATGCTCAAGCCATAATCAATTGGTCAGAGGGGGATTCCCAGATCGAGATCTGCCGTAATTGGAAGGATCTAAGGATCAGGGTACCTCTGTATCAGGGACCGGAATTTGGGAATAAGAGGATGGTCGAGTTGGCCAAGGGAAAGGGGGAGGGCGTCTTATGCCCCCTCCAAAGGCTAGCCCTCATGGAAAAGCTTCCCATCGAAGACCCGCAGATGCCTGCGCTTATTGCCTATAAGTACAGTTTCAAGAAGAAGTTCGGGATGGAAGCAAGTCCCTCGGGAGGTTACGCGTGGGATGCGCTATGGATGATCGTTGAGGCGTTGAGGATTGTGGGTCCCGATAAGAGGCGAATCAGGGATTATTTAGAGGATCATATCAGGAACTGGCCAGGGGTTACGGGAATATTTACTATGTCCAAGCAGGACCATTGTGGCCTCACCAAGGAGGCCTTCAGGATGGGCGTAGTCAAAAAGGGTAAATGGGTATTAGCAGACTGAGCTCAAAAGAGTTTCCCTCGGATTGCTTCTCTTAGTTCCTCCTTGAGGCTGATTTCTCGGCTCCCACCTAAAAATCCCATAATTAACCTCGGCATAGGTCTGAATTTAACAAGAAAATTCGGAATAATTTTTTTCTTTTCGGTTTTGGAATCGGCATGAGGGGCGGGGAAAAGGAGATGTGGAGGAACATCCGAGGGCTTTGAAGTAATACTTAACAGAGTTCAATACGAGATCTTATAGTGATTGAAAAAACCACCAATTGATTTCGTGAAACAGGGGGTAGAACGCTGAAAGAAAAGAAAATAAGTAACCTACGGGCGCTGGCTCATTATTCCTGTTGGTTTAAAAAACTTGACAAAATCATTGTAATTAAATAGTATGAACGGGCTTCTAGAGAGGAGGTGAATTATTCTCTACCATTCATCGGGAAAGGAGGTGGGATTCTAGGATCCTGTAACTGTTTCTCAAAAGGAGGGATGGAGATGAAAAGGAAATTACTGGTTATTTCGGTAGTGATACTGATCATCATGGGTTTCAGTTGGGCCTCACTGGTCCATGCCGCGGGACTTGGGATCAAATGGGGGCTTCTTCCGCCTTTGACGGGGCCATTTGCTACCTTGGGCAAACAGCAGGTGCAGGGATCAATGCTAGCACTGGAGGAGCTGAAGGCCGAAGGCGGCCCTTTTGCCGACCTGAAGTGGTATCAGGAGGATACTACGCTCAAGGCCCCCGTCGCAGTGCAAAAGGCCGAGAAATTGATCGAGAAGAACGGGGTTCAGTTCATCACGGGATGTATCAGTAGCGGCTCTGCCCTCGCGGTTCGAGAGGTGATCGATCGGCACAAAGTTTTTTTCAACCCCACGGTGGGGACAAATATGTTCAATACCGCAGACCCAAAGTGCAGTCGCTATGGCTTCCGCACGGAACTGATGACGTGGCAGGTCGTCAAGACCCTCGCCCATATGGTCCGAGGCCTTGTGGAGAAGGGGAAACTCGGTAAACGCCACTGGTTGGTAATCCCTGAGTATGCCTATGGCCTTTCCATGCGGGACAGCTGGCGGAAGTTGACCAAGGACTTCTTGGAAGAGGTTGGTTACAGCGGGGAAAAGGGATTCGGGTTGAGCGATCACTCAGCGATCATAACAGAGATCTCTGCCGCAAGGGATGCCGGCAAGGTGGATTTTATTGCTAGCTGCCTCTTGGGGTCTCCGGTTGTGACCTTCATGCAGCAAGCCACTGCGGCCGGGCTCATCGGGAAGGGAAAGGGGAGTTTGCCTGTCGTGAACCCAGTGCTTCAGTTCAATATCCGGGAAATCGGGGATATTTCTCTTGGACATTACAGCGCTTACCGATACTCTTTAATCCATAAATCCAGGACCAATAAAAAATTTATCGAGGCTTACCACAAACGCTGGGAGATGTATCCGGATAACTTCGCCCACAATGCCTATGTTGCCGTGAAGATGATGGCCCAGGGGATAAAGAGGGCCAAATCAATTGACCGTGAGAAGCTGTTGGTTGAACTTGAGAAGGAAAGAAAATACACTGCGCCGATGGGGAGGTCGTATTTCCGCGCCAGCGATCACCAAATCATTCGGAACATCGGTGCAGGGCAGGTCGTCAAGGTGGACGAGTATCCTTTTCCTGTTATGAAGTTGGTAGGCAAGTTGCTGGATGGCGAGGAGGCGATCGCGGGCCTCGAACAGAAATGCAAGTTCAAATAGTCATCGGGTTGGTTAATACAGTGGAGGGGAACCACATCCCTCCACTGTATTATTTCGTGTCATTTCTTTCGTACAGTTTCTTGTGAGACAATTCACACGTGATCGGTGGAATTCTGCCCACCCATACGCAACCCAGAGGCTCAACCCTTTAAGCAGCTCAAGCGACGGGAACTGTTGGATTTCCATGCACGCGCTGCTTTTCTCCGGCCTTGTTATCCCTCAAAGAGAAATAAGGGGGAAATTGAGAGATGAACAGCCATACGAGCAGAAGGTTTCTCCTCAACGCGATGATCTTGGCATGCATATGCGCTGGACTGATATGGCTCATCTTCTATCAAATCCTCCCAAAGATGACTATCAAAATAGCCTTTAAGCAGCTTCTGAATGGGCTGACCTTGGGGCTGATGTATGTGATTATTGCCTCCGGGTTGTCCCTCATCTTTGGGATGATGGAGGTTATCAATTTCGCCCATGGGGCCCTCTATATGCTTGGGGCCTATTTCGGGTTGACCGTTTTCAGGTTAACCGGCAATTTCGGGCTTTCTCTCCTCGTGGCCCCCATCATTGTAGGCGGTGTCGGGATGCTGTTAGAATACTCGACTTTTCGACCCCTCTACGGGAGGAGCCCTCTGTATCACATCCTCCTCACGTTCGGGCTTGTCTTGGTCATTGGTAATTCGGCGGAGCTGGTTTGGGGGAAGGCCTATCACATATTTCCCAGGCCGAAGGTATTAGGGGTTTTGGATTCGTTCCTGGGGATCAGCTATCCCAGGTATAGGTTATTCGTGCTTCTGGTTGGAGTATTGATATCGGTTTTTTTCTGGTACATGCTGAAAAAAACACGATTCGGGTTGATTATCCGGGCCGGCACTCATAATCGCGAGATCACCAACGCATTCGGCATCGATATCTCCCGGTACTTTACCGTTGTCTTTGGCTTCGGCGTCGCTATAGCCGGGGCGGCCGGCGTAGTGATGGCTCCGATCCTCAGCGTCCACCCTCATATGGGGGATGGCATCATCATTACGGCCTTCATCGTTGTAGTGGTTGGGGGCCTGGGCAGCCTTTCCGGGGCCGCCCTGGCGGGAATTCTTATCGGAGTACTCGAGAGCTTCAGTGTCATCCTATTCCCAGCCTTCACGGGCGCCATGATGTATATGGTTATGGTGGTCGTCCTTCTGGTTCGCCCCCAAGGCCTCCTCGGAATTGAGGAAATCCGATGAGCCTGAAGCTTTTAAGATTGCTTCGAGGACCGGAGAGGAGCTATTACTGGTTCTTCCTCTTCCTCTTCTTCTTTGGACTTCTCCCGTTAGGAGTCGCGGTAAAGATCTATTCCACATTTTATCTTCGCTTTGGGACAGAACTCCTGATACTGGGGCTCTTTGCCCTAAGTGTTGATATTATCATGGGCTATACAGGGCTTGTTTCCTTGGGCCCGGCGGCGTTCTTTGGCATCGGGGCTTATGCGGGGGCTCTCACCCTTCTCAAGCTCGCCAATTCCATTTGGCTCGCCCTGGCCATTGTCCTGATCCTTTCCTGGATTGTTGCTTGGCTCATCGGATATCTGTCCATTCGGATTCGAGGGGTCTATTTTGCCATGTTGACGCTGGCATTTGCCGAGATGTTTCATGAGCTGGCCTTCAACTGGCAGAGTTTCACCGGGGGGTCTGATGGGCTGACGGGGGTCCCAAGGCCAGCAATCGGCATCCCCCCGTATGTACTCAGCCTTGGCAATCCTTACGTATTCTTCTATTTCGTCCTTGGGGTAGTGATTGTCGTCTATTATGCCTGTGTCAGGTTGGTCAACTCTCCTTTTGGACGGGTCCTCCAGGCCATCCGTGATAATGAGGAACGAGCGGAGTTCATTGGGTACGATGTTCGGATATTTAAACGTCGGTCTTTTGTCATCTCGGGAATTATCGGAGGGCTCTCTGGGTCGCTTTTCGCACTCCTCAGGTTTGTTGATCCGGATGTGCTGCACTGGTTTACCTCGGCGGAAGCCCTCGTCATGAACCTTTTTGGCGGCATGGGGACACTTTATGGCCCCGTAATCGGGGCAATCGTCTTCCTCTTCTCCAAAGATCTCATAAGCTCCTACACAGAGCATTGGCGGCTCATCCTGGGCGTTATATTTGTGGGTTTTGTCCTCTACTCCCCCCGAGGGATCGTTGGGCTCTACGATACTTTTCGAAGCAAGGTTGTTCCGGCCTTATTCCCCTCCATTTGGCGACGGGTGGGACGGGAGACCGAAAGGACAACGGAGAGTATTGTATCAGACATGAGCCCTGCCCATGATCGGGAATCGTCTCCAAAATCGAAAGGGAATCTCACCGCACCTGGAACGAGTGCGGATAGAAAAGGTGAGGGATGATTGAGCAATGGCGCCGATTTTAGAGACCGAAAAGATAACCAAAGCCTTTGGAAATATGTTCGCCGTGAATCGGTTCGATCTTCACGTGGAACAGGGTAAGCTTAAATCAATCATCGGGCCCAACGGGGCGGGAAAGACGACCCTATTCAACCTGATCAGCGGAAAAATCCGTCCAACGGTTGGCAGGGTGAAGTTCAAGGGAGAGGATATTACTAACCTCCCTCCAAATGCTATCGCCCGAAAGGGCTTGGCACGATCCTTTCAAATCACCAATATTTTCCCCAATCTTACGGTTTTCGAGAATGTGCGCCTCGCCGTGCAGCAGAAGGACAGGAAGAGATCTTCCTTTTTCACGCCGGCGTACAGTCTCAGTGAGACCAACTCGAAGACCGGGGAAATTTTGAGTCAGATCGGATTGATTGAGCACCAGGACTCATTGGCCTGTAACTTATCCTATGGGGATCAGAGACACCTCGAAATTGGGATTACCCTGGCCATGGAACCAGATCTTCTCATGTTGGACGAGCCGACCTCAGGGATGTCCTCACTGGAGACCCAGGCAACCGTTCGGCTCATAGATAAGCTTGCCCAGGATTTGACAATCCTCCTCATAGAGCACAAGATGGATGTGGTTATGAGCGTTTCGGATAGCGTCATGGTGATGCACTATGGTCAAAAGATCGCCGAGGGGACACCGCAAGAAGTCGAGAAGGACCCGCGCGTTCGAGAGGCCTATCTAGGGGGGCTCTGATGCTTCAAGTGGAAGATATTCACACCTATTATGGTCCGAGTTATGTCCTCCATGGGATCTCCCTCAACGTGCAGGAGAGGGAGGTCGTTTCGCTGCTGGGACGCAATGGGGCTGGGAAGACCACTACCATCCGCAGCATCATGGGACTAACGCCGCCGCGGGAAGGACGGATTACCTTTCATAAGACGGAGATCGCGGGGAGGCCCCCCCACGAAATCTTTCGACTCGGAATTAAGCTCGTGCCCCAGGGAAAACAAATCCTCCCCACCCTGACGGTCGAGGAGAACCTGAGGCTGGCCATGCTCAAGACAGAACTTGGGGGCAGCGAAAGACAGGAGCTGGAGAGAGTTTACGGGAAATTCCCCATATTGAAGGAGAGGAGAAGACAGCCAGGTGGACACCTGAGCGGAGGGGAAAGGCAGATGCTGGCCATTGCTCGCGTCTTACTGGGAAGGACAGCACTGATCCTCCTGGATGAGCCTACGGAAGGGCTTGCTCCATTGATCGTGAAGGAAATCAAGGAGACGATTCAGGAAATTAAGGGGGAAGGTGTCGCCCTCCTCCTGGCGGAACAAAACGTTAAGATGGCCTTGGAGGTGGCGGATCGCCACTACATCATCGATAAAGGCACGGTTGAGTTCGAGGGTACGACGCAACAACTCAGGGATAGCCTAGGAGTCCTGGAAACGTATCTCGGTGTCACGGCTTGAGGGACAGCAGGTAGGGCTTGGTTTTATTTGAATTCCGTTAAAGACCGGGGGATGGAAATGTGGGGTATATCGGGATTGGGCTGCTGGTTGGCGTACGTATTCTGTATCCTGTCCGCGATCCTGTGCATTATCTATGGAGTCGTTATGTGGAACAGAGGGGACGAGGAAGCGGATGAGGCGGAGATCATAAAATGGGCCAAGGAGCAGAGGGATATCGAGGGGCGGTTCTGAATGGCTCTTAATGTTGTCTTGGTGATCATCTATCTTCTTATCGTCGCCTACTTGGGATACAGGGGATGGCACGAGACCCAGACAGCGGCTGACTACATGATAGCCGGACGAGAGGTGCATCCCTATGTGATGGCCGTGTCCTACGGGGCAACCTTCATCAGCACCTCCGCTCTTATCGGATTCGGAGGGGCTGCATCCCTTTTCGGAATGGGGATCCTTTGGTTGGCCTGGATGAACATCTTTTTCGGGATATTCATCGCCTTCGCCGTTTTCGCGAAACGAACCCGAAGGCTGGGCCTCGTCCTGGATGCCCATACCTTTCCCGAGCTTCTGGGAAGACGATATCAATCCGCCTTTATTCAGGGTTTTTCGGGGATCGTCATCTTCCTGTTCATGCCCGTCTACGCGGCCGCGGTATTGATCGGTATATCCCGGTTCGTCGAGGTGTATCTGCGCATCCCTTTCGCAGCTGCGGTACTGGCCTTTTCCGTTATTCTGGCCCTGTACGTTATTTTGGGAGGCCTCAAGGGGGTAATGTACACCGACGCCTTCCAGGGGACCATCATGTTAATCATGATGGTCATCCTCTTGGTTTATACTTATCTACTGGCCGGGGGAGTGATTCCCGCCCATCGATACCTGGCCGATATGGCGTATCTGGTTCCCGAAAATTTGACCAAGGTGGGGCATCGGGGGTGGACGGAGATGCCCAGGTTGGGTTCTCCTCATTGGTGGATCCTCATTTCCACCCTCATCTGCGGCGTTGGCATCGGTGTTTTAGCCCAACCACAACTGGTCGTCCGTTTTATGACGGTAAAGCGAGACCGGGAGCTGAACCGGGCCATTCCCATTGGGGCAATTTTCATCTTGGCGATGACGGGGATTGCCTTCACCGTAGGCAACCTCACGAACGTTATTTTTTACAAGGCCTTCGGAGAGATTCCCATGAGCATGGCACGGGGAAATATCGACAAGGTGATTCCCCTGTATGTAGGGAAGATCATGCCGAATTGGTTCGGGTCATTATTCCTCTTGGCGATGCTGGCGGCTTCCATGTCGACCCTGAGCTCCCAATATCACGTGGGGGGGACCTCACTGGGCCGGGATCTCTTTGAGAACGGAATTGGAGGTGGGAGGATTGAATACGGGGGGGGAACGATATTCATCACCCGATTGGGAATCGCCCTGAGTATCGTGTTGTGCATCGTCTTTTCGTTAATCTTCTCCCCGGGCATCATCGCCGTGGCCACTGCCATCTTCTTCGGCCTCTGTGGGGCAACGTTCCTTCCGTCCTTTCTCTTTGGGCTCTATTGGAAGGGGATGACCAAGCCTGGTGCGATTTTCAGCGTCCTGGGGGGGTTCAGCGTCAGCATGATCTGGATGGGATTCTTCCACGCCAAGGGGGCCCATGCCTTGGGTTTCGCCAATTATCTCTTCGGGAAGCCAACACTGGCTGGTTTTCCCTGGACCGTAATCGACGCCCAATTCATCGCGCTGCCGGTTTCTTTCGCCTTGGCGGTAGCCGTAAGCCTTCTGACCCGAAAGCTCCCGAATGAGCATGTCGAGAGGTGCTGGAAATACCTTTGATGGCTTCGTAAAAAGTCCAACTTCTGCGTTGCGCTGCATCCTTCGTCACTGCAGCGTACTGTAAGTACGCCTCATTCCTCAGGATTTGCGCGCCTTGAATTTGGAACTTTTTACTTTGCCATCGAATTTTCACTTTTTACGAGATCATCAACCTTTAACATACCCTTTTGTGAATCGACCTTTTCTGGTATGATGGGCACGGATTGCATCGATAACTGAGCATTTCTCTTTGGCAATTCAGGAGAAGGAGGGAGGAGTCATGTTTTGGGATAAAGAACACGAATGCATGCCGCTGGAAGAAATGCAGAAATTCCAACTGAAGAGCTTGCAGGAGATGGTCAAATGGGTCCGGGAGAGGATTCCCTTCTATAAGAACAAATTCCAAGACATGGGTTTGGAGCCGGGGGATATCAAGTCCCTGGAAGACCTGGCAAAACTCCCCTTCACGGTGAAAACCGACCTCAGGGACAACTATCCCTTTGGGCTGTGTGCCGTTCCAATGAACGAGCTGGTGAGGATTCACGCATCATCGGGTACCACGGGAAAGCCCATAACGGGTCCGTACACGGCGGAAGACCTGGATCAGTGGGCGGAGTGCATGGCGCGGAACCTGTACGCCGCGGGAATTCGGTCTAGCGACATCTGTCAGAACGCTTACGGAATGGGCCTGTTCACCGGCGGATTGGGGTTTCACCAGGGGGCGAATAAGATCGGGGCGGCAGTGATTCCCGCCTCATCGGGGCAGACAGAACGTCAGGTTCTTCTGATGCAGGATTTTCGCTCGACAGCCCTCTTTGCTACCCCTTCCTATGCCTTGACTATTGCGGAGAGGGCGGAGGAGATGGGAGTGAATGTCAGGGCGCTGCCCCTGCGGGTGGGCGTGTTTGGAGCCGAGCCCTGGACCACTGAGATGAGAAAGGAGATCGAGGAGCGGTTGGGGATCAAGGCGATGGAGGCCTACGGGTTGACGGAGTTAATGGGGCCGGGAGTTTCCTTCGATTGCGTCGAACAGAACGGCCTCCACATTAACGAGGATCATGTCATTCCCGAGATCATCGATCCCGTGACAGAGGAGGTACTCCCCTTGGGAACCATGGGCGAGCTCGTCTTCACCGCCATTCAGAGGCGTGCCATGCCGGTAATCCGGTATCGGACCCGAGATATGACGAAATTACGGAGGGAGAAATGTGAATGCGGCCGGACCCTCGTGAAGATGGATAAGGTGTACGGAAGGTCCGACGATATGCTAATCATCAGCGGGGTTAACGTATTCCCGTCACAGATTGAAAGCCTGCTCCTGGAGGTTGAGGGGATCGAGCCTCAGTACGTTATCATTGTGAAGAAGAAGGGATACCTGGACAGCATGAACATCGATGTTGAGGCGAAGAAAGAGGTCTACGAGGGGGGAAAGGAGAAGATCGCGGAGACCCAGAAGAAGGTGGAGGAGAAAATCAGGGGTATTGTTGGGATCGGTGTGAAGGTTAGATTGGTACCCCCGAAGACAATCGCGAGAAGCGAGGGGAAGGCTAAGAGAGTCTTCGACGAGAGGAAGATGTAGTATCGGTTTTGCCCGATAAGGACTTAAAGTCCGGGATGGGACCGCCCCGAAGAATCGAGGCGGTGTCCTTATTTCACCGGAGGCGAGATGAACCGTGGTGTTTTGGATGAGCTTTTATCCATAGCCCGTGGCCCTTACCCGCTGTTGAGGGCTTGGAAAAAGGAGTCGCAGAGGAAGATCATCGGGAGCACGCTGACCGATGTGCCAGAGGAGTTGATCCACGCCGCCGGCCTGGTCCCCTTTACCATAGTGGGGACCAACAAACCCATTATGAAGGCCAGCGTCCATTTGCCGGACAATGCCTGTTCTCAGGCCAGGAGCGACCTGGAGCTGGTGCTTACGTACGAGAGGGACTTCTTCGATGGTTATGTACTGCCTCAGGTCGATGACACGAGCCAACATCTCTGCGATATCTGGAGGAGGAACGTACCGTGGGACTATTTCGAAAGCTTCTTGCTCCCCCGACAGGTCGATAGGCCAAGCGCGCGGAAATGGCTCCTCGACGAGACCCTGAGGTTGAAGGGGAGCCTGGAGTCCTTTACGGGAAATGAGATCTCAGAGGCGGGGCTTTTGGAGAGCATCGGCCTCTATAATCAAAACCGGCAACATTTGAGGCGACTCTATGAGATGAAGCGGACGTCTCACCATTTCATGGGCAACCGGGAGTTTTTCGACATCATCAAGTCATCCATGTGGTGGCCCAAGGAGGAGCATAATCGCCTGTTGGAAAGGCTTATCTCGAGCATTGACAAAACCGATCTGAAGGACAAGGGGGACGAGGGTATCCGTGTTGTCCTTTCGGGGATTGTCTGGGAGCCCCCCGAGATTATGGATATCCTCGACGAATCGGGGCTGAAGGTGGTGGGGGATGACCTCTGCGTGGGATGGAGGTACATAGGTGCCGACGTCGAAATGGACGGCAATCCCCTGAGGGCTATTGTGAATCGCCATTTCAAGAAGGGTCCCTTCACCCCAATCAACGACAAGGGGGACAGGATCTTCGAAAACCTCTTGGACCTGGTGAGGAAAAACAGGGCTAAGGCAGTGATCTATTTCCACATTAAGTTTAACGAGTCCCAGGACTTCGACCTTCCGGACTTAGTGGATAATATGGAGAGGGAGGGAGTCCCGATATTCGTGGTAGAGACGGAGTATCAGACTACCCATCTCGCAGGAGTAAGAACCAGAATCCAGGCGTTTGGGGAGTCACTGGCCGAGGAATAGGTGATCGTAGGGGAAATTGAATGATAGCTGAGCAGGCGGAGAAGAGGCCGAAGGCCAAGGATGTTATGAAACAGTTGACCAGGGACTACTATGAGGGAGCATTGAAAGCCCACGAGGAGAACAGGTTTATCGCTTACACCACGGCCGTTTCGCCCGTCGAGCTATTCTATGCCCACGATATCATCCCCATCTATCCGGAAAATCATTCGGTCATGTGTCTCAGCGGACGGATGATGCCGAGGCTGTCCCTGGAGATTGAAAAGAGGGGATATACGAGCCACCTCTGTGCTTACGCCCGGAGCGATCTGGGCTACCGGGAAGTGGGGGAAAGCCCGATAGGGGGGATTCCGGATCCCGATTTCTTGCTGGCCTGTAATGCCCAGTGCTTCACCCTAACCAAGTGGTTCCAGGTCCTTTCGAGGAGGTATGGAGTTCAGGTCTTCGTCTTCGATACCCCCCAGTACATCCGGAAGAAGGACGCGCGCAAGAATATCATTAGGTATGTAGAACAGCAACTGTCCGAGATGATCGAAGCCCTCGAGGAGCTGACGGGGAGGAAGTTCGACTACGACCGTCTAAAGGAGGTATTGGGATACTCAGCCGAAGCCAGCAGGCTCTACAAGGAGTTTCTCGATCTCGCGTCCATAAAACCCTCTCCCATAAGCATATTCGACGCCCTCATTCATATGGCCATCACTGTCTACCTCAGGGGAACCAAGGAGGCCGTGGACTATTATCGACTCTTAATCGAGGAGATCAAGGAGGAAAAAGTCTCGAAGGGCATCGGGGTCATCCCCAATGAAAGATTCCGTCTCTATTGGGAAAACCTCCCTATCTGGTTCAAGTTCAGGGATCATTCCGAGTTCCTGGCCGCCCACAACGCGGTAATCCTTACCTCCCTTTACGCCCACGCGTGGAGTTATGACTTCGATGTGTCTGATCCCATGCGTACGTTGGCGGAGAACTACACATCGGTTTTTTCCAATGTGGAATTGGAGGAGCGGGCGGAAAGGGCTATCTCGTTGTTCAGGCAGTATTCCCTGAACGGAAACATCATGTTCCTGAACCGGAGTTGCAAGGCGGTTACCTTCGGAGTTTTGGAACTCAAGGATATGATAACCGAGGAAACGGGGATACCAGCCCTCGTATTCGAATCCGACATGGGGGATCCTCGCTTTTATTCCGAGGTTCAGATCCGGACGCGACTCGAGGCCTACCTGGAGACCCTGGATAGGCTGGGGGTTGGCTGAAAGCATGCCCATCGATGATGGCCAACGGCTTTTTTCAGTAGGGGGGATTCCCCCCATTTCTTGTTGTCTTGGGATAACACATGATTTAAAATGACGGGAAATTATGGGAGGCCTGAGCTTTGGATAACCTGATTAAGCTTCTGCGTTCCTTCCTCGAGGGTGGGGAGGATAGGACCTTTACGGAGAATTTCGTCGACCTTCTCAAGGA
>Ga0180437_10008850_pt1 | contig 12636 bp, 28 predicted proteins | sample SS_ome_4_FD_132410 | JGI IMG/M metagenome (GOLD analysis project Ga0180437, IMG submission 132410) | Hypersaline lake sediment archaeal communities from the Salton Sea, California, USA - SS_3_D_1 metaG | ecosystem: Environmental > Aquatic > Non-marine Saline and Alkaline > Hypersaline >...
AACAAAAACATCAACGTTGATGCCTTTGTCCGTGCTTAGCTTCAAGTTTCAGTGAATTAATTTAGTTCTTTTTTCGATTTACGTTTCAGTGCGCTCAATACGGCACAAGTTATGTAAATCGTTGGGCGGACTGCTTCACTCACTCGAATTGGTGCCACCCTGCCCCAAGTCAGGAGTGAATGTTATTGGTTTTAATGATTTCCGTCTTTCTATTTCATCTATAAGCTCTGCATCAATGAAATATTTTATTCTTTTATAATTTGGCATTAACCAAGTTACCAAGTTCATAAATTCACATTCATCTTCCAAACTCATTTTTCCTCTATACATCATTAGGCTATTTATTTTATCTGAAAATGTCATAAACCACCCCAATAAAAAATTAAAGTTAATCGCTTACTAAAGTCCCATCGTCACAGAGAGCCGTCCGCCCAATCTCGCCGTTGGGCGGACTGCTTCACTCACTGGAAATAGTCCACCACAACCCATTTATCTTGATATTAATTTATTATAATCTTTTCTGTATTTTTCAATTTCATCAAGTTCAGATAATGTCGGATATAAGCGTTCAATTTCAAACTTAATTTCTTTTTTAGCTTTTTGTCGTTCAGATTTTTTACTTATTCGATCTTCTTGTTTCACCAATTTTCATATCCTGGTTTTGGATGATTATTAGGGAAATTATGTTTTATTTTTTTTCTTCCATAAGCTATCATAACCCAACACCCCAAAAAAATTAAAGATTAATGTTTACTCAAATTTCCCTGTCACTTCCCATCGTCCGTCCCAACGTTTCGCTCACCCCCAGCCGCCCAACAACACACTTCACTTGACCAGGTGACTAAAAAGCAGCCACCTGGACAAGTGAGCGGAACGTTAGGGGTGTTTAGTGGTTTATTCGTTATTTTTTGTCCATGCCTTTAAATCTGCTAATGTATCTTTAGCTGACTGTGTATCTCCGTAGCTCCCAACAATTGCCAATAAATCAGATTTTTCTGTTAACATATAAATCGTTAACATAAGTTCTGAAATTAGTTCTTTTTGCAAAGCTTCTTCTTTTGTCATGTTTTTACCCACTTTCTACAATTTTAGTTAATTAAAGTTTCGTGTAAGCATTTTTGCAGCTTACACTGCGTTATGGCTTTAGGATGAAACAGGCAATATGCCTTCCCGTCCCTTTTCCCGCAGATTTGTCTTCAGTTGCCAGCCATTTAACATCACCTAAATTCCTAACTTCTGTACCAATGTCTTTTAGTAGCATCAATATCCATTTATCAATCGGGTAAACTATTACAGAGAGCTTCCCTTTTTCTTTTTCTGCAAGTGCCTTTCGTACCCATGCGGTTATTCCCTTCTTTTTACCATTGTGCATAATGCTACCGAATGGCGGGTTCACATAGTTACTTTCCCCCCATTCACAGGAAAGTCCGTCAAACCATTCAGGTAATGGATAGGGGCACGGGTCAAAAGTAAAATGGAATTCATCATCTAATTTCTTATATAAATCGGGCGGAGTTAACCAATAGTGTTTTCCATCGGTTCCGTTTCCGTCCGCAAATTTTGACCCCCCAATATTCTCAATCACAGGTTTTAAAAATGTTGTTTGCATATCTTAACCACAGCCATAACAAGGTAATTAACCCTGAAAAAACCGCCGATGATAAGATCCAGAGTTGAGAGTAATTTGAATTAAGTGGCAATAACCAACGCTCGGCGTAGCGGTTTTTAAGGTTATTACCAGTCCGTTATTTCAATCTATCCTTAATTTTTTCTTTTAGTTTATAAATCTTGTGTTGTAATGGTTTTGGATAGTTTAAATTTAAATTGTTTAGTGCTGTGAATATCATTGTTAACTCTTGGGTGTTTAGTTTGATATTAAGTAATTTCATAACTTTCACCAAATCGTAATGATTTTTTATTAATTTTTCTTTTGATTTTACAAAGTCCTCCCTTGCGATTCTTTAATAAAGCTATAATTTGATGAGTTTGTTCTTCATTCATCCAGATACCGACCATATAATCGGACATAATATTTATAGTTTTGGAATCTCTTGAATCGTTTAAAACTATTGGTGTATGATTATTTTCAACGCCTGTTACTTGACTAACTTGGATTACCGGAATATTTAAATTTTTCATTACTTTTTTACATTGTTTTGCGACTTCATCAATCTTTTGAGCATTTGTAATACCTTCACCAGACATTAACTGAATAAAATCTATTCCGATAAGCCCTGTTTTCCGTTTATATATTTTTTCTTCTGCTATTTTAACATACTTTGCTATTTCTGTAAATGATAAACCGGATTTATCTACAACATAAAAGTTTTCTAATTTTGTTTTTATTTCATCAATTATCATTTCATAGCTACCATCTTCAAACATTTTTTCTACTTCATCACCTGCAAGTTCACGTTCCATTTGTATAGCTCTTTCAAATATTTCTAAACGTGGCATTTCTAATTGAAAAAATAACACAGGTTCTTTTGAATAGCTGTGATAATGACGTAAGATATTTTGAATAACGGCTGTTTTAAAATTTCCAGTGTAACCCATTATTGTCATTATCTGACCTGGACGAACACCCCTTATTTTTTGGTCTATTTCCGGGATACCGATATTTACTTTTTGAGAAATTTGAATATAGTCTTTGTATTCATCAAATATTGACCATATCGGGTAAATTTCGTTTTCTACTCCGTTTTTATCGTGGTAACTATAAACACTGTCGATTACTTTTTTTAATTGATTTTCTTCAAGCGGTGGATTGTTTTGTAAATTCCAACCTGCAAGTATTTGATAACATAGTTCAACTTCCATGTCTTTAGCTTTTAAAATACCTGCAATCTTTGTAGCTGTTACGTCTCTTTGTCCCTCCCCTACTCCTTGAAAATATTCATAAATATTAGTTTTTTCTTTTGTTTTTTCTGCAAGATTGTTTTGTTCATACTTAGTATAAAGTTCCCGGAATTGTGCATTAGTAACATTGTCGTGTAATGGAAGAAATCGTGTTTTATTTGGTGTTTGAGCTAATTCTTTTATGTAATCAATGCCGTTATCAAAATCTTGTCGAGTTAATGCTATTTTATAAAGTTTTGTTTTGCTGTTAATTGTATTATTGAGCCGAAACAATCGGTTAATTTCATAGATTGATGTGTCACATGTATCTGGTAATAAATCTTGTGATATTTTTCTAAAAATTCCAGGTAACTTATCAGACGGTTTAAATATTCCAAAACACTGACTTGGTATCAAAACATGAAATCCTTTAGCACCACTGAAAAATAAATAGTGTACGTCATATTCAAAATCAATATTTAATATTTCAATAGCATATCGTGTTTTATCGTATGCTACACTTAAATTGTCGTCGTCAATATCAAATGGGAAATAGTCAATGTAACCAGCACCAGAGTAACCCTTGACTGAATTTTGTTTTTTAAAGTGATTATAATAATCTATGTTAAAACGGAACAAAGTTTTATATGCGTCAACTTTATTTTCATAGTCTTTAAGCTCTGTAATTTTGATAACGTTATTTCGTGTATTGACACCGCCGATGGCTGTGTCTATATAACAGTAATTAGAGTATAGCATTTCTAAGTTCCATATTGTTAAAAGTATTAAACATGCGTTGTATAAGATTGATTGCTTCATGACATCTACTACAAACTACTAAACGGTTATCTTTGTACTCATCAAATTCAGGAAAAATATTGTACGGTAAAATATGATGCTCTGTAAGTGAATTATCATTTCCGAGTTTATCTTTTGTTCTTAAGCATATTTGACAGTAGTTAACATTTTCTTTCAGTGGTGTTACTTTACGTTTTTTGCTATTTATATTTTTCGGTTTTTTAATCCAGTCTAAATTTTCACCACAATTATTGCAAATATATTTCCCATAATGTACGCTGTTAGTTAATATTTCTTCCCTAATGTCATTACTCCCACAGAAACGACATTGCATATATTCTCCAAAGTTGTTCGTCTAAGATGAAGTTAGTTAACCATCTTCCCATGATGGTGTTCCTGGTTTTGCTGTTGGTGGTACTTGTGCTAAACGTTTTTCAAGTTCTATATTTTTAGTAAAATTAATTTTTTCATATTTTCCGCTTGCTGCTGTTTTTAACCAATTAGTACAGAAAGTTGCAAATCTTGACTTTCTATCTTTTTTATCTGTATGACTTATTAGCCAGAGATATGCTTCATTCAAATGTTTTGATATGTCTAAATGTGGATACGCTTTTTTATATTCATCAATGTATTTATTAGTTTGGATTTTAAAATTATTTTTTACAAATTCGATATAATCGTTTTCCGAGAGCGCCTTATTATTATTCTTTTCATTCTTGTTTGTGTGTTTCAGTATCGCTTCAGTATCGTTTTTAGAATGTTTTTGTGTCGTTTCTGTATCGCTTACACTTTGATAATTGCTATAATTAACAATAGATAAAACCGTCTTTTTTGCGTCGCTTTTGCGTAGTATCATAGAATCGTTTTCGAGTAAGTTTAAAAAATTGATTACTTTGGTATTTGACCAACCCCAACGTTCGCAAAGTTTTTTTATCGACGTTATAAAAGAACCACGTTTCACTTCAATTAATTTCATATCGAAAATAAATTTTTTGTCTTTATGATTTGCTGAAAGTAATAAATCTATCCATGCTTGACCTGTTGAAAATGGTTTTTTATCCCATAGACCGTTGTTTTGTATTTTTCTATGTAATTTAATCCATCCATCTTCCATATTAATCCTTTGCTGTAATCCTGGTTGATTATATTTTAAATCAAAGGGATACATATTTATCATGTACCCCTTGAATTGTTATGATATAATTTGAATGTCCGATAATTCTTTTTTTAAATATTTTGCAATTGATTCTCTTGCTTGCATCTTCCACATTCCGCCATCAGCTTCATATAATGCAATTCGATGTCCTGATTCCATTCGTAAAGTAAATAATGATTCAGGTTGATCTATCTCTAAAAATGTACGATATGGTTTTAATTTAACAGGATTTGGTAAATCAACTTCTTCTACTCTCGCTATACCGGTTTTTGCTACTACAGATTGAGTTACACCATCGTCTTTTACTTGAGTGCTTGATTCTTCTTTGATATTACCGACTACTTTCATTAGTGATGAAATAGTTTCAGTTTTAATAAAGCAGGTTTGTAATTTGATAATAAAATCACCGGAACTATAATTATGATTGTAATTAAAATTAATATCATCATATTTTGCTTGAATGAAATACTCTCGTTGTTTATATTTTTCATCAAATGCACTTAACAACGATACTATTTTATGACTTTCGATAACAATCATAATTTTAGGTAAAGTATCAATAGTGTTTTTTGTATAATCAACAAAGCTTTTCAATGTTTTAACGGTTAAACAATCGACAGATGGCTTTCGTACAATAGATAAATCATCTTTTGTATATTGTAATCCATCATAGTCAATTGTCTGGATTTCAGCCAGGCTTAATATTTTTTCAATAGTTTCTTTGTTAATCATTATAATCCTCCTGTTTTACGACTTCATCTACAAACAAATTACCTTGATCTGGATTATGTTCATAGATTTCAAAGTCATTGTTTTTACGACCGACAAAGAATGTTCCATTAAATTCTTTGTGAGGTGCTAATTTACATTTCATTTTAACAGCATAAGAGCAATGTTCACGCTTATTGTCCGGTTTAACAGATAGAGTAACTTGAATATCTCTTGCTACTGTTGATTCGGTGTTAAGATCGAAAATATTTTTCAATATTTCTTTTAGTCCATCTTCAAATTTTTCGATAATAATACCAGTTCCTAACTTGTCAATTGACATTTCTTTTAAATTCATATATTCTCCTTTGTTGATTGTTTATAATGTTTTAACTACTTTGAGTTTTTAATCTTTTTTATCTGATAGTAAATGTTGAATTATTAATGCTTGAGCGTTTTTCAGTCCTGAAATCTTACCATCAATATAATTTATTGTTACATGATTAGTTGCATTGTCTAAATCAATATCTAATTGATCAATTTTAAAATCAATTGCTTGCATTAACTCTTTTATTTTTTTATCAACTTCATCTTTAGGATAATAGTAACCTGAATTATCGTTCGGATGATCACAACTATAAGCAGGTGCATTATTGCCTTGAAAGAAACGATATAGTTTCATTGTTTACTCCTGTTTTAATAGTTCTGGAGTAGAAAATTTATCTCCGATTATTTCGAAATCATACATTTGGTCATTATTTAAATAATATAAACAAGTATTGGGTTCTCCGGGATTATTTTTTAAGTAATCTAATGCGGGTTTTAAATCTTTTTCTGTATGAATTGAACCACCAGTATTGAGACCTAAATACCATTCAACGACTTCTTTTTCTGTTTGTAGATTATTTATATGAAAAATAAAATCGTGTCTTACCGTATGTAAATTATCTTCAAATTCTGAAAATTTTAAATTGAACACTTTTATTTTATTATGTAAGAAATCTAAAACTGCTGATAGTCTTTGTTTACCATCAACCAGCGAAACAACATTATTTTCTTTAAAATTCATCCATGTTGGACAATTCCAAAAAATATCTTTACCTGAGAATCCACCACGCAATTGATATTCAATATAGGCTATTTTTTGTTTATCTGTCCAAACGTACCCACGCTGATAAAATGGATTCATGTCCAGAGTTATACCATCTCTTTGATGTGATTCAATCCATTTTTCGAGATAGTCCCATCCGATATTGACTTTATAAGATGAAAATGGAAACTGCGGTATGTCTTTAAATGTTTTTATTTGCATTATTATTATCTCCCCTATCTGTAAATAAAGATACACTGAATAAACATAGTTATTATCATAGTGCAGAATAAAGTAATAATTAGAATTAAGAGTGTTTTAAGTTTGGTTTTCATGTCTAAAATGGTAAATCGTCGATTGTTTCTTTATTGATTTTTTGGTTAATTTCTTTTTTTCTTGCAAAAATCATTTTATGTAATTCAATTTTTTTGGATTCTTCTGATATGAAAAATATTAAATTTTTATCTATATCTTTTTTGTTGTTAACGGTATTAACTAAATCTTTACAGCTTTGCCAGTATGTAGCACATTCAATGCTGTTGTCGTCATATTCACCATTCACAGCACCAAATATATAATGCTGATTAACATATTCGTTTTGGTCTGGATATTCTTCTATAACTTTTTTAGCTTGTTGTAAAATATCATTGATGTATTTGAATCTTCTAAATTCATTGTCAATAACTGCAATAGTATATTCACGTTTAGCTTTATTTGATTTTAAATATTGTTTCAATTTATTTCTCCTTAAACAAAAAAAGGGTGAATTGAAATCGTGTGTCCATACTCAACGCCGAGACGCTTAGTATCACGAAACAATCCACCCAATTTATATGAGTAAATAATATTTCCTATAAACGAAAAAAGCGACTCGTTTGTTAAGTATGGACATTGTAAATATAAGTAATTTTTAGTTAATAGTCAAGATAAATTTATATTATTTCAGCACCTTGACTTATGGCTCTTAAAATTAAATTGTCTTTTTGTTCTCTTGTTAATGCAGTTTGTTCTTTTATTGTTTTGTTTTTGTGCCTTCTTTTATCAGGACGTTTTTTTATGTTTGCTTTTAACTTTCTTATAAATTCAGTTCCAAAAGCAAGATCATCATCTGTCATTGTAATTGATTTTATTGAATTCATTAGCTTAACTCTGATAATTTTAATTCTAATTTTTTTATTATTTTTTGGTTGTGTTGTATGTTTCTAATATCTTTGTAAGTAATGTTAGTAAATTTTTTAATTGTTTCTTTTCCAACATTTGTTAGATGATTAAAACTAATATTATATTTTTTGGATACGCTTCTAAAAGTATCACCTTTTAGAACATCTAACATTATTTTGATATTTCTTTGGTCAATGCTATCTTCATTTTCTATCATTTCACAACCTGTTATATTACTAAATTTATTGCAATTATTTGTATGTTCTTCATTATAAAAGTCGCAATTTAATTTTTTACCTACTTCACAAACTTTCATGATGCTCTCCCCCCTGCTTTAGTTGCTAAGTAATCTATTAAGATTTCTTTTTTGTTTTACTTCTGTAAAATGTTTTATTTCTGATATTAATAGTTTGACTTTTTTCTTTGTTGGCTCTGGTAAATTGTTTCTTTTACTATCTGCACCGATATTTACCCAATTTGGATTAGCTACTTTAATTAACTCAATCATATCATTTAAATCAAAATCATAAACGGGTTCTATTGTTACCATTGTTTTTAAATAACTTGGTTGTTTGCTTAAATAAGTCGCACGTTCGTATACATTTGGAGCTTTTGAAATATTATAATCTCTGTTTGTTTCAATGGTTGTCCCTAAAATAGATCGTCCGGGAAAAATAAATCTACCAAATTTTTTAGGATTTTTAGATTGAAACAAATATTCATTATCGAATTGGTGTAAATATCTTAATATTTTGCTAATATATCCAGAGTTAACACTTTCTGCAAACATATCAATCATATTTCCTATAAAATAAGTTTTATCTTTACTTAAATTTTTATTGAAAAATTTATCTTCAAGTCTTATTTTACCGGAATATTTATTGTCTATTACTGGAAATTTTCTCATAGATTCTATATAGCAATAAAGACATTCATGAGGGCATTTACCACATAGAGGGTTTAATGTTTTATTTATCCAATCATACATATTGCTTTGTTTGCTCATTGTTTAATCTCTCTATTTCTTGTAATAAAAGTTGTTCAATTAAAAAGTAATTTAGTTTTTTTTGGCATCCTTTAACTCTTTGTAAATAATCCATATCAGTAAAAGTTCTTAAAAAATTTGTTAAATTTTCTGCTATGAATGGATCATTATTATTATTCTCAAACCAATTGAAATGACTATCTCTGCAAGAAGTAATTCCGTTTTTAATATCATGTCTTAAGCGCCAGTTAGTGCGTTTTATGATATGATGAACTTGTAAATATTTCGGTTTAGGTTGATTAAAACAGAACGGGCAACCAGGACGTTGACAAGTCCAATTATCTCTAATCTTGCAAGCTTTTTTCCATAGTTCTAAGCATTTTTTGTCTGTCACGGTTGCAGTCCTTAAGTCGTTTCTCTAAGTAATAAAGAATTATAAATATTATTGTGAAAAATATTATTTCCATGATTTATTCTTTATCTAAGTTTTCTTTTTTAAACCATTTTAAGTAAACATATTCACCATATTCTTTATTGACACGCTCTTGTAATATGTCTCTGTAACGTGTTATAAAATTTGTATCAATAATATGATCTTTTGAAAAACCTGATAATGTTATAAAACGATATGATTTTGTTTTATTTTGTCCGATTGTTGTTTCTTCTGCCCAACAATCACTTAATCGTTTGTCTTTTATGAGTTCATAGTAAATACATTCAGGTGATGTGTAGAGTTTATTAGCAACCATCGTCCAATCACCCCAAATTGCCCCGATTTGATGACGAGTTTTAGCATCATATAGAGTTGTTTGAATTAATGGCATTTGTTCAAATGTTTTGTTGCTAAAGTATTTTTTTTCAAATTTTTTTCTATCTTCACCATTAGCGATAGATTCAAAGTATTTTTGTGTCTCACAGAGTATTTTCATTTTTTCTTAGGTTCCGAGAATTTATTGTCCGTTTTAATTGGCGGATAATCTTCACGTCTAAATTTATCGCCATCATATTCTTTACGATCTTTTTGTTTCATATTAGCTCCACATTTTCTACAAAGAATTTCTTCTAAAAATCCTTGTAAGTTATATTTTTCTATTGCTGCTAATGTTCTCATGATTCTATCTTATCACTATTAATGCAAAGTTGTAGTGCTTCTTCATCATTCAACAAATCTACCATAGCACTGTAACCAGCTTCAAGCTCCGAAAATGGTTTTTGTGTTACGGCAGCCCACGACGTAGTTGCAAAAATTTGTTTAGCTACTTTTGCACGAGAATTTTTATCACGAGGAAATTTCATAGATAAAGCATTTTCTATTTCTTCGAGTTTAATTTCTTTGGCTTTCTTTTTTGCGTAGGCTTCAGAATGTCCATTGTGATCGAATAAATCGCTTGAATCTTTAGTAGTATCAAGTCCTAAATGTTCAGAACCGATATTGAGATTATCAAAAAAAGGTTTAAAATGTTTAAAAGTTGGATTTGTGAAAGATTTACCATCAAGAGAATTATAAGGATTGCGATCTTTTATTACGTGACCTAATCTAACAGCCTTTGAGCCGATTTCACCTTTTATTTGTTTTGCTATTTCCATTTCAATTACAAGAGAAGGCTCGAAAGTAAATTCAGTTTCAGCTTTCATTTTAGTACCAAGTTTTTCAAGTTCTTTTTTACCGTTTTCATTTTCAAAATAATCATAATCCCATCCAGCACGCCCGCATACGATAATATGTAATTTAGAGTTAACAAATAAATCATTGTATTTATGCCATTCCGGTTTAATTATATTCCAGTCCTGAAAAGTAAGTCCTTTATATTTTCTGCTTTTAGATAGTTTCTTTTGGTAAGAATCTACTAAGTCCCTCCAAACATGGGTAACTGAATCTGTAATTAAACCGAAGCAAGATTGCTCTGCTTCTTTGATAACATTGCACATATCAATAAAAGAACGTGTTTTAACTCTAACTGTTTTCACGCCGTTCTTTTCATATAATGGAATTAAAAAGTCTGTTCCTGTTTCGGTATCAATTAAAGCAAGCGGAGTGTCTTTTTTAATAGCTTTTTTTTCTAAAAGATAATGATATAAGCCGATCATTATTTCGGCTGATGTTCTGGTTTTGCCGCTTCCGCTGAAGCCATAGATTCCGACTTTAGCAAAAGCCATTTGATTTGTTGCGGGTTGTAATAGATTACTCATTTTCTAATCCCCCATAATTAATTTTACTAATCCTGATGCAATGAACTGTTTGTTTTCAATTGCATATTTTATTATATTATCATGTAGTTCATTGATTTTGTCAGGATTTAAAGAATGGTTTTTTACTGCATTACGAAGAATATCAATTGATTCTTGTATAGAACTAAGATTATAATCAATTTCATCGTATTGCATTACTTCGCTATAGTTCATGATGCAACTCCGTGTTTTAGTTCATAACGTTCTCTAAATTTTTTAGAACGTAATGTTATTAAATTTAAAAAAGATATTCCTGTTCGTTTGTGTAATCGTTCTAAATATTCAGTTTGAGCTTTCATAAACATTTTGAATTTAAGGTTTTCAGAGATCTCCATATTGAATTTATCAGTAGATTTAAAAAAATATGGTGTGTTTTTTAAATGACATTTATCACATTGTTTGTAATCGCATTGATTACATTGTCCGGTTACTACTATGTAGTTGTTCATTCTACTAACTCTCCATTATATTCAAGTTCACAAAGCTCACTACAAAACCATTCATCTTTATTGAATTGGTTTTGTATCCAGTTTGAAGGATAACCCAATTTTTCAGCAAATGAATAAAAGGGGTCTCTTGTATCTATTGAATTATATTTACTGTCTGCTGTCTTTAGGCAGTTCGCACAGGTGATCATGATGATTTCCGATGATGTTATAAATATTTTTTTTAATGAGTTTAGCTTCATTTTTAAAGCCGTTATTGTTTAAAAATTTAATGGCTTTTTTAAGTTTGATTTCTTTTATAGCTTGGTCTGCATAATTAGTAGAAATTTTAGAAGTGTTCATTTATCCCCCTGTTCTCTGTCTTTAGTTTTCTTTGTAGATAAATAGTAGATTGTCTTAGGGGTAAGGTCTATATTGTTATCATTGAATTGTGGTATTTCAATGTGCATTTTAGATATTTTATGTACTATTGAATCTTTTAATTCTGGTGTCATATCATGTCTCCAGTGCTTTAGAAAAACCCGCCAATCTATATGATTGACGGATTTTATGTATTTATTTATTTTGTTGAAGTTTTTTTAATTGTTCATTACAATAAGTTAAATCGGAACTTAAATTGTTGTAATCATTAAGATGTCGTTTGTTATTTGGATTCAACCAACTTAAATTACGTTTGATAGTTTTAATTCTTTCTTTTAGTTTTTTTTCGTTTAACTCTGGCGTTAAAGTTATCATTTTACTCTCCCACTAATTCATAACTATGATTTTCATTGAAACCACCTGCTACGAAGTTTTTTCTAATTATTTTACCGCTATTTTCCAATTCTCGCAATGCTGTGTAAGTTTCGTTAACGTCAATTAATTCAAAATGTGAATAAATATCTATACTTGAAGTATTCATTCCATTTTTGGTTTTTATATATTTGATTATGTCTTTTTTAAAGCTATTCATTTTACTTTCCCATCAGTTCTAAGTTTTTTAAATAATTGGGAATTGTTTCTCTGACTTTATCTAAATATTTTCTGTATTTATAAAGACTAATTAAGTCCGGGATAATAGCTGTAAAACAAGCTAAAAAGATTACTGCGATTGATATTATTATTGATGTGTTTGCTTGCATCAAATTTCTCTTGACATTTACATATAATTTTGTTTAATTTATCACCGAGGGGCGATAAACAACCCCCCGGTGTAACAGTTCTTTTTTTCAACTTCGCTCTTGCC
>Ga0180437_10008851_pt1 | contig 12635 bp, 7 predicted proteins | sample SS_ome_4_FD_132410 | JGI IMG/M metagenome (GOLD analysis project Ga0180437, IMG submission 132410) | Hypersaline lake sediment archaeal communities from the Salton Sea, California, USA - SS_3_D_1 metaG | ecosystem: Environmental > Aquatic > Non-marine Saline and Alkaline > Hypersaline > Sediment...
CGCCACACCGTGACCCGCGCCAGGCCGGCCTCGTCCGTCTGCCGGCCGTGCGCCCGGAGCCACTCCAAAACCAGGTGGCGCTCGTCCCACATCTCCATCTCTGTGCCGACGAGCCACACGACCCGCCGGCCGGCCGTCATCGCCCGCATCTGCCCGCCGGCGTCGGCTTCGCTCATGCCGCCGTTGGTGAACAACCCCTCGGCACTGGCAAATGGCCGCCGATAATAGTACTCGAAAGTGTAGCGCCCGTAGGGGATCTGAAAGACGATCAGATCGCCGGGCCGGTAACCCTCCGCCACCAGGCGCGCCGCGCCGCGAAAATCGGACTTGATCGGCTGGCTCGCCTGCGCCCACCAGCCCTGCGCCAAAAAGAGAACCAGCAGTCCGGCGACCAGCGCCTGCACAGGCCGCGACCGCCGCCCTATCCCGGCCACGCCCCGCGCCAGGAGCAAAGCATACGCCGGAGCGACATAGATCAGGTAGCGGTCAGTAAAGATTGGCATGCCCAGCGAGATGAGATACACCGCCACGACGGGCACGGCCAGCCACAGGACCAACGGCAGCACGCCCCGGTAGCCGCTCCGAACGCGCAGCGTCATGCCGGCCAGCAACAAGAAAACAAACACGCCCATCGAGATCGGGCCCCACGGCGCGGCCACCCCCCGGCTGAAGGCTTGAAAAAGGATGCGCACCATGTCACCCAGGGAGTAGACAGGATGGCCGGTCCGGAAATCGGACAGCAGGACCGGCACCTGCCAGGCCGCCAGGGGGAGGTAAGGCAACGTCAGCGCGGCCATGTCGGCCAGCCAGCCGCGCCAGCGGGGGCGGTATCGCCGCAGGCCGGCGAGGAACCACAGCGCCTGGGGGAGCACCAGCAGCACGGCCAGGATGTGGGTGTACATCATCAGACTGGTGACGGCGACGTGCCCGACCCACCATCCCCAGCCGCCCTCGTCGAGCGCGCGCAGGTACAGGTAGGTGGACACAAGCCCCAGCGACAGCACCAGGGCGTACATCTTGAGCTCCTGGGCATACCACACCAGGTAGGGAGAGAGGGTTACCAGCGCTGCGCCGATCGCCCCCGTCGCCCGGCCGACCGTCCGCCGTCCCACGATCCAGGTCAGCGGCACGGCGAGCGTGCCGGCCAGGAGCGAAGCGTACCGCGCGGCAAATTCGCTCTCGCCGGTCAGCGCCAGCCAGCCGCGCAGCAGGATGAAATAGAGCGGCCCGTTCCACCCGGGGCGCGCGAGGTTGCTCAGCAGCTCGCTCAGGGGAGCCTGGGAAAAGCGAAGGGCGTCCGTCTCGTCGCGCCACAGGCTCTGAAAATCGAGGTGCCAGGCACGCAAGCCGAACGCCAGCAGGACCAGCAGCGAGAGCCAGGCCAGCTCTCGCCAGGCAAAAGAGGGTGATCGTCGAGACGTCAGGCGTAGAGCGTCACGATGGGTGGACACGATTTCTGAGCAGGCCGCCGAAAAAGAGCCCCCCGACGGCGGCCAGCGCCAGGATGAGGGCCACGACGACCCAGCCTATGGCCTGGGGAGACACAGCCGGTTCCGGCGTGGCCGTGGGCACCGGCGTTGGTTCAAGCGACTCAGGCGTGGCGGTGAACGGCAGGAGCGGCATCTGGATCGGCCCGCTCGTCGGCAGCGGCGTGACGGTGGGCGTGGGAGTACCGGCCGCCGGTGTCAGAGGTGGAGAAGGCGTGTCGGTCGGCCCGGGGGCGACGGTGGCGGTGGAGGTCGCCTCAGGCGTCTCGCCGGGCGGCAGCGTCGCCGTGTCTGTCGGCATGGGAAGCGGCGTATCCGTCAGCGCCGGAGCTGGCGTATCGGTCGGCGCGGGCGCCGGCGTAGACGTGGGAGGGGGCGGAAGTGGCGTGTCGGTCGGCACGGGCGTGTCCACCGGCGACTCAAAGGTCGTGGGCGTGGCCGCTGGCGATTGGAAAAGCGCCCACGAGGCAGCCACGCCAGACGGATCGGCCAGGAGCGCTACCCCCAGGGTTGCCAGACTCATCAGCGGCAAAAGCGCAAGCAGGCCACGTGCCTGGCGACGGATAAAGAGACATGCGTTCACGTTCGGGCGCATCTGTCCTCCACAGTTGGCAAAGTAGGTCCATTATACCCAATTGACTCTTTTTGGCAACTGCCGCGCGACCTCACCCTGCCCAGCAGACAGGTGACAGCCCCCGCGATGGGAGGACTGCCACCTGTCCTTCAAGGTCTATCCGAAGAATGGCTCACGGCGGAAAGACTCCGCACTCAGTCGAGCCGCCTGCCGCTGGACTGTCATCCAGCGCGAGCACCAGGGCTCTTCAGATAGGCATACAGACAAGTCTCAGGCCCTGCCTACTTACGCCCGTACTCGTGTTGCAGCGCCGCCTGGGCCGCTGACAGCCGGGCGATGGGCACACGGAACGGCGAACAGGAGACATAGTTGAGCCCGATCATGTGGCAGAACTCGACGGAAGACGGCTCGCCGCCATGCTCGCCGCAGATACCGACTTCCAGATCGGGGTTGGCAGCAAAGCCCTTGTCCACGCACATCTTCATCAGCGGGCCGACGCCGTCCCGATCCAGCACCTCGAAGGGGTTGGCCGGCAGGAGGCCTCGCCTGACGTAGTCGAGCAGGAACTTGCCCTCGGCGTCGTCGCGGGAGATGCCGTAGGTCATCTGGGTCAAGTCGTTGGTGCCGAAGGAGAAAAAGTCGGCATACTTGGCGATCTCGTCGGCGGTGATGGCCGCGCGCGGGACCTCGATCATGGTGCCGAACTTGTAGTGCAGGTTCACGCCCTTTTCGGCAATGACCTCTTTGGCCACCGCCTCCAACTTTTCCCGCTCGACGTGGAACTCGTTGACGTGGCTGGTGAGAGGGATCATGACCTCAGGATGCACCTCAAAGCCCTCCTCGGCCACGTTGCACGCCGCCTCAAAGATGGCCCGGGTCTGCATCTCGGTCAGGCCGGGGTACATGATGCCTGCCCGGCAGCCCCGCAGGCCCATCATGGGGTTGATCTCCCACATGCTTTCCACGACCTTGAGTATCTTTTCCACTTCGGCCAGCTTTTTCGCATCCTCGCCGGTGCAACGCAGGCGGGTCACTTCTTCGATCAACTCTTCGCGTGGAGGCAAGAACTCGTGCATCGGCGGGTCAATGAGGCGCACGATGACCGGGTAGCCGTCCATGGCGCGAAAGATGCCTTCAAAGTCCTCGCGCTGGAAGGGGAGCAATTGATCCAGCAGCGCCTTGCCCTCCGCTTCGTTCTCGGACATGATGAACTTGACGACGATGGGCCGGCGCTCCTCTTCAAAGAACATATGCTCCGTGCGGACGAGGCCGATGCCTTGCGCGCCGAAGGAGCGGGCGCGGGCGGCGTCCTCGGGGTTGTCGGCATTGGTCAGCACGCCCAGCTTGCGGATTTCGTCAGCCCAACCCAGAAGGATGATCAGATCTTTTTCCTCTTCAAAGCTAGGCGGCACAGTTGCAATGCTGCCGGCAAAGACTTCGCCGGTCGAGCCGTCAACAGAGATATAGTCGCCCTCTTTGACCGTGCGCCCGCTGACGGTAAAGCTGCGGCTGGCCAGGTCAATACGGATCGCCTCGCAGCCGGCGACGCACCGTTTGCCCCAGCCCCGGGCCACGACGGCCGCATGAGACGTCATGCCGCCGTGCTGGGTCAGGATGCCCCGAGCCTGCACCATGCCGTGCACGTCGTCGGGGTTGGTCTCCGGGCGGACGAGGATGACCGCCTCGCCAGCGATGCCGCGCGCCTCGGCGGTATCGGCGTCCAAGACGACCACGCCAGTCGCCGCGCCGGGGGAGGCGTTGAGACCCACCGCCAGCAGGTCTCCTGTCTCCTGCGCTTTCCCTTTGGCCTGTGGGTCAAAGTGCGGGTGCAAGAACTGATCGACCTGAGCCGGGGCGATGCGCATCACGGCCTCTTTTTTGGTGATAAGGCCCTCGTTGACCATGTCCACAGCGATCTTGACGGCCGCCTGGGCGGTGCGTTTGCCGGTGCGCGTCTGGAGCATCCACAGCTTGCCCCGCTCGATGGTGAACTCCATGTCCTGCACGTCCCGGTAATGACGTTCCAGGAGGCCACAGATTCTCAGAAATTCCTCATATTGCGCCGGCATCTCTTTGGCCATGTCGTCAATGGGGCGCGGCGTGCGAGTGCCAGCCACCACGTCCTCACCCTGCGCGTTGAGCAGGTACTCGCCGTACATCTTTTTCTCACCGGTGGACGGGTCGCGGGTAAAGGCCACGCCCGTGCCGCTATCCTGGCCCATGTTGCCAAAGACCATGGTCACCACGTTGACGCCGGTGCCCCAATCGTGGGGCAGCCCCTCGGCGTTGCGGTAGGCCATCGCCGGCGCGCCGAACCAGGAGTCAAACACGGCGGCAATGGCCTGGCGCATCTGCTCGTAGGGATCGTCGGGGAAATCCTCACCCAGCTCTTTCTTGTAGAGCGCCTTAAAGTCCTTGACCACGTCCTTGAGCATATCGGTCGTCAGGTCGGTGTCCTGGCCGCCCTCGGTTTTGGCCTTGTGCTCGTCCAGGATGCGTTCAAAGGCGTGGCGATCCACACCCTTGACAATGTCGCCGAACATCTGGATGAGGCGGCGATAGGCGTCCCAGGCAAAGCGGTTGTTGCCGGTGAGTTGGGTCATGCCCCGCAGCGTGTCGGCGTTGAGGCCGAGGTTGAGCACGGTGTCCATCATGCCTGGCATGGATTGTCGCGCCCCGGAGCGGCAGGAGACCAGCAGCGGGTTGGCAGGGTCGCCAAACTTTTTGCCCGTCTGCTTTTCGACGTCTTTCATCGCCTCCAGCACCTGTTGCCACATTCCCTCAGGGAACTGCTTGCCAGCGTCAAAAAAGGCGTTGCACGCCTCGGTGGTGACAACAAACCCTGGCGGAACAGGCAGCCCGGCGTTCGTCATCTCGCACAGGTTTGCGCCCTTGCCGCCCAGCAGGTTGCGCATGTCTCTGTTGCCCTCGCGAAAAAGATAAACCCATTTTTTCGTCATGTTGGAAATGCCTCCTTGCTTCTCTTCGTTGAGTTAGTCATCGAAAAGCCCCTCCGCTTCAAAAGGGGCTGCTTTCGTCTCGATCCAGACAGCCACCTCTTCCTTGACAGAGTCGAGGTGGCAACATCTATGGTGAATTCGTAGAGTTCGTCGTTAGTAACCTCCAGGGTGAAACCGTTCCGCTCCAGGAACTCGATCAGAGCAAGCGCTGCCGTTTGTTTGTTGTCGTCAAGGAAACAATAGGAAGGCTCTCCCAGTCTATGACTGCCCTTGCCATGACACTCCTCATCGTCACAAAAACCTACAAGATTATACAAGCAGCCGCCGATTTTGGCAAGCAGCCACTCCCTCAAAGTAGAGTGTTGCATTGCCATTTGTTAACCCTCCCGTAACCGCACACCAGGCGATTTTGTGGTATTATAATGGCGTAACACAGTCCCCCCCCGCGAAGGGTGTAGTACTATCGGAGTACTACACCCTTCGTACTTTTACCGTTCGTCACCGCCGGGTCAGCCGTTCGATCAGGAGCCACCGGTCCGGATAAGAGCAGACGAGCGCCCGCCGGTCGCCGATCTTCAAGTCGGCCGGATCGAAACCGGGCGCCATGGTTGTCCCCATCAGGGCGAACGCGCCATCCGGCTGGAGAAACGATCCCTGCCAGCTCCCCCGGGGTACGACAACCTGCACCCGCTGTCCGGCCTCAATGTCCTGCCCCAGCGCGACGACCTCTGACTTGCCGCCTGGATGAAGGAGCAGCATCGTCACCGGATGGCCCAGGTAAAAGTGATAGATCTCGTCCGATTTCAGCCGGTGCAACGCCGAAAAGGTATCAGGCGTCAGCAAATAATAGATCGCCGTGCCAAAGGCCCTATCGCCGCCGTACCGCGATGGCAGCGCTGCCTGTGGCACGGCCTCCGGCGCGCAATACGTCCGGACGAAATATCCCCCCTCCACCGGCAAGGGCGACAGATTGAGCAATTTTTTGAGGTCCTCGGCCGTCACTGGCCCTCCCCTCCTCCCAGCTCTCCCATCACGCCACCAGCACGATGTCCAGCACGCCCATGTCCCGCAGCGCTTCCTCAGCGTAATGCTGTGCCAGGTAACTGTCGTCGTACAGGTAGACCCGGCAGAGCGGTTCGACGGCCGCCGTCGAGCCGATCCGGCCCAGAGCGCGGGCGGCCCACATCCGCACCTGGCTCTTGGGATGCGCCAACGCCTGCACCAGCTCCGGCACGGCCTCCTCCCCGATCTTTTCCAGAGCATCGGCCGCGCAGCGGACGAGCAGGCCGTCTGATCCTGTCAACTGGGCGACCAGAGCCGGAGCAGCTTTTGCGACGCGCAGCTCACCCAGGGTCATGGCCGCACAGGTGCGAACCTCGTCGTCAGCGTCGTCCAGCGCAGCCATCAGGGGTTGCACCGCCCGGCGCGATCCGGTGTGCGCCAGGGCCCACATGGCCCAGCAGCGGACATCGGCATCGTCGTTGTCCAGCAGCGCCAACAAAGGGGGCACGCTCGCCTCGCCAAGCGCGCCCAGGGCGCGGGCCGCTTCCTCGCGCGCATCATCCGCGCCATCGATCAAGGTACAAAGCCAGCAGGCCTGCTCTCCTTCTTTCGCCCCTCTCCTCTTTTCCTTCTCCACTTTCCCTTTTCCTCTCCCCCTTTCCACGCACTGTGTCACCGTCCCCGCCTGTCCCACCAGACCCTGCAACATTGCCGTGAGCCGGGTGGACTCTGGCCGTCGGGGGAAAAAGACCAGGTGCGCCAGGCAGCGACAGTCAGAAGCGCCAAACCGGGGAATGGGAACCTGCGCGCCAGGCAATCCCATCACGGCCTGGGCGCAGGCACACTCCAATCGGTGTCCGGAAACGACCGTCCACACCTCGGCCAGGCGGGCGCGGGCCAGTAGATAATCCACGTGCCAGTGGAGCCGCTTCTCCTGCCGCCGGTGGCGCGCCAGCCGCGCAGACAGGCCACCCGGCCCGTGCGCACTGCCCGCATAGACGTAATATCCCGGCGCAAACGTGAAACGCCCCAAACGTCCCACCGCCAGGGAGACACACTCATCTAACCACATGCCGAGAAGATAAGTACCTTTTCCTCTACCTAAGGACCCGTCCATGAACAAGTTGACTTTCAACGGCAATGAGCCCGGCGCCGAGCGTTGAAACGCCCGGCTGAAGGTTGCGAAACCCATTCAAACGGGTTACCGTACCCCGGTTTTCAGTGCGTTTGAACGCACTTGATTCTCTAACCGGTGATTTCAATCATCGGCTTCCGCTTGACAAGACAGGCCAGGCCGTGGTATGATTGGCAGAGCAGGGCCTAGCATCCTGGAAAGTGCAAACGAGCCGATGAATGACAAGTCAGAGAAATCTCAACGAATAGCGGCGCTGTTGCGCGATGGGATGGCAGCGGCCCGGGCCGGAAGATGGGCACAGGCCCGCCGCTTTTTCGAGGCCGTATTGCGATTGGATCCTCGCAACGAGGAGGCCATTCTCTGGTGGGCCGGGCTGGCCAGAGATCCGCACGTCACGCTGGCCGCGCTGACTCACCTGTTGGAGGTCAATCCCCGCAACCAGCGGGCCCGGCGAGGCGTCCGGGCCGCCCGCCGCCAGTTGCCCACCAGGTCAGCGCCGTCTGGTTCTGCTGCGACGCGACACAGAGCGCCACAGACCACAACATCCCCGTCAGCCCTGCGGGAAAACGCGCCCCAACGCCCTCAAGAAGGGGGACAAGAGCAGGCAAGCTCACGGCACGGATCTGCTCCAACCACTGCTGATCGTCGCCTCAACGCGCTGTTTATCGGGCTCGCTTTGCTCATTGTCGCGTTTTCCTCCGCACTGGTGGCGGTTGTCTTCCCTGACGCACCCCAGGCCGTGTGGGCAGCTTTCAACCCCACCGCCACGCCGACGGTCACAGCAACTGCCACGGCCACGCCGACGGCCAGCCCCACCGCCACACCAACGGCCAGCCCCACCGCCATGCCGACTCCCACACCGTCGCCCACCCACACTCCTTCACCCACTCCCACGCCGGCGCCCACACTGGCTTTGGCCGTGCCTCCCATCTCCTCCGCACCCACTGACGACAAGTGGATTGACATCGACCTGAGCGATCAACGCCTGGTGGCCTATGTGGGCGCCGTACCGGTGTATGCCATTCGGGTTTCGACGGGCATACCTCGCTTTCCGACGATCAAAGGGCAGTTCCACATCTATCTCAAGCTGCCGTCCACCCTCATGTCCGGTCAGGGCTATTACCTGCCGAACGTACCCTGGACGATGTATTATCACAAGAGCTTTGCCATTCACGGCACCTATTGGCACGACAACTTTGGCCAGCCGATGAGCCACGGCTGTGTGAACTTGCCCACGCCCGACGCCAAGTGGTTGTTTGACTGGACACCACAAGGCACATTGGTCGTCGTCCACGACTGATCCTGCCTCCACGTCTCCCCATGGCAGGTCTCCCTTTTATGTCAACGTTCGACCTGTACGGTTCCCAATAACACCCGGTCAGCAGACTGGCGCTCATCGCCCACAAAGGCCGGTAGGCGCTCGTCGGCCACCGGGTCGTACAGGCCCACCCACAGCCGGTACTCCCCCAGTGGCGCGTCCGGCCGGATGGGAATGACGTGCTGATCGGTGATCACCTCACCTTCGCGCCAACTGGTCGTAATCCGGATCCCCCGATCGGGCACAGCGTCACCCTGACCGGCCAACTGCTCGTCGGCATCAGCCAGGTGGACAAAGACAGTGTAGCTGGTCCCCACGTGTGCCCGTGCTCGCCAATAGAGGGTCAGCGGCAGGCGCTCACCAGCGGTGATGCGACTCGCCGGCAGGTCATAGCCGTGCAATTCGATGAGAGTAGGATGGCCATAGTCGGCCCGCAGCGGCGTTTGCGTCGGCGGCACCTCGGTAATCAGCGGCCATTCGACGATCCGTACTTCCCCCAGCGCCAACGCCTCGCGGCCCAAGGGCCACCAGCCAGCACGCACCGGCAGCGGCGCGCCGGTTTCAGGGTCAATCAGTGAAACGCGAAGCCCGTGAAAACCGGTCGTGGCCTGGGGCGGGATGAGCAACTCTGCCTTGCCGTACAGCAACTCGCCCGGCTGCCAGTCGCTGGGCGGATACTCGACCCGCGTCGGCGATGTGACGGTCTGTCCGATGATCTGTCCTGTCTTGTCGGCAAGTTGCAGGCGTAAAAGATAGTCGGCCGCCGGCGTCTGGCGAACGTGCCAGTACAGGTCGAGGTAGAGCAGGTGGCCAGGCCGGTGATGGCCCTCGCGGAGGTGGTAGCCCAGCAACTCGATCTCGCGCCCCAGGCGAGCGCGCTGCGGCGTGTGGGGCGGCAAGCGGGTCACATCCCCGCCTCGTACATCGGATCTGACCTCAAAATCTGGCATCAGCAGAACGTCCACGCCGCCACTGGAGGCGGGCAACGGTCGATCGTCCTGTGCGCCGACGATTCGCAGCCAGACCTGATACTTCCCTGGTGGCAATCCAGCGGGCAGTTCCACCTCGTGCTCGTACCGGATGGTGGCATCCGCCGGCCAGCCGGAGGGTGGAAAGAGACCCCACAAGGACGAGTTGGCCTGTGCCCACACCTTCCCCTGATCATCGCTCAGGCGCAGGGAGAGGACGTACTTGCCTGCCTCGGGACGCATTTTCGACCAGTAGAAGACGGGCCGCCACAGGCCACCTGACGCCGCCTCACCGGGCGCTTCGTAGCCGTGCAACAGCAGGTCTTTGCCCCAGGTCACGTCCAACCGCTTCGCCGAATTGGGCAGGGCCTCGACTTTCGGCGACGAGGTAGCATAGCACCACAAGGCCGTGACGGTATCCAGCCCGTGGAAAAGCGCATCTTCCACCGGCGTCAGGTTGGCCGCCAACCAGTGAGCCACGAGGCCGTCGTCGTCGCGGCCATCGGCCGGGCGTTGGGGCACGAACCAGACACGGCGATACTGCTCGGCCATCTTTTCCAGGGCGGCCACGGTGTCCCCGCCGGCGGAACGGCCAAAACGCGGCAGAGCCGTCAGGGGCAGGTCGTCGAGCAGGTAATAATCAAACACGCTGAGCAGCACGGCATCGTTGGTCAGCACCACGTCGCCGGGCAGGGCATGGCGGTTGACGTGGGCTGACAGGCTACGCCAATCGTCTTTGAGAAAGTCCTCGCTCCAGTAAAACGGCTTCCACGAGGGAATCACCGCCGCCAGGATGCCGATCAAGGCCAAAAGTCCGACGGGTCGCCAGCGCTGCCAGAGCGCCATGACACCTGCCGCCAGCGCCAGGTAAAAGGCCGGGCTGACGATGATGAGATGTCGCGGGCCCTGGAAGATCGGTTTGAAAAGCGAGACGCCAAAGAGGGTCAGGGTGGGCAGGACCACCCAGCCGACCAGGAACGCGGTGCGCCCCCAGCGCCCTGATTTCGTGGACGCCTGTGGCATGGCCAGACCAACGAGGAACGGTACCAGCAGGCCCCAGTGGATCCACCCCAGGTGTGCCAGTTGCGAAGTAAACCCGGTGGCGAAAGCGCCAAACAGGCTGGTGGCGATAACCGGCAGGGACACAAAGTTAAAGTGGGCCTCGCGGGCGAACAACAGCCGCCACAACGCGTAAGGTGCCAGCGGCAGACCCGTCACGACGGCGAGAGCCACAAAGACCAATACCCCCCGCCGTCGCTTCCAGACTGCCAGGCCCAGCGCGGCAATCACCTCAAAGCCCAGGAGAAAAAAGGCGGTGTAATGGGTGTACAGTGCAGCGGCTGTGGAGAGCAGGTAGGCTAACCACCACCAGCGGCTTCTCTCGTCCCGGCCCACCGCCAGTGCCCGCAGCAGGGTGTACACCGAGAGGGCACTCAGGGCGACGAGCATGGGGTACATGCGCATTTCCTGAGAGTACCACAGGTAGAGCGGCGAGGTGGCGCCGAACAATGCCGCCGCCAACCCTGCACCCGGCGAGAGAAGACGACGGCCCACCGCGTAGAACAGCGGTACAACCAGCACACCCCACGCCGTCGACAGGAACTTGAGGCCGAACGCACCTTCGCCGACCAGACGCCGTTGCAGATGTAGCAGCAGGAAATAAAGCGGCGGTTGAGTATCCTTGGAAGGCGTGCCCTGGATGACGATCTCGCCGGAGAGAATGTCAGCAACCGCCAACCGGGCGCGGTAGATACTCAACCCCTCGTCGGTCCACAGACTGCGTTGATCCAGGCGATAGACGCGCAACCCAAAGGCAAGCAGGGTGAAGGCCAGCAAAAGCCCCCACTGCCATGCGACCCTCCTGCGCCTGGGCGTCGTGCGGGGTGCAACCATGAGGGACTAGCCTCCGAGGTCAATGATCATCTCGGCCAGGACAATCTCACTGTGCCCGTCTTCAGTGGTCAGCCGGCGAGACGTGTAAGGGCTGTACATACCCACGACGAGCCTGGCCGGTCCAGGCGCAGCCGCAGGATCCACGGTCAAATAGTGATGATCGCGGACGAGCCAATCCGGACCCCACCAACTGGTCGCCCGATAGCCGTTGGCCGGCAGGCTGTCGTGTTGGCCAATCACCCGTCCGCCGGCGTCCAAGATATGCACAAAGACGGCGTACTCGTCCTGCACGTCCGCCAGGCTGTCCCAATAGAGGGTCAGGCGAACCGTCTGACCAGCCACCAGACGATAAGGCCTCTCCAGGGCGTGGAACTCGCCCCGGTCGTCGGCTCCGGCCAAGTCAAAACCGAGCAGGGCAATCTCACCGTTCAACACCTCTTGCCTGGGGTACGGGATACGCAGTTCGTCAGCCCGGCGCAAAACATAGTAGTCATCCGCTTCGATCCACAAGTCGAACGCCGTGCCGGCCAAAAGGTTTTGCAGCGAGTCGTTCAGTTTTGCAGAACTGCGAAAAGGGTAGGGATTGCTCTGCAAGTCTACTATCGCGTACTCTACCTTGTCCAGATTGTCCGGATAGACGTAAATTTCCGTGCGATGTGCCAGGTGCGGCAGCAGGTCACTCTGGACAGAGACGGCGGCATTGGGGGGTACTCGATCCAGCAACTCGTGGCCCAGGCGCGTACGCGCCGTCATCGTGAAGCGACTCAAGTCAGCATGCCGGGCCGGAGGGACAGGGCTCAGCAGCCAGAAGGCACACAAACCCACCGTCACCAGGTAGACCGCCGCCAGCCTGGCAGCCCGGCCTTGCCACCATCCCCGTTCCCTGAGCCACAGCAGACCCACCAGGGCGGCCATGTAGAAAACTGGCTGCAGCGGTATGGGATACCAGTCGCTGAGCGTGTAGACCACCGGGTCGGTACTGGCCAGCAGATAGCCAAAGGCCGGCAGGCTCAAAGCCAATAGAGAAGGTGCGAGCAGACCCAGGAAACCGCTCGGCCAGGCAACCCTCCACGCCGCCGCCAATCGCTGTGGCGAAACCACCGTTCTCAGTACGATCAGCGGATCGCGCAGCAGCGACTGGATGGCTTCCGCCGGCCCGTTGCCCAAATAGGAATACTTGTTAAAGTAGGGATAACCGTCTCCCCGAAAGTAGGGGACGATCTCGAACGGGACGACGAAAAACCAGAACAGACCCAGGGCTACCAGCCCGCCACCCAGCTTCCAGTCACGCTGCTTGA
>Ga0180437_10008852_pt1 | contig 12634 bp, 11 predicted proteins | sample SS_ome_4_FD_132410 | JGI IMG/M metagenome (GOLD analysis project Ga0180437, IMG submission 132410) | Hypersaline lake sediment archaeal communities from the Salton Sea, California, USA - SS_3_D_1 metaG | ecosystem: Environmental > Aquatic > Non-marine Saline and Alkaline > Hypersaline >...
CACCCTGGCGAGCACTTGTCGCCCCCCCCACAAGGCTGCATCGCTTCCAGTTGCCACTCAACAACGAAGACTGCTAGCAGTTGGCAAGGTTACGATCAAGGCCCCTTTCGAGTACGGTCAGATTGGCAACCCTGGTGGTCCTCGGGTCGGCGGATCGTCTGGACCAAGGCGGGAATCGCGCGGGGCGGGGGCGAGGGGGTGGATTGGCGTTGGCCGTGCTACCGGGCTTCGTCTTGCAGGGCGTATTCCCACTCCGCGAGCAGGCGCATGAGCTGCCTGTTCGGCTGGATCACCGGGCGCTTCGATTGGAGGAACTCAAGGGCCCGGTCGAGGGGCCAATGGTGTTCGTACGTTAGGTAGGCGGTGACAACGGCGCCGCTGCGGTTCATGCCGCCGAGGCAGTGGACGTAGACGGTTCCTCCCGCCTGGCGGTGCGTGTCGATGAAGCGGACCACGCGGCGGAGCCATTTGAGGTCCGGGGCTTCGCCGCCTTCGAGGATCGGTTCCCAGAGCAGCGCGTCCACCTCGTAAGGGTCCTTGAAGCCGCAGAGGTTCACCATGGCGTCGGTGCCCGGCGGGGGTTCCTCGGCGAGCTCGCCGACGTAGAGGCGGTCCTCGACGAGGCTGTAGGGCCGGTTCCGCTCGCGTTCGAGCCACCTGAAGTAGAGCCAGGCCCCGAGGGAGCCAAGCAGCACGACGAGCAGCAGAGTCCAACGCACGCGCTTCATGGCGTATCACGCCGCAGGCTTACCCAGTCCCCCTAGATTGCCGCAAAAAAGGTACCACTCACCTTTTTCCGTCTCACCCGCCGTCCCAAATGCGAAAGTAGAGCACCGCCGCCAGAACCGCCAGCAGGGCCAGCAGCACCAGCATCCGCAGCACCGCGGCCCTGCGCTTGCGCGTCGAGACGTACTCTGCCACGGCCGAGCTGTCTGTCGGGGGCACGCCGGGCTCGACGACGACCGGGGCCGGGGCGGTCGGCTCCTGCGGCGCCGGGGGCGGCCCGGGCGGCTGCGGCGGAGGGGACTTCACCCCAGGACTTGGCGGCGGCACCGGCGGCGGGTGCGGAATCCGCGGAAACCGGCTGTCGAGCTGCTTGCGCAGCTCCCGGTCATACTGGGCCTTGCGATCCCTATCGAGCAGGCAGAGCTGGGCCGCCGAGACCTCGTTGAGCAGCTTCTGCGAGACCTCGGCGTTGGGCCCGTGCTGGAAGGTCTTCAGGTGCACCATCCGGGCGTCGGCCGCGGTGGCGATCACGTCGGGGTCCGACTCGAAATTGCTCAACCCCAGCAGGCGGTAGAGATTCGGCGGCTGCTCGCTGGGCGGAATCCCCAACCACTTGCGATAGGGATCGAAGCGTTCTGCCATGGGAGCGTGGGGAGTGCAAGCCGCCCGAAGCCCGCTTGGTTGGGGGGAGGAGACCGGAGGCACCCCGATTATCGCGGAAGGCCCGGGCCCACGCAACCAGACGCCGGCGAGGCCGGGGTCCATGTGGTCTTGCCAGGATACGGGATACCTGGTAAACCCTCGCGGCCATTTGCGCAAGGAGGTGCAAGGTGCCCGATACCGCCGTAGATTGGCCCGGCCCGCTGGCCCAAGACGCGTCGGCTCTACCCATTGGAGGGGGGTTCGCGGAGCCATCCCCCCTCTGTGTGGAAACCACGCCAGCCGATCGGGCGGGGGCTCCACAGCCCCGGGAACAGCCGAGGGCCGGGACGTTCCGAGCCGCCATGACCGGCTGGGGCCGTTTCCCCCGCATCGAGGGGTTCCAGCGCCGGTCGGAACGGCTCGAGCGGGCCACCAGAGAGGCGGCGCTGTGCCGGGGTCTGGGCCGCTCCTACGGCGACAGCGCCCTGCCCGCCACGTCCGACGACGTGGTGGTCGACACCACCTTGGCCGACCGGATTCTGGACTTCGACCCCGAGACCGGCGTGCTCCGGGCCGAGGCCGGGTTGTCGCTGGCCGAGCTGAACCGCCTGTTTCTCTGCCGGGGGTGGTTCACGCCGGTCACGCCGGGAACCCAGTTCGTCACGCTTGGCGGCATGGTCGCCTCCGACGTCCACGGCAAGAACCACCACGTGGCCGGCTGCTTCGGCGAGCACGTGCGCCGGCTTAGGCTCCGCGTGGCCGACGGGCGGATCGTCCGCTGCTCGGACCTGGAAGAGCCCGAGCTGTTTCGCGCGACCATCGGCGGCATGGGCTTAACGGGCCACATCCTCGAGGTCGAGTTTCAGATGCAGGCCGTCCCCTCGCCCTGGATCTGGGGTGAAAGCGAGCGGATCGCGAACCTCGACGCCATGGTCGCCGGGCTCAAAGAGGCGGCCGGCGGGTGGCCGATGACCGTCGGCTGGGTCGATTGCCTGGCGCGGGGAAGGCACCTGGGTCGCGGCGTGCTGATGAAGGGGCGCTGGGCCGAGTCCGACGAGGCCCCCACCATGTCCCCCCCGCCCAAGCGCCGCCTGCGCGTCCCCTGCGAGCTGCCGGGCTTCGTGCTCTGCCGCCCGAGCATGAAGGCGTTCAACCTGGCCTACTACTGGAAGCATTTTCCGCGCGCACGCCGCGGCATCGAGCACCCCGAGACGTTCTTCTACCCCCTGGACGCGATCGACGACTGGAACCTGATCTACGGGCGCCGGGGGTTCACGCAGTACCAGTGCGTGTTGCCCCACGCGGAGGACAACGGTCCGGCCCGGCGGTTTCTCGAACGGTTCGTGTCAGCCGGGGGCATGGGCTTTTTGTGCGTGATCAAGGACTGCGGCCCGGAGGGGAAGGGGATGCTCTCGTTCCCCCGGCCGGGGATCTCCATCGCCATGGATTTTCCCGTGCATCGCGACAAGACGCAGAAGCTCGTGGACCGGCTGAACGAGCTGGTGATCGCCGAGGCGGGGCGAATCTACCTGACCAAGGATGCATTTACCCGCACGGAGCACTTCCGGGCGATGGAGCCGCGCCTGGACGCATTCGATGCCGTGCGCCGCCGGTGGGACCCGGAGGGCAAGATCCGCAGCGCCCAGTCGGTCCGGCTGTTCGGCTGGTAAACCGTAGTAGGCACACTCCGTGTGCCGTAACCCGTAGTTGCGACCCCGACCCGAAAACCGCCTGTCACTACGTCGGAGCCACGCCATGAAGGCGGTTGTGCTAGGGGCCACGAAAGGCATGGGACGGGCGCTGTCGCGGCTCCTGGCCGAGCGCGGCGAGCACCTGTTCCTGTTGGGCCGCGATGCCGAGGAGCTCAGCAGGACGGCGGCCGATCTCGTGGCCCGCGGCGCCGAGGGCGAAGTGGGCACTGCAACGTGCGACTTGCTAAAGCCCGAGGGCTTCGCCCCCGCCCTGGACGCGGCCGAACGGCAGCTCGAGGGCTTCGACACGGTGATCGTCACGGCCGGGCTCTTCGCCACGCAAGAGCAGCTCGAAGCCGACGCCGAGCTGACGGCCAACCTGCTTTCGGCTGACTTCACCGGCACGGTTCTGTTTTGCGAGGAGGTCCGGCGCCGGCTCTTGGCTGCGGGCGGCGGCACGCTTTGCGTGTTCAGCTCCGTGGCCGGCGAGCGGGGGCGCAAGCCGGTAATCCTCTACGGCGCGGCCAAGGCAGGCCTTTCGCACTACCTGGAAGGGCTCGACCACAAGTTCCGCGCGGCGGGGCTTACGACGGTTTGCGTGAAGCCGGGGTTCGTCAAAACCGGCATGACGGTCGGGCTCAAGCCGCCGCCCTTTGCCGGCGAGCCGGAGGCCGTGGCCCGGACCGTGCTGCGGGCCATCGACCGCGGCAAGCCCGAGGTCTACTGCCCCCGGATTTGGCGGTGGGTGATGCGGGCAATCCGCTGCCTGCCGCGGTTCGTGATGCGGAGGATCGAGTTTTAGACCCGCGCCAAACGGCGGCGCAGCGTTCCCCAAGAATGCAACACTTGTAATGGAAAGGCCGAGAAAACCGCCATGTCCCGTTCCCCCGTCAGCTCCGATCTAACCCGAACATCGGCCGCCGCCGAGGCCCGGCGCATGGCCGGGCAGCTCGCGGCCGCGCTGCCGACGCTCCGTGCCCTGGTCCGGCTGGCCCGGCCCGCCGACTGGATCAAGAACGTCTTCGTGCTCCTGCCCGTGCCCTTCGCGCTGGCCGACGGGGCCACGTTCCAGCCGGCGGCGTTTCTGCTCGGGCTGCTGGGGTTCTGCCTGGTCAATTCGGCGGTCTACACGCTCAACGACCTCTGCGACGCCGCGGCCGACCGGCGCCACCCGAAGAAGCGATACCGCCCCATCGCCGCGGGCGAGGTTTCGCCGAAGATGGCCGTGGGCCAGATCCTGGTGCTGCTCGCGGCGGGCACGGGCCTCGCCCTGGCCGGCGGCAAGGCCGGCGTGGGCGCCCTGTGCGCGGTCTACGTGGGCGTCAACCTCGCCTACAGTCTGGGGGCAAAGCACGCCGCGCTGTTGGACGTGTTCCTGCTCTCCTCGGGGTTCGTGATCCGCGTGCTCTTGGGCTGTGCGCTCGTCAGCGCGGCGGCCTCGCCGTGGCTGTTGCTCTGCACGTCGTCGCTGGCGCTGTTCCTGGGATTCACGAAGCGCCGGGCCGACGTGCTGGCCGGGCTCAATGAAACCCACCGCCCGAGCCTCCGCGGCTATAGCCGCGAGTTCCTCGACCACGCCATCACGATCTGCGCCGGCGTGGCCCTCTTGGCCTACGCCGTTTACACCATCGAGTCGGACGTGCTGCTGAAGAGCCGGGCCATGGCCTCGATGCCCTTCGTGGCCTACGGCATCCTCAATTACCTCCGCCTGGCCAACTCGGGCGACCACGGCGGCTCGCCGGTCGAGGTGGCCTACACCTCGCGCTCGACCCAACTCTGCGCCCTGGGCTGGATCCTGGCGGTCGTGTGGAGCCTGAAGCCGTGGTGACGGCCGCCAAGCCAGACCGCTGGAGAATCGCCGCTTCGGCCGTCCTCGTGGCGGCGCTCTGCGCGGTGGCGGGCCGCTACGCCGCCCGGGTATTCGACCTCTCCTGGCGCGACTACGGCGAGGGGCCGGTCCTGGCCATGGTCGAGCGGATGCGCCACGAGCCGGTCTCGCGACACTGGATCGAGAGGCCGCCGTACACGTTGACCTGCTACGGGCCGGGCTACTACGCCACGGTGCTGAGCGTCTCGCAGCTCACGCCGTGGCAGAAAACGGTCATTCCCGGACGCCTCGTCGCCCTGGCCGCGGCCTTGGGCATCGCCGCGCTGGTGGCCGGCGTCGTGGCCCGGCAGACGGGCCGGATCGAGTTCGGGCTGTTCGCCGGGCTCCTGTTCCTAGGCTCCTCGGTGGTCTCGTCGTGGGTGCCCTTCCACCGGGTCGACACGCTGGCGGTCCTGTTCGCGATGGCGGCCTACGCGGCGGCAACCTCGGAGAAGACTCGGGGACTATTCGCCGCGGCGATCTTGATCGCGGCCGGGTCGCTGGTCAAGCAGACGGCCGCACTGGCCGCCGTGCCGATCTTCGTCCACCTGCTCTTGAGGCGACGTTTTCGCACGGCGGCGGGATTTGCCGCGGGCGTGGCCCTGTTGGGGGCCGGATTGTGGCTGGCCGTCGACGCCTTGAGCGGCGGTTACTTTCTCACGCTGGCCGTGCGCGGCAACGTCAACCGGCCCGCCGTGGGACATGGCCTGCGCCTCGCGTTGGGCTTTTTGCAGTGCCCCACGGCGCTGGCCGGACTGCTGGTTGCCGCGTGGCTGGTGAAGAACCACGCCCGCACGGCCCTGGGCTCGCTGTTCTTCACGGCGCTGGTCCTGGGCACACTGATCGCCGTGCCCGCCGCCATGAAGGAAGGGGCGTCGATCAACTACTTCCTCGAGCCCTGTGCCCTGGCGGCCGTGGTGGTGGGGGTCCATGGGCTGCCGCCCCTGGGGGCGGCGATGCCACGAAGGCTGCCGATCGCGTTGGGGGTCTCGGGGATCGTGCTGGCGATCCCCGGGCTGGGGGACTTCCCGGCCAAGGACGACCTTCCCCCGGCACCGCCGGGGTCTCCATCCCCCGTTGCGGGGTCGGCGGACGACCGCTCCCCGCTGCACCCCGACTGGACGTTGGCCGATGGCCCCTGGGTCGACGCCGTGCTGGCGGCCCGGGACCTGCCGGTGGTCAACGACCCGTTCCTGTTCCGGCTCCTGGTCGATAACGGCACGATGCAGCCCGACGAGCTGCTCCGCGCGATGACCGAGGGCCGCATTGCGTGGCTCTACCTGGCCCGGCCGGTAGAGGCCCATCGCCGGGCGGTCGGCAGCGAGCTGCAACGCTGGCCCGCCCCCGTGATTGCAGCCATGCACCGACTCTACACCCCGGTCTCCCAGCAGCAGAACGCCTGCATCTACCGAAAAAAGGTGATTGGTACCTTTTAAGAGGGAAGACAGGCAAGATAGAGAGGGTCTTCACTGAACCAAAGTCGACCTATTATCCCTAGCCTTCCGCAACAAAGGTACGTAGTACCTTTTATGGGGGCATTTTGGAAAACTGGGTAAGTTAGAAACCGCGTTGACCTGAACTGCCGCTGGCATTAGTATTCCTGGCCCCGAGGGTCGGCCCCGGAGACAAGTTGTTTGGAGTGACGTTCCGTTGAGTGACGTCTGGAAGAAGCGACTCGTTACGCTGCTGAAGTTCGGCATCTCGCTGGGCATCGTGGCCTGGTTGGTGGTCAAGGCCGCACAGACCAAGGACGAGTCGGGCCTGAACGTCTTCGACCGGCTGGTTTCGCAAGAGAAGAACTGGGGGCTCTTGGCGGTGGCCACGGTCTTCTGCGCCGGGGCGGTGATGCTCACGCTGATCCGCTGGTGGTACCTGGTCCGCGCGTTGGACTTGCCCCTTCGATTTCGGCAGGCGCTTCGGATCGGCTTCCTCGGCTATCTGTTCAACCTGGCGCCGATGGGCATCGTGGCCGGCGATCTGTTGAAGGCATGGATGCTCAGCCGTGAGCAGCCCGGCCAGCGGACCAAGTGCTTCGCCACGGTGATCGTCGACCGGCTGATCGGGCTCTACGTGCTCTTCGTGGTGGCCACGGTGGCGATCCTGTTGACCGGCTTTTGGCGTCTGCCCGAGCCGAACATCCGCTGGATCTCCATGGCCACGTTCGCGCTGACCGCGTTGGGGACGCTGGCGGTGGGCGTGCTGCTCACGCCCGCCCTGACTGAGGGGCGCGCGGCCCGGGCGCTTTCACGGCTGCCGCGCGTCGGCGCGATTATCGAAAACGCGGTGGACGCGGTGCGGACCTATCGGGGCAAGCCGGGCGTGCTGGCCGGCTCGATGCTGATGAGCGTGTTCGTACACGGGCTGTTCGCGACGGGGCTGTTCTTCATCGCCCTGGGACTGCCCGGCGACCACCATTCGCTGCCCACGCATTGGGTCGTCGGGCCGCTGGCCGCGGCAACCGGGGTGATTCCCCTTCCGCTGGGCCCGTTCGAGTTCGTCCTGGAGTACCTCTACACGCACGTGCCCGCCCCGGTGCTAATCGCCGCCGGCCAGGGGCTGGTCGTGGCCCTGGCCTACCGGCTGATCACCGTGCTGATCGCGGCGGTGGGCGTCTGCTACTACCTGGGCAGCCGGCAGGAGCTGGCCGAGGTGATCCACGAGGTCGAGCTCGAGTCGCCGCCCCCGGCCCCGCCGGGGACGCAGTTTGCCCAGGGGCTCGAGATGTAGTGATCACCGCCACGGCCCCGGCGGCTCTTCCGGCTATTAGGGTGTTTCGATCAGGTAGATGTCGTCCTTCTCGACTTCCTGCAGGGCGCCCCAGCGACCCAGGCCGACGACCAGGCCGCTGAGTTCCTTCTTCGTCTTGCGCTGGCCCGCGAAGAGGCTCACGGCAAGGCCCACCACCAGCGTGGCCCCCAGGCCGAACGACATGGGCCAGAACACCCCCAGCGGGCCGGCGAAGGGCCAGGCTGGCTTGAGCGCCCCGCCGGCAAGGTGGTGGCCCAGCGTGGCCCACAGCGCGACCGCCATGCCCAGCCAGACCGCGGCCGTGGCGGCCGGGGCCGTAGTCCGACGTGTGAAAAACCCCAAAAGAAAGACGCCCGCGATCGGGCCGGCGAAAACCCCCAGCACGGCCATCAGGAAGCCCAGGGGATTGCCCCAGGCCGCCACCACCAGGCCGATCACCAGCACGGCGCCGCCGAGCACGAGGACCAGCGGCCGGCAGAAGAGCATCTCGTCGGTCTGGTCGAGGTCGTCGGGGTCCTTGCCGCACTTTCGGGCGAGCCACGCCTCGCCGTGGCCTTCGCGGCGGTGCAGATCGACTACGACCACGGTGGCCAGGGCGGTCAGGCCCGAGCCGACCGCCCCCAGCACGACCCCCATCAGCCCGGCCAGCAACAGCCCGGTCAGCCCGAATTGCAGGCGGCGCTGGGCGAACCGCCCGAGCACCTCGTCGCCGCCGCGGCGGAGCATCCGCTCGCCCCCGCCGGTGATCCGTGCGGCCCGAGTCGCCAGCCGATCGACGACGATCTCGCCGCGGGGGTTGAGTAGCTCGCTGCGGTCGGACAGCGGTTTGCCCGTGTTGGGGTCGAGGATTGCCCCCTCGGCCAGCAGGGCGTCGAGGTGCTCGGCGTCGAGCGGCATGCGGGGCGCGATGAGCGGCTCGCCGGTTTTCGGGTCGGCCGCGCTTTTCACGACCCAGTCGGGCGGGATCTCGGACTGGGCATGGTCGTGGTAGACCGCCAGCAGGCCCATGCCCGCGTACATGGCCACCGGCACCAATAGGCTGAACCCCGTGCAGCCGAGGATGTACGTCAGCGACATGTCTTGGTCGTCGCGTGCGGCGATGAACCGCTGCAGGGTGGCCTGGTCGGCGGCGAAGAAGAAGACCGCGGCGATGCCCAGGTACAAAGCTGCCGCCCAGACGTTCCAGCTTGCCGCGAAGACCGACCAGCGGTCGGCCACGGCTGCCCAATCCTCGGACCAGGCGAAGGGGTGATAGGCGATTGCCGTGCGGTTCAGCTCCGAGGCGACTTGCCAGATCCGCGGAAACCCGTCGTCGAGATTCGCCACCACCGCCCCGAGCAGCACGACCAGGGCCACAGCGAGCACGGCGACGTGCAGCGTGCCGGTCCACGCGCCGGCCCGCATCCCGCCGAAGTAGGTGGTGAGCGTCGCAACGGCCCCGACCGCGACCACGCTGAGCATCACCGGGACATTGAGCCCCTCGCCCAAATGCAGCGCCGCGGCCGGCAGGGCCGTTAGCCCGCCCAGCCAGAGGAGCTGCCAGAAGGCGTACAGCCCGCTGGTTGCGGCCCGGGTGGCGGGGTCGAAGCGCAGCTCGACGTACTCGTAGATCGAGTCGAGGTCGAGGTTGTGGTACAGGGGAATAATGCACGAAAAGACCAGCGGCAGGCTGACCCAGATCAACGCCGGCACCAAGAGGAGCTTCAGCCCCACCCAGTATCCCTCGACCGGCGCGGAGCAGACAAACAGGGCGGCCGGGGCCATCACCACCAGGCTGGCCGAAAGCGCCGGCCAGGTCAACTCGCGCGAGCCCAGCAGGAAGGCGTCGCTATGGCCGAGCCCCCGTCCGGCACGGAAGCCGATCACCAGCGTGGCGGCCAGCAACGCCGCGACGGCCAGGTAGTCGAGCGGTCCGAATCCGGCGATCACTGGCGGCTAGCCTCGTGGGTCTTGTGGGGGGCAAGGATACCTGGTGCGGCGAGAGGAAACGGCCCCGGTGCTTGGGTGGGAAGAGAAGCCGGAGCGCGGGCTCCGGTCCCAAGTTAGACGCCCGGCCGGGGGCGGTCAACGGTTGTTGCGGAGGGCCGCTGGGTTGCCTGAATGTCATCGCTTTGCAAAGGGGGCGCCGTCATAACGATGACACAAGAGCACCCTCCGTCTGGGCACGTGTGTTCTGAAGCCTCCGTAACTCCTTGTTAAATAACGACTTAAGAACTTTTCCTGTCACGAATGGCACGGGGCCTGCGTATTAGGTTCAGTGAAACCCCAACCCTCCCCGCATCCCAAAAAAGGAGAAAACCATGAGAACGGTTGGACTCACTCTGGCAGGACTGGTGGCGCTGGCTCTGGCGGCGGACACGACTCTGGCCGCCGACGGCCCGAAGCATCCCGCGCAAGTCACCGTGGCGGCCCAGTTCGGCACCGTGGGCCTCGGCACGATCCACGAGGTCCGCCACTACGGCCCGCACGGCCATCCCCGGCACGGCCACTACGAGCACGGCCACCCCCGGCACGGCTACCACTACTATCCCCACTACGTGCCGCGCTACTACGCACCCTACCCGGTCTACCCGCGGGTGCCCACGTACCGCTACCCGTACTACGTGCCGTACCGAGGATTCCAGTACAGCGGCCCGCACGTCTCGTTCGGAATCGACTTCTAGGCGCGGTTGAGTAACCGCTTTGCTGCGGGACCGGAACAGAGAAGCGGGGTCGGAACAGAGATCAGGGTAAGCGTGGTCTACGCATCACGCCAGCAGGGCGGTCTCAGCACGGGGAGACCGCCCTGATTCTTTGCGCGCCTGGTATCGCTCGGCGATGTCCGGTATCCTGGTTCCGCTATGACCCACCACGAAGACCGCTTCGCCGCCGCCAACGGGCTTTCGCTCTACGAGCAGGCGTGGCTGCCCGAGGACGAACCGGCCGCCGTGGCGGTCGTGGTGCACGGTTTCATCGAGCACAGCGGGCGCTACGCCCCGCTGGCCGAGCTGCTCACCGCGCGGGGCTACGCCGTTTGGGCCTACGACCACCAGGGCCACGGCCGTTCCGAGGGGGCCGGCGTGTTCGTGCGCCGCTTCGACGATTACCTCGACGACCTGGAAATCTCCCTCCGCCGCGTGGCCGGGCGCCACGCGGGCAAACCGCTCTTGGTGTTCGGCCACAGCATGGGCGGGGCGATCACCGGGCTGTTGGCCGCGGCCGGGCGCCTGGATGCCCGCGGGCTGGCCCTGAGCGCCCCCGCGGCACGTACCGGGCCGAAGGTCTTCCCGCTGCTTCGGCATCTGGCCGGAATCATGGGCACGCTGGCGCCGAAGCTCCGCATCGTGCGCATGGGCCACGGGTTCGTCTCGCGCGACCCGGAAGTGGTCGAGCAGTTCGCCAACGACCCGCTGGTCTTCCACGAACGCATCCCTTGCCGCACCGGTGCAGAGATCCTCGCCGCTGCCCCCCGGCTGATGAAGTCGGCCCCCCGGATCCGGCTGCCGCTGTTGATCCTCCAGGGGACCGGCGACGTGGTGGTCGACCCCCGCGGCGCCGAGGAGCTGCACCGCCGGGCCGGCTCGTCGGACAAGACGCTGAAGCTCTACCCCGAGTTGTACCACGACGTGCTGCACGAACCGGAGCGGCAGCAGGTCCTCGACGACCTGCTGGCGTGGCTCGACGAGCACCGGTAGCGGCCCGGCAGCCCCGGACCTCCCGCGCTTCGCGCCACGCGGCGGGGCGGCTACTGAAAGCGCGTGGTCACGCGATCGCCCTTCTGGAGCGTGCGCCGCTCGAACTCGGGGATGCTCTTGCACACCGAGACGTCGGGCGAGGTCTTCACAACTTGAAGCCGACCGATGTAGATGCCCTGGTCGCCCGAGAGCCGGTAGACGTCCAGGAAGCGGCCCTTCTGGATCCCGTCGTCGGTCCCGATGGAGATTTCCACCAGCCCGCCGCCGGCGATGGCCGTGATCAAACCCTCGACCGGCGGTTTTTGGGGAGCTTCCGGCCTGGGCAGCCTGCGTTCGGGAGCCGTCGGGGGGGCGAACGGATCGCGGGCGCCGGCACCCGCCGGCTCGCGCCCGGGCCGGGCCCCGCCCTCGCGAAGCATCGCCAACTCCTTCTGCAACGCGGCGACTTGCTCTCGCGTGGCGTCCAGCTCGGCCTGGGCCGACTTTAGCTTGAGCGCGATAACGTCCCGCTCGGCGACCCGCATTGCGAGGATCGCGTTCATCACGGCGTTCGCGTTGGCCGTCGTCTTCTGCGGGGCGGCCGCCTCCGCCCGATACTGCTCAAATGCTTTCTCGAGTTTGTCACACTGCGCCTTCAACTCCGCGTTTTCCGCACGCAGCCGCTCGAGTTCGGCCCCCGACCCCGCGGTCCCCTGAGCCCGCAGCGGCTCCTCGGCCGGCGCGTGGGAAGGCTCCACCGAAGGGGGCGAAGGCGCAGGCTCCTCGGGAGGAGGAGTTGCGAAGGGGTCCTCGGCGGGGGGAGTGGCGAAGGGGTCGTCGGCTTGGGTGGTCCGGCCGGCGCGGCCTTTAACTATCATCGAGCGGAGGGTTGCCCGCTCCTTCTGCAACGCCTCGATCAACTCCTGCGCCTGCTTCAGGGCGGCCAGGGCAGTCTGCTCTTTGGCCGCCATCCGGTCCCGATCGACCGCACGTTCTTTGAGTTGTTCGTCCAGAGCGGCCTTCATCTTGGCCATCATCTCCTGCGCGGCCGCCACCTCGGCCCGGAACCGCTCGCACAATGCCTTGAGCTCGTCACACTGAGCCCACAGCTTCTCGTTTTCCGCACGCAGCCGTTCGATCTCGGCCTGCGACTCCGCGGGCGCCTGGGCTGCGGCGGGCCGGGGCAGCGTGAAGAAGGTCGCGCACAGAACAACAACGAGGAAACTGGCGGCCGGGCGCATGGCTCTCTCCTTTCGACGGGACTGGGGGCACGTCCTATATGACGATACCACCCCCCGCCCGGTTCC
>Ga0180437_10008856_pt1 | contig 12624 bp, 27 predicted proteins | sample SS_ome_4_FD_132410 | JGI IMG/M metagenome (GOLD analysis project Ga0180437, IMG submission 132410) | Hypersaline lake sediment archaeal communities from the Salton Sea, California, USA - SS_3_D_1 metaG | ecosystem: Environmental > Aquatic > Non-marine Saline and Alkaline > Hypersaline >...
ATCAACAAGCTGACTAACAGTACCGGAAGGTTTACCAGTAGTAATAGCAGCACTTGTATTGATTCCCAAAGCTTTCGCAGCCTTTTTGGCAGTTTTAACAGCATATTCCTCCAATATTTGCAGTTTCTCGGGAGTTAGGAGTCTAGGATTATCCATTTGCCCCGTGAGAGAAACCCCCAAAAGCCTCTCTTCTTCACAATTCTTTTTCCACTCTTTACGTATATACTTAAAGTTAGTATAGGTAGATTGGATTGCTCCTAGCCAAACACCCACACGTACTTTATCTACCAAGTCGTCAAAAGTATCAGAGGGTCTTATAACTACCTCTGATAGATTACAAAACTCATAGGGGCGCAAAAGTATCTCCCCACAAGGGTTGCTTCGCTCCCGCCCCTGAAACTCTCTTCTAGGAGCGTACTTTCCCAGGTTAGTGACATTATAGATGCCTCTTTCCCCACTTCCAGATGCGGCTAGATTAAACCATTCCCGTAAGAATACTACGCTGTCAGGCTTTTCAGTATATACAGCCGAATTATTAGCCATAAATCTATGTGGCGGAATAGGAAACCTTTTAGCCTTTCTCATCTCCTCATCGTTTAGATCACTAAAAGAAATTAGACTACTTCTCCTTACGCCCCCCACAACAACTATTTCTGCAACCTTGCATGCTATGTCATGGCACTCTAGGCTTGTTAATTGTCTGCCCTGGGCTCCTAGTATAACTCTACGCACAAAGTCATGTAGTCTTTTTAGTGGCTCCGGACCAGAAGCTCTACCCCCCATAGTAATTAAGCGGCTTCCCCTGGGCCTTACCGAAGAGTAGTCAAACTCTAGATCACGTCCGGAGAACCAGCTTTCTAAGCCTACCCTCAGAGACTCTGCCCACCCTTCCTTTGAGTCCTCTACTATATGTGTTCCAGACCCTTGCGCCGTCTGATGAGGAACTTCAGGCATTTTAGATATTTCCTCTTGCTCCACACTAAATCCTACGCCAGTTCCACACATAAGAATATAGAGTAGCTCACAAAAAGAAAAGATGTCTACAATGGGGAGATATCCACAGTTGTACCCGGCCACATTTGTGTGCTTAAATGAGTGGCCAGCACTCCACAAGGTTCGCATCGAGGGCATTACCCCCATACGACCAATCTGCCATTTAATCTCTTTAACGATCTTTTTGGGCAGTTTCTCGGAGTGTGGTTCTATAACATTTATGAAGTATCTGTTTATGGATTCTTCCCAAGTCTCGCGGCGTCCCTCGGACTCTAACCAACGAGAGTAGGTGCGGTAAAACACAAATTCGCTCAACTCATTGCGGAATGGGTACACACTCACCTCTAATTAAAGAAATCGCTGCCTTCTGGATCATCCTCTGTATAGGGGTCGGGCCAATCAGCCAATTCTTGATTCTTATACTCTGTCTCTATCATTTCTTCTACTAGTGCCTTAGCCTCTTCTAGGGTGTTTACACACTCCAATTCTTCCAGAACTTCTTCTAGCAACTCTATCTTGTTCATACCTCTCTTTTGCTCCTTATAATTAGAATAGTTTTTGCCCCTTCTACTAATGCTAGAATACTTATACATTGGTAAATAAAAATTATAGTTTTTTATCCCTTTATGAATTTTCCGATTAATTCTCTAGCCTTACGAAGTCGATACCAAACAGCATGTTTGGTCTCACCCTTCTTCTTGGATATCTGCTCTACGCTCTTATACTCCATATAGTACTGTTTCAGTGTTTCTGAGTATAGTTTGGGGATATAATGTCCGTAAGCTTTGTAGAGATCTTGATACTTTTTGTAGCTCTGAAGAATATCCAGGGCTCCCTTGCGCTTACCATAACCGTGTACTATGTGATAGGCTCGGCCCTTACTAATCTTATACTTAGCAGCTATATCCTTGTAGGACATACTCTTATGGAAGTGGTCTAGAATTATCTCCCTGTTTCTTTTGGGTATGGCTTGCCACGGAAGATCCGATAACTTGGGCTTTTTCCTACTAGAGGTACTTCCCTCTTCCTCACTATAGTCAAAAATATCGTGGTATTGGGTAGTTTGCGGGGAAGTGCTTTTACCTCTAGTCAGATAACTTTTCATTTGCAAGCATAGACTAGTACATTGATTACGTATTTCACAGGCAATGCAAGGAGTTACTAGGTCGCAAATCGAGTCTACGTGAAAACAAGGCAAACGCTTTGGACAACTAGAGCACACGTCTGATCTTTTCCTAGCTTTAAATGCCCGAATTTCTTTCTTAGTTTTTGCCACGAAATAAGCCCTTTTTATTTTTTACGCATTCCTCTTTTCTTGCCACTGTTTTTTACGTTTCATTCTAAATCCTCCATTTCAGGATCTCTAATTCCTCTATAGCTACCGGACACACCTTAGCAGCTTTTACCTGCTCTAGCATCTTTTCTGCCGCGCATCTAATCTCTGGCTGAGCATGGTCAGAATTACGTAACTTCTGGTAGTTGGCGAAAGAACGTAAGTTCATAATAGTTGTACGCTCCACCATACTTGCGGTAGGTACCATGCCCCTCAAGACTTCTCTGGCCCTCTTATATTCTTCGGGGGTTATTATCCGACTCTTTTTAGCTACCTTCAGCTCACCCAAATATTCCCGGTATTCCTCTACGCACTGGTTAATACGTGTATGGTAACGACTAGGAGATATGTTAGCCCTCGACAAAATCAAATCAACTTCCGTGGGGGTGGTATAGAAATCTTCTGGCAATGTTCGATATCTTCCGCTCAGCCCGGAGTGGGAAGCTATCCGGTGGGTCATATGCTGGCGGTCCACAAAGATAGGCCACCGAAACCAGAATCGAAATACTACAGACTCAAAAGGCACGCTGTGACCTTCTCTCGCTAATCGCCTAACCAACCGCTCTACCTCTGTCTCTGACTTCTTCTCCTTCTTACTCCTACTATATGAAGATGTCCAGGCAGACTCAGCTATAGCCCGATCACTACCAAAACAGCCCTGTAGTTCTACTTCTATCTGCCCCAATCCCATTACATAAACTCCAACCAGACTCGCACACAACCATCATTCCAGGAGTCTTTAAATTCCCATTCGACTTCATTTCGGTCTAAATAGGCTAATACAGCGTCTTTAATCTTTCCGTGGCCCACTATTAGCTCCAGGACCATGGCATCTTCTATAGCCAAGGCATTCTCCAAGTCTGCTACAGCCTGATCGACTGTTAGGCCATGGTAATCCCTGACTGATCTAGTTATCTTCTGCATGTTCATTCCTAATATACCCTCTAAGCATTTCTATATTCTTTAATCCCGCTAATCTTCCCATAGCACCATCTGGATCTACCTTATACTGCTGTAAAAGAGATTGGAACTCTGTTTCTGACATAGCCAGCAAAGTATTAGTTGCTTCCTCCACAGCCTCTTCCATGCTCAGCCGTATTCCTAGAAGCCTTTTTAGTTTTCTTATCAATTTCATTCTTTCGTTCCTTTATTTCGCCTATTATATCTCTAGCCAAAACCGAGTGATTAAAGCTAATCCACTTCCCTCTGGTTTTTTGTACGTATGGATGGATATATTGTCCGGGAAACGGTTCAAAATAAATAGTCCCTCCCGACCAGCAGCAGCGCCTCTTTACTACACCCCTAAGTCCAATGCAAGCTTTATATGCTTTCTGAACAGAATCTACACAATAATCCCAAGTGGGACCGCCAACAACTTTTACCACATCTCCTATTTTGAACCTATACGGGCTATTCATCAGAACTTACACTTCCAAAAGATTTTGTAAAATTCATCGCAGTCGGCTTCAGATTCGTCATGGCTGAATCCTATAAGGTGCAGGATCTCATGCGGTATAGTCTCATATACCTTGCACCCCTCATTGTAGTACACATATTTGTCCAGCCAGAGCACATTATCATTTAACTTTGCTTGTCCGCATACCCTAAAAGTCATTATCCGTTGAATATGCCGTACCCTAATATCTTGTTGTAGTAATACCAATTTACGGTAAGCGTCTGGGTACTCCTCTTGAAGATAATCACAGTTGAGTAGGTTGTCAAATCCTCGATAAAGCCCATCCACAATTGCTTGTGCCTCATACTCGGTAGCCTGGGTCTCGATATGAATGTTTAGCCGGGCAGGTATTCTGGACATACATCCAAAGAGAAACATAGAAGTAAATAGAATAACTGCTAACTTTTTCATTTGGCACTGTCTCCTTTTTTACACTTTTTATTCTGCATATAGCATACGGAGTCCTCCCCCAGATCATGCTGTTTTATATAAAGGTACCGCCTTTGATTGCCTCTATAATCATGTGGTATATTTAAGGCATTCTTACCAAAATCCACTTTGTAAACAAGAGAACCGGCACTAGGTCGAACATAAACGGCCAGAACAGTACCCCCGGTACCCTTACCTTTTTGCAGGTACTTTATATCTTCTGGGGTGTAATCGGGGTCTGGTTCAAAATGGGGGTCAAACTGTACTTTGTCTCCAACTTTATAGCTAGGGGGATCTTTCAGCTCATATAATTGTCGTTGCTCCTGTACTCGGACGTTATTTACCAACCTATTCAGTAATTTTTTTTGATAACCAGTCAGAATATCCATTACAACCCCACTATTTGCTTGGTTTTTATAATACAAAGTTGGTTCAATACCTTAAAATTAATGCTTTTTACCTTGTTCTTCTGGACAAATCGCCACAATTCCTCTGTGAATACATCATGGTAAGTGCGGCCTAAAAGCTCTCCGATATACTGAGACTTCCAGCCGGTATTCTTCTCTGTCATAATTTTTTGCTTGATTTTCTCAATACGCCCCGGAGTCACGTACTCATTGGCAAATAGCTCCTCGGGCTCTACCTTAAGATTCTTTTCGGGACAGCCCATGGCAATATAGTTTTTCTCTTTAAACTCTTGTCGGACTATCTTGGCCCAAGTGGTACGTCCATAACGATTAACAAATGGCTCTCCATTGTCATGAAAAGCTTTGATAACTACCCCCTCCCCCACCTTGTTGGTATCATCAATAAGATATTTATTATTGTCTGCGTACCATTGAAGCTGCTCCAGATGGGCGTCTGTAACCAATGGTCCCTTGAGTTTACACAGGGGCGGTACAGCATTAATTTCAAATTCTTTAAGCATATCCACTCTTTGATCGGGAGGATAAAACTTGCCTGTATCCAGACTTAGGATATCAAACGCATAAAACTGATTCCAGGCAGATAGACGGTACCAACTGATACTATGCTTAACTAACCACTCTCCATAGATAATGTGGTTGGGGTATTTAGCAAAGAAGTCTAAGAACTTTTGTTGATTCTCATATACATGGGTAGTTAGGCCCCTAAAGTCATCTCCTTGCCCAAGAACTTGGCTCCGCTTAGCAGCCCGTAGTACACCGTCTTTATCTATAAGTACACTAGCGTTAGCCCCATCTATCTTGGGCTCTACCCAAATCTGTGGAAGATGCAGAAGTCCATCGACCTCTGTAGTGTCCACCCGCTCTATGTGAGGATATTTATACCAAACTTTCTTTTCATCAGAGATCATGGCGTATATGGCTCCCAAAGCCTAAGATTAATAATAGAATAAAAAATCCCATCTTTACTATGTCTCATACTATATATACTTTCATCTCCCTTACCAAATTTTCATCATCCCTGGTTTCTGCTTCTTCTACCATCCTATCTCTTATCCTAACATACTTTTGCCGCGTTGTCCAGTCTTTATCTGCCAATTCTATATTTTTTACCCTGATATGCTTGTCTATGCGTGTCTCTAAGTCACGTATATACTTGACACATTCATAAAATTCTCCTAATAGCTCAGAATTACTTAGTTTTGTCAGATTCTTCGGTCTCATTAAACACCTCGTCGAAGGGGATAGTTTCTAGCTTTCCATCCTTAAGATCTTGGTATGTCTGGTGTAGTTGTTCACTTTCTTTGTCCCTATCAGCCGGAGGACCACAGAACGACAGCTCCCAAATAATACCGTAGAGAAATTCAAAAAGCGACGGTTGGCGAACATCCGCATGGAAAAGCACGTCTTGCTCTTTCTTGAGATCCTTGCACTCACAAATATCCTTATAAATCTTGAATTCGGTATTAATTCTTATGGGGTATTGGGCAAGATCGCTGGCTGAGGAAAACATAACGCTCCAATTGGTCGGGTCGTCTTTTTTAGCTCCGATTTCCGGTTCATCCTTACCCCATACTCCGGGCATGTGCATATCCATAAACTTAGACCACACAACATGCACTACGTCATCCTCATGGGATGTTTCACAAGACCAATACATTTCCACATAATGTATGTGGGGGTTTTTAGATTCTTTGGGTGGCTCTAATCCCTCTGCAATGAATTCTTCCGCCCAATTGCCCAAGAGCATTTCCCAATATGTAGGGTTGTTATTCATATACTGAAAAACATCCCGTAGGGTTACATCGTTGTCTACATAAAAGCCTATCTCGTACAACCATCGGGGAGATACAAACATAGCCTGAGACATATCTTCCTCGGCCCACTTTTCAGATTTTTCATCATAAAAAGTCTTAACCAGTTTCCCCCCTTTTTTAAGTGTTAGCTTATCCATTATCACAATCTCCTATATAATCCCCATGTGCGAGGTGTCCTTGTAAAGCATTTAAGGGTATATTCATAGACTTTTCTGCGGGAGTACCCGGTTTATGACAGACTAGGATACTTAGCGGACTTGTCGCTTCCTCTTCTGATTCGGTGTCCAGTTCCCTCTCCGTATCCACAATGTCGTGCATGGAATTATTGCTAGTTTCCGGAGGAATTAGCGCTTGAGTGCCATCTGGGCAGATTACCATGAGCCCATTGCCCCCATTTACTACAGAACAGGGGAGCACAACCGCCCTGGGGGAATCTCCACGAATGGAACTTTCTACTCCGCAGGAAAGTATAAATAATACCAACGTAATAAAGAAAAGTATATACTTCATTTTGTCTCCTAGATGTTCATCCAACCTTTTTCAATTGTTGGTACATGTGCATCTTCCTTATTTACCGTAAGGAATTGCCCCCGATAGTAGATAATAAAAACTTTTTCCCGTAGATGCTTCTCATCTCTAGTTATCAGCATTCGTTCTTTTGTTTCATCAGGAAGGTAGCTCCAGTCAATCACATTTATACGAGTACCACGGGGGATTTTAAACCCATCGACTCTACCATCCCCTCTCCATTGTACTTCTACTTTTAGCTCAATAACCAAAATATTCCCTCCGGGCCAGCAGAGATATAACAGCCCTCTTCAAGTTCAAAACGCTTTTCTATACCAAGTTTCAGTCGGACTTGCCCCTATCCATATTTGCTTTGGTCCCTTACCAGTGATAACAATTCTAGCTCCGCAGGTGCAGGTATAAGTTGCTCTGCTTACTCTTGATGGTTTACGACCACAGTTCGTGCATTTCATAACTTGCTCGGAGGAAAGTCGTGGGCGTTTGTGGTTTCTACCAAGTAAAATTCGAGAATATCCACCAACTCTTCTCTCTTGTAGTCAGCGAGATATGGGCGGCTCTCAATCTCTTTGTTCAGTAACTCTGTAGCTGCCTCTTCTGCTGCTTCGCGGCTAGAGAATGCTACGGGTCCGAATTCAACATCAATCACAGGGATGTACACTTTCATAATAATCCTCCATCATAATCTAATACTTTCTTTGCAAACTTTATGTCATTTAGTAACAAGTCTCTTTTGTTACGGTTGCGTAATATGTAGGCTGGATGAAAAGTGGGAACAACCACAAAGTCAGAAAATCCGTATGCCTTCCCTCTTAGTTTAGATATAGATTCCTCTTTATCCGTTAATACCCGTGCCGCAAATGCACCCAAAGCAATAATCACCCGGGGCTGTATAAGTTCTATTTGAGTGCGTAGGTGGGGAAAGCACGAATCTACTTCTTCTGCTTCGGGATTTCTATTACCTGGAGGCCTACACTTAACTATATTGGTTATGTAGACTTCCTCCCTACCGAGACCCACTTCCTCCAGAATCTCATTGAGAAGCTTTCCCGACTTTCCTATAAAGGACCTACCGTGCTGGTCCTCACTCTTGCCCGGAGCCTCCCCAACAACCATTACCTTGGCTTTGGGATTACCCTCGCCCTCTATAGGCTGCTTACAACCCGCCGATAAGCCACAATTAGTACAATTTTCAATCTCATTTATCATAGAACAAGTAATCCTTTAGTTGGGGGTATACTACTTCCAGAAGCCACAGCATCTCCGAGGCGGTGAAATCCTTCTTACTGCCCATCCAAAACTTTAAATCATCTTCTTCATTCTGGTAGATTACCCATAGGCCCTTGATCTCATCCCTCTTCTCATGTAGTTTAGTGAGAATATGTGCCGGTCCTTCTCCGTCTTTTAGTCTAGTTACCTTGCCCATTGATAATCCTTTCTACCTCTGATATATGCACAGGAGTGTAATCCCAATTCTCCACAGATACATTAATCATTTTTTCGTGTATTTTCCAGGTTGAGTGATTATGTCCATGCAACAGCCAAAGGCCCTCATTTTTAGGTCTAGAGGCAATAAACTTATTAACGTAGGCTTCTCCTCTATTCTTAATATGCTCTAGGTTTTCAGTTACTAGGTAAGGATAGTGGCAGAGTAAAACCCTCTGCCCCGCGATAGTTAGTTCTAGCCGATCATAGACTTCCGTAAAGCCGATATCCTTCATACGGGTAGCACTGCCGTCGTGATTTCCTCTAAGAAGTATCTTTACTCCGCCATTCAGCCTTTTCAGCAGTATCTTCTCCCAATTCTTCCCGCACATAGCAAAATCACCTAAATGATAGACTATATCTCCAGGCTTTACGACTCTGTTCCAATTTTCTATCATAGCCTCATTCATTCTATGAGTATTCTCAAAGGGCCGATTCTCATACTTTAGAATATTAGTATGATAAAAGTGAGTATCCGCTATGAACCAGATATCTCTCTGAGTACCTTTTGTAAAATCGTAGTTATTTCTCACTCCCGTATTCCTTCATACCAGTAGGTATTACCACTGGCCATTACATAATCACCTATTCTAAACTTAGGTTGTTTCATTTTTCTTCTTTCTCATGGTACTACAGATATCCAATCTTAGATACTCTTTATAAGCAATCTCCGGGTATTTATTACCATCAAAGATTACCCACACTAGCCTATCATTGTCTACTTCAAGTACTGTAGCCTTGTGTTTTGGTTTAGGAATGGTATCGACTACTACTCTATCCCCTGGCTGCAAGTTAAACTGTTTCATTCTTTCTGGCTTTCATATAATCTAAAGCTTCTAATCGCATATTTTCTTCTGAAGCATAGATTACGTCGATTACGTCTGTATACCCGATAGCAATTCTATACCCATACTGAGGATCATTGGATAAGTAATCTTCTGAATAGGCTATTTCTATTCCAACTATTCGCCCCCTGTACCTGTCTCCCATGTGGCAGATAAAATTTACTTTATCTCCTATTTGAAATTTCGGACACTTCATTTGCCGTACTTATCCCCCAACTTGGTGAATGACATCATGATAATGCTTGCTAAAACGACTAAACCTAAGTTAGCCCAAGTAATCAACTCTGTGGTGGAATGTCTGCCCAGGACAAATACTAATCCAGTACCAAATCCCCAAAAACCCTCTTTCGAAATCATTCTTTATCCTCCAAAACATTCTTTCCTTTGATGTGGAATCCCGAAGCTGCTTTATGCCCCCCTCCTCCATTAGCTTTAGCGACCTCGCTTACATCAAAATCTCCCCTAGACCGTAAAGATACTACCCAGGTTCCTTTCTCTAACTCGAAGAAAGCGGCGGAAAAAGGAGAGTTGGGAAATTCGTCCAGCAGCAGGTGGCATACTTCAGATACATTCTGGTTAGTGTTTACCACCGGCACTTTATGACCATCAATCTCTGTTAGATAGGCACTAGCTACAATGGACTTAGTTTGTTGTTTCCTAAATTTCATGATAGCCTCCCCTCGAAGTACTACGCTATAGAAATCTGGACCACATGCATAGTGAATCTCTTCTTCTAATTTTTGCCATTCTTCAAAAGTTCTATCATAACTCCAAATTAGATCATTTACTTCTTGAGAATTTAAGAGATTCCATTGCCATAAATCTCTATCCTGCACATATTCTAATAATATGGGGACTTCTTTGTCTGGGTGAAAGTATTCCCAAGCTAAAACTGCCCCAGATTTCTCCATATCAAATTTAGCAAAAACTAGCCCCCGTAAATTCTCTTGTGCCGTCTTATGGTGATCTAACACTATTACTTTTTTCATTCTGGCATTTAAATCTATTAATACATCTCGGGGATAAGAAAGATCGAGAATATAAACTTCCGAATTTTCTCTCATGTCCGGTAGATATTCATGATACGAAACAGGAATGTACTTGGCCTGACTTCCTAATTTCTTCCATGCTGCGTAGGCAGCCCCAAAACCGTCCGCGCAAGAGGCATGGTAAAGCACATATATTCTTCCTTGTCTAGGTGGCATTTTTACTCCTTTGTTTTTTCATATAAGGAATTGTTTTTAATCTTAATCTCCACCAACCACTGGGATTTACCGAGTTACTCTTATGTTGATATCTCAGTAATTCTAATAATTCTAATGTTACATATTTTTCAGTATGCCATCTGGGGCAAAGAGAAGTATCCTTTGTTCCTATTATGCATAAAGTGGTTTTATCTAAACAGTTCTCTTGTAATTTGTATTCACATCCACAGTGTACATTTATCAAAGTATAACGAGAAGAAAAGTATAGGTAACGATCCTTCAAAGTTTAGTCTCCCCTTTAAGGATTCTTTTCCTTAGTTTTTTACTCAGCTTAACTACTATATTGCTCTCAAATCGGCAATCCATCTTGCCTTTACAGGAATACCTAATGATTACATATTTAGGCCAAGGACCGCTACATTTTAAATGGTTACTACGCTCTAGAGATCCACCACACCTTGGGCACCAAGTCTTTTTACGTAAAATACTCAATCGACTGTCTCCTTATCTCCGCTTGGAGGTATCGGATTCTTAGGTTGATAGGTGGGTGTATACCCTCTCCCAGGATAATAGCCATGTTCATTTTTCCCGGAATAGTAACATAAGCACCAAATTACAAAACTACCACAGATCATGAATCCTAAGCCTAATGCTGCTTCCGTCCAACCCATTACTTTAAAATCACTTTCAGGCCTATTACAGCCCCGAGGATAAGAACAAATAGCGCCAATGGAATCCAGATAGGACTCAGAACCCACCACCATGACCAGCTAATCTTACCAATTAACTTGAGGGTGATGAATACCAAGGCCAGTAAACCGGGGAATCCAATGTTGACCTTAGCTTCTGTTTTACCACTTTGACTCATTTTCTGCCTCCCTACTATAATTGCGATACTTATACATACGTAAATAAAAACTATTAGAACTAGGTTATTGCTCTTTAGCAATGCTACCTATTACTCCGTAAAGCATAAAAGCAATTCTATGCTTTAGCAATACCATATCTAGGTTATTGCTTTTAATACTACATAATGCTAGTAAGAATTGCTTAAGCAATTCTATATAAGAATAAGAATATATAGGCGATCTCATTGCTCTACTTTTCCTTGCGTTTCTTCATATATTTTAATGGGTTAATTAAGAAGCCTTTATTTTCGGGTACATCTGACAACAAAAGTTCCTCTGTTTCCTGACAAACCCACAGTATGGATTTCATGCCCCAAGAACATGAAATTGCGAACTTCTACAGTGGTTCTCAGCTCGACCTCAACACCATGTTCTTTTGCGAATCCTACCCCCGTTTCAAATAGCTTATGTCTAAGTTTTTTCATTCGCTATGACCTTTTTTCATAGTTGAGAGAGTATCTAAAAATATGTCTTGTTCGAACACTACGGCAATATACTCTTGTTTTTTCTCCTTGTCTGTATACTGAATCCAGTAAACTTTATCATCCGGGCCGTAACTATTGTCTTGCAACTCTTTTCCGCTGGCTCGTTTAATTACTTCTCCTATGTTAACTATAGTTCCGGTACATTCCCAGTTTAGAGACTGGAAATAGACAATATCGTTTATCCTATATTTAAAGTCACTCACTTGATTTCTTACCTTGCATAGTTTTTATAGTATTAATTTCTGGTTGCTTAGAATAAGATGGGTGCATGTCTGAGTGAAACCTACTGTATTCCTGGTAATAAAAGTTACCCACAATTTGCTCTCTGTGTGCTTTTTCACAGTGGGAGATAATTTCTATCTTGACTAGGATTTCTGACCAATCTGGTTTAAAGGCATCTACCGCCGCTATGATATCGGCAACTCGGATAGTACACCCACAAGGCATATCAAACGATAAGCCTATTAACTTATGGTTATCTCCCGGTAGTTTCATTTTGTGCCTCTAATTCTTTCTTTTTTTCCTCTTGTATTTCTTCTAATTCCTTTTTTCTTTTATTTGGAGGATTAGCACTTTCTTCATAACAAACTTTGTTTGTTACTTTTTCAATCCAACCTTCTTTCTCTAATTCATTTACAGCTCTTCTTACATCTGGAAGGCTGATACCAGATTCTTTCGAAACATCTTCTGGAGTTGTTATTCTTCCTTTAAAATATGG
>Ga0180437_10008858_pt1 | contig 12619 bp, 12 predicted proteins | sample SS_ome_4_FD_132410 | JGI IMG/M metagenome (GOLD analysis project Ga0180437, IMG submission 132410) | Hypersaline lake sediment archaeal communities from the Salton Sea, California, USA - SS_3_D_1 metaG | ecosystem: Environmental > Aquatic > Non-marine Saline and Alkaline > Hypersaline >...
CCAAATTGATGAGCCGAAGTTTAAATCCTCAATCGCTCAGGAGCTTCCTCTAACCTCTGATATGGCTTACTTCCGCTTTCACGGTAGAAATGCGGAGACGTGGTGGACGGGAGATAGCGAAACCCGCTACAAATACCTGTATTCGGCTGAAGAAATAGAAGAACTGGCAGACAGGGTAAAAACAACGGCAGGTCAAACTAAATTGCTCTTTGCTCTGTTTAATAACCATTGGCGAGGGTATTCTCCCCGTAATGCTGTTGATATGTTGAGGTCTCTGCAATTACCTTTCAGAGAGTTTCCCATGCAAGTTCGAATGGAAGAAGGCGAAACAAAGAAGACGAAACATCTGAATAAGTAGATTAAGGTCATGTTGGAGACTGATACGCAATAGATACAAAATAGTATTTTGTTACTTTGATTGATGTTAATAAAAAAGATAATCCATAATGTGCAAAATGCCTTGTTTTCGAAACAGGATTCTTATAAGCATGAATTATTGATTATAAGGTTCCTAATGAAACTGAAATTTGCTCTTATTCTAATCAGTCTTTTAACAATAGGCTTTTAGGGTGTTCAATGTTATACACCTTCGGATGAAAAAGCAGATCTTGTGTTCATTAATGGCAAGGTAATCACAGTGGATAATAACGATACTATTGCAGAAGCTGTGGCAGTAAGAGGGGATAGAATTCAAAAAGTTGGAAATGAACGAGAAATTCGAACCTTAATTGGTCCTAGTACAAAGGTGATTGATTTACAGGGGAAGACAATGACCCCAGGAATCATCGATTCGCATATTCATGTTTTGCATTATGGGCGTCAATTTTGGGAAGGCTTTATAGATATTCGTTTTCCTAGGGTTCGCTCTCTCAATGATTTACTAAAGGTGGTAGAGGATAGAGCAAAACTATACCAGCAGGAGAGTGGATATCAGGTAATCAGGGCTTTCATTTTAATGAAGACGTGGACTTTGATAAAACGGTACTTGATAAAGTAGCGCCACAGAACCCAGTTTACTTGAGACATGCAAGCGGTCAATATGCAGTTGTCAATAGTATGGCATTGAAATTAGCTGGGATTGATAACAATACCCCTGATCCATTTGGAGGGAAAATCATGCGCGATCAGTCTACTGGAGAACCGACTGGTGTACTTTTACACTACCCGGCCGAAAATATGGTCGGCCAAGTTGCAGCTGGTTATGCAGATCAATCAGATGAAGAACTAGAAGAAGATCTAAAAAGGGGACAGGATATACTTCTTTCTGCGGGAATTACGAGTGGGCAAGATGTTATTGTTAGCAGTCCACGATATGTAAAGATATACAAAAATCTTGCAGATAAAAACGAATTAAAGATGCGGATGTATTTACTATTGTATGTTAATTCTGAAGAACAGGCTAAAGAATATGCAGAAACAATAAAGGGATTCAGATCAGATAAACTTACTTTCGGTGGCTGGAAATTAGCTATAGACGGTGGTGTAGCTGCAGGAACATCCCTTATGTATAATACTGATCTTTATGCGTCAAGAAATTCCTATTACTACTATAAACCAGATGTATTAGGTCGAATTGTCAGTCTGCTTCATGATACGGGACTTCAGATTTCATTCCACATCATAGGAGATAAAGGGATTGATCAGGCTCTTGACGCACTTGAGGATGCTATTAAAGCAAATCCGAGAAAAGACCCTCGCCATAGGATTGAACATGCTGTATATGTGAATCCTGATTCCTTAAAACGTATTAAGGAACTAGGCGTTGTAATCTCCACTCAACCTCAATGGATATCGTGGCAAGCCGATGAGTATAGAAAAGCTACTAATGATGTTACCATGGACAACTTTATACCGATTAATTCAATGCTGGAGTTAGGTATACCTGTGGCCTTCGGCTGTGATGTCCCCGCTGCAATCACTCATGAACCAATATGGGCTTTTATTGGAGCTACTACAAGGCGAACCGCATCAGGATATGTGCCAGCTCCTGATCAGCGAATAAACATTCATAAGGCGCTAAAGATTCACACTGTAGGTTCAGCCTATGCTGCTTTTGAAGAAAACGAGAAAGGTTCTATTGAGGAAGGCAAATTCGCTGATCTTTTCGTGTGGTCACATGATTTTTATTCCATTAAACCGCAAGAAGCGAGTGAAATTGAAGCTCTCATGACTATTATCGGTGGAGAAGTTGTATACGAGAAAAATTAAACTTTAAATCCATGCGTTTCCCGCATTGACTCACCTAACAAGCACTCATTTTGTCCAGCCAAGGTTCCACAACTCTCAAGAAGGTAACACTATTAATGCACGACTAGTGAATTATGTCCTTGAACGTTTATCCGAAAGACGCTTAAGCCAGTTTGGCTTGTTGATTTTGGTGACACCCTGAACCTAAGTCATGGAGTGTCAAAATAAATAGGGAAGGAGGTGAAATGAGCCGTTTTGACACCCTAATTGATGTTGACACCCTGATTTTTTCTCAGCCGCTGGGTTAACAAGAAGCCACAATGTTAAGACGGCCTGGACTTATCCGATTGCCCCTTTCCTCCGTCCCATAATGGCACAGACTATGCTACCCACAGCCCCCACCAGAAAGGTGGCTGGACACAGAAAAATGGCAATGATGAAGAATACGACATCCAAGGCCTCCATCAAATGGCTCAATGCGGCAATATGGTTTGTAAGTATGGCCAAGGCGTAAAAGGCATTGTGTAGCAAAACGAAGACAAAGAACGCAATCACCGAGGCTACCAAGAGAATCAAGAACCTCCTTGTTCTTCTCCAGGTGTGTGTTGATGCCACAACCAGAACGACAGTTGCCAGGTAGCATAGTACTATTCCCGGTATATTGTCACTAACCCCGATAGCAATAGCGCTGATTATCAGAGCGCAAAATATGCCTACCACTATGAATACTTTCTTTCGCTTTCTTCTGCCTTGGGCGCCTTCTTCAAATGTGAAGATTCCCCTGACCCATTTGACCGCCATCAGCAAATACTTTTTCAAAGAAAAACTCTTCATCAGCTCATGTCTTTCTGGCTACTATTTTCGGTAACCAAGCATACCATATTAATAACACCAGTATATATGGATCCGGATGTCATAACGAACTTCTAGAAAGTAGTCTGGCTCGCCTGTTTAACATTTTATCGTTTTGTTTGATTTGGCCGAACCTAAAAGGGTAAATCTGAGAAAGGCCGAGGGAAAGCCACGAACTAAAATGAGACACACTGCCGCCAGGCTGTGAAGGATTCGAACCCGCTACACCCTGATTTGTAGGCAGCCGCTTAGCCAAACGTTCCTCTAACTAAGGTACAATCATCAAGAGTAGCTAGGGCGTACCAGTTCCGCTGGCGATTTGCACTGCTTCAGGTCAAGGTCGTGGTGGTTGCATATGGCGCTAGGTTAGAAGGTATCATCCCCACAAATCTAGCTACCGAGGAGCCCCGGCTGAGGATTGACTTAGCCGCCGACCTATTGTGAGGCTCGAGCCGGCAGAAATGTATTCTGAAGGTCACCAATCAGGTACCTGCGTGTTGCTGGAGCGTCCAGCGTGTCCAAATCCCAGCCTTTGGGCGCAAAAACAGCGCGGATTACCTCCGGCTCTGGATAGAGCCCTATTTCGCCGCCCATGACCTGAAAAATACGGCCATTTATCTTCCTAGCGGCATCGGTGCACAGCCAAACCACCAAAACCGCTACCTGCTCAGGCGTCATGTCGCCGCGTGCTGGTACAGGTACCCAATAATTACCTACCCCTGGGATTCCGAGAACCTCCTGCGAAATTCGTATGTCCTCCGCCAGTGCAGAAACAGCGCCCATACGAGTCCCCCTCGCAATCGGTCTAATCGCATTGCACCTGACATTATATTGGCCCAAATCACGTGCAACAGTACGCGTCAAGCCAACAATTCCTTCCTTGACAGCAGAATAGTTGGCCATGCCATACTGACCGAGACCAGCATGAGAAGCTGTGTTTACAATCACTCCACTACGCTGCTCGCGGAAGATGGGCCCTGCATGTCTAATGGTGGCAAAACTACCCTTTAAATGAACGTCTATCACTGAATCCCAGTCATCTTCAGCCATTTCGTCAATTAATCCAGGCCGCACAATGCCCGCGTTTTTAATCAGTATATCCAGCCGCCCGAAAGCGCCAAGCGCCGTCTCGATGATTCGCCTGGCCCCCTCCATGGTTGCCACACTGTCGGTGTTGGCTACAGCCTCGCCACCCTCCCCTAGGATTTCGTCGACAACTCGTTGCGCAATACTTTTGTCAGCCCCCCCTGCCTAACATGTCGCAACCAAGGTCGTTCACGACTACCTTGGCACCCTCACGAGCGAGCAGCAGAGCCTCTGCACGCCCAATCCCATGCCCAGCACCGGTGACAACCGCGCTCTTTCCCGCTAGTCTATTTCTGGAATCGGTTTTGGCCACAGTTAATTCCTCCTTTCAAAACCGGGTTGTATGTCATCTGAAAAAGCTAGACATCATGGCGTTGCAAAAAAGCTTGTTGGCATTTCAAAGAAGATACATTTCGCGGAGTCACATGGTACTTTTCCCGCTGACCCTCTCTTAGCCTAGAATCTGTCACCCAACTCCCAATGTAAACCCCTCCCTAGTTACTTGTCAAATCACTTGCCCACTCCTGCGATCTACAGCTTTGTAGGCAGCCGCTTGTCCACGCGTCCCTCCAGCTTTGGGATCAACTGTGCTAAAATAGCCAAAATAAGTATTTAATGGATGATGATTCAAATAATGAGGAATAATTATGAAACGTTCACAAGGACCTTTCATATAACTAGTTAGGTAGGGAAAAGCTGCATTTACTATGGGGGATTTTAATAGTTGTAGCAGGTTTGTTCTTGCTGATCTGCGGTAGATTAAAAAGCGAGTTTTTTATCTATCGGTTAATAGTTGCTCGCTCGAAGATACTATGGGGCGAGAATGCACATCGTTTCCACCAGATTGCAGGAGCAATTGTCATCGTTGTTGGAGTATTGGTGGCTCTTGGGTACATCTAATTAGGATTCTGCAATTGGCGAAACAATATTCGAGGTGCAAATCTGTGCGTCGTCAGCATAAATGGGACACTTTTGAGACAGTAGATACCCGACAGTTAAGGGCTTGCTCCAGAGCTGGCAAAGCAGTAAATTAGCAGTGAAAGAAGGAGTAAGCCATGGTACAACATATGACCAATAACTTCTGGCAAACTGAAGCCAGGACCCGGGAAATAAAGCAACTCATACAGGATATCAAACTTATTACCCGCCGCAAGTTAACTGCCGAGGAAAACATCCGCATTGTAGTTGTGAAGACAGGGGAGGGTTAAACTCGCCGTCCAGACGTTCATCCCCAGAATCTGTGGCCTGGGTGCACTGGTCAACGTATGTAGTCAGCAAAAATGGGACACGGTGAGGACATATTAAGATTTCCGCCCCGAAATCACAAAATCAGGGTGTCGGTTGACTCAGCGCGTCGAGACCCTGATTGCTTCCAAAATCCCGGTGAGAATCTGTTGTTGTATCTTTTGTGCAACATCCCTGGTGAAGTAGTATCGTTGCCTCAGACGCTCCCAAAGTGAGGCAAGCAGTCATCCCAGAATCAATTGCTATGGCTGGCTTGGTGACATCCCTGAATGTCGCATCTCCATCCAACACATTTGCTAATGTGAATATCCAAATGCTAGCATAGAGAGGCGCTGGCTGTCTTCAGGGTGTCAAGATATCAGGAGCAAGAGTCACAGTATGCAAGAATCGTCAATAGATAAGAATCGTTATCTCCTGAAAGATAGCGTACGAAAGACAGTCGATTTCTCAAGAACGCATCAGAGCCTGGGAATCCCTCCTCCACCTATCGAGAAACCCTATTCAGCCAATGCGGAGCGGATTAGCCTGAGTCCTCCAGATGAGTTCCAGGGATTGCCGAGCGTAGATTTGCTATACGCCATAGGGAACCGGCAAAGCCACCGACAATTCACCGAGACCCCACTGACGCTGGACGAATTATCGTTCCTCCTGTGGGCTACTCAGGGAATACAACAGCAATTAGGTGCTGGTCATGCTCGCAGGACTGTCCCATCCGCCGGCGCCCGACATGCGCTTGAAACCTACCTCTGTGTTCTCAATGTGAAAGGTCTGGATAAAGGCCTTTTTAGATATCTTCCGCTCGAACACGAGCTTCTGGTGGAATACAGAGATGAAGGAGCAGCGCAGAAGATCGTAGGAGCAGCTTTCGGGCAAAGCTGGATGTCAAGTGCCGCCACAATTTTCGTCTGGTCAGCAATTCCTTACAGAATGGAATGGCGCTATGGTTTGGCATCTCACAAAGTCATCCTTCTCGATGCCGGGCACGTATGTCAGAACCTCTACCTGGCCTGCGAAGTGACAAATTGCGGAACCTGTGCGGTTGCCGCTTACGACCAGGAATTAATGGACCAACTCTTGGAAATTGACGGAAAAGATGAATTTGTCGTGTACCTGGCAGCCGTGGGAAAGTTGAAGTAAAATAATGAGACTATCTCTGAATACCAAGAGGTAACAGAAGTCCAGAATGCGCAACTTAAGTAACAGAAGCCTCTTCTGTTACTTAAGTTGCAGACTAAGCCATGATGGGCAATTGAGCGATTCGGAAGAACGATGCTTGAGACCTAGGCAGTCACTGCTTTCTTACCTATGATCTCATGCTTGTCGTGCCACTTGCGGACAGCGTCAATTACTTCGTCAAAGTGGTCACAAATCCTTAACAGGTCAAAGTCCTCCTCAGAAATGAATCCTCTCGACAACGCCGAATCGCGAAGCCAATCCAGGAATCCTTTCCAATACATGCTATCAAAGAGCACAACCGGAAAAGGCTTTATCTTGATGGTTTGCATAAGTGTCAGTACCTCAGTCAACTCATCAAGCGTGCCCAATCCCCCGGGCATTATGATAAAGGCAGATGCGTACTTGACCAGCATAATCTTGCGGACGAAGAAATGATTAAATGTTATTGCCTTTGTGCTGTAAATATTGCAAGCCTGCTCTTCCGGCAGCCGGATATTGAGCCCGACCGAGGTGACGCCAGCTTCCATAGCACCCTTATTGGCTGCCTCCATCACACCGGGGCCACCCCCGGTTATAATGGAGAAGCCCATCTTGCCCAGCCGACGGGCTATTTCCTCGGTTTGCTCGTAGAGCTCATCGCCCTCCCGAATTCGAGCCGAACCGTATATGCTGACCGCTGGCGTGATATTGGCAAGCTTATCGAACCCCTCAACCAGTTCACCAATTATGCGGAACATCCGCCAGGACTCTTCCTTTGCCAGTTCATTTATTTCATACTCATAGGCCATCGCTTACCCCCTCTCCTTATTAGGATACATGACACTCAGTTATGCAAGGCCTTTGTAATCGGTCCTTCACCCGGGCCATGAAAAGTACAATGCTCAATATTTATACATTAAGCATCGCTAATCCAGAAGGACTTGTTCCTGGCATTCCGGTACGGAAACCTTCCAACCCATTTCATCCTTTACGAGATCGGAAAAGCTATTAGCTGCTTCAGGCTCCCCATGGGTAACGAAGAGCCGTTTGGGTGCTTCTTTGAGGGCAGAAAGCCACTTCATGAGCTCATCCCTATCAGCGTGTGCTGAGAAACCATTTAACTGGGCTATCCTTGCTCGAACGGGGTGAACCTGACCCAGTATCCGCACCTCCTCTGCCCCATCAACAATATGCCTCCCTAAGGTACCCCTTGCCTGATACCCAACAAATAAAATCGTGCTCTCCCGGCGGGAGATATTCGTTACAAGGTGGTGCTTTATTCGACCTCCGGTACACATCCCCGAGCCTGCAATTATTATGGCCGTCCCCCGAATACGGTTAATTGCTTTTGAGTCGTCCACCGTATTGACCATCTTAAGACTGGGAAAGTCAAAGGGTGACCTGTTACTCTGTATCAGTCTGGTCATTTCCCGGTCATATAGTTCCGGGTGGGCGGCAAATACCTCGGTGATGTTTATGGCCATCGGGCTATCGAGAAACACAAGCAAATGAGGTATGCGGTCACTGATAAGCAGCTGGTTGAGATGGTACAGTACTTCCTGAGCTCGCTCAAGGGCAAAGCTAGGGATAACTACATTTCCACCAGCTTCACACGTTGAGTTTATGATTTCAGCCAGGCTGCCAGCTATATCTTCTGTGTCCCCGTGTAACCTGTCCCCATAGGTGGACTCCACTACCACATAGTCCGCCTTGCTGAACGAGGACGGGTTCCGCAATATCGGTAGGCCCCACCTACCCACATCCCCGGAGAAGAGAATGGTCCTTTCTTCTCCACCTTGCCGCGCTGTAACTTTTATCATGGACGACCCCAATACGTGGCCGGCATCGTGGAAGCTAGCTTCAAGTCCATCACCAATTTTGACCGGTTCTTCGTATCCCACCGAATGTGAAAAAAACGGAAATGAAGCCTCAGCATCTGCAACAGTATAGAGCGGAATCTCAGGGTAAGGTCCTCTCCTCCCCTCACGCCTGTGCCTCTTCTTCTTGAACTCGGCATCTTCCTCTTGCAATCTCGCTGCATCCAGGAGCATTATTCTGGTGATATCAGAAGTGGCACGAGTACTGTGTATATTGCCCTGGAAACCTTCACGGACCAGTTTCGGCAGCAACCCACAGTGGTCGAGGTGAGCATGGGTCAGCAGCACTGCATCTATGCTACGGGGTGGCACTGTAAACGGCTCCCAGTTTCTAGGCCGGAATTCCCTTTCCTGGAACAGCCCGCAGTCTACCAGGACTCTGGTGCTGCCAGTATCCAGTAAATAACGGGAGCCTGTTACATTCTGCGCCGCGCCCAGGAAAGTCAGCTTAAGTTGCATTTCTACCGTTCGCCCCTGCAATATGGAAGGGTGCGGACATCACCCCGGTCAACACAGGTTGTTTTGAGTTACTCCGCTATATCGGTCTATTGCACACTTTAAGTGGCTAAGCCATTGAATGTCAAGTCTGCCCGGGCCGAGGTTCTCAGGATGCCAGGAGCAAACAAAACATAGATTCGGGCATGGGCAGGTAATATTCTGGCAACTTGCCAAAACGGGCGTTATACTCAAGCTGAAGGACGCGAGGTTTCTCGACACCACTGTGGTACAATTTAGGATAAGACAGATGCCCAGGCACTGGACCCTGTGGGCGGCCAGGTAAGGAGGTAAATCATGAAACTAAGCGCGCGCAATATGCTTAAGGGCAAGGTGAAGCAGATTAAACCTGGCGTGGTCAACACTGAAGTCGTTATCGAGCTACCTGGAGGTACTGAGATTGTCTCGATAATTACCAAGGAATCTGCGGACAAGCTTGGTTTGGCGGTGGGCAAGGAAGCATATGCCATCATAAAAGCCTCGCACGTAATGATCGGGGTTGAGTAGGGCTCCAGACGAAGCTAGACGGCAACCTGTCGGCTTACAGATGTGTGGAATAGCAACGCTCAGCACATAGATGCCTGTTTGCTTAACTCGTCCAGTGACCTGAACTGTTGCCCGCCTGAACGTACTAGATAAGCATTACTGCTACACAGTTCGCCAGAATGTTGGGCAGTTTCACGGCGTAATCTGGATTATGCATAAGCCCAGCGAAACCGAGGGAAATCTTCCAGTCCAAATCTGAAGCCTTCCACACCTAGAGATAACGAGGCCCGGCTCTATCAGGTTATTATGGGGGACTGATGTTCCTGGAACGGGTGCGTTCTCAGGACCAGCGAGAAAAGGAAGGGATACTTCGATTTCAAGTGCTGAACGTAGTCTAACCATTCACTGGCCAGGTGGTCATATAATCTCTGGATATCGCCAGCAATATGCCCCAGGTCCTTCTCAGGAAGGCCGATAAGCGATGGTCTTGCCTCAAGCTCCTCATCCAGATGGGTAACTGCCCAGAGCAGGTCGGTAAAACGGTCATGCTCCAACAGGCTGGGATTTTCCAGCAGAGTAAGCAGGAACTCCCGCTTCTGTGCAAGAAAGGCTTTGAGCCCGTCAAGGTCTATGCTTCGGCAATCAAGCTCAACTCTGAGGTGGTGCGCAAAGTCGATAGCTTTTTGGAAATCGTTCTTTGTCCAGCTCTCAGTAACATTCAGGTGCCTGGAAATCTCCAGACGGTTATCGAAATATTTGAGGAGATCCTGGAGGAGGCGGTTGCCCAGTTCGCTGAAAAAAGCTCCCACCACCATGTTGAGTTTCTCCAGTTTAGCCTGTTTCTCACGGCGGGCCAGGAGGCGCTCGATGATAACCACCACTAACAGAACCTCGAGGGGCAGAAAGGCAAGATCACCGACCATATAGATAAATATATGATGAATATCATGGAAAATGAGGTAATGAATGAAATATATAATTGCGGAAAGCGCCAGAAATGCAATAGCTAAGTAGATAACAAATGAGAAACGCCTTAGCATGTTAATTACCAGCACTCTGAGCAATAAATGCATACAACATAGTCTGGTTCTACCTCAGCGTGATAATAGCATATTTCTCGCTGGGCAATAAGGTGGGCTGAGAATGTCCGAATATAATTGGAACGCCTCTACACTTTACAGTGCACTGGATCCACGACTGAAAATTACGCCAGAAGGTTAATCAGAGACCACAATCAGACTTATCCTTTTTGTAGCATACCCTTAATCATATCTAGCAGCTTATGACTATAAAGCTCCTGTTGATAGTGAATCTCACAGGGGAATTTATCACACCTGAAACAATAATCAACGTTGTTCTTGATTGCGCACTCAAGTATGGCGCAAGGATGCCCCATTGCTTGCGTAAATCTCTCCAGTTTCTCAGGAGCCTTTGGGTCAGTTCCTGATACACAACGGTCTATAGGGCATAGTCCTCTGTCAGGAAATCCACACACCTCACAAGCTAAACCACCTGTTGCTGGCATAATCATAAACCTCCTCGCCTTGCCTATTCTTATACTGAGCCTAGTCTAAATCCATAGCCACTCCCAGTCAATATATCTTGATATTTTGCCCGATATCTTTTAGCAACTCGAATCGTCAGCGCGAACGAAGCATCACGAGCTCAAGAGATTGCTTCGGCTAGTTCCCTCGTTCGCGCTCGGGACGCCTCTCCACTACACAGTGCGCTGGACCCACGATTGAACATTCAGCCACATTGTTCACTTGCCAAACCAGTTGCCTGCAAAGTAGCCGGTCATGGGGTCGAATCCCTCTATATTAGAAACTGCATATTTTATTTACTTTGCTGGGAATAGCCTTATCACAAGTCAAGTCTATCACTCTTGCAGACTATTAACCGCGTACTGTACCAGTTCTGAGAGGGCAGGGTGAATGTGAATTGCCTGTTCGATCTCTTCCATACCGCCACCGGATGTCATCGCGTTTACCACTTCTTGAATTAATTCGGGTGCGTACGGTCCTATGATATGAAAACCAAGTATTCTGTCACTATCCTTTTCTACTATGATCTTGGCAAAACCCTGTTTTTCTATCATTGCTTCGCCCTTGGCAATGTCAAAATATTTCGTCCTACCGATGAGGATATCATGGTCTTTCCTGGCCTGTGCCTCAGTCAGGCCTACAGATGCAATCTGGGGGTGCGAGTATACCGCGTGAGGAACTGCGCTGTAGTCAACCTTAATTTCCGTGTCACGGAAGGCATTCTGTGTGACTATTTCAGCTTCCCTATTGGCCATGTGAGTGAACATCTGTTGCCCATTGGCGTCTCCAATAGCAAAAATGTCCTTCTGACTTGTCTCAAGGTATTCGTTGACCTTTATAAAGCCCTTCTTGTCTGTCTCTACTCCGGTATTTTCTACTCGTAGTACATCTGCGTTAGACCTTCTACCCACAGCCATCATAATTCTTTGTGCAGCAAACTCTCTACGCTTGCCTGTATTCGTGTTCTTAGTAACAACCACAACGCCCTGCTTACCTTCTTTTACCTCCTCCGCTAATGCGTTTGTATAGACTCCCATGCGCTTACTTAACTCACTCTTCAGGACATCAGAGATTTCCGGTTCCTCGGAGAGAACCAAACTATCAGCCATTTCAAGAATTGAAACCTCAGTACCCATGGCCGCAAAGAAATGGCCGAATTCGACAGCGATGTAGCCACCACCAATGATTACAAGGCTGTCCGGCCTTTCCTTCAGTTCCAGCACCGATTCGTTTGTAAGGTAATCCACATTTTCCGAGCCTTTAATCGGAGGGATGAACGGGCGCGATCCCGATGCGATGAAAACCTTTTCTCCCTTCAGCTCTTCGCCATTAACCTCCAGCGTGTAGTCACCCACAAAATATCCTTCCCCTTCATAGAAACTTAGGTTCTCGGATTGCTTAATACCGTCTCTAATATGACCCTGGCTTTCCTGTCTACTCTTTCTCATTCTTTCCATTATGGAGTGGAAATCCACATTCTTGACCTCTGCTTCGATACCTAGCTTCTTGTCCTCCTCTATTTCCACTATTCGATCAGCTGTGTAAATCAGCATTTTAGATGGTATACAGCCCCAGTTAAGACAAGTCCCTCCTATCAGCGGCCCTTTATCTATGAGCGCTACCTTTAGGCCGTGCGCTGCGGCTTCATCTGAAATAATTGCCCCAGCGCCCGAGCCGATGACTATAACGTCG
>Ga0180437_10008859_pt1 | contig 12618 bp, 7 predicted proteins | sample SS_ome_4_FD_132410 | JGI IMG/M metagenome (GOLD analysis project Ga0180437, IMG submission 132410) | Hypersaline lake sediment archaeal communities from the Salton Sea, California, USA - SS_3_D_1 metaG | ecosystem: Environmental > Aquatic > Non-marine Saline and Alkaline > Hypersaline > Sediment...
ATCGGCCCAGAGCGGCCGAGCAGATGCTCGTCAGCAACCGCTGCTCCCGGTAGGAGGTCTTCGTCCCGGCCAGTGTGGCCACCCGCTCGCCCAACAGGGCCACCAACTGCCGCCGGGCGCCTTCGGTGATGACCTTCTCCGCCGTGCCGCCGCAGAAGGAGAAGTAGGTCTTCAGCAGCAGCGCCTCGCCCGACGAGCGCTGGGGGTCCCAGAGGATCCTCTGCACGTCGGCGATCGGCAGCGGGTCCGTGCCGAACTGCTCGAGGGCCGCCGCGTTGACCCCCCCGGCCGCGTGGCGGTCCATCATCGCCCTCGCCGCCGCCGTCCGCTTGGCCTTCGGCATCGTGCCCAGCAGGGCCGCCAGCTTCCACTGGGCCGCCTTGTACCTCGCCGTCTCGGGCTCGGCCGACCTCATCTGCCGCCACAGCCCTGCCGCCTCGGCCGGCTCGTCCGACCCGCCGATCCCCGCCGCCACGCCCGCCATCGCCGCCGAGCCGCCCAACACGCACACCAGGAAAGTCAGGCCTGTCCGTCGCATCGTCTTCGGGTCCTTCCTGCGAGATGTAGAACCACTGCCGTCGCGCGCCGGAGCTTACCAGATGCGCGAGGAGGCAACAATCCTGTGGAGACGTTCCGCGCCACGCGCCCCGAAGACGGCCCGTCCGACCCGACGGCCCCCGGCTCCGTATCCTCACGAGCCGTTGGCTTTGTCGAGCGCCGCGTACAGTTCGGCCTTGGAGAACTTCCCGGGCAGGAAGATGGGCCTGGCCTTGCTCGGCGGGAAGACGACCGTCAGCGGCGGGGCGCCGCGGAAGCGGCGATAGAGCATATCGTTGGCGGGCATCTGTCCGCGGGTGACGTCGCCCTTGAAGGCCAGCACGCCATCCCTCACCAGTCGTTCGGCCACCTCGCGGTCATTGTAGATCATCGCGTCGACGACCTTGCAGGACAGGCACCAGGAGGCGGTGAACTTGACCACGACGGTCCGCCCGTCACGCCGCGCCGAGACGATGCGCCCCTCGTCGAACTCCTCGAGCCGGACCGCGCCGGGCGTCGGAGGCCGGAGCATCCAGAACCCCGCCGCCACGGCCAGCAGCACCGCCGGGCCGCGGACGGCCAGCTTGCGCTTCAGCGGCGCGTCGTAGCGGACCCACGTGCCCCAGACCCACAGCACGAAGGCGAGCACGACCGCGTAGCCGGTCACCCACGCCGGGTACGTGTCCTCCGACAGCGTGCCGATCAGCCAGACGGCCACCAGGAGAAGCAGAAAGCCCATCGACTGCTTGAAGTGCTCCATCCAGACGCCGGGCTTGGGCAGCTTCTCCACGAGGCGGGGGAAGGCGGTCAGGACCGCGTGCGGGGCGGCCATCCCCACCCCGATCAACGTGATCGCCAGCGATCCGAGCCACAGCGGCTGCGTCTGCGCCCACGCGAAGGCAGCCGCGAGGATGGCGAAGCTGCACGGCGTGGCGAGGACGGCCATCATCAGCCCCATGCCCGCCGATCTGAGGTGCTGGCGTTCGGGCGTCCCGCCGCTCGAGCCGATCGCCGCGATCTTGCCGGGGACGGTAACGTTGAAAGCCCCGAGCATGTTGGCCGCCAGGGCGACCATCAGCATCGACATGCCGATGCGGAACGGGGCGAGCTGGAAGTGCTTGCCCCAGTCCAGCGCCCCCCCGGTGGCCAGGCGAACGCCCGCGCTGATCGCCGCCAGCGCGAGGAAGAACAGCACGATCCCCCCCGCGAAGGCCAGCCCCAGCGTCACGAAGCGGCGGCGGGACTCCTTCGCCAGGTTCACGATGCTCAGGATGCGGATCGGGATCACCGGAAGGACGCACGGCATGATGTTGAGGATCAGCCCGGCCAGCAGCGCCAACCCCAACCCGGTCCACACCGTGTAATCCCCCGTCACCGACGTCGGCGCGATCGATCCCTCGTCGCCGCCGCCCGACTGCTTGTGCAGCTCCTTCAGCTTCGCCGCCGTGACCGCCTCGGAAAGGCCGGCCTTCACGTCGTTCCACTTCGGGTTCGCCGCGGCCGCGTCGGACAGTGATACCTCAACCTCGGCCGTCACCTCGTTCGGGCCCTCGAGGTTCACGCACTGGTCGCCGCAGACCTGCCCTCGAGGGTGCAGCCTCAGCGTGTGCTTCCCGGCCGCCGCGCCGGGCGGGACGGTGACGGGCACGTACAGGACCGTCCGCCCGTCGTAGGCGTTGTTGACGAGCTTCGTGCCCGCCAGATCGTACTCGTGGGCCTCGTCGATCGGCCAGAGCGGCTCGCCGGCTTTCAGCGCGCCGGCCTCGACGTCGAGGAAGGCCGCCAGCGGCGTGAAGCCGCCGCTCGTGCCCGGATCGGGGCTGTAGTAGTACCAGTCCTTCTTCGGCTCGACGACGACCGCCACGTGGAACGTCTGCCCGGCCGTCACCTGCGTGTGCGAGGCGACGGCCTCGGCGCGGAGGTAGACTTCTCTCGCCCCCGGGCCAATGGGAAAGTCGCCCAGGTCGATCGGCTGGGCGGGCGCCGCGGCCGCGAACGCCAGCAGTACGGCAATCGTCAATCTGTATCGCATATCTCGAATCCTCCCGGCATCAATCGTCGGCGGTGCTTCGCCATCGTCGCCAACCCATCATACCCCCGCGACGCCGCACTGCCCAACGACCGGACCACAAGTCCCTCGTGCCCGCGGCGCTGCGTGAAGCCGAATCTTGAGCCCCACGAAGCGGGAGCAGTGGTGGGTGTCTCCCGTCCGGGAACCCACAGACTCCGCGCCTCGCTCGCCTCAGCCCCCTCTCCGCGCCAGCCGTCCCTTCAGCGCCCGGTAGTCCGTCTTCCCCGTCCCCAGCACGGGGATCTGATCGACCCGCACGACGCGGCGGACGTTGTGCAGCCCCGAGAGCCCCGCCTCGCGGATCTGGCGGTTGACCGTCTCTCGATCCAGCGGCCGCGTCGTGAACAGCACGATCTCCGGATGGTCCTCGTCCGCCGTCGCCTCCACGGCCAGCACGGGGCCTTCGTCGTCCTCGCCCGGCGGATGGTGGGCTTCCAGGACGGCCTCGACGGCCGGCAAGGAGACCATCTCCCCGCCGAGCTTGACGAACCGCTTCAGCCGACCGCGGAAGGTCAGCACGCCGTCGGGCGCCTCGCTGACCAGGTCGCCCGTGCGATACCACTGTCGGCGGTCGAACTCGACGAAGGGCGACGGCCCGTCGTACTCCAGGTACCCGCCGAAGACGCTCGGCCCGGCGACCAGGAGCATGCCGACCTGCCCGGGCGAGACGCGGCGGCCGCTGTCCACGTCCACGATCGCGTGGTCGATCGACCCGACGGGCAGGCCGATCGACCCCCGCACCTCTCGCCCCGGCCGGTTCACCGAGATGATCGGCGAGCACTCCGTCACGCCTTAGCCCTCCAGCACGGTCATCTGCGGGTTGACCTGCTCGAGGGCGTCGTAGACGCGGTCGGGGCACTTCTCGGCCCCGGTGACGGCCAGTCGCAGCGGCGCGAGCTGCTCGGGCGCCGCCGCCCGCGCAATGCCGCCCAGAAACGTCGGCGTGCCCACCATCAGCGTCGCGCCGTATGCCTCGATCAGCCGACCCAGCATGGGCGATTCAGTCGGGTCCGGATGGTGCACCACCGGCACGCCGACGCAGAGCGGCAGCACGCTGGTGACCGTCAGCCCGAACGAATGGAACGGCGGGAGGATGCCCACCAGCCGATCGCTTTCCCGCACGACACCCAGCGCCGCGATGTCGGCAACATTGGCCAGGATGTTCGCGTGCGTCAGCGGGACGGCCTTCGGCATCGCCTCCGAGCCGCTGGTGAACAGGACGGCCGCATGATCCGTCGCGTCGAGCCTCGCCGCCGCCGCGCGGAGCGACGCCCAACTGACGCGGCTGCGGACCCACGCCCACAGCTTCGCCGCCGGCGAGATGCCCTTCGCGATCCGCTCGAGGAACACGAAGCGATCCCGCACGCCCGACAGGTCCGTGCCCATCGACGCCAGTCGTGTGGTCAGCGCCTCGGCCGTCAGGATCCTGTCCGCACCGACGAGCGCCATGCAGTGGGTCAGGTTCCGCGGCCCGACGGTCCAGTTGACCATGACGGGCGTCTTGCCGGCGAACAGCGCAGCGAGGTAGACGACGTCGGCGGCCACCCCGGCCGGCAGCATGATGCCGACCCGCTCACCGGGCAGGGCGGCAACACTCGGGCGGAGGACCATCACGGCCGCGATCAGGTCGCGGTACGTCCGCACGCCGGACGTCTGGTCGGCGGTGATGGCCCGACCGCCCCGGCGGGCCGCCTGGGCGAGGAAGGCCTCCGGGATCGTCCGCGCAGCCGGCAGCCTGGCCGCCTCGTTGCCCGGCGCCGCGGCCGACCACTTCGGCGGGACCGGCTTCAGCTCCCTCCGCAGCGCCGAGGCCAGCTCCCCGCAGGCCGCCAGCATCACGTCCCCGACCGTCTGCATCGCCTCCACGTCGCCCGGCGGATAGCCGAACTCCCCGCCCACCCACGTCAGAAGGTCCGCCCGCGCGAGGCTGTCCATTCCCAGGTCGGCGGCCAGGTGCGCCTCGTCGTCGATCTGCTCGGCCCCGCTCCGGTCGCGGAGATAGTCGAGCACGGTCTGGCGCGTCGAGGCCGGCACGGCCGACAGGTCCCCCGCCACGCCGCCCCAATCCGGCTCGGGCATCTGCCGAACCCCGCCGCGGTCCCACGGCGTGAAGGGCACGTACGTCGCCGGCGGCGCGTCGGCGTTGTAGTACGCCTCGAGGTAGGCGTTCAGCTCGGCCCGACCGGCCGATCCCGGCAGGTCGCGCGGCTCGTCGAATTCGATCGTCACCTTGCGGCGAGGCATCAGCAGCAGCCCGCTGCCAAGCAGCGCGACGGCGGCCTTCCGCAGCACCCGCCCCACGCTCGGCACGCGGCCGTAGGCGTGGCTGAACAGGCTGCCCCACAACCCGCGCGTGCGGACCCGCACGACGCGGACCTCCGGCACGCGGGAGAGGATCAGCTCGACGGCGCTCGTGCCGGCCAGGTTCTCCAGCCGCCCGTGGGCGAGGTGCCCGGCCGGGTAGAGCACCACGTTGTCCCCCGCCCGCAGCGCGTCGATCACGGCGCCCAGCGCCCGCTCGACGTCGCCGCGCGCCGCGGCGCCGATCTTCGCCGGGTCGGCCATCGGGATCACGTTGACCCGCCTGGCCGCCCACCGAACGAAGAACCGGTCGATCTGATCCCGGTCGGCCAGGAACCGCGCGTGGAAGGTCCGGTTCAGCACCGCGCCCATGATGATCGGGTCGATCAGCGCCGGGTGGTTCGGCAGGAACAGGATGCCCTTCGTCCCCCCCGCCGCGATCCGGTCGAGCCCCACCGTGCGGACGCGGTAGCGCAGCCACAACGCCGACTTCACGAAGCCGCGCAGCAGCAAGTCGATCATGGCCGTTGCCTCCGAGGCAGCAGCCCGGGCAGCGCGAAGGCCACCGCCAGCGAGACGGCCCCCATGCACCCGAAGCTGACCGACGGCTGGACCGCGTCGTTCATCGCGTTGCCGAGCGGCCCGGCCAGCAGGATCCCGCTGAAGACCACGAAGTTCGAGGCGGCGATCACCGCGCCCTTTCGTTCGGCCGGCGGGCGGACCTGGATGAAGCTCTCGCAGGGGATCATGAACAGCCCCCCGAACGCCCCCGCCACGGCCAGCAGGCCCAGGAGGGCGGGCAGCCTGACCGTTGGCGGCAGACAGACCGCCGCGGGGATCAGCAGCATCGCGCCGGCCAGCCCCAGCGCCGCCGGCGCGAGCACGCCGTGCCACCGCTCCCCCTTCGCCAGCCGACCGGCCAGAAGCCCCCCCGCGGCGATGCCGATCAGCTCCGCCGCCGCCAACGCGCTGGTCGCCGCGTCCCCGTAGCCCAACTGCTCCTTGCCCAGCATGTTGATGATCAGGATCTGAAGGGCGCCCAGCGACCAGACGTAGGCGTTGGCGAGGATGACCACCGCCAGCAGCCCGTCCCTCGCCGCCGCGATCAGCGTGCGGACCGTCTCGGCCGGGCCGGCCCACGGGAACGCCGCCTTCGGATCCGCCGCCGGACGCCACGGCACGCCGAAGCTGCCCAACACACCCAGCACCGAGACGCCGACGGCCACCAGTCCCACGGCCGTCGGGCCCCGCCAGCCCTTCACCAGCCCCGCCGACGCGACCCCCATCAGGATCGCCGCCGTCACCACCACCTTCAGCATGCCGTTGGCCTTCGTCACGTAGCTGGCCGGGTACAGCTCCGGGATCGACCCGTTCAAAGCGGGCCCGAACATCGCCGACTGAAGCCCCATCGTCGAGACCATCGTCAGGATCAGCACCCAGTTGCCCGTGTACATGCCCACCAGCCCGCAGAGCATCGCGGCCAACTCGAGGGCTTTGGTGGCCATGACGATCTTGCGCTTGGCGAACCGGTCGGCCAGCCAGCCGGCCGGGGCGGCCAGCACGAGGTACGGCAGCGTGAAGACCACCGTCGCCCACCCCTGCATCCGCTGCATCCCCAGGTCGAGCGCCAGCAGCATGGCCGCCTGTTTGAAGAACTGGTCGTTGAAGACCCCCAGCGAATAGGTGGCCGCCATCGCGGCAAACTTGCCCCGCGCCCGCCGGATCTGCCGCTCGATCGACTCGTCACCCGCGTCAGCCATGGCGCGTCAAAGCCTATCTCCTCGTCTCCTTGGCCGCAACCAAAGCCCCGGCCGACCAGGCTACCTGCGCCATGGACCGGGAAGGCCGACGGGGCCCATCCGCCGCGGAGCCCGCCCCCCCCGCCGCGCCCTGCGGCCCACGCCCGCCTTGACAGCCCGCCCCGCCGTCCGTAGCATTCGCCTCATTATGAGATCGCTATCGGGCATACAACCGTCGGGACACCTGCATATCGGCAACTACTTCGGCGCGGTGCGGCAGTTCGTCCGCCTCCAGGAAGAGGGCCACGAGTGCTTCTACTTCATCGCGAACTACCACGCGCTGACGAGCCTTCGCGACCCCGAGCGGCTGGGTGAGCTGACCGTCCACCTCGCCGCCGGATACCTTGCCCTCGGCATCGACCCGGACCGCAGCGTCTTCTTCTGCCAGTCCGACGTGCCGCAGGTCACCGAGCTGTGCTGGCTGCTCAACTGTGTCTGCCCCCTCAGCCTCATGGAGAAGGCCACCAGCTACAAGGACAAGATCGCCAAGGGGCTCGCGCCGAACATGGGGCTGTTCGACTACCCCGTGCTCCAGGCGGCCGACATCGTCATCTACGACTCCAACGTCGTCCCCGTCGGCGCCGACCAGAAGCAGCACGTGGAGATGACCCGCGACGTGGCGGCGAAGTTCAACAACGCCTTCGGCGCCGACGTCCTCGTCCTGCCCGAGCCGTACATCCTCGAGGACGTCGCCGTCGTGCCCGGCATCGACGGGCAGAAGATGTCCAAGAGCTACAGCAACACCATCGAGATCTTCCTGACGGAGAAGGCCACCCAGAAGCGCTGCGCCCAGATCGTCACCGACTCGACGCCCCTGGAAGCGCCCAAGGACCCCGACGCGTGCAACGTCTTCGCGCTGCTGAAGCTGTTCGCCCCCGGCGAACAGGCCGACGAGATCGCCGCCAGCTACCGCGCGGGCGGCTACGGCTACGGGCATGCCAAGGGGCGGCTGACCGAGCTGATCAACGAGACGTTCGCCGAGCCGCGCCAGCGCTACGAGCAGTTGTTGGCCGATCCGGACTACGTCCGCGACGTCCTCCGCGACGGCGGGCGAAAGGCCCGCGAGGTCGCCGAGGCCACCATGCAGCGCGTCCGCGCCGCCGCCGGCATCGCCACACACCGGTGAGCGTTCGGCCGGATCCCCAATGGCGATTCTGCCGAGCAGCGCTCCTCTCGGGTCGAGGCGGCAGGAACGCCGACCGCCCGCTTCGGCTAACCCGCGGAACCGCTCCGTGACGAGCCCTCCGCCACGAGACCCACAAGAAAGGGACGACGCCCGGGCGGAGGGAGTCCCGGGACATCGCCCCAGTAGCTGCACCTAAGGCGGGTGGAGGGAGACCCGCCCCAGTGAGCGGTGCAGCAGACTACCTGCTCTTATCGGTCAATCACCCCGCGCGCGACAAGGGCTTTTCTCCGCCGCCCGCCGGGCCCGATGCCGCGAACGTCACGTCCGCACGGGGACCGACGCGATCCACTGCCCCACGGCGCGGAACGTCTCGGCCGTGCAGGCCGGCGGGGCCACGCCCGCCGTCGTCAGCACGATCCCGCGATGGTCGCCGCACGCGGCCAGCTCACGGTCGATGTACTGCTCGATCTGCTCGGGCGACGTCCGCCACCAGACGTTCACGCACGTCCCCCCGACGAACGTCTTGCTCGGCGCACGCGCCTTGCCCACAGACAGCGACGTGTTGCCCAGCGGAGATGAGGTGAACGCCTCGATGCTCGAGGCCGGCACGGCGTCGATCTGCTCCAGCAGGTCCCTCAAGAGGCCGCACATGTGAAGCTCGTGGATCTTGCCCGCCCCCTCGATCGCCCGGCCGTAGTCGGTCAGATGACCCCGGCAGTACTTCGCGAACAGCGCCGGGCTCAGCAGGGTCGTGGAGGTGTTCTCGACGGAGACGACGGCGTCGGCGGGTGTCGTGGCCGCCACGCTGCCGGCCAGCGCCACGTTCGCCTCGTGCATCGTGGCGATCAGATCGTCCATCTCGTCGGGGAAGTCGGCGAGGAAGTAGATCGCCTCCGCCGGGCCGATGACGTGCTCGATCAGGTGCATCAGTGGGCTCGTGCCCCAACCGGTGAGCGTGATCCCCCGCTGGGCGATCTCGTCCTGCCGCCGGCGCGCCTCCTCGAGCTGCCGGTCATCGACCTCGATCCGCCGGTCCACGTACAGCCAGCGAAACCGCAACAGGTCTTCCCGCGTCTTGACCGGAAACTCCACCGGATGCCAGCTCTTCGTGCAGGGGTCCATCGCCCACCGCTCGACGAGGTCGCCGTCGGGCGTGTGCGTCACGACGGTCCGCGCGTTGTCGACGCGGCGCTGCTCGGTCTGCACGCGGCTCGCCTCGACGCGAACGCAGCGGGAGTTGTGGAACAGCCCGTCGGCGAGAATGTAGTCCAGCAGCTCGCGCGTGGACATCCGCCGAACGGCCTCCGGCTGGCTCGTCCGCCACGTGTCGTTGGCCACCTTCGCCCAGTACGGCAGCCGATCGACCGGCTGCCGCCGATAGGCCGCCAGCAGCCGCTCGCGCGAGGTCATCTCGTCGGAGGCATGCACCTTCCCGTCACCGCCACGAACCATCGTCCGGCTCCTTGCCGCCCACGCCCCGGCCAGCAAACCAACCCGCCGCTGGCATGTCAAGCCGTACTCGTAGGGTGGGCGAAGGACGTAAGCGCTGGCCGAACCGGTAGGGTGTGCAGCTTCGCTGCACACGCGTTACGAGGGACCACGACGGGAGGCAGACGCGTGTGCAGCAGAGCTGCACACCCTACTCCTGCTCTGTGGAATCTGTGGATCTTCCTGACGCCACGGCGATCCAACATTCACCGCGGCGGGACGACGACTTCGAATGCCGAGCCCTTGATCTTTCGCAGCTCGGCGTGGAGGACGGGGATCCGCGGGTCGGGGGCGACGGAGATCGCCCACTCGATGCCGTTGTCGGCGACGAACATGCCGTACTTCTTAAGCCCCTTCAGGATCGCCTTCACCTCCGGCGAGAACGGCGAGATGTCGAAGTCCTTCCGCAGGCGGATGCGCTCGCCCATGCGGGGGTAGTCTGGGTTGGTGTGTCTGCTGGCGAAGTGGGTGGCCGGTGCGACGAAGGCCCGCCGCGTCTTGCGGATCGTCACGCGCATCGCGTGTTCGACGAGGCCGCGCTTCAGCTCGTCGTATCGGACCACGGCCGGGAAGATCGGCAGCCCGGCCGCGTCGGACGACGTCCAGCCGCGAGGGCGGAGCTTGTTCGTCTTCAGGTCGAAGATCGACGCCTGCTGCCCCTGCCAGCCGGCGTCGGTGAGCTTGAGGGCGTAGAACTCGTAGAGCATGCGGTTGACCGGGTCGACGACGATCCCGTGGCGGTCTCCCCCGCGGTTGAGCTTGTCGCGCTGGACGTCCTTGAGCGTGAGGGGTTTGCCGCCCGCGTCGCGCCGGTACCAGGCGGGCCAGCCCTCGATGGGAACGTTGTCGGGCACCGGGTACGGGCCTTTGTCCGACTCGCCGGCGTAGGCGACGATCTTCACGTCCACCCGCTTCTGCCCCGGCGGGACGAGGATGAAGGCCATGTCGGCGTTGTAGCGCAGCGGTTTGTCGGCGCCGATCGAGGCGATGATGGCCTTCGAGTTCGGGTGCAGCGGCCAGTCCTCGACGACCTGGTTCCACGGGTTGTCCGGCGGGAAGACCTCCAGGGCCGAGCAGATCGCGTCGGCCTCGGGCGTGTGGAACATTACCGGCTCGGTGATCTCGGGCATCTTCGCCGCGCGGATCCGCGCCAGGCGGGCCGGGTCGTTCGACGGCGCCTTGTCGGCCGCCTGCCCGGCCACCGTGCCCGCCGTCAACAGCAGACAACACACCCGGACAACTCCGTCGCGAAGGACCATCTCCGTCTCCTTTCTCGCCGGTCGCGGCCCCGCCGTGCGCAACATACTCCTCGCCCGCACGCCCGGCAAGCCGTTCCTTGCGGGGCCGGCGGATCGGGCGTACGGTATCGGCCGTGTCCTGTCGAGGTCCTCTTCGGGGAGCGTCAGCCATGTGTGGACCTGCCGGATCGGCCGTTCGGGCGGCGGTGTGGGCCGCCGCACTGGCCGCTTGCCTTTGCGGCGGGTGTGGGCGATCGTTCGACGCCGACTTCGGCCTCACCGCCGCCCCGGCCGCCCCGGGCGACTACGAGCGCATCGCCGAACGCCTCGACGCCCACCTCCGCCGCGACGTGCTCGACAAGTGGTACCCGCGCTGCGTGGACCGCGAGGGCGGCGGGTTCCATCAGCGGCTCGCCCGCGACTGGACGGTCGGCCCGGAACGGGAGGGCCGCTTCCTCGTCTACCAGGCCCGGATGACCTGGGTCGCCGCCGCCGCCGCGATCTACGACGAGCAGCTCGCGCCGACCTGCCGCACCTACGCCCTGCACGGGCTGGAGTACCTCGGGACAACGATGTGGGACGCCGACGCGGGCGGCCCGTTTTTCTGGGTCGGCCCCGACGGCCGAATCAGCGAGGCCCGCGGCACGGACAAGCACGCCTACGGCATCTCGTTCGCCATCTACGCCTGCGCGGCCGTCTACGAGGCGACCGGCCGGCGAGGGGCGATCGACCTGGCGATGCGGACGTTCGACTGGCTGGACAGCCGCGCCCACGACGACGAGCACGGCGGCTACCACGAGGCCCTGACGCGGCGGGGCCGCCCGCGGATGACCGCGCCGGGCGATCCGAGCGGCGCGAAGGACAGCCCGGCCGACGGCATCGGCACGCCGTACGGGTACAAGTCGATGAACACGCACATCCACCTGCTCGAGGCGTTTGCCACGCTCTATCGCGCCCGGCCCGCCCCGCGCGTCCGCCAGCGGCTCGAAGAGCTGTTGGCAATCGTCCGCGACCGGATCGCCGTCGAACCCGGGTGCCTGAACTACTACTTCACGCCTGATTGGCGGGCCGTGCCGATGCACGACTCGTTCGGCCACGACGTCGAGACGGCCTTCCTGCTGGTCGAGGCGGCCGACGTGCTGGGCCGGCACGACGACGAGAAGACGTGGCGCGTCGCGCGCTCGCTTGTGGACCACGCCCTCGATTGGGGCTGGGACGCCGAGGCCGGCGGGTTCTTCGAGGGCGGCGAGGCCTTCCGACCCGTCCACGACCGCAGCAAGACCTGGTGGACCCAGGCCGAGGGCCTCAACGCCCTGCTGTTGATGCACGAGCGCTTCGGCGGCGAAACCGACCGCTACTGGACGGCCTTCGTCGAGCAGCTCCGCTTCATCTGGTCGCGGCAGATCGACCACGCCCGGGGCGGCTGGTACGGTGAGTTCGACCCCACCGGCCGGCTCCGCTCGACGCGGAAGGCCTCCCCCTGGAAGGCCGCCTACCACAACGTCCGCTCGCTGATGAACGTCATCAAGCGCCTCCGCCGCCTGGCCGGGGCCAGGCGCCCCGGCCGGCCCGGCACGTAGCCGACGGATCCCTACCCGCCGATGTGCAGAGAGACGCGCGGGGGCTCCATGCGCGTCTCACGCGCCAGCCGAGGAGCAGGACCGGCTCGGCAGCGCAGCGAAGGTGCCTGTCCCCCTTTCCGGAGCCCACGGGCAGATCGACTCCTTACGGCCGATCAGCGCCGCCTCCGCCCCCCACCGTCATGCCGGCGCGCCGACGCCGGCGGGGGTCGGCCAGACGTGGAAGTCGGCGGGGATCGGGCCCGGGCGGACCGGCTGGACGGGCTCAGGAATGATCTCGAAGTCGTGGCGCGCGACCAGCTCGAGCGGCCGGCCGGCTTCTGCCCCGCCGGCTTCGGTCCACTTCGTCAGCCGCTCGTAGTTGGCGGCGATCATCGGGTGCGGCGAGGGCTGCTGCATCGCCTCGTTCAGGTGCCCCCTCGCGGCCGGCAGGTCGCCGCGCTGGGCGGCCAGGCAGGCCAGGTAGTTCAACGCGATC
>Ga0180437_10008860_pt1 | contig 12618 bp, 14 predicted proteins | sample SS_ome_4_FD_132410 | JGI IMG/M metagenome (GOLD analysis project Ga0180437, IMG submission 132410) | Hypersaline lake sediment archaeal communities from the Salton Sea, California, USA - SS_3_D_1 metaG | ecosystem: Environmental > Aquatic > Non-marine Saline and Alkaline > Hypersaline >...
ATATCCGTCTTGGGTGGAAGAAAGCGCGCCGTGGCCATCGGACATATTGCACAAGGAAGTGACCGTTGAGGTCCCGCGGGGAATCCTCGTCCGCGGGAAAGTTGTCGAAGCGGACTCAGGAGTGCCTGTGGCGGGAGCGAGCGTGAAATACCTGCTCTGTCGAAGACTGAATCCGTACTACAAGCGCCTTTTTCCCTATCAAGTCTTCTGGGCGGCTGAGGACCGACGCATCCTCACCGACGGTGACGGATCCTTCCGGATAGCCGTGATCCCCGGACCGGGGCACCTGACGGTCAGGGCACCCACCCCCGGCTTCGTCAGTCAATATGTCTCCATGGGGCAGCTACAGGACGGTATCCCCAGCAGTTTCTGGTTCGTGATCGACGGTCTTGCCAGAATCGATCCCAAGCCGGGCACGGAGGGCATTGACCTGACGATCCGGTTGCGCCGGGGCCTTCCGGTCCGCGGCCGTGTTGTCGGCCCGCAAGGGCAGGCTGTCGAGAGGGCAGATCTGCTGAAGTCCTCCCCGCGTTTTTCGGCCTGCGACAAACCGGACGCAGGCAATTGGACATATCCGGTCCAGTCGGGGCGTTTCGAGCTTCCCGACTGCGATCCGGCTAGGCCCGACCTGGTCCACTTCCTCGATGTTGAGCACCAGTTGGGAGCCACGGTGACGGTGAACGCGAAGGCCCAGCGCGGACCGCTCTCCGTCCGCCTGCTCCCCTGCGGATCGGCCGCCGTGCGTTTCGTAGATGAAAACAACCGCCCTTGGGCCGACCATGTTCTGCAAGGCGAAGACCCCAGCATGTACGTCGATTTGGTGTTTACCGATCGGGAAGTGAATCTCGAGGCGTGGCTGGACGACACCCCACACATAAGGGTTGAGATGGATCGGTTGGATCCTTCGAGGCACCGCCATCTTCGGACCGATGCCGAAGGGCGTGCCACGTTCCCAACCCTCATCCCCGGAGCCCCATACATGTTGTTCGTCCGCGAACCCTCCGGCCACTGGAAAGAGGGCGAACCGGAAGTACGAGAAATCGAGTTCACCGTCGAGCCCGGCCGGACCACCGACCTGGGCGAAATCGTTGTCAGACGGCCCAAGAGTTGAACGACCTGTAAGGTAAAAGGACACTGAAGAACGCGAAAATGAGCGATAGACTGGCGACTCAAAGGCGGCTGCCGACAGTTTGCCGGTCAAGCAGGGCACTTTTGAGCGACTTGTGGTGGTGCATTGTGATGGAATGGACCCGCGGACGGTCGATATCTCACAGCCGCAAGAAGTGGACGTGAAGCACATCAGTTTCTAATGCGTTTTCAGGAGCACGCCCTATGTTGCGAGCGAACCCGTATTTGTGGTAGGCGCCGGTCGGCCTATCCAGCCGCCAATAGGGCATTATCCAGGTCGACCTACCGTGGTGACGGGCAACCTTGCCGGGAAGCCCGAAGTGCGTAACAGCCGAAGGATTGAGTCGATACTAAAGCGCAGAGGGCAAGTTGCGACAATTACTGACGGATACAGAGCAGGACGCTGCATACGCACCTTTGGGCGATCTCGGAAAGAGTGAAGGATGAAAGCGATTTCCGACCTGTTCGCTGCGCCGACAATGTTCGTTGTGATGATCGGTTGCCCGGTCTGGGGCGGCGAGGAAGGGGCACCGACCAAGCCCCGCCAAACTTTCACCGCGGCACAATCGGACACCACACGGGCCCTGGGGAATCCGGCCTTCACGTCGGTCGTCCAACAGGATTTACCGACGGGACCGGACTACCGGGAGGCGATCTGCTTCGAAACCGGTGCCGCTCCGTGGTGGCCCCAGGCGCCATGGATTCGCACGCCGCGGACTGAGCAAATCGAGGCCCAGGTGAAACACTGGCTGGGCGGAGATGTCGCTTCAAGGAGAATGACGTGAAGGCAATATCAGCTCTTGCGATTCTGTGTGCCTGTTCACTTTCGGAAGATGCGCATGACGACATTCCGAAAGGCAAACTCGGGCATCCACTCGGGACTTACCTCACTATCGAGGGTGTACGATTCGGCGTAGACAAGATCGGCAAGGCCAAGATCGACGCCCACACACTGCTCGTTGACACGATCAACGGAAAGAAGCTTGATCGCCCCATCACGATCTCGATTGAAACCTCTGGATCACTCCCCATGCGAAAGCGATGCGTATTCCGGGGGTACGAATCAGGTAGGATGGTCGGCGTTCCCGATGAAGTTGCGCGGACCGAAAACCTTCCGCTTCCGCAGGTACGTTGGCAGTTCCACAGGTACTTTATCATAACTTCGGTCGTCCAGCCTGAAGGTCTGGATAGAATCCTACAACCCATGATAACCAAACCGTCTCGGCAGGTGATACCCGGAGCGTCTCCGCAGCCGTCGCCAACGAATCCAGTACCCGTCATAATAATGCCCAGAGAGTCTCCGCAGCCGCCGCAAACAAATCGAGAACCATGATGTCGAACCGCCGTCCGAAGTTACGTTGTTCGATCGTGCAGTTTGCTGCAACGTTGGCCACGTTCGTCCCCGTATCGGATGTCAGCCTGACGGCGGGCCAACCGGATAGGGCGGCCACTACGGTGGCTATCGCGTTCGACAGCGTGTCGGTGTCGTTCAGCGACCCAATGGGGGTCAATGCACTAGAACAGATCGAAATTGACGGCGACGGCGTATGCGTGTACACCATCGAAGGTATGCCCGCGCGCGGGCCGATCAAGGAACGGCCGCCCGCGCGGCAGACCTGCCGAATCAGCGGCGAGCAACTCCGGCGGTTGGAGCGGATGCTCGAGAAGACGGGTTGGCTTACGGCGCCCCGCGGGGACTTGCCGGCGCCGGGTGTGGGCGAGGCCAAGATCACATTGGTGTGCAAAGGGCAGACTCGCACCGTCACCTGTTCGGGTCACGGCCAAACGCCGGAGGGCTACGGGCCGATGGTCGAGTTCTTTCGCGGCGAGGCACGCCAGGAGAACTTGCTCTATCAGTTACGGCAGGGGACGGCCGGGGCACGGCTGAGGGCCCTTAGCGAAATCCGACGCAGCATCGATGCACTCGAGGGTGCGTGGGGGCAGGGTTATCCTCCCTACGACCTGGATTACAGCCGCTATCTGCCGGCATGCCAGGAGACATTGCGACAGCCCGACAATCGACATCCCGACGAGGTCCAGGCTGCCGTCCGCCTCGCCGCGTTTCTGCGGGCCGAGTCGGAGTTCGAGCCGATCGCCAGGCTGGCGCACCACAGCGACTACAACGTGCGCACGCAGGTGGCCAGGGCCCTGAGCGACTTTGGTGGCGCCCGGGCGGTGCCGGTCCTGGCCGAGATGGCCCCCAAGACCGACGAGGCGGTCTGGGGACTGATCCGTCTGAGCGATGTGGCCGTTCCCGCCATGGTGAGGATGATACTGAGGACGAACTCGTACGACGACCGGGTGCTCTCCGAACGCATTGTGCGCGGCTACATAGACCACTGGAACGAGTTGCCTGGGCCTGTCGATCAACGCATCGTTGCGGCGGCCCGCAAGGCGTTGCCGGAGTTGAAGCCGCACTCCTCCGGGGAGTATCACGCGGCCTTTCTTGAGATGGTCAAGTCACGACCTGTGCCCGCGGGAGAATTGGCGTGCCGGATCGACGGGCAGACCGTCTACTGTCCCCAACCGATGCGCTTTATCCACGGCTGGTATGTGGAGGCCGACGGGAAGACCGTCGCGCACGGTGCCGCTCCCGCGCCCAGTCCGGGGACAAAGGTCTTCGAGTTGAAGTTCGACGTGGCCATCGATGGCAACCGACTGGTCATTCGGACCGGTTGGATCCCGACGCGCGGCTCGGCAGGAGAGACGCCCCAGCCGGTGGTAGCCGAAACCGTGAGCAATGCGCCTCAGGGAACCTATCTCGACGTGATTGACCAGTCTCCTGGAATGACCGGTGCGGGCTGGGCCGGCCCAGACAAGCCGAAGACGGCCAGCTTCTTCATGCGGGTCAGGGTGACTACCGAATACCGAACGCTTTGGGAGGGCCGGCTGGTCAAAGGCGGGCAAACGCTGAAGAGGATCGTCTATATCGCGCGGGTGTCGAAGCCGGACGATCCGGCCGGGGAGTTCAAACGGCCATCGTCGCCAACAAACGGCCGTCTTTGAAGAATGGTCGGGAAGTGGGCCGGTTCGGGCAACATCAGAGCGAATAATCAGATCTCGTTCGAGAACGTCCCGCCGGGCCCGTACGTCCTGCGGGGACATCCGAATCCGTCCACGGCCGAGCAGTGGGCCAAACCGATCACGATCAACTTCCACGGCGGTCAATTGGCCGAGATTGCTCTGCCGGCAAAGGCGAAATGATGACACTTTGAGTTGCAGTGGCCACTGTCCTAGCGGCCCTGATTGTGCCTGCCATAACCGGGTCATGTCTGTGTTGTTCGTTGCGATTGAGATCTCAGACCACCAAATGATGACGCACACTCTCTGACCGGTCGGCCCGAAGTGCACGCGGAGGGCGTGTAATGAGCCCGCAAGCTGGTTTCGTTGGCGCCAAGGTCGGTGGCTATCTGGGTAAGGCATGGTCCCAGCCCCGGAAGAGCATTGCGTGAAACGTCCTCACGGGGAGCAACGTCTTCTGTTATGGGGGGCCTCGTCTGTGACTGCAAGTAGCAGCTCGTGGCTGTCGGTGGCCAGTGTCGATTGCTCAAAACCATCGAGGAGAAGACAATGATTCGGCCCTCGTCTGGCGCGTCACCGAGAGCGGCGTCTGGGGACCTCTCGAACTGTCCACGCTCGACCCTGCTCCAGACGGCTGGGATTACGTCGTCGCCAACGACGTCAGCGATCAGGATGCCGGTGTGGTCATAATTGTCGGCCAGTCGAACGGAAACGCCGTCGAGTGGACGGTGACCTTGACCGACGACGGAGGGCTGCTCGCCGGGTCCGCGGCAATCCTTTCCGGCAACGCGGAGGCCACGGCGACGAACAACCTGGGCATGGCCTGCGGCAGTGCTGAAATCGATCCGCAGAACTTCATCTCCGAGGCAGTGGTGTGGATGGCCGGAATTCCCTTGATTCTGGACGTCGGCCAGTCGGGCTCGGCCGCCTTTCCACTCGACGTGAACGACAACGGAGTCGTCGTCGGTACGACCAGCCTGTACACCGAGGCGGCCGTCTGGCCCAGTCCGGACGGGGCGATGATCTCGCTCGAAAAGTTCCTCAAGAACTCGCCGTTCGACTCCTTGACCCGCGCCCACGCTGTGAACAAGTCAGGCGAGATCGTCGGCTATGCGGCCAACGGCTGCCCCGACCTGCCGCAGTTAGCAGCACACATACCAGACCCGCGATGCAATCGAATCGTCGGGTGCTTCCCCCGGTGCTCTTCCCAGCCCGTGGTGAGCGCCCTGGTGTCATACTGCCCGCCGCCCAATGTCACGCTTCGCCGCGAACGCCCTGGAAATCACGCCGAAAACCCGGGCGACCATCGGTTTGCGTGACCGACGGAAGTGGGGAAGTGGCCAAGAGATAGGGCCGGAAACAGAGACGCCGCAAGCGGTTAGGGCTTGCGGCGTATGGGCTTGCGTCGAGTCGGTCGAAGTACGCCCGGAGGGATTCGAACCCCCAACCCTCGGTTCCGAAGACCGACGGTCTTATTGACCGGCTAGGCAGTCGTCGGCGCCCATTTCCTAGCCCGCATCGTGTCGACCACGGCTCTCGCACGCGGGGAAGGTGTCCCGCACGTAGTTGAAAGCGGATAGTGGCTCCGGTTGTTTCCAGGTTATCCGGCTCTCCGCTTGTTGGCAATCTTCTCCTCGGATTCAGGCTCGTCTAAGAGGGCCTTGAGGATCCGGAGCTGATTGTAACCCATGATCCGCCAGTAGTGTTTCTCGGTCTCCAGGAAGCCTGCAGCGGCCCAACGTAGAGAGAATAGGCTGAACGGGGCTCCTCGCGGCCAGGAAGTTTGAGCCACCTCCCCCCGCCCTTCGCCGCCGTCCCCATGCCTATCTCGCTCCCGACGCAAACGAAAATCGCTTGTTAGACTGGGCAAGTCATCTTCAGGTCACGTTGAGATTCGACCAGGCAGCGTCCTCACCCCGATTCTGCGTTGCGGTTTCGCGGTCGTAAGGCATTGCCACGACGCCGTCTACGGATTTCGAGGTGAGGCAGTTAACGTGTGAACCCACGCACCCACTCACCACCGATGGGTGGGCGAGGAAATGGTAGAAAGACCCCCCTGATGGCCGGCCGAAATGGCGGCGGTGTGGCGTTAAAGCTAGTTCATCGGCCCTCTCCCCGGCGGCCGGCGGCATTCAACCTACATGACCGTCAGGCGGACGTGGCTCGTGTTGAGCTTGCTGCTGAGAATCGTGGCGGTACATTGATTCACGTCGGGACAGCCCGCGTCGGCCTGCAAACGGCGCGGCCGGGCGGCCCAGGTTGCATCCACGGTCTGCCACCTTCCGGGCGAGCCCCATTGGCTTGGCCCGAGACAGGAGGGTGAATCTTGTCCGAGACACAACAGCGGGAGCGTCTTGTCATGCTCATTGACGACACACTCTCTTGGCTACGCTGGTGTTCGAACTCGGAGACTACCGATTCGATATGGTCGGTGGCGTACTCGGCTGGCCATTTGGATATGGGCAAGCTGGAGGGTGTAGCCGAGTACCTTGATCGACTTGGATTCTCGGGTGATGCTGTCCGATTGAAACGCGAGATCAAGCCGTTTGAGCAGGCAGTGGAAGACCTGTTCGCAACCTCCTCCGAAGACAATCGTACTCGACTCGCGACGTTCCAACACAGTACGTCTTGCTTGATTCGTCTTGTTAACGAGTTAAAAGGACTGGTGGTCACACCGCAGGGTAGAAGGCGAGGAAACGGTACCGGGCCGACGAAGAGGGGTCCGAAAGGCCCTCAGTATAACGTAAAAGAGGACAAGCGGATTTACGACGGCTGGAAGACAAGCGGCGAGAAGCGAATTGAAGACTACGCCCGGAAGAAGTGCGAAGCTGACACGCCCGCGAAAATCCGAGCGGTGCGACTGGCAATCGACCGTGAAAAGAAGCGGCGAAAGCGAAAAGGGTTGAGGTAGACGGGACAAATTACCTCCTGTCAATACCGAGCGGAATTATTCCGTCCCGAGCGGCCTGGGTTGGCAAGATGCGGCCGACCTAGGCTTTTTGTTTGCGCTTGCGCTCGGGACAAATTCCTGCGGGACACAAGATACGGCGGTTTGTCCCGCGGGGGCAAGATAATTGGGACTACGCCAGCGGCAAGGTGCCCCGGCAACAAAGCCCAGATACGTGAGGTGAACAATGCGAGCGACAACGATCGATTCTGAACTGCTGACGACGGCCGAAGCAGCCCGGCTGCTGAACATCGGCACGCGCACGCTCTGGCGGTGGAGCCATTCCGGCCGAGCCCCGAGGCCGCTAACGCTCAGTGGCCGGTGCGTCCGCTTTCGACGTGCCGAGCTTCTGGCATGGCTGGAAGCCGGCTGCCCGCGGTGCGACGGGAGGGGCAAGTGATGACGACCCCCGTTGAACGCCTGCTAACGAGACTTGAGCATGTGAGAAAAACCGGCAGCGGCTGGTCGGCGTGCTGCCCGGTCCACGCGGATCGAATTCCGAGCCTTTCGATCTCCGAAGGCGACGACGGCCGAGTCCTCGTCCATTGCCACGCCGGCTGCACCGTGAATGCAATTTGCGCCGAATTGGGCTTGCAGCTTCGCGACCTGATGCCCATCGGCGACGCACTGACCAACCCTGAGAAGTCAGCGCGTAACGGCAAACGCAAGATTGTGGCCGAGTATAACTATCATGACGAAGCGGGGAAACTTCTTTTCCAGGTTGTGCGGTACCACCCGAAAACCTTTTTCCAGCGGCGGCCGAAGCCGGGCGGCGGGTGGTCGTGGTCGGTCAAAGGGGTGCAGCAAGTTCTCTATCGGCTGCCCGAACTGTTGGCCAAACCGAAGCGGCCGGTCGTGATTGTCGAGGGCGAAAAAGACGCCGACAACCTCATTCGCATCGGCGTACTCGCAACCTGCAACGCCGGCGGCGCAGGGAAATGGACGGTCCAACACGCGGAGTACTTACGGGGCCGGCGAGTGCTCATTCTGCCTGACAATGATGAGGCAGGCCGCCAGCATGGGCAGGAAGTGGCGGCGACTCTTCACGGGGTGGCGCAATCGGTTCATATTCTCGAACTGCCGGGCCTGCCCCTGAAGGCGGACGTGAGCCATTGGATCGCGGCGGGCGGTACAAGAGAGGAATTGCAGAGGTTGGCCGAGACTGCGCTACCGTGGGTGCCAACGGCGGCCCCAGTCCCCTGGCCGGAGATCGTCGGCTTCGACGAATCAAATCTGCCGGACTTCCCAACAGACGCCCTTCCTGATCCGCTTCGGAATTTGGTAAAGGCCGAATCACTCGCCACCCAGACGCCGGCAGACCTGTCCGCCTTGCTGGCCCTCGCGGTCTGCTCCGCCTTGATTGCCCGGCACGTCTTGGTGGAACCTCGCCCTGGATGGCGCGAGCCGGTCAATCTGTTTATCGCCGTGCTGCTGGAGTCGGGCAACCGCAAGTCGGCGGTCTTTTCCGACGCCTTGCGACCGCTGAAGGAAGCGGAAGCAGACTTGATCGAATATGCGCGGCCAGGCGTGGCAAGGCAACAGTCGGAGCGCCGTCAAGCCAAAGCGCGCCTTCAGAGGTTAGAGAAACTGGCGGCCGAGAAAGACGATGCGGCAGCGCGGGAGGAAGCCGGCAAACTCGCCGAGGAATTGGCCGAGGAAAACGAGCCGGCCTTGCCCCGACTGATCGTCGACGACGCTACCAGCGAGAAACTGGGCATTATGTTGGCGGAGCAAGGCGGACGCATTGCGAGCATGTCGCCGGAGGGCGGCGTTTTCGATCTGATGGCTGGGCTATACTCCAAGAGCGGCATTCCGCAATTCGGCATGTACCTGATGGGGCACTCGGGGGACGACTTGATCACGGATCGGGTATCCCGAAAATCGATTCGCGTCGAGCGGCCCGCACTCACATGCGCCTACGCCATGCAACCTCAAGTGATTGAGGGGTTGGCGGAAAACGCCGCTTTCCGGGGCCGTGGACTTCTGGCCCGATTCCTCTACGCCGCCCCCCGAAGCCGGATCGGCCAGCGGCAGATTGCTCCCCCGCCCGTCCCCGCCGCTATATGGACGGCGTACCAACAGGCCGTTCAGGATTTGGTGGCGAGTTTCGGGAATTGCGGGAGTGCTTCTGAGCCTCTCCGACTACAGATGACGCCAGATGCGCTGCGGGTTTTTCAGGCCTGGGAGTCGAAGATCGAGGCCATGCTGGCCGATGGTGGCCAGATGGAGATCATACGTGACTGGGGCGGAAAACTGGCCGGTGCAACTTTACGGCTCGCCGCCGTGCTGCATTGCGTAAAGCACGGCCGACGAGGGCAGATTGATGAAGACACCATTGCAGCTGCCATGGAGATTGCCAGATACTTGGTGCCGCATGCCGAAACAGTGCTCAAAATGATGCAGGCGGACGAGGGTTTACAGGAGCAGGAAGACGCCCGCTACGTGCTGCGGTGGATCGAACGCCACGGTTTGCGAGAGTTCACCAAACGGGACGCCCACCAACATGGCAAGCGGCGATTTCCCAAGGCGGACGACCTTGACGCGGCATTGGCCGAACTGGTCCGGCGGGGATACATACGCTTGCGGCCGTTAAAGGCAACCGGCCCCGGCCGGCCCGCGTCCCCAACCTACGAAGTCAATCCGGCGGCATTAGCAGACGCGAAGTCGGAAATGCGCTCCCACAATTCCCAGAATTCGGCCGACGAGCCCGAACACGCCAATTCTGGGAATATTGGGAGCGCTTTGCAGCAAACCGAAACCGCAAACCGCGTCCAGGTGACGATATGACTGACTTGGCGGAGCTGGTGGCAGACTGCGACTCCCGCGGCATACGGCTCTTTCCGAGTGGCGACGGTGGTTTGGCCATCGACGCCCCGGAAGACACCCTGACACCTGAGTTACTGGCCCGACTGAAGGCCCAAAAGGCCGCGCTGCTGGCGATGATTTTGGGGCTGACGCCCAATGCGGTTTCGCCCCCACAGCCGCCGGTAGTGGCGGGCGTGACGACTCCGGTGGCAATTCAGGCGGTGTCCGGCCCTGGTGGGCGCCTGGCCCTGGTTTGCCCCTCGGCTGAGCTTGCGGCGAGAATTGAGGCGGGGCGGCCGGCCCTGGAAACCCTGTTGGCTGAACTGGCGGCAGAAGCCGAGGCAGCTGGTGACGACGTGCTGCCGTGGGAGGAACCGCCCGAAACCGACTGGACGTGCGCCGATTGCGGCGGCTTCCTCTGGTGGGAAGACGTGAAAGGCGGGCGGCATTGTGTGGATTGCGGGCGGGAGAAGCTGGCCCGGTCCCTGGAGTTGGCCGAGCGGGCAGCCCGGCTGAGGGCCCGGTGTACGCCAAAGAAAATCGGCGGCCACAAACCGGGAGCCCAGCTTGCGGCCGCTTTACCACTCTAGAAAATACTTCTCCGGCTTTTTGGGTCAAAGAACCTTTCTCTAGTGGCTGTCCGCATGACTACTGAACAAAATCGGCACTTATGACAGCCCGACTTGAAATTGAGGCAGCCCGCCTTCGCCAGCGGCCCCACGTTGCGAGCTGGTGGCGGCCCTCGATACTTTGGACGCTGACGGCAAGTGGCCCGCAGAGGCGAGCGCAGGTGCCCTGGCGGGCCGTGAAGATAGGCAAGGGTTTGCGGCAAGTTGCAGGGGGAAGGGACAGCGAAAAGAGGATGCTTGACAAATTGGCAGACCAGAGATAAGATACAGCCGATGAGTAAGAAACATCTATCTCTGACCGAACAGTTGCGGCAAGCAATCGAGACTTGTGGGGAATCCCGCTACGCGGTTGCAAAGGCAACGGGCATCGACCAATCGGCGCTGAGCCGGTTTATGAGTGGCGAACGCGGAGTGTCGATGCGGAACTTGGACGCCCTAGGGGAGTACCTCGGTTTGGAACTGCTTCCCAAGCGGCGGCCGAAAGGCAAAGGGAGGTGAGACAATGGCAACCGTTTACAAACGAACCCGGCGGAAGCCGATTCCCGCAGGAGCCGAAATTATTGAACGGCGGGGCAAGCGGGTTGCGGAGTGGACTTCCCGCGGCCGGCGGCGGCGGGCCGAACTGACGGCTGACGGCGTGGCGGTTCTGATTGTTGACGACAACTACACCGTCGAATGGTTCGACTGGCAAGGGCAGCGGCGGCGAACCAGCGGCGGACCCGATCGGGATGCAGCCGAGGCCCTCGGGCGGAAGTTGGAGGCCGACGAAATGCAGCGGCGGCGGGGAATCATCGACCCTCGACAAGAGAAGACGGCAGCCGAGGGACGGCGACCCCTGGCGGAACACCTGGCTGACTACGAAGCCCACTTGAGGGCAGCAAACCGTTCAGGGAAACACGTCAAGAACACAATCAACTTCATTCGTGAAGTCGCCAACGCCGGCAGCTTCACGAAGTTGGCCCATGTCTCGGCTGATGCGGTGAACCACTACGCGGCCGAGTTGCAGGCGAAAGGGCGCGCGGCCCGGACCATTGGGGCCCGGCTGACCGCAATCAAGAGCTTTACCCGATGGTTATGGAAACGCGGGAAGCTGCCGGCGGACCCGCTTGTGTCGGTCCAAAAGCCGAACCCGAAGACTGACCGACGCCGGGAACGCCGCATGTTACTTCCTGGAGAATGGGAGTGGCTGCGATCAGTGACGCTGGCGGAGAATACCGAACGCCACGGCATGCCGGCCGCCGAGCGGGTGTTGCTCTACGCCACGGCGATTCAAACGGGGCTACGGGCCGGTGAACTGCGAAGCCTGACTCGTGGCCGTCTGTTTGTGGATTCCGACCCACCCTACGTCACCTGCAAGGCCGCGGCCACGAAGAACGCCAAAGACGCCCGGCAGTACATCCAAGCGGACTTGGCGGCCGAACTCCGGCAGCACGTCGCCACCAAAGCCCCCGGGGCCCCAGTCTTCGCCATGCCTCACGAAACCGACGTGGCGGAAATGCTGCGGGCCGACTTGGCGGACGCCCGGCGGGAGTGGCTGAAGGCGGTCCGGCACGACCCGGCCGAATCGGCCCGGCGGCGGCAAGGCGACTTCCTCAAGCCCGTCAACCACGACAGCGAAGCTCTCGACTTCCACGCCTTGCGGCACACCTGTGGGGCCTGGCTGGCGATGGAAGGGGCACACCCTAAGGCGGTGCAAGCCGTGATGCGGCACTCCACAATCACGCTGACGATGGACACCTACGGCCACCTATTCCCCGGGCAGGAAGCCGACACGGTGGCCCGGTTTCCCCAGATGCTTGGCGACCCCCCCGAGGCCCTGCGAGCGACTGGCACAATCGACGCGGCGGCGAGTTTGGGGCAGCATCTGGGGCAGCACTCAAACGGCGAAACGACGCACCACACGGCGAGTAGTGGCAAGCAAGCCAATCACTCGGATGCCAAGCCGCGACGCAGTAACCCGTTGCCACTGATTGTTTTCGGCGAAACGTCGCAAGACGCGGCGACTCTTGGCGAAGCACGCCCGGCTGGACTCGAACCAGCAACCTGCGGATTAGAAGTCCGCTGCTCTATCCATTGAGCTACGGGCGC
>Ga0180437_10008863_pt1 | contig 12617 bp, 9 predicted proteins | sample SS_ome_4_FD_132410 | JGI IMG/M metagenome (GOLD analysis project Ga0180437, IMG submission 132410) | Hypersaline lake sediment archaeal communities from the Salton Sea, California, USA - SS_3_D_1 metaG | ecosystem: Environmental > Aquatic > Non-marine Saline and Alkaline > Hypersaline > Sediment...
CAATAGGCCACGGTGGTCATCGCCACCCCGCCAGCAGCTACGTCCCTGTGATGCTCCAGGAGCAGCTCGGACGGGCTTTCGTTCTGGCACATTCCCTCGAAACAGCCGGCACGAATGATTCGATTCCGCAGCTCGAGGCCGGCAATCCTTCCTTTTGAAAAGATCCTGTTCCCTTCCATGTTCGTCATCTCTCACTCCTTCGTTGACAGCGACACAATCTATCAACTATATTTTTTTCGACTCCAATGCAAGCCTTCACACCTTTTTTACAGTTTGAGTGCCTGTATGTACTCCCGCATTGAGGGGAACAAACGCCGGAACGAGCCGCCTCGTATCGATCCTGCGGACCAGCACCCCACCCGCTTGGCCTTTCTCGAGCGGGCCCTGTCACCGTCGGCGCTGGCGACCCTCGAGCGCTTCGAGAATCAGGTCGAAAACCTCGTGTCCTTGTCGGATCGGATCCTTCAATCCCATGACGGTCAGGATTCCCTTGAACAGAGGAGGCAACTCATCGATCGACTCGACGAGCCCTTTCGAAGGAAGGAATACGATGAGAACAGCCCCCTATGCCCCGATTCCCCGGGTCTCCTCTGTGATCGTCTGATGACCCTCACGTTCCATGTGGACCAGGAGATCCCTCTCCATAACGACACGGCGACATCGCGGGACATCCGTCTCCGTTCCCTCGCTCGCGTCGACCACCTCCGTGCCTTGCGCAGCCGCCTCCAACAACGTCTGAACCAGGTGCTGGAGGACCTTCAGGAGGGAAATGCTCTCCTCCCGCCTCTTCCCGACCTCGACCACGATGACACACTGCCCGTGCCTCGAGCGGAGAGCGAGAAAGCCTTGGTGGACATATACGCCTCTGCCATGAAAGCCACGGGTCTTCCAAAAGACCTGCAACACATTCTGGGAATCACGAGCAACGGTCACGGCGCGAGTCTGGCCTACGTAGGCCGTGATGGGACCGTGCGCAGCTCCGTCTTCGACCGATGGGCGGGCACAAAATACACGCTTCTGCTGTCCAGGGATGAGTCTGAGCAAATCGTCGGGCGAAAATCAGGAGTTGCCGCGAAGATGCATGACCTTCTGGCCTATTCGTACGGGTCGTTTCCGCCCCATCACGTCTTTGAAGAAGTTTTTGCCGACTGGTTGCGTTGGTTTCTCTCGGGTTTGCCCGTTGGTCCCGAGGAGATCGATCTGCTTATCAGCAGCGAAAGCAACTTCATCACCTCGCACTTTCGTCTGGCGCCCGAGCTGAATCGCTGGCTTCCCCATGCACGAATCGTCACAGACATCGAACACCACACGGTTCATCAGCGCCAGGCATTCTGGCAGAGTGGGTTTCCAGAAGCGGCGATTCTCACGCTGGACACCTGTGGAGAGAGTCTATCCAGGCTAAACCATCACAACATATGCGGAACCATATCCAGGATGGCACAGACAGGTTCCTGTGAGGTACTTCGCGAATTCATTGCACCCCATTCGAGTGTGGGCCTCATCTACTCGATCGTCAATCATCACGTGGGTTTCACCCAAGGCCAAGAGGGCAAGACCATGGGGCTAGCGCCCTATGGGAGACCGGACCTGTACCGCGAACTCGTGAAGCGACTGCGTTTGTATCCTGATGGGTCCTTCGATTTCCTCCCCGGCCGTGAACTGCACGCCGCCCTGGAAGACTACGAGCACGAGAGGTCGAGAGAAGAAGGGGCTCCCCTCACGCAAAGACATTGTGACATCGCCTTCGCGGGACAGGCACTCACGGAGGACATCGTCGTGAATGCCTTCACCGCATCACTCCGCCTCACCAACCTCCGCAATCTCGTGTACGCTGGCGGTGTCGCCCTGAACAGTGTCGCAAATGAAATCGCGAGAATGGCTGCAAAACCGGACAGGCTGTACATTCCGCCCAATCCGACCGACGCAGGCCAAGCCCTGGGCTGCGCCCTGTATGCAGCCTACGAGTTGGCCGGATGGCCCCCTCCTCGGGAGGAGATCCGTGAGTATCTCGGGCCCGAATACGATCCGCTTTCCGTATCCAGAGCCGTTGAAGGATCCGTTCACTTCAAGTGCCGATGTCAGGATGAGAATCGAGAGCGGATCCTTGCACGTTGTATCGCGAATGGACACATCGTCGCACGTTTTTCCGGCGGAGCGGAGTTCGGGCCGAGGGCCTTGGGAAACCGGAGCATCCTGGCCGACCCCCGCAGGGAGGACATGAAGGACTACCTGAATGCCCGCGTAAAACACCGCGAGGGCTTTCGCCCTTTCGCACCATCCGTGTTGCTGGAGCACGCCGCAGATTGGTTTGACCTGGAGGGCTCCAGCCCGTACATGCTGCGTGTGGTCTCCGTACCCTCTCCGGAACGTGAGCGAATTCCAGCCGTCGTTCATGTGGATGGATCCGCCCGAGTTCAAACCGTCGCCCAACAGGAGAATCCTGCTTACTGGAAACTGATTCATGCCTTCTACGAAATCACGGGCATCCCTCTCGTCCTGAACACCTCGTTTAACGTCGCAGGAAAGCCGATCGTCGAGACCCCTCAGGACGCGATCGACTGTTTCGAATCCACCGACATCGATGTGCTGCTGCTGGATGACTGGGTCGTGTCGAAGAAACCCATCGAGACCTTCGAGAAGATCTCTCGGTCGTGAGACTCAGGCTCTGCCACAAAAACACAGTACCAGCCTCGCCTCGATCCAGTCGCTTGAAGCAGTCTGTAGGGCTGGCAGGTTCGTATCCCGCCCCGAGAAGTGAATCCAAGATATAAGGATGGAGAGTCGAATGAGGCGAGGGTTCGGAGGATGCGGAAAAACGGGAATCAGGATGCGCCCGCGGCTTTCGCTTCTCTCTTTTTCCTCTTCTTGACGGAAATGACCTCTCGGATATCGTCACAAACCAATTTCTCAGCGCAGGAACTGCAATCGGATGCGCACTCGATGTCGTATCCTCTGATCTTCCAGTTTTCCTTCACGATCTCCTTGCTGATCTTTCGTATCTGGGCGGCGATGTTCGCCAGCCCCTCCACGTCTTCCTTGCTCGTGGTGACAAAGACGATTTCCATCGCCTGGACCCTGGGCTCCTCCGACTTGACGATACCCATCAGGGCCTTCCCCAGGGTCTCAAAATCAAATCCCTTCTCTGCCGCCTCTTTGCTCACCCGGCTCCAGACACGATCCGGAGCGCTCTTGATCATGTAGCCTTCGATCCGATCGGATACATACTGGTGTTGAACCAGGGACTCGTGATCCTTGTCGGAGAGCTCTTCACCGCCAACGATCAGTATCTGGGCAAATGGCAGGCTCCCACCGGCCGATTCCTGGATATCCGGCCCAAGGAGGGTAACCTTTCCATCACTTACAAGGGAGGGTTTGTCGGTCCACAGGACAAAGGCGCAGGATCCGGCGAGCGGATTGCCCAGTTCGAGATAGGTGTCACTCCTCAGAATGATTCCCCTGTGGGCGTTCGGGCCCACCTGTATAGGGAGTCCATCCCTGATTCGGTCAGGCGCCTCGAGGCAGGTGAACTCCTTGGTTTCCACCCCTCTGGTTCGCAACGCCTCTACATATTCTACCACTTTCTCTATGTAGGCATCGAAGACGGACATATGTGGCCTTTGATTGTCAAATGAATCCGTGCCCTTCCAGAAAGGTCACGACCTTGTCTTTCACCTCGTCGATGCTCGTATACCTCTTGTCGAACAGATCGAGGCCGATGTGCAAGAACGGTATGTCCAAGTCGCGACATGTCTCGCGCATGATCCCCACCGTGGCAGCGCCGTCCTTGTGCCCCATGTGTCCGGGCCAGATCACGACGTCGACCTTGTAGTCCTTGACGATCCTGCGGATGTCCTCTGCGAAGTTCTCCGCCGTGCCACGAGCCTGCCGAATCATCGGGGCATCTACCAGGTTTCGCTTGGCCAGGTCATAGTAGATGGCCTCTTCGCTCGACGTGTCGATCAACGAGTACGGGAAATTCCCGAACATGTCATTGACGATCACAGCCCCCAGCTCCTCTTCCAGCCAAGGCATGAACTCAAAGATCCACCCATAGGGCATGATGTCAAACCAGAAGAGTCTTACCTTTTCCTTCCACCCTTCCTTTGACTGTGCGCCCAATCCTTTCTTGATTCGGTCCTCTCCCACCTTGATGAGCTGCTCGAACCAAGCTACGCTCTTCGGGTTTCCAACGTCAAAACACTGGCTGATCGCAAAGCATTGGGCACCGCCCATTTCCCACCCGTGCGGGCAGGGCACGTTCTTCCGGTACTCCATGTATTCCTGCCAGTTCGTGTACACCTGGTTCGATCGTTCGCAGACATCGACGAGATCGTCCATCTTGAGCTTCGCGCCCGTATGCTTCTCGATAAACCTTGTCATCTCCCTGAGCTCGTCGGCAAAATAACGGACCGCCCGCTCATCGGATGTGTAGGGAGGATCACAGCTGTACAGGGGTACGTTCTTCCAGTTGCTGTTGTGCATCAGCACCTGATGCAACATCGGCGCACCGTCGCAAGGATAGATCAGACCGAGGCAACAGGTAGGAATCGGCATCATATTGTTCTCGATGTAGTAGATCGGTAACCGGATGGCCGTGCACAGATCGCCCCCCAACCCCATCTCCTCAGCACCATCGATGTCCTGGAGGATGAAGGGAGCGGAAGCAGCGAGAAAAGGTGTCTCCATGACCATGAACCACGGAAGACCCATGGACGTAAAGATTTCGGGGGCGTTGCAGAAGTAGCCTCCGATGAAGGGCTTGTCATTCTCGACAGCGTCTACGACCCGCTCCTTTGACTCCAGAAGTATCCTCAGAAGCCTCGCAGAAAGCTCCCCCTCCTCGGTGCCGAGCAGTTCCGCACCCTCGAGGTTGAGCTTGAACCAGTCCCGCTCTTCCTTGTATCGCTTGATGGATAATTCCTTGATTTCCTTCGTAAGCGCCATGTTGAACCTCCTCTACCCGTCCATCGTTTCCAGAAAGGCCTGCACCCTCGTTCTGATCTGACCCTTTCCGCTCAGGATGTACTCCCGGTCGAGCTGAAGAAAGGGAATGTCACCGTGTTCCCTGAGATCGTATTTTGTCATGTAGTGCTCGACGAGCCAGTTGTCGCAGAACTGAAGGCGCTCGCCCACGATCCCGTCCACCTTGAACTCCTTGGCCATCATTCTCGTGAAGGCAATCCTTTCCGGCTGATTCCCGTACATCCTCGGGCATGCCGGTCGGGTCTGGACATAGAATCGCGCGAGGGCCCGGACCGGATCGTCCTCTGACTCATCCACCCCCACCCACATAAGCCGAGTACCGTAGCAGGTCGAATCCGTAACGACCAAGCCTCCCTGGTCCTCGATGATCTTCACGTATTCGGGGTCGTCCAGCTCACTGCCAAGGATCATCAGGCGGGCTCGGTAATTGCCGCTGCCTTCCACACCTTTCAGCTCTTCCAAGAGCTTTTCGAGGAGTTCCTTGTACTTCCCCTTGGGCATGCTCGTGCCCGCCACCATAACAGCCAGTGACTCTGCCCCCGTAATCGGCGGCTTGTCGCTCTTTCTCAGCTCGTAGAGCTTCCTCTGAAGCGCCCGAATCCCGTTCTGGACCTTGATCGCATCCTTGATCTTTTCGTCCGTGATCTCGACTCCCAGGTGCTCCTCCAGCTGCTTTCGCAAGAGATTGATTTCATCATAGTACCAGGCTACCTGTCGCTCCCCCACCTTCCGGGGCAGGCTCATCACAGTCGCAAACTTGGTCGTCTTCACGTTTCGTATCCAATTGTCGAAGACACGCCGGACATGATCGCATGAGTTGATGCAGATCAGGGCGTCGAGGAAATCGTATTCCCCCTTCAGTGCCTGATTGAAGGCGTGTCTCGGGAAAGAGCAATTGATGGGGCTGAAGAATGCATCGGACAGCTCCGTGTCCGTACTCCCTGTCCCCCGAATACGAAAGGGAAGGTATCCCGCAGCCATCAGTATCTCTTCCGGCACGGTCGAGCAGAAATATCCTGCCGCCTTGCCCCCCTCATCCAGCCAAGCTCGCGCCTGAGGGTTCATGATGCCCTCCACGGCTGTGGCGAATTCCTGGAAAGCCTCTGACTGCAATTTTGTCTCCAATTTCCCGTCCTCCTTCCGTTAAGGATCTATACCATTCTGATATATTACTCTGCACAGCGCAACCAATCACCTAGCATTGTAAAAGGGTTGTAAAAATACTGTAAAACATGCCCGTCTTCATTGATCTGCAGCCTATAGACCTAAACGTAACGGTCAGGTAGTCTGTTGAGTGCAATATGCGAGATTGACGATTCGGATGTGATGAGCAGAAGAACCGATTTCGAAAAGAGTGTCTGAATAGGAGGGCTCAGAATTGGTTGCCCGCATCGAGTCGAAGGCATTCCAGGAACTGTCGAAGGCGGCCGGGACGCTTATGAATCCTGCGATACAGGGATGGAAAGAGCAGGGAGGCAGGGTCCTGGGCTATTTCTGCTCATCCATGTCGGAGGAGATCATGACGGCCGCAGGCCTCCTGCCCTTTCGCATGCGGGCGACGGGCAGTGCCGACACCGAGCTGTCCGACGCCTGTCTCAGCAGCATCAATTGCAGTTTTCCCCGGCACTGCTTGAACGAGGCACTCGCTGGAAAGCTTGACTTTCTCGACGGACTCATCGTTCCGAACAGTTGCGACAACGTTCGCCGCATCTACGATCACTGGATACGCCAAATGAAAACTCCTTTCGTCGAGATGGTTAGCCTTCCCAGAAAAGCGGGGGAAGCCCAGGTCGTCTGGTTCCGGGATGAGCTCACGAAGCTCAAGGGGCGCATGGAGGAACACTTCGGTGTGGAGATCACGGACGAACGCCTGAGGGAGGCGATCCGGCTCCACAACGAAACGCGACGCCTCCAGCGAAGGCTTTATGACCTCCGAAAGAGCATGAATCCACCGATCAACGGTGCGGAAACGCTCGCTGTCACAGTGGCCGGCACAGCCATGCCCAAGGCACGATACAACCCATTGCTCTCCCAGTTGCTCGATGACCTGAGCGAAACCGAGGGACACACGAATTATCAGGCAAGGTTGATGGTCGTGGGCGGCGAGTTGGACAACCCGGCCTATATAGAAGTCATCGAGGACCAGGGTGGCCTCGTGGTAACGGACTCACTCTGTTTTGGCTCTCGGATGCTGTGGGAGGATGTGGACGAAGGGGCGGACGATCCGATGACGGCCCTTGCCCGATTCTACGTGGCCGAACGCCCTTCCTGTCCCAGGGTCTACGGCAAATACGAAGAGAGGGCCGCGTTCGTCAGGAAGATGATCCGGGATTTCAAGGTGGACGGAGTGATCCTGGAGAGGCTCGCCTTCTGCGACCTGTGGGGATTCGAGCAGTTCACGATCAAGAACGATTTCCGGGACTGGGACATCCCGCTGCTGATGCTCGACAGGGAATACACCCTGAGCGGGGTCGGCCAGCTGAAGACGAGGGTTCAGGCATTCCTGGAAACCATCGGGGAGGCAGACCATGGATCCAAAGGATGAGAAGCGCCTCGAACGTGTATTCGAGGAAATTGCCACTTACGAGGCTATCGTCCAGATGCTGGAGGACAATCCCACCGACTTGAGCCACCTCCATCTACCCTTGGCCAAGAACGTGCTGCTGCAGCACAGGGAAACCGTGGAGTGCGTCGAAAAGGGGAAACCTCTTGCAGCATCCTATTTCACGAATGCGCCGGAGATATTCACGGCCATGGACATCCACTGGTTTCATTTGATTGCCCAGTCCTTTGGGGGTGGAATGGAGAACCCCCACATGATGGAGGACCTGGAGGGGGTCGACAAGCTGGCAGTGGCTTCCGACGTTTGTACCCTCCTCAGGCTGGGCCTCTACTACCTGGATGCCGGTGTTCTGCCACGGCCCACGATGATCATCCCCTTGCTCGAACCCTGCGACGGCGTGATCGGCCTGCACGAAACGCTGCGACGCCACAAGGAGTGGCGCGACATACCAACCTTTACGCCCGATCCCCCGTATCACAGTGATGAAAGAAGCATCGCCTACTATGCTGACGAGCTGCGGCGCCTGGTTGCCTTCCTTGAGGAGCAGACCGGCAGGAAGCTCGACATAGATCGGCTTCGAGAGGTTGCCGAAGAGACAAACAAGCAGTATGCGCTGTGGGCAGAGTACAACGAGCTGAGGCGTTCCGTGCCCTGTCCGCACAATCATGTCCTGGCCATGGCCTGCTTCGCCCTGGTGCAGACCGCGGGTGCCGGGAACCCGGAACACACCCTCTGGTATCAGGCCATGATTGACGACGCCGAGAAGCGCATAGAGGAAAACAACCCTGAGGTGCCGGGCCAGAAGATCCGGATGCTCTGGTATGACGTTCAACCCATCTGGTTCAATGACCTGGCACCGTGGATGGAGCAGGAGTGGGGGGTGTCCGTCATCCTCTGCATGTTCAGCTATGCCCCGTACACGATGGTGGACACCTCGTCGGAAGAGACCCTCTTCCAGGGGTTGGCCAAGAGGAATCTTCTCGACCCCCCCATGGTAAGGCAGGCAAGGGGTGTGGCGGACAATTTCCTGTCAGACATCGAGCGTATCGTCACGGACTACAAGATTGACTGTGTCGTGGTGCCCGGCCACATGGGGCACAAGGACGGCTCGGCAAGCATCAGTCTGATGCGGGAGAAATGCCGTGAAATCGACGTCCCCTTCCTGTACATCGGGTGTGACCAGTTCGACAGGAGATACACGACGATCGACGAAATGAAGGACAGGCTCTCCCAATTCTTCTCCACGATGGAGCTTGGCTGAGGGGCAGCACGAAGCCTGTTCTGAAGGCCAAAGGCTCGCGAAAAAATAAAACGGCCGGCCGACACCGAGTAGGAAGAGCGTCGACCGGCCATGTTCTTCTATCTTGTCTACGGAGTTTCGATCAACCGCGGATCGTGATCGCAGCGTTGGAAATCGCCACCGAATCGCGTTCTTTGGCCTTCGCCTCGACGAGGATCTTGTCCCCTTCTTTCCACATGGACGTGACGATCGTCTCCCCCGGAAAGACAACCCCGGCGAACCGTGCCTGGTAGCGTCCGACCTTTGTGGTGTCTCCATCGAACACGGTGTCGACAACCGCTTTACATACTACACCGTATGAACAGAGTCCGTGCAGGATGGGTCTGTCAAAACCGCCCATCTTGGCAAACTCCGGATCCGCATGCAGTGGATTCTTGTCCCCGTTCAGCCGGTAGAGCAAGGCCTGTTGTGGCAGTGTGACCGACTCCTTCTGGTAATCAGGGGCCCGATCCGGGGCCTGGTTGCCCGCCTTCGGCCCGGAATCACCACCAAAACCTCCCTCGCCACGAGCAAAGAGGGAAAAGCGATTGACGAACAGAACATCCCCACCCTCTTCCGACGTCGTCACTTCGAGGACGATGAGGGCCGCCTTCCCCTTGTCAAAGATATCCGCCACGCGGCTCTCGTGCGTTACTTTCGCTTGTGTCGGAATCGTCTTCTTGATCTCGAGATCCTGTTCTCCGTGCAGTACCATCGCAAAGTTGATATCGACACCCTCGATACCGGCAACGCCCCCAAACGCCCCGGACACGGGAATGACGCCATAGCTCGGCAGGACCTTGAGGTTTCCCTCATACGTGTAGGCAAGCTCATTCGGATCCGTCGCCGGTACCCCGGCCCCGACCCCAAGATGGTAGAGGATCACGTTATCCTGGTTCCACTCTCCTTTCGTCGCTGGCATTTTGCTGCCCTTGGCTTTCGCGGGATCAACTGGCATGACTTTCTCCTCTCATTGGCTGATAGCAACTGAAAATGAACCGGAGGCAGTATAAAAGATGAGGCAAATGTGTGTCAACCAGTGCAGTGCGCGCCCCTATCACGTCTCGATTTGCTTGGGCTCCATCTCCCCCTCCCTCTACAAAGTCGCCCTGCGCAATCTCGTCCGTGATGCAAGTCAACAGTCTGTTCGTACATCCATTCGTGTCTTCGGAGTTGGATTTTGGAGATGGATCGACTATGATCTTCGAACAGCAACAAAACAACAAAAAGGGGGCCTTGGATGAAGACGCAGGAACCCGCAGGGCACCGACTCCAAGGCATAACCCCGGCGCCGGAAAGGTAGTCGACAGGGAGAACCCGGGGAAGAATGGGCAAAGCTGAAGACAGACCTGCCAGGAACAAAGGCTGGACCACCTCGATCACGCGGATTGAATCCAACCTTGTCGAGATCGCGGGTCACCCCATAGCAGAGATCGTTGAAGGGAGGAGCCTGCTAGAGACGACCCATCTGCTCATCAAGAAGACCTTCCCCGACGAGCTTCAACTTCGGGAACTCCGCGAGATCTGCTGCAAAGCAGCTTCACTCCCCCCCCCACCCGTACCACGACTCGAATACGAAAACATCTCCAAGACCCTCGCCAAGCACCTCCTCGCGGATGAAGAGATCGCGAAGCATCCTGCGGAGGGGCTGGAAGGAGAATGCAGAAGAACGGTCTTCTGTTTGGGCCGGGTAATACGAACCATCGATTCCATCCTTGCGAGTGGAAGAGCATCTGAACCGCCTGATCCGAACGAACCATTCTCACACTGGCTCTATCGAGTCTTTACCGGCGATCCCCATGTGGGTGAAGAGCGAGGAAGAATCCTCCAGGCTCTGGTCGTGGCTTGCATCGATCATGGTGTCACCCCTCCTTCCACGCAGGTCTGTCGATTGGCCGCCTCTGCCCGGGTCCCCTACGAGGTTGCCTTGGCTCAGGGTGTTGGTGGGATAAGCGACGTTCATGGTGGAGCCAGCGGCCAAGCTGCGGCATTCTTCATCCGTTACTCGAAGAAGCAGAAAGAAACCGGAATGGACCCTTCGGATGTCCTGAAGGGGCTGATGGAGGAAACTCTCAGCGAGGGAAAGCGTGTTCCGGGGTTGGGGCACCGGATTCACACGGAAGATCCCCGATGTGACATTCTGTGGAGCGTGGCGGAGGAAACGGGGGTCGCTGCGCAATGCGTCCAGGCTCTCAAGTCTGCCCCGAGCATCTTCTCGCGTGTCCGAAAGGTTTCTTTACCGGTCAACGTGGATGGCGTGATCGGTGCGATCGTTGCGGATATGGGCCTTTCCCCGGACGTAGCGACCCTGGTTTTTCTCCTGGGCCGTGTCGCCGGACTTTCTGCCCACTACTTCGAGGAGGTCGAAACATTCCCGGTCATGCGGTGGATCAACTTTGGAGACGCCGTTTACCGTAACACCTAACCCAGGTTCGTAACCCCCCAGCGGAGCTCGACTCATCTAGCGCTCTCCCTGTTCCGTCTCGGTTTGAACAGGGATAGCAACAGAAGCCCCACAGCACCCGCAGCCGCAGCCGCAGCCAAATCGAGGACGAGGATGAGGAACGAGCTAAAGAAAGAGCAGTGTGTGGGGGCTGGGACCTGATACCTGACGCCTTTTTCTAAGTCGCCCTGACGATCATTCAAGTCTGGTAGGTCGAGCGGAAACTGTCACTATGGTTCCCCTGCAGACCTCAGATTGTTGGGTGTTGTCCCGGGTTCCGTCGGAGATTTGTGCCGGGCGACTTTGTAGCTGGAGGGGGAGACGGAGCCCAAGCAAATCGGAGAGGGAACCCGGGACAACACCCAACGGTGAGACTCTCCGGAAACATAGCGACATTTGCGCCGCTACTTCTCACCGAAGCGGGATACTTTCTTCCGGTATACTTCGTGCTCGAGGACGATGAAGGTTGCTTCCCCGTCCGCCACGAGCCGGTCGCCTGCATGCATGGTTCCCTTTGCCACGATCTTGCGCCCGTCGATCTCGTGCACCTTGCCTTCCATGCGCAGCTCGGTTTGTAGCGGACAGGGACTGCGATACCGAACCCTCAGCTTAGCCGTCATGCCCGCTTCACCCGTCAGGGACTGTGTCAGGCCCAACAACTCATCGAAGGCTGCGGCCACGTACCCGCCATGCGCCAACCCGGGGCCTCCTTCATAGGCTGCTGAAAACATCACCCTCCCGACAAGGGTGGCGTCGTCTTCCTTGCGTACGGTCATCGGAGGGGCCAGGGGGTTGGCTGCTCCGGCCAAAGGGCTGAAATCCAACAAGTCCCCGTAGTGATATCTTTCGCCCTCTACGCGAATCTCCTCTTCCAGGCTGCTGGCTACCGTGCGCACCCGGCGCGGTTCAATCCTCAACCTCTCGGCAAAGGCTTCCGCTGTCTCTGCAGCCTCGAGAAACATCTCGTCCGGGGCATCCGATGCCACCACTTCGGCACACAGTTCCCGCAAAGCCTGCGCAAGTCGACGCCGATGGATCCGCGAGTCTTCGGATTCACGATTCCCGCTCATAGACGATGCTCCTTCTGTCCTATCATGAAATGAGAGATTTCATCCGAAGCGGATCTTCTCGTTTCTCTCTTCCGACAATCGTTCGTAGGTATCTTCCCCGACAATGAAGAAGACAGCATCTCCATCCGCCACGATCCGCCCATCCACCCGCACACCGGCTTCGGTGAAGACAATCTGCTTGCCCGCCCTCTTTACCCACCCCTCGATTCGAACCTCCTTTTCGGCAGAGCAAGGACTTCGAAACTGCACGTCCAGGATGCCGGTCATCGGCGGCCGACC
>Ga0180437_10008864_pt1 | contig 12615 bp, 11 predicted proteins | sample SS_ome_4_FD_132410 | JGI IMG/M metagenome (GOLD analysis project Ga0180437, IMG submission 132410) | Hypersaline lake sediment archaeal communities from the Salton Sea, California, USA - SS_3_D_1 metaG | ecosystem: Environmental > Aquatic > Non-marine Saline and Alkaline > Hypersaline >...
AAGTGCTGTGTTGTATGACGGACAGACCATATCCAGGGTAGGAGGGCAGCTCCTGTCTGAGGTGCGAGCGGTTAGGATGCGCGGTACTGGGACACCAGCGTCCCCTGCTTCAGCACGCCGAACTGGGATTCGAAGGTTGGCCGGTGGTGTGTGTAGATGATGCCGATGGGGATCTCATCGCCCCAGGTGAGGGCGAGATGGAGGGCTGTGTCGCGGTCGGTGGGGTCGTGGGAGTCGTCGATGGGCGCGACGCGGTCGCGGTACCACTTGAAGGTGTTGCGTCGGTTGAAGGTGGGACAGGGCTGGAGGATGTCGAGGAGCGCGAAGCCCCCGGGGTGCTGGAGGGCGGCGACCATCATCTCCTGGAGGTGCTTGGGGTCGCCGGCGAAGGAGCGCGCGACGAAGGAGCAGTCCTCGACCACGGCGATGGCGAGGGGGTTGAAGGGTGGGCTGAGGACGCCGTGGGGCTGGACCTTGGTGACGAAGCCGAGGTCGGAGGTGGGGGATGCCTGGCCCTTGGTGAGGCCGTAGACCTGGTTGTTGTGGACGAAGGCCTTGACGGAGACGTTGCGGCGGATGTTGTGGAGGAGATGGTTGCCGCCTTCACCGTACATGTCGCCGTCGCCGCTGGTGATGACGACGGCGAGTTCGTGGTTGGCGAGCTTGATGCCGACGGCGGCGGGCAGCGCGCGGCCGTGGAGGCCGTTGAAGACGTTGGCCTGTGTGTAGTGGGGGAGCTTGGCGGCCTGGCCGATGCCGGAGACGAGGACGAGCTTGTGGCGGTCGATGCCGGCGGCGTCGACCGCCTTGTCGAAGGTCTTGAGTATGGAGAAGTTGCCGCAGCCGGGGCACCAGGCGATGTCCGTGTCGAAGAACGGTTTGTCGATCATGATGTGAGCCTCCGGGCGATTTCTTCGCCGGTGAAGGGCATGCCGTCGTAGCGGAGGAGCAGGTCGCACTCGCCGATGAGGCCGCGCTCGCGGAGGAGGGAGGCGAGCTGGCCCGTGGCGTTGCCTTCGACAGATGTTATCTTTCTTCTGCCGTCGAGGGCAGCGCGGACGGCGTCTTCGTCGAGCGGCCAGACCTGCGGGAAGTGGAGGAGCGCGGGCCCGCCGCCCTCGGCGAGGAGGTCGACCGCCTCGCGGGCCGGGCCATAGGTGGAGCCCCACGCGAGGAGGAGGTGGTCGGCGTCGCCGGGGCCGTAGCGCTCGGGGGGGAGCGCGTCGGCGGCCATGCCCTGGAGCTTGCGCATTCTCTTGTCCTGGATGCGAACGCGCGCGTCGAGGTCCTCGGTGATGTGGCCGTCTTCCTGGTGCTCGTCGGAGTCGAGGACGACGAAGGCTTTGGAACCTGGGAGGGCGCGGGGCGACACGCCGTCGTCGGTGACCGCGTAGCGCAGGTAGTCCTCGGAGGGATCGTCGAGAAGGTGGCGGTCGATGGGGCGGTAGGTGTCGTCGAGGCCGGTGCAGTTCATGCGCATGTCGGCGAGGAACTGATCGCTCATGAGGATGACGGGGCTCTGGTACGTGTGGGCGGTTTCGAGGGCGCGGCGGGTGAGGTCATAGGCCTGCTGGGGGGTTCCGGGGGTGAAGATGGCGCGGGGGAACTCGCCGTGTCCGGCGCTGACTGCGAACTTGAGGTCTTGCTGGCCGGTGCGGGTGGGGAGCCCGGTGGCCGGGCCGGGCCGCTGGCCGAGGAAGATGAATGCCGGGAGCTCGAGCATTCCGGCCAGGGCTAGGCCTTCGACCATGAGCGCGAAGCCCCCACCGCTCGTGGTGGTCATCGCGGGGACTCCGGCATAGGCGGCGCCGCAGACCATGTTGATGGCGGCGATCTCGTCCTCGGCCTGCTCGACGAGGATGGCGTACTTGTCGGCGACGGAGGCGAGGAAGGTGAAGACGCCGGTGGAGGGTGTCATGGGGTAGGCGGTGGCGAACTTGATCCCGGCGGCGGCGGCGGCGAGCCCGACGGCCTCGTTGCCGCTGCATACCGCGCGGGGGGCATCGGCGCCGGAAGGAGCATCGAGCCTCCCTTCGTGGTCGGCGGCGAGTTCGGCGCCCTTGCGCGCGCATGCGATGTTGCCGCTGACGACTTCGTCGCCCTTCTTGGCGAAGCGGGACTGAAACTGCTGCTCGAGGTGCGCGAGGTCGTATCCGAGCATGGCGAACACCGCGCCGGCCGCCACGGCGTTGGCCATGATTGCGGAGCCGCCGACCTCTTTGGCGACCTTCTCGAACTGGATTCCGATGACGCCATCGCCCTCGCTTCCGTTGAAGAGCATGAGGCCGCCCTCTGTGAGATGGTCGCGCAGCCAGTCCCGCGCCTGCTCGTTGAGGGTGACGATGAGGTCGGCCTTCTCTGCGCCGGAAAATAGCCCGCGGTCGGAGATGCGTATGTCGTACCAATTGAGGCCGCCGCGCACCCGCGACATGTAGCTCTGAGTGGAGAAGAGGTGGAGGCCGCTTTGGACGAGCGCATCGACGAGCAGCCCTCCGGTGGTCTCAAGGCCCTGTCCGGCTGCGCCGGCGACTCTGATGTTGAGCGACATCGCTGCTCCTTCCGTGCGCATGAGGCTTCGGCCCGTGGGCAGGCGCGCGTCCGGGTTGGATTCCGGGGGCCGGACGGTCTCCCTGTGTCGGTAACGAGTCATCGGTCGCGCGGTGCTGGGGGATGTCGCGTCGGCCGTCGGGTGAGGCGGGAATCGACGTGCGTCGGGACTAGGGGGAGCGAAGAGTCTGCCGGAGCGGCCGGAGGCCGTAGTCGATGCCGAACTCGTTGGCGAGCTCTTCCGCGGTCAGCTCTTTGCCGCGCCGCCAGAGGGAGCGAAGCAGCTCTCCGGCTTCGGGCGACCGATACCAGGAGGGGCCGAAGTGGTCGCGGAGGTGGGCGTGGAGGCAAGCTTCGAAGACCCAACCGCGGAGGTATCTGGCGGAGTAGAAGCAGTCGTCGACATCGAAGAGGAAGTGTTCGGGGGCGACGCGGACGCCGACGGCGGCGCCGAGCAGGTGGGCGTAGCGCGGGGCCATGTCGGCGACCTTTGAGCCACCTCCATGCAGCTCGATCTCGTAGGTTATCTTGCCGGCGTAGCGCCGAATGTGCCAGGACTGCAGGATGCGCGCCCTCTCGAAGAACGCGGCTGGGATGCATTCGGCGCCCAGCGTGCGGCGCAGCCAGTCTTCCTCGGATACGATAGACTGGAAGAGACAGGCGAAGGCCTCCGCGACCGCGTCATCACCCATGATGCGACAGGGGCATGGGAGGTCGGGATCGGTGTGGGCGAAGTGTTGTGCGTGGCCGACCTCGTGAAAGAAGGCGAGGAAGTCGAGCCAGCCGCCCTGTGGTGCGGCGCAGATATGGACTTCGCCGGGGACGGAGATGGGAGAGCAGAAGGCCCGCGGGTACTTCTTGGGTCGCTGCTCGAGATCGAAGCGGACGCGGCCGGCGCAGCGAAGCGAGAGGCCTAGGCCCGACAGGGTCGCCTCGGCGGCGGGGAGGAGCTTGGTGTGCGCGAACAGGTCGGTGAACCGGGGCGCGAGCAGGACCCAACGAAGGTCGGCGTCGGTGGCACCCTCGGGGTCGATGCCGTCGCTCTGGAGCGCGCGTGCGAGGCGGCGGCGGCAAGCAGAGTCGGTCTCCGTGACGAGATGGGTGATTTCATCGCGGAGCGTGTGCAGATCCTGGCCGGAGAGCTGGGCGCTGAGGTCGCAGTAGTCGGCGAAGCCAAGCTCGCGGGCGATTTCCCGCTGCCCCAAGATGCGCTGCGCGCGGTCGGCGTTCTGACGGTCGATCGCGGCTGCAACCTGTCGTTCGATCCGGCGGCGCGTTTCGAGATCGGAAACCCTGGTGAGCATGCCCCAGGCCTGACGGAACGGCAGGGCTTTTCCGCCGACGCGCACGCGGGCCGCGTTCTGGCGATTGGCGATGCGCTCGGTCAGCCCGCTCAGGCGACGTCCGATGTAGCGGTACACGGCGAACTCAGCGAGGTGGCGGCCGACTCGATCATCGCGATGGTCGAGCCGCTGGAGCACAGCGTCGCGGGTGAAGAGCTCGTGGAACTCCTCGAAGAGGGATTCCGTATCGAACGTATCTTTCAGTCCGGCCAGATGGAGATACTCTTCTCGGTGCAACCGCGCGGTGAACTCCTCGGCCAAACGCATGTAGACTGCGCCGTCCATCGGCTGCCCCGTGCAGCTGCCGAACCGGTGCGCCGGGCCGACAGGACGTCAGTTGTCTGGTGGTAACGTTCCATACTGCCGCGGGTGTTTGTGTCGCAGCGAGCATACGAAGCCGGGGGGGGGGCGATATCTCCGCGGCAGGGACGAATGCGGCCGGTCGCGTCTCTGGGAGCCGGCAGGTGGTGTCCGCGGGGCGGTTGAAGTCCAGTCGCATGTTGGTGCTGGGCATAGAGTCGAGCTGTGACGAGACGGGGGCGGCCGTCGTGCGGGGTCCGGGCGAGGAGGGCGTGACACTGCTATCGAATGTCGTCGCCTCGCAGGACGATCTGCACGCGCACTTCGGGGGCATCGTTCCGGAGGTCGCGTCCCGGCGGCACATCGAGATGATCGTGCCGGTGATAGGGGAGGCGATGGCGCGCGCGGAGGTGGGCTGGGAGGATCTCGATGCGGCGGCGGTGACGAAGGGCCCGGGGCTGATCGGGTCGCTGGTGGTGGGGATGGCGGCGGCGAAGGGAGCGGCCGAGGCGCGGGGGCTGCCGCTGGTGGGGATCCACCACCTGGAGGGCCACATCTACAGCGCGGCCGTCGGTCGAGGGCTGCCGCTGCCTGCGATTGCACTCATCGCATCGGGGGGACATTCGCATCTGGTGCTCGTCCGCGATCACGGCGAATACGAGGTGCTCGGCCGGACGCGCGACGATGCGCCGGGCGAGGCGTTCGACAAGGGTGCGCGGTTGCTGGGATTGCCGTACCCGGGGGGCCCCGAGCTCGCGGCCCTCGCCGACTCGTACGAAGGACGAGTGCAGCCGATGCCGCGAGCACGTATCGCGGAGTCGCTGGACTTCAGCTTCAGCGGAGTGAAGACGGCGCTCGCGAGGCTGGTGCGGCAGGGGGGAGTGGAGCGGGAGGGGCGCGCGCGCGCTGCGGCGGCCTACCAGGAGTCCATCGCGCTGTCGCTGGCCGAACGCGCGATAGAGGCGGCGGATGAGGTCGGCCCCCATCCGATTCTCGCGGTCGGCGGGGTCGCCCGTAACCGGCGACTGCGAGAGCTGCTGGCGGAGCGCGGTCGGGGCGCCGGACTGCGCGTGCACTTCGCGGATGAGAAGCTATGCACCGACAACGGTGCGATGGTGGCCGCGGCCGGCGCGTACAAGTTGTCGCGAATGGGGGCGGACGGCGCGGATTTGGACTGCTTCGCGAACCTGCCGTTGGAGAGCTGGAAGAGCGGATAGTGGATGATGGTGAACCGCGCGGGGAGACCAGAGATGGATGAGGGACGGCAGAACGCGGATCGGTGCATATGCTGAGCACGCGAGAAAAGATGAAAATGTGTGCAGAAAGAGGGTTGTCAATTCCGCATTCATGTGGTATACTCCGCCGCCGATAGGAGAAAGCGGGATGAACGGGTCAGCCGATTCATCGCACTATCCCGGCCTCTCCGACGCAGCGAAGATGAGGCATACCACCTCGCAGCCGAGGGCGAGGGGGGCGCGTCGTCTTCACTCAACTCCCCTGTTTTCCCCACAGTTCGCGGTGGAGGCGAGCGCGTGTCGCGCGCGACGTGAATCCTCGGCTCTTGTCAATACGCCGAAGCGAGGTCCGCGTCCAGAGAACATGTCCGAACCGACGTGCCCGGAAATCCTGCAAAACCATCACAGGAGCTGTCACAGCCATGGATGCAGCAGTCGCTCACCAAGTGTGGAACTACATCGGCATGTTGGGGGTGGATAGAGAGACCGCCCGCGACCTCTACCAGGAAGCACAGACGGCGATCTGGGAAGCTGCCGCGCACCGCGCGACGCGCGAGTGCAACAGCTACCTGGTGAAGACCGGCATAGGGGCCATCCGTCACTGGCTGCGCGACCGTTACTCGCTCGTGCGCATCCCCGGGTACCTGCACGACCGCGGGGAGGCGGCGAAGCACATGAAGACGATCGTGCCGCTGGAGGACATGCACGAGACGGTGGGGCACCGATTCGAGGAGGATCTGCTGGATCGACTGGACGTAACCAGCCGACAGCAGAAGGTGCTGAGGTTGCTTCCGAAGCTGACCCGCGCGGAGCGCGAGGTGATGGAGGCTCTTCTCTCGGGGCAGAACATCCGAGAGATCGCGCGCCGACGCCGGGTTCGTGTGGGATGTGTGTACGCGCAGCGCAGCAAGGCGATACTGAAGCTGCGGAAGCTTCTGTCGGAGGATGCGGGGGCGGAGCCGCGACATGGGGAGCGGCGACGGGCGGCGGCCGGGGGCAGGTGAGCAGGCATCGGCGGTGAGGCGTCGACGAGGGGGCGGGGTACGTCCGCCGTTTCGGCTCGCCAGACAGAAGAAGGCGCCCCACGCTCAGCAGGTGTGCCGCGAGAATGGCGCCGGGAACAGCGCGGTGCGAGCGGCGGGGCTGCAGCGTCGGACAATGCGGGCGCAGTTCAGTCGCCGAGCGATCCGGTCGATGAGTCCCCCGAACCATCCATCAGGTCGGAGAGCCAGCGGCCCCCGTCGGAGGAGAGGGGACGGGAGTCCCGCGGGGTGCGCCCGATCCCCGGATAGAAGCAGTCAGCGCACTGAAAGCCCCCCACCTGGGACGAGAAGTCGAGGCTGGCCGGCAGCCGGGAGAGCGGCTTGCCGCAGGTGCAGCAGCGGGCCACATCGCCCAACTCGACGGGCGGGGGGGCCTGGAGCTCGGCGCTCTTCGGGCGGCGCCGGGCCGGAGCTCTTCGACGTAGTGTGGCAGAACGCTTCACGTATTCATCACCACTGCGGAGTATTCCCCAAAACGGGTGGAACTTCGCGTGGCTATTTTCGGTCTAATTGGTGTGAAAGGCGCCTGTCGGGGCTCAGCGTTGACACTGGTCTGGCTTTGTGTTAGACTGCGCACCAGCGCCTGACGGACTCGTGTGGTGCCTCCAAGAGCGGGGGCGAAGGAGGTCGTCTGGATGGGAAAGGCGGCATGGGCCTGGGCGGGTCTCGCTCTTGTCGTGTGTGTCGCTAGCCCGCGCGCGTGGGCTGTGGAGCGAGAGCTGGCCGGGGTCCGACTGGGAGACAGAGCCCTGGAACTGCTGGACAGGCCGGGCTACGGGGAGCCGGATTTCATCGGGCCGCTGGGCGCGGTGAGCCAGGCTTCGGAACCGGAGCGGGGGGTGCGAGCGGCCGGCGGCGGGGTCGGACGCTCGGGACCGGCGGGGCCGAGCGGCGGGCGTGCGGGTGCCCGAGGAGGGGGGTCGCGCGCGGCCGGCAGGGGGATGGCGGCCCGAGGGATGCGCGGAGGGCGAGGTGCGACGGCCGGCGGCGGAGCGGGGAGGCGGACGCGGACCGGCGGTGCGGGCGCGGTCGCCGAACGCGGCATGTACTGGTACTACCGGCGGTCGGGTGGGGCGGTGGTGCTGCTGAGCCTCGACCTGAAGGGCGAGGTGAAGGCGATCACTCTGATCGGCAACATGCCATATGAGGCCGGCCGCACGACGCGAGCGATCGGCTTGACGAGCGGCTACATGGAGATCATCACTCAGTACGGCTACCCGGACCAAGTGGTCAGCGGGGGGACCGTGCTGGAGCTTACGTATGTAGACCACGGCGTGCGTTTCACGCTGGACGCGATGCGAGTGGCTGAGATAGCGATCGGCGCCCATATAGCGGCGGCCGCGGAGGCCGCTCCCGTGGTGGGTCCGGAACCGCCTCCGCCAGCGGGGATGAGCGTCGAAGAGCTGCGCGGATACCTGTAAGAGGGCATGGCGGCGGCAGCGCGGGAAGAAGGACAGCAAATGCTCGGCATTGGTAAGCGTGCGACCGTTCTCGGTGCGATCCTTGCACTGGTGTGGGTAGTGACGAGCGGCCCGGCAGTGGCGGTCGAGGACGGCCTGCTCGGGGTGCGTATAGGGACATCGTATCGGGAGCTGACTGAGCGATTTGGGCCGCCGGACGGCATTCTGTTCCCGTCGGGTTCGGGGCTCATATTCCAGACCGTGTTGCCGCAGGTACCGCAGGTGGGTCTGCCGGACTTCGGAGCGCAGGGGACGGCGGAGACGCCGGTGTGGGTGATTCCGATCCAAACCTCCGGGCTGGTGGAGATGCAGAGCCAGTGGCTCTACGATCTGCGCGACCCGCGAGGGGTGTCGCTCGGGATCGTGCTGGACGGAGAGGGTGCGGACGCGGTCGTCACCGACGTTGTGGTGGCCGGTTTCCCGAAGTACTTGGAAGGGAAAGGCGTCCCGGTGCGGACACAGAAGGGCGTCAGGCTCCAGAGCACTTTCACGGATGTGCTGAAGAAGTACGGATACCCGCCGCTGATCGAGATCTATGCTCCGGTGGGCGCGCGGCCGGGCGGCCGGCCGGCGACCGCGGGCAGGATGCAGGCCGGGGTGGGGGGTGGTGCGATGCGCGCGCGCGGAGCAGGCCGCGCGGGGGCTCGAGGCAGGGGTGGAGGAAGGGCCCGCGGCGGGCCCGCGATGCGGGGCGGCAGGCGGCGGGGAGCGGCGCCCCTGGAGGATATGCTGACCGGAGACGAGGCGCCGCTTCGGATGGTGTTGACCGGCGCGCCGGGCAGGGGCGGCGGACGGATGCGCGGCGCGGGCGGGCGGGGGGCGCGCATGCGCGGAGCGGGCCGCAGGGGCGGCGGGGGAGCGCGCGGGGGCGGACGGGCGTTGGGCGGAGGGGGGCGTCGTACACTGCCGCCGCTGGGCGCAGGTGCTGCGCCGGCACCCGGTGAAGAGCTGACGGCGAGCGCCGTCGTCGAACACCAGCAGATCTCGTTCTCGCGCGATTGCATCATGGTCTACGAGGGGATCTCTTTCACTCTTCACGACATGAGGGTGTTCCGGATCCACGTGTCGGAGTAGTTGCCGGACCGTTCCCCCCCTTCTTCGTAGAGCTTTCCGAGGGGCGGCGTCCCGCGAGGGGCTTCGGCTCCTCGCTGTGCTTTGTGAGCCTTCATACTCAGATGCAGTGTAGAGGTGCCAAGGAATGAGGCTGCGGTATCAAGTCGTGGTAGCTGTCCTGGTCATCACGTTGATGGCGAGCTGCTTCATCGCCGGGCGGCAGTTCGAGTCGCTGGCTGCGGCGACACCGGGAGATGGCCGGAAGACCTCTGTCGTCATCGGGGCCCTGCTGGGACTGAACGATGAGGCGATTGCGGGGACAGAGATCGAGGATGTCGATGTGCGTCCGCTGGAGACGTTCCAGGAGGTCATGTCTCACCTGCGACGGCAGTATGTGTCGCCGGTCGAGGACGAGAAGGAGCTGACGTACGGGGCCGTCCGGGGGATGCTCTCGGTGCTGCGGGGTGAGCCCTACGAGGATCGCTACTCGCGCTTCCTGGATCCGAAGGAATACCGCGCGTTTCTCGACGAGAACGAGGGGCATTTCGGCGGCATTGGGGCAGAGATCGGGCTGCGGGAGGCAGAGCTTCCGTCAACGGTTCTGGAGGAACTCTCGGGGCTCACCTGTCCTGTATGCGGGGCCGATATTACCAATCCGAAGCGCTTTGAGGTGGTGGTCATCGCTCCGCTGCCGAACAGCCCGGCAGAACGGTCGGGGCTCCAGCCGGGCGACCACATCCTCAAGGTGGACGATATGCTGACCGCAGGGCTGAGCCTTGGCCAGGTTGTGGGCCGGATCAAGGGGCCGCCGGGGACTGTCGTGAAGCTGCTCGTGAGCCGAGCGGGCGGGGCGAAGCCAATGGAGGTCAAGGTCACGCGTGCAGTGATCCAGGTGCAGAGCGTCGAGCACAGACTGTTGCCCGACCGCGTTGGCTATCTCCGCATCAGCACGTTCAACGACACGACTCCGCAGTTGGTCGAGGACGCGCTGCGGAACCTGCGTACGAAAGGCATGCGGGGGCTGCTTCTGGACCTGCGCACCAACGCCGGCGGCGGGCTGGAGGTGTGCGTCAAGACCGCGGCGCAGTTCATGGGGTCGGGGCCGGTGGTGTACATCCAGGAGCGGGGCGGCAAGCCCGAGCCGCGCAACGCGGAGGACGGTGCGAGTCAGTTCGAGCTGCCGCTGGTGGTGCTGACGAACCTCGGCACTGCGAGCGCGGCCGAGATCCTGGCGGGAGCGATACAGGATGCCGGCCTCGGAACGCTGGTGGGCGCGAAGACGTTCGGCAAGGGGCTCGTGCAGACCGTGATCCCGCTGCGGGACGGATCTTCGCTCGCGCTCACCACCGCCCGGTACTTCACGCCGGAGATGCGCGACATCGACCGCAAGGGCATCGCGCCCGATATTCCGGTGGAGCAGCCGTCGAGCGCCGAATACATCCCGCCGCTGAGTGAGAACGACGCGCAGGGCGCGGCCGCGCTCGAAGTGCTGCGGGAGAAGATCAGGCAGCCCGCCGGCACGGCCGCGTGAGCGCAGGCCGTCGTCTCGGGCTGTCGCTCGGCGAGGTGCCGTGCGTGTTTCGTCGGAGGCGCTGGAGGCAGCAGTAGTGTCGGCCGGCCGGCGCGAGCCGAGGCCGAAAAAGGTCATCAGCGCGTCGCGCAGGACCGAACTCGCGGCGCACTATCCGGACTACCTCGCTCAGCGCCTCCAGGAGATCGGGCCGGAGAACGTCCACACGGTCGTCGTGTGGACGAAGGACCCCGCCAATGTGCTGTGTCACGGCGCGCTGCGCGAGGCGCTCGCGGGCGTCGGGCAAGTATTCGTCCACTGGACGATCACGGGGCTGGGAGGAAGCTTCCTCGAACCCAATGTGCCGGCGCCGGCCGATCAACTGGCGCTGCTGGAGGATATCATCTCCCACGTGGGGGACCGGCAGAGGGTCCAGTGGCGGTACGATCCGCTGATCTCCGCGCGGCAAGGGGGGGAGCGCGTCGGCAATGTCGATCTGGACACGTTTCGCTCTCTCGCGGGCCCCATTGCGCGCGCCGGCGTCGCGATCGTGCGCACGTCGTTCGCCACCATGTACCGTAAGGTTCGGAGGCGGCTGGCGCGGGCGGGGATCGAGGTCGAGGAGTACGATGGCGAGTTCCGTCGGGAGTTCATCGGCGAGCTGGGCGCCGCGGCGGCGGAGTTCGGGATGGAGCTGCTCACCTGCTGTGAGCCCGGCTTCCCGATGCAGCGATGCATCGACGGGGAACTGTTGACCCGGCTGCACCCGACGAACGAGCCGTGTCGGACCGAGCGGGCGCGTGGGCAGCGCGAGCTGTGCGGGTGCACGGCGAGTCTGGATGTCGGCCACTACCTCCCCTGCCCCAATCGGTGCCTGTATTGCTACGCGCATCCGGCGGCGTGAGCGCGAGCTGCGGAAGGAGGCGGTCGGGGCGGCCCGAACATAGGCGCACACGTGGAGGGTGCGGTGGCGTATTGTCCGAAGTGTGGGTTCGAGTGCCGGCCGAGGGTGAGGCGCTGCCCGGAATGCGGCGAGGCTTTGCGGGAGGGCTCGCCGCCGGAGGTGCAGCGCGCGGCGATGGTGCGCCTGTGCAAGGTCACAGATCCCAGTGAGGCGGATGTGATCCAGGCGGTGCTGGCGGAATCGGGGATTCCGGCGTTCGTGCGGCGGCACGGGCCGATCACAGGAGAGCTGGGCCGGGTGACGGACGGGATGACCGAGGACTACGCGATTGTGCTCGTTCCCGAGGACCGGCTGCCGGAGGCGGAAGGCCTGCTGAAGGAGATCGAATCGGGCGAGATCGAATGGCCGGAGGGGATGGAGCCGGAGGAGGGCGAGGAGGACGAGTAGCAGTCGGCCGGGCTGGATGCCCGGCAATTCAGTGTGTGAGGAGTGAGGGAATGGAGAGGAGGCAGGAGATGGCGGACTTCGGGGTCGCGATGATCGGCTGCGGCGGTTTCGGCCGCACCCATGCTCAGGTCATCGCCGATCGGCCTGATACGGAGCTTGTGGCGTGCTGTGACATCGAGCGCGACCGCGCGCAGGCGTTCTCTCAGCAGTATGCGGACGGCAAGGCGAAGGTCTTCACCAACTTCGAGAAGATGTACGCGCAGGCGAAGATGGATATGGTGTACATTTGCCTGCCGCCGTATGCGCACAGCAATGAGGTGGAGATGGCGGCGGAGCGCGGGATCCACGTGTTCATCGAGAAGCCGATCGCGCTGACGATGAAGGCGGCGAATCAGATGGCGCGCGCGGTGAAGCAGGCGGGAGTGAAGTCACAGGTGGGGTTCATGCTGCGGCATGCGGGGGCGGTGGAGATGGTGAAGGAGCAGCTCGACAGCGGGGAGGCGGGGCGGCCCTCGCTGTTCAGCGGACGCTATTACTGCAACTCGCTCCACACGCCGTGGTGGCGCGATAGGTCGAAGAGCGGCGGGCAGGTGGTGGAGCAGGTGATCCACACGTACGACCTGTGCCGGCACTTGCTGGGGAAGCCGACCTCGGTCTACTGCCGGCAAGACAACCTCTTCCACAAAGAGGTCGAGGGGTACACGGTGGAGGATGTGAGCGCGTCGGTGATCACGTTCGAGAACGGCGCGCTGGCGTCGATCATGGGCACGAAC
>Ga0180437_10008865_pt1 | contig 12615 bp, 12 predicted proteins | sample SS_ome_4_FD_132410 | JGI IMG/M metagenome (GOLD analysis project Ga0180437, IMG submission 132410) | Hypersaline lake sediment archaeal communities from the Salton Sea, California, USA - SS_3_D_1 metaG | ecosystem: Environmental > Aquatic > Non-marine Saline and Alkaline > Hypersaline >...
CTCCATGTAGACTACATGGTTGATAGGATGGAGGTGGAAGTGCCGTAAGGCATGGAGCTGACCATTACTAATTTGTCGATTGGCTTAACTATTTTTTTTGTTCATGAGAACATTACGTTTCCCTTTGTTCAGGAAGATGATTGAGCGTCCTTCATATAAAGAGACACAAATTGAGTCTACACACCTTTCGCTTGGTGGTTATAGAGAGGAGGCGACACCTGATCCCATTCCGAACTCAGAAGTTAAGCTCCCCTTCGCCGATGGTACTTTGCTCAAGAGCATGGGAGAGTAGGGCGCCGCCAAGCTTTTTTTTTGCTTTTTTCTGATCAGCTTCATGTAATTCATTATTTTTCCTTAAGATTTTCTTTTGTTAATAAAGGTTTTTTGCTAAATAGGCCTCGAAGCCCTTTTAGGCTTATTTTTTTACTATAAAGCTTTTTAAGGATATGATATGAGGCTGGTTCCCTCTTTTTTATGCTGTTGTCATACTTCGCAAGTAGATCCTCAACCTTCTGTTGCTCCCAAAAGGGCTTGGGAGAAGAAGGATGTTTGCAAAGGGGTATCGTTTCTTGATCTGTTAAAGGCTTCTCCTTCGTTTATTAAAATGGGAGGAGGGAGACCTTCTTTTCTAGCCCAACAGATACTTCCTAATGTAGAATATTGGGCTTTGCGTGTTGAAGCTTTTGAAGCGTTGCCCCGTTCAGTACGATCTGGGATAAGAGGTGTTGCCGTTCAGCTTCCTCATACTAAGGAGTACAGTCCTGGTATGGAGACTTTTTACAAGGCGCTTTCGATCATTCGGTTGGAGAGTAAGCGTCATTATTTAGAAAGATACGGATTTTCATGTCCAGAGCAATGGAGTCAAATAGACTGTGCGGCGTTTCTTCGCTCTGTGTATGCTCTCGTTACTTTTTTGCGTTATCTTCTTCCACCATATTTGGACCTTAGCTTTCCTAAAACCTCGGCTTTGATCGACTCTACCAAAGAACTAATGAGATTCTTTGAGTTTTTAAATGATTATGCGCTCGTAAAATGTGCTTCAAAAGCATCTATAAAGTTGCCAGACGGAAACACACAAGAACAGGCCTCTTTTGTTCGAAAATATTTGCATAGAAGTGGTGCCCTTCTTTTCGACCTCGATTGTTCAGAACTTAATCTTACTGCACTTCCGGAGGAGATTCGGCTATGTAGAAACCTTCGAACGATTAATGCATCTGGTAACTACATTATGGCGTTGCCAAAAGTGCTATCCTCTTTTTTGAGGCTTACTACTCTAGATGTCAGGGAAAATCTTTTGAGAGAGATCCCAGCAGAGTTTTCTGCTGAAGTAGAGATACATGCGCAGGATAACTTTTTACTTAATCAGTCCTCCTCCTCCCCACTAGATGGGGAAAAGGTTTGAGATGTCCTTTATCAACTGCGTCGTAAAACCTGGCCATTTATGGCCGGGAGGTAAGGCACATTAATCAGGAATCTCTCGCCTTCAGGCGAGAGAGGTTCAAGATACAGTGGAACGTGTAATACGACTACCTTGTTCTTTGTGAGGAGACAGATCTGTGGATGTATGTTATTGATCTATCAGATTCTTCCTTCGAAAGAGGGCATCCAGTTGTTGCATTTGTGGAAGAGGTCCCTTTTTCTGGAACCAGTGAAGTACCATCGGTTACGAACCGAGCGGAGAAACTTTGTCAGGCTCTTCGATCGAGACTTCTCGGGTATATTAGTTAGGGCAAAGCGGACTCGTCTTTTACAGGAATAAAATTGTCTGAAGGGAAAAGAGCCCTTCCCCTCATTCTCTTTCGAGGAGGTTCGTGGGCGCTGTCGGTTATTGGTGCAGGGCGTCTCTTGCCAAGCACCTTGCAGGCAAGCTTGTGTGTTCCTTGGAGGGTTTTATGGAGAAGAGGGGGCGATATATCGAGTTTAGTTGGCGTCTCTGGGCAGACGTTTCCTTGTCGAATCGATTGCATTTCTAAATGAGTATACCAGCGAATACCCTCTAAATAGTTGTTTTGAAGCTGTAGACACTCTTCTGGGTTAAGATGTAAGAGGTTTCGCGTTTTTAGCCATTCAATTCTGTCGATGACAGATAGGGGAATTTGAAGAAATTCGTCGAAAGACAGATCTGTTTCTCGTACGGCGTTGATGATGAGTAGGGCAACAGTATATTGGATTGTTCTCAGTAATCCAGATTTTGGTCCTCTTCTATATTTTCCATCAGAGATAAGCGTTCCACTGTCGACTTGAACAGAGAGAGGTCGTTTAGAAGGGGCAGGGGAGAGTTCTGCTCGTAATGTTCTGAGAGAATCTTCTACAAACTCTCTTTTAAATTTTGCGAGGCTTTCACTTTTTAATTCATCATAGAGTTGTTGTTTGTATTGATAAAAGAGCAAGGGGTTCCCTGCGAGCATACGGGCATCAAGAGCTCGTGTAGGAATAATCTTTCTCACTCCAAACATGGCAGAGATAGCCCGATCTTTTTGTAGTTGTTTGGGCTCAACTTCGTTCAGAAATGGAGAGTCTTCCTCTTGGGCCAATTGAGCGATCTTTTCTAGGGTGAAAAGAACTTCTGCAGGAAGAGAGGTTGTGTTGGCGGTGATAGTAATAAGCTCAATTGGCGACAAAGGGTTACTCTTTTCAAATCTTCCATCGCTTCCCGTTGTTGCCACAGCAACTTGAGTAGAAGGGCTATTGAGTTCAGGGATTCGGTGATTAAGCAATGAGGTTGCATTGGCACAGGCTTCTTGAGAGAGAGAATTGAGCTTTTGAGTAAAGTAAGGTTGTGGGCCTTCTGATAGCTCAAAATAATTTTCCAGCAATTGCTGCTGGAAGGTGTTATCGATAGGGTCGACTTTCATCGGAGTCATGATATTTCCTTCATCGTTGTTTGTATCGTTTGAACTGCCTGTTGTAAGGATTCTTGAGGAAAAGAGAGCTTTACTGGCTCACCATCTTTTTGTTGGGAGAGAGTATTGAGCTGTGCGTACCAAATAGTTGCCTGTGTATAGGCCGAAAAGAGGGCTCTTGTTTTCTCATCTGTTAGAGAGATATGCCCCCTTTCTCGAAGCCAACTGATTCTTCTTTGAATGGTCTGGGGGAAAGACAAAAACTGCTCGGAGGAACACTTGTTTTGTTGTACAGCATAACAAAGAGCAAGAGCAAGAGGGTATTGTACAGTACGAAGAAGATCGTGTTTGATCCCTCGACCGCCCTTTTGGGCATATTGAACAGTTCCTGATTGTAGCTCAATATAGCCCCCACTATTAGACATCGTTTTCTCGATAGCTTTTAAGGCCGGCCGTATAAACTCCTTTCGAAATAGAGCCAATTTAATTGTCTTTTCCTGAATTTCTGAAAAGAGCTGTTTTTTGTATGCCTGAAATGTGTCCCTATTTCCTGCTAGGAAATAGGCGTCTAAAGCACGTGTGGGAATTACTTTTTTATTTCCGAACATTCCAACTCGATCGGTGTCGAGGAAAACGTATTCGATATCGGGAAAGATGAGAGGGTTGGTAAGAAGAGATAAAACTTTATTTTTCGTTTCTTCTGGTAAGGATTCCCGTGTTGGGGAGATGATAATGAGCTCTAGGGGCGAGTCAAGACCTGCCTTTTCAAAACGACTGTCACTGCCTGTTGTGGCTATTGCAATGAGCGTATCTGACGGTATAAGAGAAGAAAGTTGATTTTTTGCTGTTTGTATAACTCTTTGAGTCAGATCCGAAACTCTAGACCAGAAAATTTCAGGAGAAGAAGCGCCTAATTGAGCATACTCTTGGGCGAAAAGGTCTTGTTGTAGGCTACAGGCAGACATAGAGTTCCTTGTATTTTTAGGAAAAAGTATACCAAAACACTGAAATTTAGCTGTTACTGTTTCGCAAAGCTTCTCGAGCGGTAAGAGGGGAGAAGGTGTGTGTTTTAATGAACGCTTCAACTTTCTCGGGCTCCCTTTTGCCGTATTCCCTCAAAGCCCAACCAATAGCCTTCTGAATAAAAAACTCCTTTTCATGTGCAAGTCTTTCGCAGTAGGAAAAAAGACGCTTTTCGTCTGTCTTTTCCTTATAGCGAAGTTGGAAGAGAAGGCTTGATCGTCGAAGCCACATGTTTTCATGAGTGGACCAGCGGAGAGTTTCATCGACAAGGTTTGGAAACTGCACGAAAAAGTTGCCTGCAACGTTTGTTGCGAGAAGATCAACACTATCCCACCACGATTTTGTTGTAATCAGCCACTCTAAAAGCTTGAGATCTGTTTGTTCTAATGCACTTCGAATCAACAGATCGATCGCAATGTATTGGTATTCCCTCTCCTTTTTTTTCCATAGGACTGAGGTATCCTCTTTTGTCGCTTTTTGAAGAAACGGTCGCTGAATTTTTTTTCGTATCGGCTGTCTGACTCCAAAAAAGGAGAATTTTTGCCTCATATACGCCTCTTGCCAGGCGGCAAAGTCGGGCTCTCGGTGTTTTAAGAGGGCAGATTCAAGGTTTTGGTAGTGCTTCATGAGCTTTTGGTTCCCACCATTCTCTTTTGCTCTTCTTCGCGCGATTGTTTTGTTGTGAGCTGCTGGACACTTGTGAGGGTGCGGCCTTGAGAGGTCTCTTTTTGGAGACAGAAGTGAGAGGTTGCTTGGGAGGCGACTTGGACAAAGTGGGTGATTGCAAGTACTTGGCGCTTTTGCCCCATAAGAGAGAGTGCTTTACCGACAAAGTTCGCTGTGACTCCGCCAATACTGGCGTCGATTTCATCGAAGAGGATAGTCGGAATGGCACTTTGTTCGGCAAGGACTGTTTGGATGGCAAGATAAAGGCGAGCAAGCTCTCCCCCGCTTGCATGTTCATGGAGCTCAATGCGTTTTTCCCCAAGGTTAGGCGTGAGGAAAAAGGTAACGTGGTCATCGCCTGAAACAGAGCGTTCTTTTTGTGACACCTCAACCTCAAAGAGAGCGTGAGGCATATTGAGGTCCGGAAGAAGACTTTGAACATGCTTTGAAAAGAGAGAGGCTGCATGTATGCGGGCAGATGACAGCTGAGATGCTGTTTCGTCACACTCTTTTTGTTTTTGGGAGAGCTCCTCTTCTAGCTCAAAGAGCGTTGTTTCCATGTTTGTAAGAGAGGCTAAACGTTTTTGTAGCGATTGATAAACAGACTCTATATTTTCCTCTCTATAGCGGCGACGGACTGCATCTATTTTTTTCATCTGCTCTTCGAGAGCGGAACGTTCATGTTCACAAATCTCAAGAGTTCCAAGAACTCGATTAAGCTCGTTAACAGCTTCTGCAAGATGTTTTGAGGAGTGCTCTAGATGTTCAGTTACAACTGAAAACAGAGCACGGTCGCTTTGTTTTACCGCTTTAGCAAGATTGGATGAGAGTGTATTGTCGATTAGAGAAAGAAGCCTCTCTCCTTGCTCAAAAAGTTCCTTTTTTTCTTCGATCTCTTGAAAGCGGTCAAAGAGTTTGGAGTCATCGACTTCAAGGATGCGAGAGGTTTGAATCTCCTCAATCTGGGTCGAGATCTGTTCGATTTCACTTTGACGCAAGGGCTCTTTTTGTAAAAAGGCTATTTTTTGCTCTTGAAGCGCTTTGAGATCGGCATAGAGGGCAGAAAATTCGGAAGTAGAAAGATGTGCAAAGTGGTCTAAGAGTTGTAGTGGTGTCGAGGCATGTTTAAGTATGAGGCCTGCATGTTGATCTGATATTTCGATGAGAGAGGCGCCGAGCTCTTTTAAAAAAGAGAGAGAGACAAGGTGGTTATTAATAAAGGCTCGGCTTTTGCCAGAAGAGAGAAGTTCCCGACGTAGTGTAATGGTCTCATCCTCTATTCCAAGCTCATCGAGTAGAGAGGAGGGGGGAGCAGAAAAGGTTGCCTCGACCATCCCTTTTGTTTCTCCATGGCGCACAAGAGATGGGTCGGCTCTTTCTCCAAGGAGCAGGTAAATAGCGGTCAGAAGGGTTGACTTTCCGGCCCCTGTTTCCCCCGTAATCACATTAAAGTGGGGGGAGAAGGTAAGCTCACATGAGTCGACAAGGACGAGATTTTTGATCTGAAGGCGAATCAACATACTTTTTGTGTTATTGAAAAGTGAAGTTTTGCTGTTTGACTAAGAATCTCTTTTCCCTTTTCTCGAACGAGTTTTTTTGCCGTTTGCACAACTTTTGCAGCCGCTCCTTTCGGAAGAGAGATACCGACTTCCTTGCTCAACGTTTCAATGCCTTCGACAAAGGCCCATCTGGCAACAATAGAGGCTGCAGCAACGACCACATCGCTCTCTGCTTTTGTCCTCTGTTCGACTCGTACCGAGACCCCCTTTTTTTGAAGAGCACGTTCTACTAAAGACTCATGGGCAAATTTGTCGACAATGGCAAGAGGAGCCTGAGAAGAAAGGTTTTCAATAGCTGTGGCATGGCACCAAGCAAGGAGTGTGTTGAGGTTTCCAAAAGAGGAGTAGAGCTGGTTGTACTTTTTGGGATAGAGACGAATGATGTAGTTAGGTACTGCTTTGACAATTTTTGGAGCCATCTTTTTTATCTGATTGTCTGAGAGCTTTTTTGAATCACATACTCCGATGTCTAACAGTGTCGTAAGTGTTGCCTCATCGGCCATTACACCGGCTACACAAAGCGGCCCAAAATAGTCGCCTTTTCCAGCCTCGTCGACACCAATTCGAGATCGTCTATCAAGAGACTCAAGCGAAAGTTCTTTTCGGTAGGTATATTCGGGGCTTTTGAGGATCTGTGGTTCTAAATAAAACTCGAGAAATTCTCTCATCCCTTTTCCCTGAACAGTGATCTTAAGGGATGAATAGAGAGTACACGTTACGCCGGGTTTTTTTGCCTGGAAGAGAGTATGTGCTGGTTTGGTAAAGGTAAATCCCTGCTCTAAAAGGTCGCTTTGAAGTTGTTTGACAGCTCCTTTTTCGATAGTAGTAACAAAGATGTGAGACATAAGAGGACCTTTTTTAAGGGATTGTACCAATACAATTGCATTAAGGCCAAAGAAAGAGAGAAAGAGAACGTCTAAAGGGGTCGTTTTTGAAGCAGGAGGAGTTCTTTTTCTAACTCCCTGTCTGTCATTCTATGTTCAGGAGTGATTCGAAGAAGGTCTGCAACGATTCGAGCAAGAGGATGGGAGGACCTTCGAAGGGATCCTTGGACAAAAGCGTGAATATTGAGAAAATCTTCCTTCCAACTTAAATACCCCTTTATGCTCCTTTGTGCGTTGAAGATTTTTGAAAAAAGACGGTTATCAACGATGGCTAAAAGAACCATGCCTAAACACCACATATCTGCCGAAGGGTGGGGAATAAGCGGTTGAGAGGGCTCTGAATCGACAAAACGTTCATCTTTTTGTTATTTTTTATTTAAAAAAGAAAAAAATTATATGTTTTTTGTTTGAATTTGGGCAAGTTTTTGTTTTTACCGATGTTGAGGTGGTTTAGAGGATTGACGAATTGAAGAGAGGTTGAGTATTGTGGCTAGTTAAGAAGAGAGAAAAAGATAGCCATTATTTCGGAGCCAAGCAATGGTCCAAAGTCGTTTGCAAAAAGTGTTCAAGGGGATGCTCTCTTCTCAGTCGTTTGAGATTTTACAGGAATTTTCAGATGACAGCTCTTGGCAAAGCCTGCAGCCAGAAGAAAAGGAGCTGCTTGCGCAGCTTTTTTTGCTCAGTGCTGAGGCAACATGTCGATGTGCTCCAGATGAAGAATCCAGAAGTAAGGCATTGACCGCATATCGCAACGCATGTCAGCTTTTGCCCTCTAGTGCCAAAGTGTGGTATCGCCTCGGTTCATTTCTTATTCTTGATGAGAGCGAGCAATCGTTGAAAGAGGCCGTAGAGGCTCTCAAGCAGGCGGTAACCTTTGATCCCGAAATGTATGATGCACAATATGCTCTGGCCAGTGCCTCCCTTCGATTAGGGGCCTTGTGTAAGCAGATTGAGTCCTTATATGTGGCAGACAGCGCCTTTTCTGCGGCAGCATCTCTTGTTGAGTATGATGATGAGACGGGGCCACAGGTTCGAGCGGAATTTTATTGGCACTGGGGCCTTGCCTGGTATTTGATTGGGAAAGAGTCCGGTGAACCTGTGGACTTCAAAAGGTCTATCCAACTTTTTGAATCATCTCGGCTTCGCGGTGCAGCTCGATCAGATTTTTATAACGATTATGCCAATGCTCTTGTTGAAGTTGCTCTTTTAACATCGAATGAAGAACTTATTTTTGAGGCTCTACGGTTTTATTCACTAGCAATCGACTTCTTTGATCCTTCTCTTCACAAAGACAGCGAGCGAACGATTTGGCTCTTTAACAAAGGCTGTTGCTATCAGTATTTATATGATCTTTCTTCCCAAAGTGAATATTTTGAGAAGGCTGATGCTGCGTATTCGGAAGCAGCATCTCTTTCTCCTGATATGTCCTGTGTATGGCAACGCTGGGGGGGGATTCTCTTTAAAGCGGCTCGTGTAAATAGTGATGTTTCTCTGGCTCTTGAGGCCGTGAGGGTCCTTCGTGTCGCTGAAGAAAAGGGCGTTGTCCATCCTGCCACGTCAGCGCTTCTTTCCCAAGCTCTTGGATGGGTGGGCAATGAGCTTGAAAGATACGATTTGTTGAAAGATAGTGAAGATGCGGCCCAAAGGGCCATTTCTTTGCAAATGCAGCACGGGAACTCTCTTCCTGAGCCATGGGTGGCCATGGCTCTATGTCAGTACGAGTATGGAAAATATTTTAATGATGACTCTTACTTTGAAAAAGCGGGGGAAATTGTTCAAAAGGCTCTCTCTGAATACTCTCGAAGTGCTGTTTTGTGGTATGCTTCTGCAAAGATTAAGTTTGCGCTTGGAAAGGCAAACGAATCTGTTCGACTGCTGAAGGAATCAGCTGTGAGCTTTTTTCTGGCTTCTCGATCGTCATGCGCACAGTTTCCCGATTTTTGGGAAGAGTGGGGGCTGGTTCTCTACTTGTTGGCTGATTGGACAGAAGATAAGTCGTTAGCGCTCGACGCTATTTCAAAATTTGAAAAGAGAGTTGAGCTTATTGGATCTGAAGATCCACAGACTGTTTACAATATCGCCAGGGCTTTCGATCTCATTGGTGATCTTTCAGATGAGGTGATATATTACGAACAGGCCATAGAACTGTTGGAAGAGCTGACCCCTTCTTTCCTTCCCGCCCTTTCTCAATTGGCTGCCTGCCATCTTCATCTAGGAGAGCTCATTTCCGGTTTTCAAGAGTTTACTTTGGCAATTGAGCTCTATGCGAGCTATCTTGAAAAGGAGCCCGAAGATGGATATGCGTGGGTTGACTATGCTCTTTCGCTTATTCACAAAGGGGTTCACCAAAGAGAAGGGGAGTGTATCCCCGGTGAGTGGTTTGAGGCAGAAGATGCGCTTCTTAAGGCGGTATCTCTTTCCAATACGCTTTCGTACTATCATTTAGGTTCACTTTATGCGCTTATGGGAAATGTCTCTGAATCAATAGAGGCGCTTTCTCTAGCTCTTGAACACGGGTCGCTGCCTCCTGTTTCTGTTGTTAGAGAAGACAAGTGGCTTGAGTCTTTGGAAAACAAGGCCATTTTCCAGGAATTTCTAACAGAGGCAGCCCGTCAACAAGAGCGGACTCCCGAATTTGATTTTTGAACGTATGTTCTAACGTAGGCTTGTAAAGTTTTTTCTACTTTTTTGCTTTTTTTCGCATTCGTATTGAAGTAGGGGTAATTTCAGCAAGTTCATCATCTTGAATATAGTCAATAGCTTGTTCTAAGGTGAATTTCCTTGGGTTTGTGAGGATAATGTTCTCATCGCTTCCTGCAGATCTAATGTTGGTAAGGTGTTTTTCTTTGGTAATATTGACGGAAAGATCATTTTCTCTTGAATGTTCACCGATAACCATTCCTTCATAGACATCGTCGCCTGGTGAGACAAAAAGAGATCCACGATCTTGGAGTTGGAAGCATGCATATCCTGTTACTTTTCCCGAACCATTAGCCACAAGTACTCCCTGGTGACGGCCCGATATCTCTCCTTTGTGGGGAGCGTAGTGGTCAAAAACAGAGGTGAGGATGCCTTGGCCTCGAGTCATAGTTAAGAAGGTATTTCTATATCCCATAAGGCCTCTGGCTGGAATGAGAAATTCGAGCTCTGTTACGCCATGCTCAGTAGTGTGAAGCTTTTGAAGCTCGCCTTTTCGTTTTGAGAGTTCCTCGATAATTTTTCCAGAGAAAGTTTCTGGGACTTCTATGAGGACGATTTCTATAGGCTCTAGGGTCTGGTCATTTTCTTCTTTCATAATGACTTTAGGTTTGCCAAGGCTCATCTCAAAGCCTTCCCGACGCATTGACTCGATAAGTACGGCTAGATGAAGCTCTCCACGCCCGGCAACAGTGATAACATCTTGGTCGGCACGAGAAAGGTCGATGTGAAGGGAGATGTTCATCTTTTTCTCTTTTTCTAGTCGCTCTCGGATTTTATGCATGGTGACATATTTACCCGATTTTCCGGAAAAAGGGCTTGTGTTGACGCAAATATCTATGGAAATAACTGGCTCTCCAATGGAAATTGGGGGAAGCTGCTGTTTGTGTAGAGGATCGCAAAGAGTGTCTCCAATTGTAATTTCTCGTATTCCTGAAATAGTGGCGATATCGCCAGTATGAGCCTCTTCTAACTCGACACGATTGAGTCCTCGATACCCTTCGATTTTTGTGATGGTAACTCTCTTTTCCTCGCCACTGTTGGTAATGTGCGTAACTGTTGCTCCTTTTGTAATAGATCCTTGGAGGATACGACCACATGCCTGTCTGCCAACATGGTCGTCATAGGAGAGAAGAGTGGATTGAAAGAGAAAGGGTTGCTTGGGGTCGCCTTCTGGACAAGGAACATGTTCGACAATCATGTCAAAGAGGGGGGTAATGTCTACTCGAGGATCTTCAACCTCTTTGACGGCAAAACCGGAAAGGCCTGACGCGTAGCAGACGGGAAAGTCGAGTTGTTCTTCTGTAGCGCCTAGTTCAAAGAAAAGATCGAAAGTTTTTTCAAGAGCGTATGGTGGACGTGCATGTGGGCGGTCGACCTTATTGATGACGACAATAGGGCAAAGACCCATTTTAAGAGCTTGAGATAAAACAAATCGAGTTTGCGGCATCGGTCCCTCTTGGGCATCCACAAGCAAAAGCACAGAGCTAACCATGCCGAGTACACGTTCGACTTCACCAGAAAAATCGGCGTGCCCGGGTGTATCGATAATGTTAATTTTGTACTCTTTGTAGGGGACTGCTGTTTGTTTAGAGAAAATGGTAATTCCTCGCTCTCTTTCTTGGTCAAAAGAGTCCATCATACGCTCGGCAACCGTTTGGTTGTCGCGAAAGAGGTGGGACTGCTTAAGCAAGCTGTCAACCAGGGTAGTTTTGCCGTGGTCAATGTGAGCAATAATGGCAATATTTCGTATCTTTTCTCGAGAATATTTCATGCTAAAACTTTTTGTTTTTTTAAAAAAAAGAAGCTAAATTATATATTAACAATTTATTTTGTGCAAGGATCGATAAGGTGTTGATCTGTGATTATGTAAAATTCCTGCTTTTCGGAATTTAAGAAAATAGGAGATACTTAACATGTATTAGGACCCGTTTGGCGTTACATGCTTTAGGTTGGGGTTCAAAGATAAACGAGAAAAAATTGATGCTGTATGGGATTTGAGACAAAACGCATAACATTTTCGAAAGTCGAAATAAATAGGAAGCTGGGAAAGATTGTAGATCACCCTATTGGAGGTCCTACAATTTTGACGCTAGCAAATATCACAACGCTTATTAGGATCTTTGTCAGCCCGATCTTTCTTTTTGCTTACCTAGAGTATGAAAGTTTCGGCATTTCGTATAAGGTGTTGCCGTATATCCTTCTCTTTTTTCTTGTAGCGCTCGAGCTTTCCGATGCTTTAGATGGATATTTGGCAAGAAGGTTTGATCAGGTAACAGAGCTTGGTAAGTTGCTCGATCCTATGGCAGACAGTATCTATCATATCTCCATCTTCTTGGCTTTTACGCGTCCGCCTGTATCCTTGCCGATTCTTTTCGTCTTTCTTTTCGTCTACCGGGATTCTGTTATCAGTACCTTGAGAACAGTCTGTGCGCTTCGTGGTGTTGCCTTGGCGGCACGTCGATCCGGAAAGATCAAGGCAGCATTGCAAGGCATCAGTGGAATTGTAATAACCTCTTTGCTCATTCCACATTCACTAGGATCTCTTTCAACAGAGCGTTTGCGACAAGTAAGCAGTTGGATTGTGATTGCAACAGCCCTCTATGCTCTTTATTCGGGGATAGAATACGTGGCTGCGAACTTCCCTCACGTGCGTCGTTTGATCTTGCGAAAGCGACGCTGGGTGCACACTCCTCCAAATTAATCAAGTTGAGAAATTAGTCCTGTAAAAGAAAATCCTGCCTCAGAATGCGTCTTGGAAAAGGTAAGCTATTTCGAAAGGCTCTTTTTCGGCATGTATTCAACGTTTTCAACCTGGGTTTATCAACTGCGCCGTAAAACCTTAGTCATTTATGGCCGATCATGTAAGGCGCCACAGGTTTAGATAAAAAACTTTTTGGGGGGTATGGAAAAACAAAAGGACCCCTAAAATAAGAAGCAAAG
>Ga0180437_10008867_pt1 | contig 12615 bp, 10 predicted proteins | sample SS_ome_4_FD_132410 | JGI IMG/M metagenome (GOLD analysis project Ga0180437, IMG submission 132410) | Hypersaline lake sediment archaeal communities from the Salton Sea, California, USA - SS_3_D_1 metaG | ecosystem: Environmental > Aquatic > Non-marine Saline and Alkaline > Hypersaline >...
CAGACATACCTTCCGGTTGCCTCTGCATTGCTCCAGAGCCGCCAGACACCGGTTCAAGTAGGCAGCACGGATCACGGGTATCGACTCGATTGACATTCGTCTTCAGCCTTCGATTTCAGTCTTCCTGTCTCGAAGGTTAAAGATCCGCGGGCGTTTCCGAATCACCCTTGGCAGGGGAAAAACGGGGGAGATCCGCTTGTCGTCGGGTCCCCCTCAGGCGGCAGCGAAGATCCCGATGAGCAGACTTTTTTACCAGGGGGTTGTGTGTCGGGTTTCTAAGGTTATTTCTCGCCCAGAAACCGGACCGCAAGCAGCGGCAGGTGGAGTTCGTAGAGGGAGTTCAGGATGCCAGACAGCTCCGCCTGGTCGCTGACATGACCCTCGAGGACGGTCACGGCGCCACGCTGGTTCGTGGACCGTGTCGACACCTGCATGTCACCGAAACGGTCGGACCAGTTCGGTCGCAACTCGCCCTGCACTTCGATTTGGTAAACCGCCGGGGCAGAAAATTCGGCTATATGCATCTACTCAGTAACACCTTTGCCTGGTTGCCACGCAGGGGCGAACGAAGCGGCCCCTCCAGAGCAAGTATCGCGCATGACCGTAAGTCGCTCGTCCCCCGAAACAGGGGAACAACGGGGGATGGGACAGGTGAATTCGCCGGCAGGGGGAACAGCGAATTCGTCACCCTACGCAATTCGTGATCATGCCACCCGCTTCTGATCTGCGGAATGCTTACTCCGCGTCCATGCGATCATCGTCGCGCGCACCGGCGCGGGTCGCCGCCAGGATCTCGATGGCCGTGGCCGCCGCCTCGCGTCGGTTTGTGACCCCCAGTTTCTGGTAGAGATGTTTAAGATGCGTCTTCACCGTTTCGGGAGAGACGAACAGGCGGGCGGCGATCTCTTTATTCTGGAGTCGATGCGCGAGCAGTTCCAAGATGTCGAGTTCCCGGCGCGTCAGCGGCTCTCCGTGCCAGCCCTCGCCTGCTGCCGCGGTCCGAACGGCACCGGCAGCAACACCCGCCGGTTGCGATTGACGCCTCGAAACGGCGTCCACAAGAAGACGCAAGTGATCCGTAACGACCGTCTGCTTGGCGAGTCGTCCGAGAAGGTCGGCCATGGGTTGTCCCAACTCGATGAACGGCCGGATCCAGCCTCCCGGCGCCGCCAAGGCAACTGCCTCCTGCAGGGACTGCAGTGCCTCGTCGCGGCGCCCCTGTTTCTCTCGCAGCAGTGACTGAAGGACGGCGGCCTCGATCGTCTGACCGGTGAAGTGACAGGACTCGCTTTGTTGCCGGACTGCCGCGAGCTGCCTGGCCGCATCCTCCAGGGCTTCCTCCGAGCCAACCGCAACCAGCACCCGTGCGCGGGTCATCGAGGGGACTTCCAGCCAGGTAAACAGTGCATCCGGTGTCGGGGTCGGATTGATCGACCGCGCCCATTGCATGGCCGGCGTCAACTTGCCCCTAAGCACCTGCAGTCTGGCCCGGCAGGAATCGACAACCGCCTGGATTTCGGCCCCACCCTGGTCGCGCGCGTATGTCATCAGACGATCCACCGTATCGTCGGCTTCGTCTGTCTGCCCCGCCAGAGTTTGCGTCAGTGCCAATCCAGCCAACGTCTCGAGCGCGGCCTTCGGCTCGAGGACATGTCGTTTGCTGGCCGCCTCGGCAAAGTGGGCCGATGCCGCATCCAGTTCATTGGCGTGCAAGTAAGTGCATCCCAGGAGGTAATCGCTCCAGGCCTCGGTATTCGCGATCCTGTGCACCCGCATCTCGGTCTTCAGTTGCTGCCCGTGCGCGCGGGCCTTCATTAACTCGCCGTCGGTCAGCTCGACGAAGACGAGGCTGCCGATCAGCTGCGAACGGTAGTGCACGGAGAGGTAGGCGCCATGCAGCCCCTCGTTCAGCGCCTCGGCAGCCGCCCCCTTACGCCCTTGCATACAGAGCGCAAGCGCGAAGTAAAGGTCGACCCAGCCATCCACGATCCCGGGCCGCCCCGATCTTGCCGCGATGGCCTTGTCGAGATGGCTGAGACTGCGTTCACCGTTGCCCTGCCAGTATTCCAGGAGGCCGTAGAAAAAGTTCAGATCGTGGGCTATCTGTGGATCCGCGGTTGTATCGTCCAGCGTCGACTCGAGCTGCCCGACCAGGAACGGCAGCCTTTCGAATTGTTGCTGCGTATTTGCCAGCCAAAGGTCGGCCAGTATGAGTCCCTGTCGCTGCGCCCTTGACTCCGCCGGCAACAGATCAAGCCACTGTTTGACGAGGTACCACCGATCCTGGTTCAGCTCAGCCCGCCAGCTCCGTTCGACCACCTCCGCTGCACCCACCGCATCTCCCGCTCGCAGGGCATGCGTAATCGCCTCGCCGATCATGCCGCGGCTTTCGAACCAGCGCCTGGCGCGAAGGTGCAGCCCGGCGATGGCATCCGGCGCCATACGCCGGGTGAGCTCACGCAACAACAACGCCTGGAACAGGTGGTGGAAGCGAAACCATTGACCCTGGGGGTCCAGTGACACGGTAAATAGATTGCCGTCGCGTAGCGCGAGGATGAACCTGGCGCCATCTAACTCGGATGCCTCGGCAACGCCCCCTTCCCGGCAGACCGCCTCGCACAGCGATCCGCAGAAGCGATCGAGTACAGCACTTTTCAGCAGCCAGTCGCGTAAGGGTAGCGCCTGTCGGGCGATCACTTCCTGAAACAGGTATTCCTGCGTCTGCTGAACCCCACCCTGCAGTTGCTGCAAGAAGGCATCGGCGTCCTGGGCCTGACGCACCGCCAGCGACACGAGGCGCAGTCCGACCACCCAGCCCTCCAACTCCCGGTCCAGGCGGAGCAGTGTCGCGTCATTCACCCTGACGCCGGCAGTATCCTCCAGAAGGAGCCGCGCCTCGGCAAGGTTGAACTGCAACTCCTGCATACGGATCTCGAACATCTGTCCGCTGGCACGCAAGGCGAACAATGAGAGCGGCGGATCGCGCCGCGTGATGATCATCAGGTGCAGCGGGATCGGTGGGTGATCCAGCAGACGCTGCAGTAAATCGTGGATCGGAGAATTGACGTCGATGCGGTGATAATCATCCAGGACCAGGATGAAGGGCTGATCGATCGCCTCCAGCCCGTTGGTGATCGTCACCGCCAGACTCGAGACGGGAGGCAAGGTGGGCGCCGTTGCCAGGCCCCGGCTCCATTCGCACTCCGCGGGAAAGAGATCCCCAACGGCGGCAGCGAAGTAACTCAGAAACTGGCGCAGATCGCTGTCGCCCTCGTCAAGCGAAACCCAGGCGGAGCGCCAATCGTTGCGCTCGAGCCAGCTGCTGATCAACATGCTCTTGCCATAACCCGGGGGCGCCGAGACCAGGGTCAGCGGCCGCACCCGCGCCGCGTCCAGGCTTTCGTGCAATGCCCGCCGCGGTACGAGATCGCGCGGCGGCGCCGGCCGGTGTAACTTGGTCTGCAGCAAGATCTCACCGACCGTATCGGCTGCGGAAGAGGCTGTCGGCACCACGCTTCGGTAGCCGGAGATCACCGTGCCGATGAGGGACGGGCTCAGAAAACCCTCTCCCCGCAACACCGCATGAATGGCCCGCGCCAATTCCTCCGGCGCGCTGTCCTTGAGCACATAGCCGGAGGCACCCGCCCGCAGCATCTCATCGACGTAGCGCTGTTCCGAATGGATGGACAGTGCGACGATCTTCGTCTTCGGCGCTTCTTCCTGAATGCGCCGTGTCGCTTCGATGCCGCCGGTCTTCGGCATCGAAACGTCCATGACGACCACATCAGGCGCAAGTGCTTTGACCTGGTCAATGGCCTCCTGTCCGTCGCCGGCCTCGCCGATCACGGTCACCCCGGCTTCGCCGTCGAGTAGCGCCCGCAGCCCCTTGCGCACCAGGGGGTGATCGTCCACCAGCAGTACGGTTTCCACCTGTCTAACGGGGGCTGTCATCGTCGCCTACTCAGTCTCCAGCGGCGCCGTCAGAACGGCTCTGACGCCGCCCCCTCGCCGATTGTCGAGCAGTAGCGAACCGCCGAGGTCCCGCATGCGCTCTGCGATGCTGAACAACCCGAACCCACCTGCGGTGTCCGCTGGCGACGAATCCGACCGCTTAGCGAGACCGATGCCGTCGTCTTCGACGACGATCTGGATATCCCCGCCGATACGTTGCAGGCTGACGCTAACGCGCCGCGCACCTGCGTGTTTAACGACATTTGTCAGCAGCTCGCGTACACCGCGGAACAGAATGATCCTGGCGTCATCGCTCAGCGGCTTGGGAGCGCCATCATCGCTGAAGGTCGACTCGAGGCCATAGCGCTCGCCAATCTCCTGACGCAGCCACTCCGCCGTCGCGGCGCCGAGTCCCAGCTCGCTGACCAGCGGTGAACTCAGACCCGAGATGATGTCCCGAGTATCCACAATGGCCTGCCTCAAAGAAGCGGACACTTCGTCTAAAGTGCTCGCCACCTTGCGGCCATCGCATTCCCGTCGCACGGCTGCCAGCTGCATGCGCATAAAGGCTAGCGACTGCCCCATCTTGTCGTGCAGTTCCTCGGCCACGCGCCGCCGTTCGCGCTCTTCCGCCATGGTCAACTGCGAAGCGAGGGCCTTGAGCCTGTTCTGGTAGGTCCCGAGCTGCTGTTCCGCCCGCTTGCGCTCGGTGACTTCGCGCTGCACGACCAGCACCCAGCGGGCGCCAGCATGCTCGAAACCGCTCGCATGCAACCGCGACCAGCGCTGATCCTTTGGGCCATGGCAGGCATAAATCACCTCGGTCTGCTCGCGCTCACCGGCCAGTACGTCACGAATTCCGATGCTCGCTTCACGCCCCCCTTCCGCCCCCCCCTCGGCAGATTCGCCACAGGCGGCGAGATAATCCTTGCCGATCCAGGTCTCGTCGGATGGCGCCTCCTGCACACGGCTGAAACCCGGCCAGGCGCAATTGACGAGCACGATCCGGCCGTTCGCATCCAGTACCGCGACGCCGTCGGCGAAGCAGTCGAGCACGGCCCGCAAAAAAGTGGCGTCTTCACGGAACCCGTGGCGTATCTCTGATCCGGGCATTGTAGGTCGTTGGAACCTTTTGGTGAGTTGGCGTCGTAATTTAAGAGAGACTCTGGTCCATCTGGTTAGAATATCAGGCGGCAGATCTGTGGTGAGCTTTCCGCCGCAATGCAATCGTCTTCTGTCTGATCCTGGCCCGGCGATCCAGGATAGTCCGACTGCGATCAAAGTAGACATCAGCTGGTGTCAGGTTGTCCAGACTCTCTTGATAGCGCTTGTGGCTGTAATAGCCGACGGACTGCGCCACGCCTGGAGGGCCGCGGAGGCATAGCCGACGATTCAGCCTGCATGGAGCATTAAGGGATCGGAGCTTCTGGTCCAGTTGACATCGCAGGTTGGACGATCGACCACAGCGGCATAGCCATAGCTATGGCGCAAGGTGGATCGTTCAGGATGCGCCCCGAAGGAAGTGCCCTTGGGGTACAAAGCCAGATGGATTAGAAAACCGATCAGGACAAAAAGTCGCTCGCCACGAAGTCCTTCGTCCTGGCGCAACGCATGCACGCGAAAAAGGATTGCATGCCTCGCCGGTCCGCCTTTGTGCAACATGCGGGCTGCAGTCGCCGGCCCGTGCGCCCTGCTCTGTGCGTGGCTTCCGACACCCTTGCCTCTCCCGGCCCACCGGGACAAGGTACACAGCCGATCAGACGGGTCACCAGTTGGGCAATGCGTCAGCGCCCCTTCTTGACAGCCGCTGCTTGATTGCCCAACACCTTGACGCGGCTGAAGGTAAAGCTGGCCCCGAGAAAGAGTATCGCGGAGGCATAGAACACCCAAAGCATGAGTACCAGGATACTGCCCGCCGCATCGTAGAGATTGGCGATCTCGTTCCTTCCGATAAGGTACCCGATCAGGTACTGGCCGAACGAAAACAATGCCGCGGTCAGAAAAGCGCCGATCCAGATGTCCCGCCACTTCAATCTGACATCGGTCAGATATCGGAACATGAGTGCAAACAGCAGGGTCATTGCAAATAACTCGACCAGGATGGAGTCGATGACCACCAGTGTGTGAGAAAATTGCCCCAGCCACGCAGCCAGGGACAGGTCAAACGCGGTGATCGCCGCGTCGATTACCAGTGACACGGACAGAATAAAGGAGAGGATGATCAACATCGCGAAAGACACCAGGCGGTGTCGGATAAACTGGTAGATACCCTTGCCCACCGTATCCGCCGGTGGCACCTCGAACAGCCGTTTCAACGCATCTTGAATAGTCACGAGCGCGGTGGACGCGGTGAACAACAGGACTGCTATCCCGACAAGAGTCGCCAGCAAGGTTGGCTGTTCGATGTTCAATCCCTCGATCGTGCCCATCAACTGCCGCGCCCCTTCTTCCCCCACCAAAACCCCTATCTCGGCGAACACCGCATCCCGGATCGCAACCTCTTGGTACAGCAGTTCACCGGTCCAGAGGACGATGAGCAACATCGGCGGCAGGGAGAAGACCATGTAGTAGGCCAAAGCCGCCGATTGCGTCGGCATATCTGCATCGACGAACCTGCCAATGGCTGCTTTCAGAACATCGAGATAAATACCAAACTGTGCCGGGAGTCGCGACAAAAGCCACCTCTACTGTCTGTGACGTCAAGCAGTCTTGTCGTTGCGCGCGCATAATCCGTTGCGCTTGAACCGACCTGGCTCAAGGCGTCGATACCGCGGCCTCTTACCTAACAGGTACTACTTGCTCCTCGAGCTCAGCCCTCGCGTAACTGCCCCCAGCAGGGGGCCGATGGCTGCCGGCAGCAAGGCGTCTACCGGATTGCGAAGGAAACGGTGCGCCTCGTCCTTCAAGGCCACAAGCTCCGCGTCGGCCAGAGCGACCTCTTCTTTGAGGTCGCTCAGTGCCATCTCGCGCATCTCCTCGATCATCTTGACCTCCGGTGCGGGCTTGAGTGACCCGGCATAGCCCACCAACAACGCGGCCAGCACGATATCCGTACCACCCACCGCCAGCGCCGCCAGCGAGTGGCCCCAGTGAGGGACCAGGGCGAAAAACACCGCCAGGCTGAGCATGACGAGGCCGAAAAGCGCCACCAACCCAGCCAGGGCATTGAACTGCAGCTTTTGCGAAAGAAGTCGAATCTCGTTCTGGGTCAGCAGCCGGTCTGTCCGCCAGAGAACCCTCAGGCTGTGTACGAAACGTTCCATGGCTCCTCCTATCTGCGCGAAAACATCTGGCCGACGACAATGCCAAGAGAAAAGGCCGCCAGCAACGCGAGCACAGGACGTTCCCGCGCAGCATCCTCCATATCCTTGAGGATACCGTTGAAGTCGACGTTGAGATCCTCGAGCGCTGTGGCCGATTCAGGTTTCGCTTCTTCAAGTAGCGCAGCGGCTGCCGGTGGCTCAGCTTCTGTTTGGCTGTCCGCTGCACTGGTTTTGTTTCCGGAAGCAGCCGAGCCGGTCGAACGCGTACGCCTGCGTGTGGTGCGTTTCGCCGGTTGCGCGGGCTTGGAAATCCCTTCTTCCTTACTCGCTGCCTCCACGGATGCAGCAGATCCCTGTCCCTCAGCGGGCGCGGCGGTTGAGTCCGTCTGTTGACGTTCCGAACGCAACTCAGCGGCCTCACGCTGCAACGCCTCGAGTTCGTCCAGACCAGTTTCAGAATTCGTCATATGTCATCCTCCTGTGGGGGTTCTCCAAGCTGCACACCTGCTCATTGTGAAGGCGGATCCGCAGGGGATGGGTCCACATTCAGCCAATCGGCAAAGACCCTGCTGTACATTGCCAATACCGTCAGGAACAGGGCCGCCAGAATCGGACCCAGTACCAGACCGGACGCACCAAACAACGCGATGCCACCCAGGGTGCTGAGCAATATCAACAGGTCCGGCATCTTGGTATCGCGCCCCACCAGGATGGGACGCAGGAAGTTGTCGATGCTGCCGACAACGCCTCCCGACCAGACGAGCAGGCCGATACCCGCGGCAACCTGACCCGACATGAACAGATAGATCACTGCCGGAACCCAGACCAGGGGCGCGCCGATCCCGGGCAGGATCGACAGTACCGCCATGATTGCACCCCAGAACACCGCCGCCTCGATCCCCACCACCGCAAAGCCGATCCCCGCGAGCGTCCCCTGGATGACACCGATCAGCAGGGCGCCCTTGATGGTCGCGCGGCTGACCGACAGGGCAACGTCGATCATCTTCTGCTTGTCAGCCTGGGACAAGGGCGCATAGTTCATGATGTGCTTCATCAGCGCCGGGCCGTCCGTGAGAAAAAAGAACATGGCATACAGCATGATGAACAGCTGAAAAAAGAACACGAAGGTGCCTTGCGAGAGCCGGGCCAGGATTCCGGCAAGAAATGCCCCGGACGCCGATGCAAACTCCCCCAGTTTCGCCATGATCTCGTCGCGATAGGGTTCGAGCCTGTCTGCAAAGGGGACCCAGTCCGGCAGGCCGGTCGCCTCGGTCTCGGATTGGGCAAGCTGTTGCTCTATCCACGGCTTCGCGTCCTGGGCGACATCGACGGCCTGTTCCGCCACCAGCGCGAGCAGAAAGAGCAACGGGATTAGAATGGCAAAAAGCGTAATGACGAGGGTCAGCAGGGACGCAGGGGTCCTGCGCCCATTGAGCCTCTGCAGGAGCCAGCGATACAGCGGATAGGTCAGGCCACTGAAGATCGCGGCAAGCAGCAGCGCCTCGAAGAACCCGCTGAGCATCGCGAGGAACGCGACGGTATAGGCGAGGGTCAGAATCAGTACGAAACCCTTGCGGAAACGCTCTTTTGGATTGACTTTGGTCTCCATGGCCAGCCTCCAAGCTGGAATGCTCGTGAATTACACTCGCCTGTCAGCTTTCAAAGGGACCCGACGCTACCGCCGCTCCCCCGATCAACTGAACAAATTGGTGACGGCCTTCTTGAGCTGCGCCAGGCCGTCGGTGAGTTCACCCTCGAACTTCTCCAGTTTCTCAGACGCGGCATGGCCCTTGGCCTCCAGCTCAGCCTTGAATTTCTCGATCTGCTCTTCGACGGCCTGTTTCTGTGATGCCCACTCGGCCTTGACCTTGTCCTTCTCCTCGACGTATTGCACCTCCACCGCGGTCAATTCGGCATCCAGGGCATCTGCCTGGGCGACAAACTCCCGTTTCAGTCCGTCCAGTGCCTCGCGGGTCTTCTGGTCCGCGGCGGCCGAGGCGCGGTCCGCTTCGGCCTCGAAGGCTCCGATACTGTCTTGGATCTTTTGCTTCTGCGCTGCATAGGCATCCCTTCCTTCGGCCCAGCCGAGAGCGAGTTGCACCTGCAACTGCTCGAAGGCGGCTCGCATTGGGTCCGGCGCCTCTTGCGCGGGAACCTCCGCCTGGGATACCGCATCGCTGATCCGCTGGGCGGCCTCTTCCACCCGCCGCTTCTGCTCATCGAGCCGCTCCTTGGCCTGTTCGGGTTCCAGTTCGAGCTGCGCATCCATGGCCGCGGCCTGGGCGTCCATCTTCTCTACCCGGCTGGCGACGTCGTCGCGGATCTCCTGGGTTGTGGTCACTGCCTGTTCAGGTGCGGTACTGGTTTCAGTTTCTGAAGTATTGCTCATGGCGTCTGTTCCTATTGTCTGATCACTGTAAGTCGGTCGGTAGAATCTATGATGCAGGTTCAGATGAAACCTTGGCCTCAGCCTGCATGTTTTTCGATGCCTTCGCGGCCACTGCTATCGAGATCATCGACGTGCCCTGCATGATCATCTCGATTGCGACAAACATGCCGATCACCCACAGACCCGAAAAAGGCCACTGCGCCATGATCATGATCGCGAGCACAATGGAGGCAACGCCGCCAAAGACAGTCCATCCCCACCCCTTGACCTGTTCGCGTATCTGGAATCCCGTAATGATTCGAAAGATTCCGGACGCGAAAAGGAACGCGGCGATGAACAGCGTGAACCAAACCGCGCTGGCACCGGGATTCAGCAGCATGACGATGCCCGCTGCGATATAGAGTAGGCCTATCAGCATCTCCCACAGCTTTGCCTTCCAGCCCTCTGCACGGAACGCATCGGCCAGGGTCAGCCCGCCGCCGGCAATGGTCAGAACGCCGAACCACCATAAACTCGCTATGGTCAACGCGCCGGCCATGTAAAGAGCGACCACGCCCAGCACCGTTAAAGCGATGCCCATCGCCATCAGCCAGCCCCAGTTCGCGCGCACTTCGTCAGCGACGTGCTGCATACGTTGTTCGAGTGTGTTATCCGCCATTATTCCTCCGGAAAGCAGTTAAAACTCACGTCTCTCTTTTGGTTTCTTTCGAAAGGTTGATCTATAGATCTATTCTGTATCATCAGTGGAAATACTTTCCTGCCATTTCACGCCAAAATTGTCAGCAGCCGGACGTATCTGCGCCCTTGCCAGTTAGCCAGTGGAGAAGCGGGACGCACTGCATCCCGCTTTCTTGCTCAAGGTGCGGCTGGTGTGAATTGATGATTCGATGCGTTCGCACCGGCACGTTGGGTGGTACTGGCACTGCCTTGTATTTCTGATTAGATCAGCTTATCGATCCCGTAAAGACACACTGGCTAGAGCTGTTTTTCGGGAACGATCTTCAAGAACCATGCGGCAAACCGCCGCCACGCCGACGTCTGTGGATCGGTGGTCTCCATAACCTCTTCGCCGTCAATGGTGGCGTGCCAGGTGATCCTGTCGTTCTCATCCAGCTGCAGTCGATAGGCGATCTTCGGCACTCGCTCTATTGCATCATTCATCAGTTGCTCACCGAGTTCAGGCGAGTCGATCAGCAGGCCCATTTCGGTGTTTAGATCGATTGATCTTGGATCGAGATTCAGCGAGCCAACGAAGATACGTTCGCCGTCAATCAGGATACCCTTGGTATGCAGCGTGAGCCGATCCAGTCCGGTCTGCCCTTCCGGCGTGGTGATCTTCGCTGCGTCGGCGCGCGCCTCCCATAGCGCGACGCCAGCCCTGAGCAGGTCCTTGCGGTACGACGAGTAGTGAGAATGCACCGGGGTGTGATTGTTGGTCGCCAGTGAATTGGTCAGCAGGACAATACGTATCCCTTTCCCGCGCAGCTCCTTGATGAACTCGATGCCGCGTCTTCTCGGGATGAAATAGGGCGTAAAGATGTAAATTTCACGTTCCGCCGCGGCCAGTGCTTCGCGCATTTCGTTGACGACGACTTGCTGGTCGCCCGACACTTGCTCCAGGAGCTTCTGTGGATCGTCCGTAATCAGGCGCGCGTCCGCGATATACGGATCCAGCGACTGCTCGAAGAAACGCCTCATCAGGGGCGTATTGATGGCATCGCCGTAGATGCTGTCACCCGCCTCCTCCATCTCACGCGTCACCTCGGCGCGAGTTCGCTCGATCTTCTCGCGGCTATCTTCAGCAGACAACGCCGCCATCGGTACCGCGAGCTTGTGATTCCAGTAGGTGTCGAACTGTGCCGACACGTCCTTGACGATAGGTCCGGTACTCAGCATGTCGAAATCGATAAACTCCCCGCTCGTCTCCAGCTGGAAATACTCCACGGCGATGTTACGCCCACCGACTATTGCGACCTGGTTGTCGACGATGAACGCCTTGTTGTGCATCCGCCGGTTGGCCAGACTGAAATGCCCAAGGTAGTTGAGGACACCAATACCCTTGCGGGCGATGGGATTGAATATTCGCACCTGAATATTCGGATGGGCATCGAGCATCGCCAGATCGATATCTTCAACCGTGGTAAAGATGTCATCGAGCAGCAAGCGTACGCGTACGCCACGGTCCGCTGCTTCGAGCAGCTTGGCCGCAAACACGAGCCCGGCGTTGTCGGGCTTCATCAGAAAATACTGCGCGTCGATGCTGGCCTCGGCGACAGATATCAACGCGAGACGCGCACCGAATGCGTCGAAGCCCTGGCTGAGCGGGTAGAACCCATTGACATCGGGTCTGTTGTCCAACCACTCGGCAACCTCTTTCGCTTGCCGGGTATTCGACGTATCCGCGATCGCCACCGACTCCTCTTTGGGAAGATCCAGAGGCACACTGGCGCAACCGGCGATGAGTCCCAGCAGCATAGCGACGGCACATCGCTTGAGGGGTCGTTGCATGGCGAATTTCCTCACATCGAACTTGCGCTTGATGGGCATACACTAGTGTCCTTTCCGAGATCGTTCTGGCCATTTTGCGCCATGGCGTCGCAAACAATCATAAACGGGCCGCACTGAAGCCCGCTCACTTACTCAAGGCGAGGCTGGTGTGTACGACTACTCGATCAACTCAAAATCATTCATCACCCAGGTCTTGTCGATGTAGCCTTCGGTGGGACCGTAGAAGCGGAAAGCCACGAAGAAGCCCTTGTCGGGATCCGTCTTGATGAAGTTCTTCTCCTTGCCCTTCGGGGCTTTTTGGCCGAAGTAGATGTCCACCGAACCGTCCGGGTTGGCGTCCACCCCGCGCGTGCTGCTGACCGTGATGTTGCCGCCCGAATCCAGCAGGGCACGGCTCAGGGGATCGTAGGCCGTGACCGCCCAGAAGCGCTTGACCGGCGGGTTGGCCGGCACGCGCAGCCGGTAGGTCTTGTCGCCGAGCAGGTAGTCGCCGTTCTTGTCGCG